>Ga0315278_10000060_pt1 | contig 87705 bp, 94 predicted proteins | sample YL17G06_0_MG_FD_203880 | JGI IMG/M metagenome (GOLD analysis project Ga0315278, IMG submission 203880) | Sediment microbial communities from Yellowstone Lake, YNP, Wyoming, USA - YL17G06_0 | ecosystem: Environmental > Aquatic > Freshwater > Lake > Sediment | place: USA: Wyoming | collected... | reverse complement strand
CGCCAGATGGTCCATAGCGATCTTGGTTGCGATGTCCCGACTCTTGGTGTGCTCGAGCTCCACTTCGATACCCCGAGCCAGCTGGTCCGGATCGAAATCCTCCGGACCCAGACCCTTCTCGGCCGCCAGGCCCTCCTGCATGAACTCTTCCAGGGTCTTGGGGCCCTGCTCGCCACCCATAGCGCTGGCGACCTGGTCCACTTCCTGGGGCGTAGGCTCGTCAGGCATTGGCGACCTCTAAAAGAGCCTTATCAAGCGAGCTTGCAAACTTGGAGTCTGCCTGTACTCTCGCGAGCTCCGGGGACTTCTCGGGAGCCACCCGATAGCCCGCAGAAGTAGATGGTATGGTTACGTGGGTGCGCCTGGCCTTGCCCTGAGCAGCAATCTTCTGCTGCTTTTCCCGCTCAAAATCTTGCTTCCGCTGCATCTTCTTTAGCTCTTTAGGAGTATGGAGAGACGTACCTACGCGTACGAGCCCTGTCAACCTCCCCTGCGCGTCCATCCATTCCGCGTATGTCGGATTCGTGTATTTGCCTTTACTCTTCATACTCGCTATCTGTTCCGATTCGTACTTTTCGGCTTCCTCCTCGTTTCTCTGAACCTCATCGAAATGCTTGACGAATTTCTGAGCGATATTGATAAGATCGTCAAGATGAGGATAATCCTTCAGGGCAGCAGAAGGATCCGTCTGCTTGATCTTCTCGAACTCTTCTTCCTTTGCGTCCTGGAGCGCCTCCCACCACCGAATGGCCGTTCCCAGCGTCCCGTCCGGCTTGACTTTCGTCTCTTCGTCGCCAGGCTTCTTCACGAAAGCCTGCCTGAAAATTTCTTCATAAGACTTCTTGCGCGACTTATGCGTCTCGCTCCAGGCTGCCGGCCGTTCCATTTGGCCGATTGCTGTCTTGAATCTTCCTGTCTTAGGCACGTAGCCCGGAATGACGTCCTTCGCGATACCCTTCGCCTCAGCTACCTTCTCGTCCCAATGTTTCTTGCAGCTATAACGCGGGGGCTTGCCGCCCTCCTGCTCCTGAGCCCTGACGATGGGGTTATCCTCGTCAGCTGGATGCCTCTGCGGACCCCCTTCAGTGCAGAAAGCAATAAGATCTACTTCTTCCCAGGCGTCCTCGAGCCTTCGAAGCTTCTCTTCTGGTGAGCTCTTCTTTGCCTTTACCTCTGGCTTGACCAGAGGCTCTGACTTAGCTTCCGGCTTGACCAGCGGTTCTGGCTTCTCTTCTGGCTTCACTAGAGGTTCCGGCTTGGCTTTCGACTTGGCTTTCGACTTAGCCTCTGGCTTGGCTTCTGGTTTTACCAGAGGTTCTCTTTTCTCAGGATCTGCCATTTGGCACCTATATGAGAATCTGGATTATTTTTGCCCATCTTTATCCGAATACGCACCGGGCCGACTCATAGAGTCGGCCCGGGTCAGGATGCGATATGTGTCTGGCTTATCCAGCCGTCGCGACTCCGCCGCCGATCTCGCCGGGCTTCAGGTCCTTGGCCTTGCGGTCAGCGAGCCCGCCGCCCTGGTCCTTGTGGCCGTCGTTCCCGTGCGGCATCTTGATGTCGTTGCCGAAGTCCTTCTTGGTCGGATCGGTGACGTCCTTGTCCTCGACCACGCCCTTAGCCTCGGGTTTGGCCTCGCCGATGGCCGTACCCTTGGCGGTCTGGCCGGTCTTCATCACGTCGCCGACCTTGGGCGTGCCCTTGCCCTCACCATCGTTGGAGTGCGGCATGGTCACATCGCCGGAGAAGTCCTTCTTGGAAGGATCGGTGACGTTCTTGTCCTCGACGACGCCGACGACCATCTCGCCTGCGATCTGCTCGATGATCGAATCCAGCTGGTCGTTGAACTTGGATTCGGACATCTTCTCGAGCGGGTTGATGGCCGAGCGGCGGTATCCGTAGCGGCGCCGCATGGTGCCCCACTTGTACTGGTCCTCGGACACGTCCGTCTTGCACTTCGGGCAGCGCGCCCTGCCGTCCTTGCCGGCCTCGCAGACGCTCTCGCACTTGGGGCACTTGGCTTCGTACATCACGTCGCACATGCCGCCGCAGCAGGCCGCCTGCATGCCTTCCACTTCCTCGATGACGAGCGGCCCTTCGCACTCCGGGCACTGAGACTCGGTGATCCCGCCACCGCCGATGTTCGCAGGCTTCATTTCCTTTGCCTTTCTATCGGCCAGGCCACCGCCCTGGTCCTTGTGTCCGTCGTTTCCGTGCGGCATCTGGATGTCCTTGCCGTAATTGCCCTTCGTCGGCTCAGTGACGTCCTTGTCTTCCTTGGCGACCTTCTTCCCCTTGCACTCTTTGCAGAAGGGGACAGGCTTGCCATGCGGGCAAAGCCCCTTCTTCTTCTCATTGATCTCGTCTTCGGTGATCCCGCCGCCGCCGATGTTCGCTGGCTTCATGTCCTTGGCCTTGCGGTCGCCCAGACCGCCACCCTGGTCCTTGTGCCCGTCGTTCCCGTGGGGCATCTGGATGTCCTTGCCGTAATCGCCCTTGGAAGGCTCAGTGATGTCCTTGTCTTCCTTCGCGACCTTGGGCTCCTTCTTGCCGCCGCCCTTACCCTCCTCGCCCACGTTGGAGTGCGGGAGCTTGATGTCGCCGGAGTAGTCTGACTTCTCCGGGGAGGTCACGTCGTCGTCCTCGGCCACGAGCTTGCCACCGCACTTCGGGCAGGCAGCCGCCTCGTGAGCCTCGACCTTCTTGACGATCCCTTCCTTGATGGAAGCGCTGGACTCGCCACCCAGCCACCACTTGCAGGCCGGGCACTTCACGCGCTCCATCTTGACGGGCTGCTTGCCGCCCTTGTAGCCGTACTCCGGATCGATCTTGACGTCCGGGCTGGCATCGCCCAGGCGGTACACGTCGCCAGCTGCCTCGGCAGCGACGTCCTCGTAGAGGCTCTTGATCGCGAAGAAGCCCTTGGCCGTCTCCTCGGCCTTGAGCTCATTGGCGCGCTTCACGTAGCGCCCGAGCTGGTGCATGCAGTCCTCGACGCCGTCCTCGATGATGAAGGTGGCGTGACCACTCCTCCAGCCCTCCAGCTCTTCCCCGAGCTGGGTCTCGTCCATGGACTCGATGGGCGCCATCTCGCCCGCGGCCTCGTCGGTGGGCTCTTCCTCGGATTCCTCGCCCTCGCCCTCGGCCTTGCTCTTCTTTTCCTTCTTCTCGCCTTCGGGCTTCTCCTTCTTTTCCTTCTTCTCGCCCTTCTCGCCTTCGGACTTCTTCTCGGACTTCTTGGGCTTGGGCTCCTCCGGCTCCGCGCCGAGCCCGAGGTCCATCCCTTCCAGACCGCTCTCATCGCCCTCGCCGCCCTCGCCGCCCATAGGCGGAAGATCGACGGCCGCGCCAGGAGCCTCACCGCCCTCAGGAGCCGCACCCTCTGGGGCTGCGCCGCCCGGCATGGTGGCGAACTGGCTCATCCGCTCGATCTCACCGATGAGCTCTGAGCTGATGGACGCCAGAAGGTCCTCCACCTCGTACAGGGTGGCGTCGTCGACCTTGTCGCCCTTCTCGAACTTGGCGATCGCGTCCGACATCGACGCCTTGAGGTCTTCGTTGCCCTCAGGCGGGATGACGGCGTTGATGATCTTGAGGCTGTTGAGATAGGCCTGACCGCGCTTCGTCTTGGCGTCGGCCTCCTCGTTGAAGACGTGCTCGAGCATCAGCTGGTAGTCGCCTTCGAAGTTCTTGGATTCCTGGAGCGTCTTGACCCTCTCCAGGAGCGTCGCATCGCTGGCTTTCTTGGCCGTCTGCGTCCAGCTCTCGATGATGTCTTCGCGGTTGGCCTTGATGGCCGTGCGATAGATCATCAGGCCGACGTCCTCGGCCAGCTTGGAGTTCATGGAGCCCTGGGTCGCGAGGGTCTTCCCGACCAGGTCGCGCGTCTCGTCCAGAGAAAGCAGGCAGAATTCCTGATACTCGCGCAAGAACTTCGCCGCGTCCTGGACCGCTTCCGTGAGCTTGTTCTCGCAGACGAGTCCGGCCCACTTCTTGGTGTAGGTCTGGAAGGCCTCGCTCTTGTAGGCCTCCTGGGCGGCCTCTTTCACGTAGCGGGCGACCACGCGCCGGCGGGTCATCTCGTCGATGGGCAGCTCGAACTTCTGGGCGTTGCCGAAGAAGCCGCGGACGACACGGCCGTTGTCCACGGTCACGTCGTCTTTCACGGCTGCCACGAAGCTCTCGACGATGGCCTCGCGGATGCCCTGTGGGAAGAGGCCTTCCGTAACCTTCACGTGGCGGACTTCGCCGTCCCTGGTCACTACCGTCCCGCTCTCCGGAATGACGCGGGAGCGGAACCGGAGCGCCTCGAGCTTGGAGAACGCGACGTCGGCGTTCTTCGCGTCGTCCTCGCAGAGGGAGTCCACCAGATCCTTACAGGCCTTTGCCAGGATTTCGCTCTTCCTGGACTCGGTGACCTGGATCTGACGGATGTTGTTGATCTCGAACTTGTTGTGCGGCTTGGGAGTGATATCTGCCGTGAAATAGTCGTGCTCGCTGTCTTCGAAGATGAGCCCCTTCGGACCCAGCGCAGTCAGGGTCCATTCATCCTTCTCCTTCTTGCCCATCTCTGATACGACCCGGGCGAAGAACGCTGATCGGCTCTGCGCGGACTCGTTGATGACGTGCAGAAACCGTCCGGCGTCCATGGTAACGACGGGCCTAGGCATGAGCAGTCTCCTTCTCAACATGATTTAATGCTATATTTGACTGGGAATTATATTGCAGGAGGCGGAAGATCTGCTTCGGTGGGCTCCGACGAGATGGAGAATTGGGCGGATCCTTTCTTCTTATTCTGTACGGATGGAGGCGGAGGAGCGCTACTCTTAGCCTCTGTTATGGTCTTCTCTGGAACTTTCGAAGTGATTTCTTGGTTCTTACTTTTCAGGCCGTCAAACTCGTTCGAATTGAGCAGCTTCTCGAACTGTGGCAGTTTTGAGTTGTACTTCATCCCGAACCCCATGCTCGGGCGCTTAATGAGGCCCTCTTCCATGAGGACCTGCTTCTCAGCGTTAGCGTCGTAGCCTTCCGGCACCGGCGGTATCTCGACTCCAGCCTCGCCTCCGGCAGCGGCAGCCTCTTCAGGCGACGGGCCAGCCTCCTTCTTCTGTTCCGCCAGATCTTCTATTTCTTCATCGGTAAGGTCCGTGAAGTTGCTGACGATCCACTTGTCCGGGAAGAGACCCGTGTCCTTGAGCTCACCGATGACTTGTGAACGGGACTTCCAGGTCTCGATCCTGTAGAGTTCATCGATCGCGCTAGACGCGGTCATGAACAGGTCGAATTCCTTGAGATCCTGGACCCGGAATCCCTTCAGAGCCAGGTGCACGATGACGGCCTTCTTGAGTCCGGCCAGATACTCGCGCTGGACCCACTGCACGGCCGTGGCGAACTCGGGACTGATATGCGAGGCGCGCTTCATCGCCTCTTCGCCAGTCCCTTCAGAGAGACCGACCTTGGCGAAGGGAATCTTCATCGCCGACAGGACTTTCTTCTTGAAGTAAACAATGTCGGCAATCTGGTCCAGGTTCTGGCCGCCAGGGAGGGTAGTCACCTCAGGGCCGCCGCCGTCCGGCCGAGTAGGCAGCCAGTAGTCGTCTTCCTGGATGAGAGGCGACCAACGCTCATCGACCTCGCCAGTAGCCGGGTTGAAGATCTTCCTCTTCTTAAACTGCTTGGAGATAGCTTCCAGATACTGATAGACTTCCTTGGTCGGGATGTTCCCGACAGGAATCTTGAAGACGCGGCGTTCGGGCGCGCGGGTGATGCGGTAGATCAGCGCCGCATCTTCCATGAGCCTGAGCTGCTTGAAGCCCTTGCGCGCGGGGTCCAGGATCGATCGTCCGTACGGATGGTAAATGTTCTCATAGCTCGTCAGCCGCATATGGACGACGGACCACGGATGAAGGAATTCCGGCTCCGAGACGAGCTCGTCCTGGAAGAAGAATCCGACGAGGTCCCCGTGCTTCGTCTCTACGCGCGTGAAGTTGTAGACGTTCATGAACCGAAGGGATGCAACGGCATCTCGGTCCTTGGTCGGCACGATCTCGAAGGGCATGTCGCCGTACTTGCATAGGTAGCGGATAGATGGACGTGCCTGGCTGTCTATGTTGATCGTCTGATAGAGGAATTCCTCGACTGCCTCTTTGACGACCTTGGACTTCGCCTTGACCATCACGACATGCTTGCGCTCGGAATCCGTCTCGGTCGATTCGTCAGCGTACATGTCCATTCCCATGGACACCTCGCCGACCTCGTCCATCATGTCGAAGTCCTTGTACCTCTCGAGACGGTTGATCTGAAGGTTGGTCTGCTCGAGGATGGCGTGCTGCTTCGAGAAGTCCAGCAGCTCGTTCCCGGATACGATCCGGTCCAGGCGAGTCTGGTCAGAGAACAGATTATCCGCACGGTAGATGTTCGCCTGCCGGAAAAGGGCAGAAAGCCTGTCCCAGAGTTGAAATGCCATGTATTCCTCTTGTCTACCTTATACCTTTGCGGACTACCCTTTTCCCGGTTCCGACTTCTCCTTACCCGGCTTCTCCTTCCCTGATTCCGGCTCCGGCCCGTACTTGAAATAAATGTCGCCCTTCTGACTCACTTCCTCTATTGTCGGGGCCATTAGGACCTTCCACACGCCTGTGCGGACTTCGCCAGCCACCCCCGCCTTATTTGATTTATCTATTGTCCTAACCGCAAAAGAGAACTGGAACATGCCGCCGCATTTTTCACATTGGGCCAGCTGGACGAAATTGAAATCCGGCTGAATGGTGCATTCTTGGTCGCATCTCGGACAAGGCATGATCAATAGCAGTGCCATATGCTATATTTACTACCGTGAGCGGCCAGGCAGAGTGTGCCTTCTTGAAGTGACGGGCAGCGGCTTTCCATCAATGACAGGAATCCCTCCGATCTGCCGCGTAAACTTTTCTAGCTCATTCCCTATGGACGGCATAAGTGAATCCATCATCGGCATGAAAGGCATGACCGCGTGCGTTCCACCCCTCGCCGCTATGTCTACGATCTTCTTCTGATCCTTGACGGCTTCTATGTCCGTCTGTGCAATATCCGCCCTCGGGTCTTCAACCTGAGACATATAAGGCATAAGTGCCATGGATGAATAAGACACTGCATCTGTCACGCAGGCGAGGGCGAGCCCTGCACCGATGACGAGGTCGTCGTTATTCCCCGCGCCACGCTCGTTCCCCGTCTTGCCGCTCGAAAGGTGGACGTAGATGCAGAGCTCCTTGTAGAGCCTGAACGACTTCACCCTGAAGCCGTCCTCCGTGCCGAGGTGCTCCATGAGCGCCTTATTGATCATGGGCTTTGAGCTCGGCGTGACTTTATAACCCGGAGCCCCAAATTTGCCGCCTACCTTGCGCGGCCGCCAGAGATTGGGATAACTCAGGGCTTCCAGTTCCTGCGCAGTCGCACGACCGATGCCAGTCGATTCGACGACAAGGAGGGCATTATTGTAATAGCGGCCGATGTAGTCCGCCATCCTGGCCAGAATACGCGGCTGCACCTTCATTTTGAGTTCCGCGACCTGCTCCCGAGTGGTCACGTCGAGAATCTCAATAGACGCGTAGTCGCTTCCATCGCCCTCGGGCGTATCCACCCCGCCCATATAAATGTGAGGTTCTTCATCAGGAGCCTGCGACTGCTTGACTAGGTTGATTTCGCGTTCGGGCTTCGTCTTTATTCTCTTGGTACCGCGAACTGGCCGGTCCCAAATCCAAAACTTCCTGTCAAAGGACAGGGACATCCTTTCATCGGTAGCCGGGCTGACATATTCGACGTCCGTAACCTCAAGGTGCTCGCTTATATGTTGGTCGCGAACCACTTCCAGGGACTCAGTCGACACGACAGTATTACCGCTACCGAGGAATTGCGCGAGGACCTCTTGCCTGAATTTCTTGTCGTCTCCGCGTTCCGTCAGCAGGCGATACTGCGTCTCCAGCCACGGACTCCAGTGCTTTCCATATTTCTTTTTCTCATCCGGCGTCGTCTCACGGATGCCGTCGGTCGGCGCAATGACAGTTTTCTGATTGGTGACTGGATCAACATGCTCCAGCCGCCACTTCATGTCCCACCAATTGATCTTGACAAGGTCGAAGTCGTTAAGCCTCTCCTCGGCATCGGTCACTGTCTGCCAGTACCAGTTGCCGACGCCGTTCGGCGTCCCGAGACAGAGGCACTGACCAGCGTGCTGAAGGGTAGGGGCGCCTGCCGACCACATCTCGTCCATGTGGGGCATGTGTCCGCACTCGTCGAGGATGACGAGCGACGCGGAATTCGACCGCAGCGTATCCGGGCTTGACGACAGGCTCGTAATCCGCGAACCGTTGGGGAATCCTAGCTTGTGCTCGTTATCGATGATCCTCGGCCAGAGATTCCGCATCCAGTCCGGTAGCCTATCATAGACGAATTTGACATTCTTTTCCAGGAATTCCTTGGCATCATCGTCTCGCTTGGATACGATCAACACCGTCTTCGAATTGCCGAACATCGCATACCAGAGGGCGTAGGCACCGACCACCGTGCTCATGCCGCACTGACGGGTCTTCCAGAAAATGACATACCGACTAGTCCTGAACCTGTACAATGCGCTTTGCTGATAGTCGAATAGCTTAAACTTAATCTCGCCGAGCTTGGGGTGCCTGCATTGGCAGAACTGGTCAATAAAGAACTGGACGCTGATCTGGCAGCGCTTGATGATCTGGCGCTGCGGAATGGAAAGGTTCATGCCTTATTTTCTGGCTGTTCATCTGGGTAGCGCGGCGTCAACAGGATCTTAGTCAGTTCCTTCGGATCAAGACCAAGCTGCTGGATGAACAGGGCACCACCCTTCCCGGCGCTCAGGAGCCTTGCTTGGGAATCCAGCAAGCCGATCGCGTTCGCGTTGATGTCCGCCTTGATACCGAGCGCTTTAACATAACCTTCAATGATGGCCTGGGTGACGACGCCTGCACCGACGCTCTTGAGGAACAGCTGGATGGCCTCTTCTACCTGATCCCGGTCCTTCTTGTAGTTCTGGAATATCTCGTTGCGAATGTCGCGGAAGTTCGTCAGGATCTCCCGTACGTCATTCGCTTCTGCCTGCACGACCTCCGGCTCGACCTGCACCTGTGCAACGGGAATGGCGACAGCCGCGGGAACCGGCTCCGGTATCGGGGCAAGCTCTGCCTTTGGCTCCTTCTCCAGGTCCTCCAGGAGATCGACCAGTTCCGGATCTACTGCCAGGGCAGTTTCTTCTTTAGGCTTCGGCTCGTCCATCCAGGGCCTCCCGTAAGCCAGAGAACAGGTCAAACTTCCTCTCGAGGTCGAGCATCTTTATGCTCTGTTCCAGAAGCTCACGGATCTTATGAAGCTTCTCTGACTCGCAAATGAAGAACGGCTTGCCAACCGGATTTACGAGTCTCCCCTCTCTTACGTCAAGCTTATCCTTTGGGATGACCTGCCCACCCTGGTGTACGACATTTCCTCCCTCAATCCGCCAGCCACCAAGCTGCATCAGGGTGAGCCGGGACACTATCCTGTGAAAGGGAACGATGGACAGCTCGTCTAGATCTTCGACGATAGCCCTGGGCTCTTCCTTATTTAACTTGCTGACGGCAACTCGTAGGTCCTTCTCCACGTCCTCGATTCTGGCGTGGTGAGAAGGGCCGTCGATCGACGGCCGCGATTCCCTATGCGGCGCGATCTGCTTGGAAAGAGACTTCATCTTGGGGACGAGGCCTCTCCTGCGCCGCCTCATTTCCAGCTTCCTTCCGATCCGCTTCTGAATGGAACGTACTTTCATGTTAATCCTCTTCGTCGTCCACGTTTTCGTAATGCGCCTTGGAGTGTCTCACGCAGAAATGTCTGGACTTTTCTCCCATTCCGGAATCCGTGAAGCTATGCCCGTTGAGCCGTATGAGACGAATGAAAGACGATACTTTGGCCTTCGACAGCTGGGCACGCTTTGCCAATTTCCCTATAAGTCCGTCGTGCGGCCGATCGTCTTCCGCGCAGAGCTTATCTATGGCCTTTATGATCCTAGAGTATTCTGGATTATATTTGAACATCCCAGATGCCTCTAGTACGAACCGGTTCATCATCGCGCATCTTAAATTCTTATGGCGCTCGTTGAGGTGCCCGCTATAGGGCGTGGCGTTCTTCTTGTCCCGGGTTTCCTTCTTGATGTGAGCCAGAATGACTGTCTTCGCAATCTGAGACCACATATTGAAGACCTTGGCCTTCCCGGGGACGAACTTGTACAACACGCTTTCGATCTGGCAATTATGCGTAATGATGCCGTTCGTAGTCAGCGTCTTGCTATCTGGGATACTTACATCCACGACGCGCAAGAAAGGCCCCGGAGAATTAGCCGTGACCGGCAACCAGGAAATTCTAGCGCCAGGAGAGAAGTGCTCTTTTATCCTCGCCTCAATATATTGATCATGGAAACCGTGGGCCTGCAGAACGTCTCGTATCTTCTTCAGCGTAAGGAATGTCATCGTCTTTTTGCCGAATCTTATGTTATATTTCCTATGGAGAGATGAGCGAGACAGGCCGGAAGACAAAACTGCGCGTTCGGCTCTCTGCGTAGTAAGAGGATCCACGTATTGGAATGATGCCTTTGATAACGACCGCATCTTTCTCTGCTTGTACGCGATCCTAAACCCTATTTCCTTATAGAATGTCTTGGAATTCTCAGTTGATGCCAAAAGCTGATAAGACGTCCTGCTCATGCTCTCACAAATGCGCCCGTACTTCTTAAATCTCGCCAGCCTGCTCTCTGCGATAGAAGTCTTTGTAACGACGCCGAAATTCAACAGTAAAATGCGCAATTGCTCAATGAGTTCTGACGATGTCGATGTATAACCCACACAGCCAGTACGCCTGTTTGAATGGCCGTCGCCGTCAAACATGCCCTGCAGGAGCGCCTTAACGATCGGCTTGGAGCAGGATAGTATCCTCTCGGGAATCGCCTTCCCCCAGGCGCGGATTCCCGGATAAAGCCCCAATTGCTCCAGGAACTCGACAAACCTCACAGAGTTTAGGACACACCTGTCTCCGCCTTCGAACCTGAACTGCAGCCTATTTTGTCTGCCGCAAGACAGGATCCGCCTGGCGAGACTCGGACGTTGCGTATAGATCACGACACGGTACCTCTCTATCGATCCCTCAGATAGGATTAGGCCAATAAGATATGCCAAGCTCTCATTAAATGCGGCCGGTGGCTGCCAGAGATGTGTCGTTCCACCGCATGTCTTGAGCGAATTGATGATACTATCGTTGCGCCCGAAGCACTGCTGATTGGACTGGATCGCGACCAGCATGCCTGGCTTCAGATTCTGGCATTTGACCCATTCAGGGCCGAATTCCCCTAAAGTGAGGACAGGATGGTCCAGCGACGCTTGAAGATTATACCCACATTTCGTCTGGATGTAGCGTGTCTGACATGACTTATCGATGGCCGATGTTGCTTGTCGGAGGCCATGTTCGCCGAAGATGGCGGCATCCTTGAGAACAGACACTCCGCTTCCGACCGCCATCTTACATGACGCCAGGACGTCACCTATGCGTTCGATGCCGTTCTTTGTAAAGACCAGCGTCTCCGGCACCACACACCAGGCCACCTGGACCAGGTCGTAAAACGACGCCTGGTTTCTCCCTGGGTAAATGATATGGAGATTATGTGTCCGGATGATCTGACGGATAAGTTCCATGGCGTGACTCATGATCTCGTTGCGTAACTTCACCTCGATGCAGCCGCCCTGGACGTATCTTGTTAATAGCCTTTCGACCTGGGCGTTATCGAAGTAATAATTGCGCGGCTTGGGCGGGTCAACGCTTGGGGATGTGGAAGCGGGAGTCGATGAGGGCTTGGCCGTCAATCCTGACATTGGCCGTCGGAAAGACGACTGTGGATGCATATCCCATTCCTGCTACGAGGTATTTGAGCCTAATCCTAGAATGCCGGTACAAATAATGGTTATGTAGGAATAGGAAATCAAATACCCTAGCAAATCCTTTCGCATTCCTGCGCATAGCACGGCCGATCCTCTGCTCAAAGTCCGCCAGGTCGCTCAGACCCACGGTCACGATGAGGTTGTCGCATCCACCCTTGAGGTCTAGGCCGCGGTTTAGGATCTTCCCTCCTATTAGACATTTTATCTTATCCTGCTCAAAGTCGTGAATGACGTCCCAACGCTTCTTCATCGGCGTCTCCCCGAAGATGAAAGCCGACCCGGGGATTGCCGCCTGGAGTTTCTTGCCGAGTATGGTATGTTCCACTAGGATGAGCGTTTTCTCCTCCGGGTAAGCCTTCACGATGCCTGTGATCTTCTTTATGAAGCTCGGGTCCTCCTCCAGCTCCTTCACGGCAATATCATAAGCCGACTTGCTAGCCTTGTCCTGGCCCTCTCCGTGAGCGATCATGATATACTTCACGGGGACGACTCTGCCGATCTTCTCCAGCTCCCGCCTGGAAGTCTTATCAATGATGCTTCCAAGCCTCTCGTGCAAGATAAGATTCTGAAGGGGCTTGCCTGGATCTTCAAGCGATCCAGAGAATCCATACCTCCGAGTGGACTCTGAATATCGAAAGAGAGGCAGGTATTGAGCGCTCGTGGAAAGATCGCACTCATCCACTAGGAGCATCTTGCACCGCGGTAGTAGGGCACTCTGAAGGGCGTGGCTCCTCTTGAACCTAGACGCATACTGGGTCATCTTCCGCTCAAAATCCTCCTGCTTCTCGCCCCGTTCGCGGACCGGCTTGGACGGGCTCGTCAGGGATTGGATGGAACCCACGCAGACAAATTGGCCGTTCGGGGTCCTGCCGCTGTAAAAGACCCCGACTTCCTCAGCCACTTTCCGAAGCTCGAGCACCTTCTTGATCTGGTCTACGACGATCTTCTTTTCTGCGATGACGAGCGTAGGACATTTATAGAGTTTGATGAGCGCGGCCATCAACTCTGTATTGTGCGATAAGATGCCGTTCGTAAAATAGCAATGGGATGGGTCGTCGACCTGCAGGTCATAGCATACATCATATCCGTCATCCCTCACTGATCGGACTGGAATCCAAGCGCCTTCATCCACAAAGAATCCATCTCTACAGCTTTCCTGCATACGAGCAAGCAATACTTCATCCCACGATTTTTTGCCCACACTCTGGCTGCGCGAGCCTTTTCGAGTATGGCAAGCCTCTTTCTTTTGAATAAGAATTCGGACTTTATCTCCACCACAAGCTTGAGACCGTTCGCCTGCGTCACGAGGAAATCTGATAAGTACCAGGAATTTGCATACTTTATTGTCGGGCCTCTTTTCAAGTCCAGCACGTCCTTCGATTTCTCGCAAAGCTGAATGAATCGCAATTCGAACAGGCTCTGATAATTTATTCTTCCAAATCTCGTATTCACAAACCTGGTACGGACTTTCTGACATCTTGAGAACAATTCGTTTATTTTGGCCTTTGTATTGTGATTTCTTTTCCAAGTTGTCAACTTCTGGCTTTTTATGCGTTTTAGCTCTTCCGGGGTCTTGTTCCTCATAGTCTGCCTGAACTTCTCTATTACCAATAGGGACGACGGTGTCGTTCCTCTCTGAACCTTTGTACACATACCTTTTGTCGCTGCTACCTTCCTGTCGCACGTCGATAGCATTGCCGGGACTGAGCATCCGTACTTGTCTATACAAGTTCTGGCCACCTTCTGAGCAACGCCGGGAACCTGCATCGCGTTGCCGACTCCATACTTTCTTCGGAATGTTTCTCGGATTTTCCTTTGAATAATTGGCTTCCGGAGGATTTCTTTGAAGTTGGCCCATATCCTCCTGTACTTGTCTGAATACTTCTTGATGATCAATCGCCCAAGTCGTGATTGAATACATTTTTGGCACATCGGTTTCTGATGTCTCTTGACGCTTTTGTCGAATTGGCACAGGGCTCTTGTTTGTCGAGTCCGACATGATACACAGGAAAATTCTACACAATGGAGCTTCTTGCCGCGCGACATCCTGCTGATAAGAATCGCTCCAACTTTCCATCTTTTGTTTATCTGTTTTATCCTGGAAATGGCACGATTCCGGGCAAGAATACGGAGATGTTTGTACAGATTCTCCATTCTTAATATCTTCAAGTTTCTTCCACCCATGGCGTGTGTGCACCCTGTGTTCTGGCACGCCTCTTAAAGTTTGGCCATTCGCAAGATCTAATCGCAAGACCTTGCGCCTCCCGGTCTTATACAATTTATTAATCCGCGTATGGCCATTTGGACCCAGGACGAACAATCCAAATTCAGAAACGTTTTTGATTTCTTCATTTCCGACATCCGCGAAAAGATTGTCTATCCTCATCTCCAGGCCGTTCATTATTATCTTTGATTCGCCGGTTATACATTTGCCGGCGCCGGTATGGTGGAACACCCGCCCAATAGGATGCTGGAGGGACGCCTTGAGTGCCCGGATTTGATGGTCATAAAGAGAAATCTCAGGCAAGAGGTCTCGCCGGATTTCTGATTCGTCCGGTACATAGATGGGTGGACGGGAATCCTGCACGTCCACCGGCCATTCATGTTTAGCGCAGAGCCATTTTATTTCATCCAGGAACGGCAAAGCCATGCGTTGCTTTTGCCGGTTGTACTTCCGGTACCAGCCGTCCCAGCTCTGATTGAGCGTGTCGACGATGTAGGCAGAATCCGGGTCCTTCGCACTGAAATGTCGATAAACAACCTCGTCCTGTTGAGCAGTGATCTGGTCCAAATATAAGAAGTGATTGTCGACTATCCGGATCAACATACGTTTTAAATACAATTAGTGGACGGAGACATGTCCAGTTATCTCATCTTAATCGTCGCGGATGGCGTCCGATACGATGAGGCATTCGGTACGCCGGCCAACATCCCGAACATGCTCGCCCTTGCAGCAAATGGTTCGATATTGACGGAGATGTACGGCGACCCGAATGCAATCGGCCTAACCTCTACGTGCCCGGGACACGGCGCCCTGCTTACTGGCCGTTTCGAAAACCTCCCAAATGACGGGTCCCAATCGCCCCTTTTCCCATCGTTCTTCCAGGAATGGCTTTATTTCAAAGGGATTCGTTCCAATCCCACCGATGGATTCACCGATCAGGCCAAGATCATACTCTCAAAGGATAAGCTCTACATGCTGGGCACCAACCTTCTGGCTGGTTCCTACCAAAATTATCTTCCCTACATAAATGCCGGCGTCAATGGCGACGGGACTGGCGGATACCGCCCTGACGCCACGACCCATGCGCTGTTCAAGACAGAATGTCTCGGCGCCAGCCCACCAATCTTGTCCATGGTCGGCTACGCATCCGCGGACACCCAGGCACACGCAGGCGACTGGGCAGCTTATAATGCCGCCATTCAGACGATCGACGGATACATCGGCGAGATCGTGAGTCTGGTCAGCCAGCACCCCCTGATGGCTGGGAACACGACTTTTATCATCACGACAGATCATGGACGGCAAGCCGGGGCTGGCTGGCAGAACCATGGAGGCTCGACGCTCTCGGAACGACACGCCTTCCTCGTCGCCGCCGGGGAAGATATCAAAGTAAACTACGTAAGCAACACAACCTACGCCTCCATAGACGTCGCCAGAACGGCTCTGGCCCTGGTAGAATACACCAAGGCGAATTCTGATGGCGTGCTAATCTCGGACATCATAGCAGAAGACCATTTCACGCAATTGTCAGTGGCAGGCCTAGCCAGCAATTCTTTTACGTTCACGCCGAATAGCTCTGCCGAGTTTTACGATTGCTGCAGGGAAATAGTCAGCTCGTTCTTCGTCACGCCCGCGGACGAGACTGATCTCGTCTTGCCATCCGACAGCTATATCGAGATCATCCTCCCGACCGATAAGCGGATGTCCTTCTTCGGCAGCACTTATGACAGGTTCTTCGTCGGAAGCAACGGCTACATCACGTTTAATAGCGGCGACACGACACATACCCAGACGCTCGCGGCCCACTTCAGCCTCCCGAGGATCTCTGGCATGTTCTCGGACTTCGGGGCATTTGGTGGCACGTCTTTCGGAAGCATCTACTTCCTGGAACTCACTGACCGCATCGCAATAACGTACAAGGGCATGCAGCACTTTCCTGGCGGCGGCATCCCGACAAGCCCTCTGGATTGTCAGATCGAGATGTTCTTTGACGGCCGCATAAGAGTAACCTACCTGCGCGTTGCGGCGATTCCCTGCATCATCGGACTCTCCAAGGGTGATGGAATCCCGCCGGACTTCGTGGAGAGCGACTTCCTGTCTTATGGCATAATGCCATTCGCGCCGACGGATTTGACAGCCGGCGGCATTTCTCCGGACAGGATCATGCTCCGGTGGGTCGATAACAGCGACTTCGACGTCGCCTTCAAGATCGAACGGAAGGGGCCGGGCGAGGATTCCTTCTCTTTCTTGGCGACCGTTCCTTCCGGCGAGACTGCTGGACCAAGCGTAAGTCGGGTCATGTCTTATGTTGACGAAGACCTCTTCCCCGGGACATCCTACACCTACCGCGTCTTCGCTGAGAATAAGACCTGCGTCTCCGATCCAACAAATGAGGCAACTGGGATTACGCGACCGACGCCCGTCCCCGCCCCTCCGCCAGCACCTGTGGATTTTGAGATTCACCCAATCAGGCAGGACGAGCTGGACCAGCTCCAAATCGGCGTGCGTTTGTCCATGGTAAAGATGAACCGGCAATGGAACGAGCTGGTCGGGAGCGAGTGGTTCGTCAAGCGGATCGTGGAGGGAACGCCGCGCAAGGTCGTCGTGCAGCCTGTCGGCCCTCACCAGGCCGAATCAGAATGGACCGTGACCGATTCGCAGCTCCGTGAGCATTTCGGCATGACTCTGGACATTCCAGGCCCGCCTTCCCAGATCCAGCACCTCTAACTGCGTTTAATAAGAACGATCTCTTCGGATTCATGCGGCGGCGAGCAACATTCATCGGACATGAAGTTTGGACAGCCTATCCCAATCGCATAAGAGTTCAGCGGTTGCCGGGGGCCTGATTTCTTTGTCCGAGTCCTGACAAGCCGCTCCGCAGATTCCTCGGTTTTCGCCTTCACTACGGCCTTGATGCCTTTCCCAGAGACAAGATAAATACTGAGTTCGCTGTCGAACTTGTTGCTCATCTGGATTCTCCTAATACTTAAAGATCGAGTCCCTCGCGAGATGTTCCTGCGGCGAATGAGACAGAATCCTCTGCATCCGCTGACGTACCTTCTGCGTCTCCAATGCCTTCAGCCAACGCCTTGATTCCGTCGGCTCCCAGAATGTTCTCTTTGGCGGAGGCTCTTCAGGAAAGCCTGGTAGGACATTGGCTACGGTTACGATAGGTAGAACATCGCGCCGCGTCTCCTTTATGGTCTCCTTTATGGTGTAACTCGATGAGCCGTAAGATATATCGTACCAGACCGTACCTGTGGTCGTTCCATCGTCAATCGTGTAGTTTGTGCTGGTGTATAGGACCATGTTCTAGGGTCCACATCCCCCAAGCGACGCGCCGCAGGCGGCGCACGTCGGGCAAGGATAAGGGATGATGTTCGTCGATCCGCAGAAGGGGCATTTTTGCAGATGCTTGATCGGTACTGTCAACATCGGCGCATCATCGTGGTGAGTTATCGTCTTGCTCTGTGAACGCTTAAGGCCGACCAGCTTGGCCAGTTCCGGTAGCTCGCTCACCCGGAGTTCACTAATCGGCGGTTTCTTCTTGCACCAGTTAAGATCCGCCAGGTACTCCATGCTAAGCCACTTCAGGATAAGGTCCGGAATGGAGCTGCAGTAGGAGATGTTCTTGTGATCAGTGCGCCCGAAGGGCCCGCCCTCCTCCATCATGAAGCTGTGGGCGACCTCTTCCAGAGGCTGCCCATATTGGAGGGCATTCGATAGGGCCCTGGCCCACCATTTCAGCGCCAGCCTGAAGTCGGGATTCTGCTTGCCGGAAATGTCTACCCAGATCTCACAAGGCATGCCGTTCTCGTATTCTCCTGTCGTGATCCAGACCTTCACCTTGCCATGTTCAGTATTGATTGTGACTTCCTGCGTGATGCCCTGACGCTTCTTCGGCGGACGCATGCGCTGCCCGCGGAGATGGACGGCAGCCGCTGTGGTCTCAGCCCACCAAGACATATCACCCGGATTCATAAGCGGCTGGGAACGCTTGCATCCGTCCCGGTAGATCGTGATATTCTTGACGCCCATCTTGAAGGACGTTTCGTAGATCTTCTGGACGTCTGCCTCCGTCGCGTTCGCCGGAAGGTTTACTGTCTTGCTGATAGCTCCGCTAATAAATGGAGTCACGGCAGCCATAATGGCAACGTGCGCTTCTGGCCCGATGAACCTCGTACCAGACCCGCTCGGGTTCGCGCAATCGAAGACGGCCAGGTGTTCCTGCTTGATATGTGGCGCACCCTCCAGCGTCCCGTGCCCGCAGATCCAGAGATTGGCAGCGACGTATTCCTCCTTGGAAAAGCCAAGGCGTTTAAAGATGTTCTTGTCCGATGAGTCCCAGCCGATGGCGTGCTTCGAGTCGTCGGAGAGGGCTCGAGGAGTCAGGGCGTAACGGAGTTCCGCCGCCCCGACAAGGCTTTCCTCTACCTTATTTAGATCTTCGTCCAGGATGCCTGCTCCCTCGAGCGACTCCCTGTTTATGTGTGGTGCGCCTTCCAACGTATTGTGACCCAAAATCCAGACCATCATCTCGTCGATCTGCGATTGAACATAGCCCAGATTCGCGAGGCCAATTCGTACGGAGTCGTTGACGATCTTCATCGTCCCGCCGCCGGAAAGCTTCTTGAACTTCACAATGGAGAAGTCCGGTTCAATGGCCAGAGTGTCGCATCCGAGCAGAAGACCAATCGTGCCGCTGGGGGCAATCAGGGTGACGAACGCGTTCCGATAACCGTGAGCGTGTCCCAGAAGTTCAGCTTCCTGCCATGCGCCCCGCACGATAGTTATAAGAGAATCTGGAATGCCCAGCAAGCCGCCAACCGTAGCCTTTTGCAAATACGATCTTGCGTGTTCAGCCATGACTGCCCACATCGATGTTTTATTGTGCTCATAACGCGGGAACGCGCCGAGAGCCTGTGCCATCTCCGCGCTCTTGATGTAAGCGTTCGCCGTCATAAGCGCGGAGACCATGAGCATCCAGTGCTGGGCCTGCTGACTATCGTATGGAATGCCCATTCGCATCAGGACGGCGCCCATGCCTGTATGCCCCAGACCGATGGCTCTGTAGTTGTGCGTCCCGATGGCCAGTGCCTTGGATGGCAATTGGGCGGCGCAATTCGAGATGTCTAAGACCGTGGCCCAATGGCCGCAGGCGTAGGTGAAGTCGTTCAAGGCGAAGCCCGTGTCGTCCAGATCTTCTCCAAAGAACGCCTGCATGTTCAGGCTTGCCAGATTGCACGACGTATTGTCCAGGAACGTGTACTCGCTGCAGGGATTCGTGGCTCTGATCTTGCCGTCCGCCCTGCACGTGTTCCAGTTATTGTGCAAGTCATCAAACTGGACGCCAGGATCGCCTGTCCGCCAGGCTGCCTTCACGACCTGGTCCCACAACACCCGCGCCTTCACCTTCTTGATGACTTCACCATTCGTGCGCGCAGTGAGAGCCCACTCCTTGTCATTATTGACCGCCTCCATGAAGGCATTGGAGATGCGGACGGAATTGTTCGAGTTCTGGCCGGAGACAGTCTTGTATGCCTCGCCTTCGTAGGCGCTGTCAAATCCGTCCTTGATGAGGGCGTCGACCTTCTTCTCTTCTAGCACCTTCCAGTTGATGAAGTCCTCGATCTCCGGATGGTCCATGTCCAAAATGACCATCTTGGAACTGCGACGCTGTCCTGAGCCGGACTTGATGACGCTAGCGGACCGATCGAAGACCTTCAGGAAGCTAAGGAGTCCCGTCGGCCTGCCGCCCGTACTCAGCTTCTCGTCCCGAGAGCGGACGTTTGAGAAGTTGGATCCGGCACCGCCACCCTGTGCGAAGGCCCGCGTCTCGATCCCGATGTTATCATAAACCCCATCGCAGTCCGGCCCGAAGAGGTGGTCACTGAGTCCCAGAATGTGGCAGGCGTGAATGCCAGGAAACTCATAGAAGTCCTTCGGCGTCATGGGCTCGCCCGTCTGCGGGTCCACGCGCCAGTATCCCTTAGGCTCGCGCGTGATGCCATAGGCCCAATGGATTCCGCTATTGAACCACTGCGGCGTATTTGGTGCGGCCATCTGATGCGCCAGCATATAGATCGTCTCGTCATAGAAGGCGCGCGCGTCCTTTTCCTCGTCGAAATAGCCATACATCCAGCCCCAGTGTGTCCAGAAACCAGCCAGTCGACTAAAGACCTGGAGCGCATGATTCTCTGCGCCAAAAATGCAGCCCTTCTTCGGAGCGCGCTGTCTAAGCCACTCAGGAAACGGCTGGCCTTTTGTGTTGTTCTTTGTGGCAAGAGCCGCTGGTTCGGTCTCGCTGGGGACGCCCGTCAATCTGAAGTATTTGCCGATCATGATGTTGGCGGCGATCGGCGAAAACTGCTCAGGGACGTAAGATCCCTTCACCTCGTAGATGATCTTGCCCGTTTCGTCGTCCTTGAGGGTAACGTTGACTTGCTTCCACTTGATGAAGTCAATGGGCTCCTGTCCTTCCGTCGTGAAATGACGCGCGACCTTCATAGGTCCCCCTATTCGTAGTCGACGCCGAGGATGCGTTGTGCGATCTTCTTGAGCGTCGGTTCTGCCAGGATGCGCAATCGGCGCTTAAGGAGATCACCGTGGCTTGGAATTTCCTTTCGCTGACCTGGTTCCCATTTCTCTACGACGGCAAGCGCCTTATGACAGGCGCTGGAAAGGCACAGATAAGTCGTTGAAATGCGTCCGGATTTGAGCCAGAAGACGACGTTCACGTAACCACCGGGCTTCTCCCGGGCTAACATCTTGTGCACGTCGAATGGCGACCCGCAGTTCTCGATAAGAAAATGGCGGCTTCGCTGAAGATCTGTAGCAAACTCGATGAAGTTCTTGCGCTCTTCCTGGATCGAGTTATGGCAGATCTCAAGGACCTTCTGCATGGCCAGGATGGATGCTCCCATGCGGAGCAGCTTGTGGTCCCTTGCGTACTTGACGACAGCAAAGACCATGCGCCTTTCCAGGTCGTCGCTCGTGATCTGCCAGTCCTTTAGGTTCTCGACGAACGCACTCATCCACCGGTACTGATATGTCTTCTTGGGGTCCGTGTGGCCGGGCATGTTCACCTTCCGCCCGGCGCACTTCCACATCGCCTCTTGGTACCAGGCCCAGATCTTAGAAACCTGGAATTCCTGTATTTCAGTCGTGCTAGTCATTGGGATCACTTAAATACGAGGTTAGAATGACAAAGCCACCGAAGAAGGAAGCCCAGAAATCGGAAGTGAAGGACTTGCGGACGAAGCTCTGGGAAGCTACGGCAAAGGCAGCACACAAAGTTCTCGGCAAGGATTACACGCACGTCGTACTGATATGCCTGCATAAGAAGCTTGGCGAGCCCATTCTCATCTTCCGCGGCAACTCAACAGCCGACCTGGTTATGTCGGCCAAGATGACGAAGTTCGCGCTGGCCAAATTGAGGGAACAGATCGCCAAAATGATCTAACGGCTGTTCGGCGGCTTCTCCATGTAGTACCGAATGTTCTTCTGACCCAGGATGATGAGCTGCGCGTAGCCGATGCGATTGTCGGCGGTCTCGAAGGCGTTCTTCGTCGACAAGATGTCATCTGAAGGCTCGTAGATGTTCACCTTCTGGACACCTGGTACGGCCTGAATCGCGGACTGGAACGGGCTCAGGTCAAACCCCTCTCCCATGTCCCACTCCCCGACGTCGAAGAAGTTGTTGACGGCCGCATCTACCTGATCCTTTACGGTCGCAGCGTCTGCGTTCCTGCTAACGACGACTGTCATGTCCACGTTCACTGGCTTCACTTCGCCATCACTGACGGTCACGCTATCCGTAAAGACGTTGATGTCCTGAAGGTAGGAAATCAGCCCATTTTTAAGCCCGATGCTGGGCTTAGCCGGGACGTCGCTAGGGCTCGCAGCCAGTACGAAGATCTCGACGAGATTGGCATTAATGTTGGTCTTCACGACTGCAACGGCCTTGAGTACCGTCCCGAAGACGGGATGAGAGTATGTGGACGCGATCTGGGCGTAATCCGGGGCCGTCGCCGCATTGTCGTGGACTGCATACTCGCGCGGCGCCCTGCGCTTTGCCGCCTCGATGGATTCCTTGTCCGTCCCGCCTGTTGACGGATTCAAGTTTCTAAAAAGGACGTCCAGGGCTGCGCTAGCAGGAGGCTGAGGATTCACGGGCCTCGCCTCGTTGATGGTGGCGGCTCCGATTCTCCCCCTGATCCCGCCGCCCTGCCGATACTGGATGACAATTTGCTGTCCTGCTAGAGGAGCCTTCCCCGCGATGTCGTCGCCGAACTTAACCTGCGCGCGATCCTCTTTGTAGTCGACTTCAAAGACCTCATCGTTGGGGCCGGCATTTTCCAGGAACTGAATGCGCCTCCAGGTCGTCACGAAGTTGCCAGTCGTCAGATTGACGATGACGGGTTCATCCAGGATATTGTCGGCTATGATGTCGATTACCTGATTCGGACCGCCAGCCGATACGGTTGTGATGGGGTCGCCGAACCTTCCTTCGATCCCGTAAGCAATGATCCCCCGCTTGCCTGCTGGGATGATGATGCTGCTGATCCAGTCGTTGGGTGCCCTAAAGGCCTCAAAGTAAAGAGGAAGGCCGTCCGGTCCTGCTAGCGTGAACCGGGTGGCCGGCGGGATCACGACGTCGGTCGGGACTGCTGCACCAATGGACACCTCAATGTCGGCCGTCGCCGGAGTCTGTCTCCTGAACGACTGGCCGATCAGCTGCATGTGATTGCTCGCAGCCTCTTCGTCCTCGCAGGTCGGGAAGAAGTCGGCCCGGTTCAGGATGTCGCCGCGGAGGGAAAGGACGGAAGCTACCCAGCAAACGAGCTCCGTCATCATGATGACGCCGTTGTTCTTTGCGAAGTCATTGAATTCGCGAGGAAAGTACGTCTTCATGTACTCGAGAGCTGCCCGGCGCAGGGATTCGAATTCCAAGGCGGTAAAGTCGAAGCGCCTGAGAGATGCCGGGGGCAGGAGAAGCGCGATCTCTTCTGCCGTCGTCGGAAGCTTGATAAGGGTCTGATCAGTTATATCTGCCATGTTTTATTTTCTATTAAGCCTGTTGTGGCGCAGTCGCCACTGCTCCGCCCAACGGTATTTTCACTTCAATGGTGAAATCTCTGTTTGGCGAGAAAAGAAGCGCCGCGACGACGACGACTTTGGCGGTATTCGCGTCAGGCGTAGCGGTAACCTGGACGTTCTTCAAGATGACGCGACGGTCATTTGCTCTTATCTTCTGATCGATTTCCAGCTGAAGATCCCCAATCAGGATCGCATCGGCAGGCTCGAAGGGGGCATTCCGGAGGTTCACGCCAAAATCCGGGCTCATGATCCGCTCGCCAGGGACCGTAAGTAGGAGTTGCAAGAGGTCATTCTTGACCAGCCTCTCATCCTCCTGCCTCGGAAGGACATGGCCGTTCACGTCTATGAAGGGAGCATTATAACCAAACCATCTTGCAATTCTATAAACTGGGTCCATCTTATCTGACGAGCTGGCTGACTTTGAGCAGCTCGTCCCTCACATTTTGAGCACGCGTATTCAGAGAAGACAAATCCCCTATGAGAATCTGCTTCTCCGCATTTAACGACACGAGACGCTCGTCAAGTCTGTCTAAGATTGGCGACCCCGTCGCACCAGACCCAAAAGATCCGACAAGGACAACCTCTGCAGCATCCTTCGTCTTCTGCGTCTCATTAATATTCTTCTGGTTCTCCTGGATGGCTATTTCAGTGTTGCCCATCTCCGTGACCAATTGAGTAAGTTCCCTGTCCAGCGCCTGCTTCATTTGTTCGGAGGCGGTCGTCAGCTCAGAGATCTCTTCCTCCGTTAAACCCGTAGACCGCAAGTCAAGTAGGTTCGTGTCGTGCCGGATCTCCGTCTTTTGCGGAGCCTGGGGCAAGGGGGCCGTTTCAACATCCTGGTCGAAGTCCAGGATCTGCCCAACCTCGAAACTCTTCTTGACCGAACCCGTGAGCGACTGCGTACCATCGTCCGTGGTGTATATGAGATCCCCGTACCATTCTCTCCTGTCGAGTTCATCGGTTATCGGCGCACGTGGTTTAATAGCCTGGGCTAGGGGGATCTCCTGGAACCTATCGATGGACCTGGGCGGTACAGTACTGGATATAGTATAGGTTACGCTTTCATCGTCAGATGGCTTCTGGGGGAGCACAGTCTTGTAAAGGCCAGTCGGATACCTTATGATCATATTCTATCTTTAACTAGCCACCCCTGATGACCTTGAGGTCCACCGCCTTGAAATCGTCCGGTTTGTTTTGCTTCGTTTTGCCCCTACCCTTATCAAAAGGCTCAGGACGCAACGGCGCCCAAGGGATGCCCGAAAGGGCTGGCGGATTACAACCCATGGGCGAGGAGGATTGAGCGCCGTCCCCGGGCTTCGCCTGAGGCAGGAATCCAAGCACCGTGGGGTGATGCGCAGTCACGTCTGTCCCGAATGCGCCACCTGCCAGGACAGCGTGTCCGCCGCCACCTTCCATGTTTATAGCCGTTCGCGCCTTGAGGTTTATGTTGTTGCCGTCCAGGCTAATATCCCCGTCGGACTTGATCTCAATGGGGCCATTGCTGTAAATCTGGAGCACACCGTCCGCACCATTGTGAATAAGCATCCGGCCGCCGCCGTCGTCTATGACGACGTACTGCTGCGTCTTGGACCTTGACCGAAGGACTGTGGCGCTAAAATCCTTCGTAAACCAGAGCCCGCGGTCTTCTACGTCCCTGACTTCGACCCACGAAGCATCGTCCGGCGTCAAGCTATCTCGCATCTCAATCCCTTGCTGGAATTTCGTATTGAGACGGATATAGCCATTGTACTCGTCAAGCTTCAAATGATAAGTGTCTTTCTCAGGATCGAATGTCATCGACTGACTGAGGGCGAACTCATTGTCCAAGAGGCCCTGCCACCCCTCTGAAATGTTCCCGCTCATGCCAGTACAGAGCATGACATAATCCCATCTGTCATTGATCTCAAAGACCTTGGATTTTGGTGAATACATCTTGAGCGAATTGATCTGATCCTTTTCGTTGAATTCAATGCCGAACCCGCGGGCTTCTTCCTTCTCGGGGATGGGTCGCCTGCCCTTGAGAAGCAGGCCGTTGCCAATGGGCGAGAGCTGACCCGTAGCATCTTTCCTGTCCGACCCGCGATCATCCAGGACGAACTTGAAGCCGTAGCGCGTGACTATCCGGACCTGCCGGGCATCCGTATCCCCGCGGCTGATCCACTCATCTTCCTTATCGACCGTACCGCCGACTTCGTCGATTAGGAGCCGCTTGACGAACAGGTCCTCCTTGGGGTCGCTGCCAAAGTCCCAGGCCTCGATGAGATGGCCGCCCTTGGTTCGGTACTTTATCCAGCGCTGGTCCTTCTTCTGATCGTCCGCGACCTGACGCGGGTTCCCATACTCGTCCTGCCGCGTGTTTTCCTGCATCTGCCCCCAGCCGACGTCCCGCATCTCGAACTTGTGCCCATAGCGCGTGCGAATCTCCATCCGGCGCTGGTCCCGATCCTTGGGCTTATCCTCGTTAAACAGGCGCTGGAGATACTTGGACCGCTTGACTTCGAAGTCATGATCCTTGTCGAAGTCGCCTTCGAATTCGCCAGCATTGCCGCTCTTTCCCTTCTTCCACTTATATCCGACGTCGCTCATGACGATGAAATGCCCGTATTTCGTGCAGAAGCCCACGAACTTGGTGTCCGGATCGTTCTCTTTGGGCTTCTCCTTCGACGCATCGAATTTTCCCTTGGAGACGGCATCATGCCCGGCAGGACTCGGATCCAGGTCGTGTTCCTTGGGGAAGAAGCCGACGGAATTCAGAACCATGAAGCTGCCGTACCTATCCTTCCAGCCCATGCTCATAGGACGGTTATCCTTGGGCATGTACTCTTGCTGGAAATCGTCTGGGGTGTTCGCTGGCTTGCCCGTCGGATCCACGGAGAGGGGCGTCTTCCCGTAGACGGACTCCAGGACATAAAACTTGCGGCGCGTCGGATTTGCGAAGCCCGTCACGACGATGACGTAGGGGTGTCCTTTCTCGAACTCCACCCAGACTTCGTCATCGATGGTAGGACTTACCCAAGATCCGCTTCCGCTTCCACCAAACCAGGGACTTACAATAGCCCAGGGACAATGCTCGGATTTGAGATCGTGGTTGTGGAGCTCGGGAACCTTGACCCGCATGCGGTGCATTCGAAGCGGGTCATTCGTCTCGACTACGATAGCCCTATATCGACCAGGGAAGCGTTGATCAAGCTTCTTTGTCCTGATTGCGAAATAGTTTTCCCACACCTGCTCTACGCCATCTTGGTGCTCTTTCGACATTAGAGATTGCCCAGAACAAGCTGACTATTCGGTGCCAGGACCACGTCATTGATTCGCGGCCAACCGAAAATGTCCTTTGGTTTGTTATAGGCGATGAGGACCCAGAAGAAGGAAGGAGAACCGTAGACATCATTGGCGATGAGATCCGGCCTGCCGGCCCGTGTTCCGTCTACTTTTATATGGATCAGATCCAGCTGCGGATCCAGGAATTGCGTCAGGAAGCTCGGCTCTTTCCAGAGGCCGAAGGTCTCCGTCCTGCCGCCATAAGGCGAGTCCGATACGATCGGCTGCGTCTCCCGGAAGCGGCTGAAGCTGTCAAGTTTGATAGCCATTAGTACCAAGCTGGCCTAACAGTAGTCGCAAGAGTCTGGCTGACGATCTTGATGTAGTTCTCACCAACGTCACCGAACGCTCCAGCAATAGTACCCTCAAGCGGTCCGATTCTCGTTGCGGTTTCTAACTGGAGAACGTGCTCCGTAATAAGCGGGAACGTGCCGTCCTGGTACGAAATAATCCCGCCAGCATGGCTCGTTCGCACGCTATGGAGACGGCAAGTCATCAACCCGCCAGATTGCGGCACTATGTCATAAAGCTGGATCTTGACGATCGGATATCCTTTGAAGCTGATTATGACGGTCTTGTAGAAATAAGATCGCAGATCTCTCCCCAACTGAGCGATGAAAGAGGGCGTCCACTTTCCGCCCACAACTACGTACTTGAGCTTGACGGATAATGCGCGCGATTCTGATCCGTTAAATGTCTTGATCGGCTCGTAGGCGCCCTGATTGGACCCGTCCCAAATCGAAGTCTTTCCGTCGCTTTCGACGACCGGCGGAAACTGCAGCGGAAGATCTTTGCCGCTTACGACGATACGGCATTTTCCCAGAACGGTCTGGTCAAACGGAATCAGTTCTTTAAATTCACCGTTTGCCACTTATTTCCACCTATTTATGTCGTCCACGGGCGCACCTGTTCCGCCTTCAGCGATGCGCGGGAGGTGCGTGTCCAGGAGACCCTTGATGTCCTTGACGGTCTGGGGATCAATCTTCCCGCTCACGTTCTCCATAACAGCTTTGATTGCTGCAAGGACTTCATTCATCTGACGCCTGCTCTCAAGCGTCTTCTTCTGACCATCGTCCGTGACAGTCCTGACTGGCGCAATCGGCTCGCCGCGGACCTTGGCAAGCAATCCCTGGACCAACCCTCCCGCTTCCCCAAGCGCCCCAAAGGGACCAACTGGCCCAGCAACCCCAACGGTAGCAGGAGTCCCGATGCTGTCCCGGAATTGCTCGATGACGTTGGCGGCCTCCGTGAAGTCGTCAGCCCTGGCCAGGATGTCGTCCACCATCGTCGTTATGGCCGTTCCGGCGTCGGCAACAGCTAGCATCCTCGGAGCGGCCGTGGCTGCCGCATCTCCAATAGCGCTAATGCCGATTGCAGCGAATATCATCCCCATCATGACTTCTGGTCCCAGCTGGACGGTAGCCAGGTCCCTGAGTCCGAGTGCCACGTCGCTTAGCTTCTTACCTGCGTCAGTTCCAAGCTTAGTCAGCGCGTCGCCCAACAGGCCGATAGTAACCGACACGCCATTAAGGAATGCCATCGCCGGCGCGCCAAAAATGGACGCCATCCAGAGAAGCACCATCGCATCAGTCATGCCACCCGCGAAGCTCTTTAAGCCCTCGACGATAAAGCCCATTGCAAAAGTCAATGGAATCATCTGCGCAGCAAAGGCGTAGAACGTCGCTACGAGTTCGGTCATTGCGGAGGTGAAGCCCGCTACGACAGTCGGAATCTGCGTCAGACTCGCAACCAGAGTAGACATTGAACTAGAGAAGACGCCCATTCCAGCGCCCAGTCCCTGGAAGGACTTTGAGATCTTGTCGACGCCTTCCGATACCCAACCCATAGCATAGTAGAAGAGGACGGCTGGCACAAGCAGAGCAGCCCCAATCGCGACTCCGGCTGCCACACCAATCATACCCGCCGCAAACCCTGCTCCGAAGACGATAAATCCGACGCCGGCCGCAGCCAGAGCGACGCCCAGAGCGGCAATGAAGCCGACGAAGGCGAAGCCAGCACCGATATTGTTTATGAACACTTCGAAGAGTGCCGTAATCGCATTCGCAAATGCTGTAGCCGCATAGACGACGAGTGCCAGAGCTGCCACAGCCACAGCAAGCGACAAGATGATCGGGATAGCGATAGACCCAACAGCGCCCATTGCCGCTAGGGCGGGTGCCAAAATCGCCATGGCTACAGCAAGGGCTATTGCCGCTACGCTTATTGCCAGGAGCGCTACGACACCTTCTGTCCCGAGCTTGGCAAGCCACGAAGCTAGAAGGACCAGCCCGGCAACTAGGCCGACAAGGATCGCGCCTAAAAGCGCGAATTTCAGAATTGCCACGGGGCTTATTGCCCCCATGGACGCCATGAAGTTCTTGATCCCTTCGCCGACGTTGGTGAGCCACGTCTTTATCTTGCCGCCAGCAGGATCGGCTGCTGGCGGAGAGATCGCCATGCCCTTTGTGGCCGCCTCCGTCTCCTTGGCTCCACCCTTGAAGATGCTTTTAATGCCGGCCCACATCTTGCCAAATGGGCCTTTCGCAGCCTCCGTGCTCTCCGCCGCGCCCTTCTTTACTGCATCAGTAACGCCAGCCATTCCTGCCGTCACGTCCTTTTTATCAAAGACGCCCTTCATAAGACCGGAGAGTTTCCCCCAGCCAGATTTGACAGATCCGGCGACAGACTTACTCACGTCGGCGACACCACTTATGGCATTCTTCACGGTGCCGAAGACAGCTCGCAATTGTTCGCCACCAGTTGCGACGTCCTTGAAAAGCCAGGACATCCAGCCCCCTCTGCCTATTTCTGTTAGGGCCTGGCCGAGAGCGTTCATTCTCTTCTGGTGAGCCTCGAGCTTCTTGGCCGCCTCGAGCTCATCCTGGAGGAAGGGCTTCCTCTTCTTGTAGACGTCGAACTGCTTCTTCATGGTATCGTAAATCTCTTCCTCCGTCTTGGAGAACTTAACGCCCGTCGCCTTCAGCTTGTCATATACAGATACCTGCTTTTCCAGTTCCCTGCCTTGCCTCATGTAGATGGCGATGTTGTCGGAGCTCCTCTTGATCCTGCCTACTTCGAAATCCATCATCTCGCTAGCTGTGGTGGCGAAGGCGTCTTGGTATTTTACCAGGCTCTCCATCAAGCTGCTAAAGATCTCCTGCTTGACCTTGATGAGGTCGTCAAAGACCTTCCAGGGTAAGAGATTAACCGGACCCTTATTGATCTCGTCCCAGGCCGCCCCTATTTCGTCAAAGGCTACTTCAAACGCTTCGACGTCCTTCGCATGCAAGAGTTCAAAGCCCGCCTCGCGGATCGCCTTGATCCTCTCGTAGATCGCAGCAACGGCCGCATCGGATTCGAGCTTGGCGCCAGAAACAGCTTTATTGCTTCTCTCGACGCCCAAAGCCACGCCAAGATTAACCGTCCTGGCAATATTCTGCTCAAGGGCCGCGTCCAAGGCCTTCTTAGCTGCTGGGTCGATGGTCGGCTCAACGGTCCCGTCAATTCGGATCGGTCGCATGGCTGGCGGGATCATCTCTTCTGCTGCTGGCATGCTCATGCCGTAAGGACCGGTCTTTAGTTCCGGTTTTTGTACTTCGGCTTCTATGGGCACTGCAGGGATCGGCGGCAGAACTCCGAACTCCGGCTTTTGTACCTCGGCTTCCACTGGCATGCCCATGCCGTAAGGACCGGTCTTGAGCTCCGGTTTTTGTACCTCGGCTTCTATGGGCACTGCTGGGATCGGCGGCAGGACTCCGAAACCCGCCGCTACCGCCGCACGGATGACGCTTTCTACGTTAGTCCGGAGCTTCTCATCCAGCTTCTTTTTTGCTTCATCTACGAGAGAAATCTTGACCTTCATTTCCAGCGCTTCAATCTTCGGCAACTTGACCAAGGCAGCAGAGACGGGGATCTCGATATTTGGAATTTCCGGAAGAGTAATCTTCTTGCCGGATAGATCCAGTGCATCAATCAGCTTCTGACCGATCTCTGAGATCTTCTCTTCCAGCCCCTTGACCCGACCCATAATCGTAGAAATAGCCTTACCAGCGAGGGTCTGGTCAATGGTCAGCTGCATCGCGAGGGCATATACGTTCGCGTCTGCCATGTTTTATATTTCTGTCATAGCTTTTTGGCGGCAGCGTCGTAGTCGATTCTGTAGAGATAGAGGTCGGTCCACCAATTTACCCTGGTCACGATGTGGTGGAATCCGTAGATGATCCACTTCCCGGACAGGAAATAAGGCTTCTCATCCGGATGATCCTTCCAGGACAGCGTCAGCGTAGACGCTCCCAGGATGCTGCTGTCATCGAAACGATAGTCGCCGTTCACGCGGACCCTAAGGCGCATGACCATGTTCAGCATGTCCATGAACATGGTCCTGGCCCTGCCGTCGATGTAGTCGGCGTACGCCATGCCGAGGTCGCCGGCGCTGAATTCCGGCACCATGTGCACCGAAGTCGCCCAGTCCGTCTTATTATCTGGCTTCTTGAATCCGCGGTCCGGCCCGATGTTCGTATTGAGCTTGGCGGAGGTGTTCTCATCCTCCACGGAGACTTTCTTCTTTTGAGTAATCTTATCGATGAACTGACCAGAGATGGTAGAAATCCCCTGCGTTATGAGCTTGGTCTGGAACACGGAAATGACGTTGTTGGCCAGGATCTCGATCTTCTTGATGTCTCCCGCGCCTGGCATGTTGGTGTTCACGTTGAAGACGCCGAAGTCCTTCTTGTTGGCAGGGAGATCGTCCGGCAGCGAATTCATCTCCTTGATCTTGATCTCATGATCGACGCTCGCGACGACCCAGGCAGACTTCTTGGGGGTGATGGAAGAAGACCATTCCAGCAGCGATGAGATGAACGTCTTCGGATCCATCTTCATCATCCACCAGAGATTCTCCTTCGAGTCGTCCGTATCCGACACTTTTGAACTCGGTCCCGGATTCGTGCTCTTGTCGCGTGATATATAGTACTTCTTGATCACGGATTTGATGACGTCGCTGATTCTGCCACTATCCGTACCGTGCGGATCTCCCTTGCCCCAGACGCTTCCGTCAGCATCCCCAGCATTTAGCCACCAGCTGGGCGGATCTATACCAATGAATTCCAGCCGTGCGTTCTCAACGACGCCGCGGCCGTTCAGGTAAGCCAGGTAGGCTTTTCTCTTCTCCGTGGCGGGACCGTCCACCCATTTGATGGCGAACTCGAGCTGAGTCGGCTCTACCCTGCCCTTTTCCAGGTATTTATCCGCCGCCAGATCTTCCAGGATCGCGAAATAGGGATCAATGACCTTGGCCCTGACGATATATCCGCTATTTATGAAGGAAGCCCACTCCAGCTTCTCAAAATTCCCGGAGAAGTCCTTTCCCCCGGTTATCTTAAGGGTGATGGCTGGCGCAGGACCGACTTGGTTTGTCTCAGCCATTTTCTTGATAAGTTGGAGAGATCATCTGAAAAGTCTGGCCTTTCCTAATCAATCCCTGTTTGTATACTTTGTAACATTCCCACTCTCCACCGCCACTCTCACCCAAAAATCGATACGCGCCGACTATCTCATCTGGCAATATGGCGCGCCTTATTAGCACATTACCTAAAGAATCTGTTCTTCTTTTGATGCCCATTTGGGTGCCTATTTGATCGGCTAATTTTTGCGCATAATCATACCAAGTGTAGTCACCAAAAACTCTGACAAACTCTGGATTACCCATGGGGTCTTCGTCAAAATCCACCCATCTGTGGTTGAGATATGAAAGCAACACAAATTTGGATTTAAGATCTTCCGATAATCCAGGATAATTCTTTTTGAAAAATTCAATCCATTTCGGATCCTTTGGATCTGAAGTTAACGGGCATCTCACATCCGAGATGATCGTACTATCTGGGGTCCCCTCGTCGCCAATTAATATCTCAAGAATGTAGCGCGTACCTTCGAAGCCTGGTCGGTCATATACCGGATATGCGAGGGCGATACCTATTCTTGGCGTCAAGTATATTCCGCGTTCATCTAACCCATTTTTCAGCACACCACGAATTTCCGATTCGTTTTCTATAGACATACCATGATACATCAGGCGTTTCCTGTCTTCCGAAAGCATTATCAATTTCATATTCTTATCTACGCCGAATGATTGACAGGAATTCCTATTCCCTGGTACACTGTACGTAGAAAGGAGAGACGCATGGACCAGGCTCCGGCTCCGGCTCCGGCTCCGGACAATACTGGAAACGAGGATTATCGCTTCTGGCGAAAGATCTACTTCGCGGTCGTCCTAGTCGTCGGCCTCGTCGCGAAGCTCTGCGGATGGATCGTCTGGTCGCACCTTATCTTTGCAATCATCTCCGTGCCCCTGACCTTCCCGCTGGTCTGCTGGTTGCTCTACGCCCTCATCAAGGTTATTGCTTGGTGCTGCCAGCCCGGCCCGCGGAAATTCATCCTCTACTACCTCTCCATCTGCGCTCTCCTGGAGCTTTACAGGGTGGAGACGCACTCGGAGGCACTCTCGGGGTTGGCCACAGGCGCCAAGACCCTACTTAGTTTTATAGTTCATATTCCGCTTGCCATAATCGGTGTCGTCAGCCAGGAAGATGCTGAGGCCGTATTTAATCCACCACCACCGGAAGAATATACCTATAATATCTGGAACATATTCAACTTCGCGTGGGGAATCCCCTTTTTCGTCTGCTACTTCTGCCTCCAGGCCTTCATCAGCCTCTTCTACTACAAGGGCAAACCTACGCTTGTTGGCAAGGTCGCAGTCGGCGCTGCCGTGGGAACCGTCGTGCACCACGTCGCGAAAAAGGCTCTAAATGGGAGAAGCGAGGAAGCATGAATCCAAAAGAAGGGTTTGACAAGGCCTTGCAGCTGGCAAACGAGATCATGACGGCGGCAAAGCAGTCCAATGGCCAGGTGAGGGTCGTGGAGACCTATGGGCGCTTCGCCCTCCAGTGGCTGGAGCGCGTGGTATTCGACTGCGAGCTCCCGAAGGAGCCGCCTCAGATCGTCGAACTCGGGAAGTCCCATAAGCTGTTCAAGCTACAGACGTCTACGACATTGATGGCCTGCGTCTCCAACAAGGAAGACCCGGCCAAGATACCCCTGCTCCGGTGGTCCGCAGAACAGGCTCGGGAAAGGAAGCTGTTCGACAGCTTCGACGGCGAGACCATCCGCATGCCCTTCGACCTCCTGGCCGGATTCGTCTGCGAATGCTTCCTAAAGATCCTTGGGCTCCCGGGCATCCGCGATTACGATGTCCGCCTCCTGACGCAGATGTCCATCCCCAAGCTCTGGAGAATAGCCCAGGCCAGCGACTTCGCGTGCGATGGCTCAGGTCCGGAAAACCTGCGTCTGATGAACCTCGCCGAGGTAGCCACCGACATGGATGGAATCTGTGTAGCGTGCCCGGACGTTGCCGTCCGTGAGCTTGTGCTCTATGTCGAAGACCACATGACGAAGACAAATTTGAAGAAGGATTTAGTAGATAAGGTAAAAGCGGAGATGCTAGCCGTCAAGGCAGGAACAAAGCAGTGGAACTCCTCTGGCTCCGGTACCAGCACGAAGATACTTCCAAGTACCTAACCCTCCTTCTGCTGGGGGAACACGAGGGGAAGTACGTCGGGGTGGACTCAAAAGAGGCAAGTCCCGGCGAAGCCGCAATCATTAGGAAGTTTGCCAGTCACCTGGACGGCCTTCCCCTCAACGACAAGGTAGCCTGGTTCAAGCAGACGCTTCCGAACCTCGCCAGCAAAGCACTCAGGACCATAAGAGTCGAAAGGGCTTCCATCGTACGAAAATTCAAGTTACCCGCAACCGAAACAGTTCAGCCTGGTCCAGCTCCTTAAGATTCATCTGGAACGATAACCTGGCTGCACCCTTCCCAGCGACGCACTCGACGTCGTTCCAATCTTTAGTATCCTTGGCGGCAAGGCTACCGCTTGGGTTCAACTTCGTGGGTAGACTGTACCAGATCTTCCCACTAAAATGGGGTTCCAGGATGAAGAAATTGTCAAATAGGGACTTCAGGCCAGCATCGTCGTTGTCAGGCGCCAAGATGACCTTCTGAGGCCCGAGAGCCTTTATCTTCTTAACTTGCAGGCCTGTATTGGAGAACGACGCCCCTCCTGTCGCGACTGCATTCTCTCCCAGGGACAGGGCATTGAAGATAGACTCGCAGACGATGATCTCCGTACAGGGCTCAACATCGTCAAATCCAAAAAGAAAATCTGCTTTGTTGGTATTGGGAGGGAAGTTGAAACTCTTGCTGAGGACGCTACGCGATTGCCAATAGACGAGCTCTCCATATTCGTAGTAGGGGAACACGATCTCCCCGACAGTGTACATCAGACTCTTCTGCTTCGCCAGCTCTTCTGAAACGCCCCGGGAGATCAAGTAATTCAGTGCAATCTGCCTAAACTTCCCGCCCTCCCCACTGGAGAGCGGAATGGCGCCAGGCGGCAATTGAATCTGTACCTGTTTTTCCGGCTTTTCCTCTGCGTCGGGCCGAAGGATAGTTCGGATGCTTGCTTCCTGGCCACATACTTCCCGGATCGCCTCATGATAAGATATACCGCGATACTTCGACACGAATTTGAGGAACGATCCGTCTGCACTGTGATGGCCGGGACGCCAATCGTGACAAACGCCCTTCTTGGTATTGATTCCAAGGTGCACCCCGCTGTCGTGGTCTATAGGATTTCCTAAATCTAATTCCTCACCGTTTTTCCTCCGCTTATATGCAAAATGCTTAGCCACCCATGCTTCGATTTGGGCGGGAGAGGGTTGGAACTTCACATTAATTCCTTGTCGTCGGGGCGGATACTTTCACGTATTCGCGCGTCTCGACCTCTACTTGCTTCCAGACCCAGACATCGCGATATTGGACGCCCCACTTCCTTGCCGTCCAGTGCGACTTCATGAGGACGTCCAAGTGCGTCCCCTGGACTTTCTGACCGCGGTCCCGAACGGTGTAAACGACGTCGTCAAGGCCGTCGATCGACAGCTGAAGCCCGAAGGGCACTGATTTGTCTGCCGCTACGATTCCCTTCTTGTAGTCGGCATATGTCGTGTCGGCCGTACGCCAACCCGTATCGCAGACAGAGCAGTTCGCGCAGTAAGCCGTAATCTTAACCTTACCCACAGAGACCCACTGCCATTCCAGCTTCTGCGACACCTTCACCTCGTAGACGATCGGAGCGCGATATGTAGGAAGCCGTGGAAGCTCTGCGTTTGACACGCTGAGCGGCCAGTAAAGAACAAGGACAAAAGTGAGCAATATGCTCCGCATGCCGCCTCCAGGCTGATTTAAATACTAGCGCGGATTTCTTTTGTAATCGATAGGCTGGCGGGGGGACTTCCCGGAATCAGATGCGCTACCACGCGACGAGGTGTGGGGAATGGCTCTTAAGCTTTTGGCTCTCTTCTTGGCGGGTTCGTCCAGCATCTTTATACGTTCGTCCAACCTGACTTCAAAAATGTCCCTTCCCATCAGAAAAGCCCTGTCGAAGGCATCATTGATGAATTGCACGACTCGAAGGTGTTCAGGATCTATCTTGCTTCTTTCTAGCTGGACGTCGCCAAGGCTTCCCGTACTAACCAAAATCGTTCCATCTGGCGACATTTCACTAACCATCCCTTTTATTGCATCATACTCTTCGTGGCCTGCGTACACGCCTTTTATGGCAATAAGACTACCAACCGTCAAATTGTCGAGCTTATTCATGCGCCACTAGCTTACGGTGAAGGAAAACTTCTCGCTGATCCTCGTCTGCCCGTTTGGCAGCTGAACCATAACCTGATACCGATAGGTCCCAATAATAAACCGCGAAGTGTCCAGAAGGAACTGGACCGTGAAGGGGCTATCCTTATACGACCCAGAACGCAGACCAATGGCCGCAGGCTCCCAGTCCACTAGCAACTCGCAGTTCTCCGTCTCAACGCGAATGAAAGGCTGCAGTTGCGGAATAAGAGGCATGATCTGGTTGCAATTGAAGTCGTAGAGAGGTAGAGGAATCATCGCGACTTCGAGGATCCTCTTCTCCGGCTTCTTGAACTTGAGGTCCAACGGCTCCCATGTGAACCGGATCGTCTCAAGGCCGTCATCGACGTACCAACCGTCCGGCGACACCCAGAAGCGATTGGCCTGGCTCTGCAGGAGGTCCGGATTATCTAACGGATTCGAGCCGCCAGATCCTGGGCCCGGATCGTCTGCAATGAACCGCCAGACGTCGAAATAAATGTCCTGCGGATATGTCGGAGGAACCAGGAATTGATATCTATATTGACCTGTAAGGATCGTACCGGAAGGATCAGTAACGTGTTCAATGGGGTCCGGGTAGAACGTTGATCCTGGATCAGAAACCACGACCCGTGCGTAGAGATTCTCGTCGCGTACGCAAGACTTGTAAATGTCGATGAAACGGACGGCCCAAGGGTCTGCTGGTACTCCGTTCCGGTAGAAGATCACATCCAGACAAACCAGCTGACCCTGCCTACCGGATACGCGTTTTAGACATGCCACAGTGAATCTCCGCAAGGGACATAGGTATCTTTGCTAACGGTGCGGAGGCGGGATCTTGGGAATGGCAGGCATTGCTTGGTTAGACTTGGCAGATTCAGCTTCCCTAGCCTTCTCCTTATTTATCCTATCAATGTTCCATTTCCGCTCTTCAGCCGTCATGTACGCCAATTCGAACTTCGAATAGTGACCGTGATGTTTAAGGAGGAACTCCTCTTCCATAAGGTGGTTCCATTGCCTATCGAGGTCCTCCCGACTCTGTTGGGCGAAAAAACGATTCGGTTATCGGCAGGTCCATCGTCATCTCTGTCTCGCAACGCGGACAGGTGAGCGTCACCTGGAACTCGATGCCAGGCGAATTGACCCGGAGGTATTCCCGGATCGTCGCCGTATCCCTCGAATGCATCTTCTCCACAAGGGCGTCGATCTTGCTGCGGCTCTTGTCTCCCATCGCCTCGATAATCACGAGGGACAGGTTCTGCGAGACGGTGTCATCCAGGGAAATGCTCTGCTCAGTCTCCTCGACGGCACGAGGATCGGATTTCGGCCGCACGGGCTGTGGCCGCATGCGGGATGGCGTGCTTCTTCGCATGAGCATGGCGGTCACATCACGCCCACGGAGGAGGCGGACCTTGACCCAGATATCCCGGCCAGCAACTTCAGAGAGGTATGGAAGGCTGACTTTGAAAGGCTCCGGACCGATCTCCGGATTCGGTCCGATCTTCGTTCTGACGAGGTCATTCAGGTCGTAATCATAGGTCGAGGCGATCCCACAGTCCGTATTGGAGCACTTCGCCATGAACTCATATGAGGGACCGTGCGTGATGCCGCGGAGGTAATACAGCAAGAACATCCTGTCCCCGTTGAGCAGGTCGATCGGGTCAAAGCCCTTGGCGCCCTCGGGGAATTTCACGCATTTGCGGAACAGCCAGTCCAGCGACTTGAAGCCATGATGAAGCCGCGCGTTGGCAAGGACCTTATCGGCGTAGATACCCATCGCGCGACACTGGACCTTGCCGCCCGGGATGACATCCTTCCCTTCGGCGTCCTTGTAATAAGCTCCCATGCTTGGCAGGACGACGTCTTCCCACGGGATGATCTCGTCCGCCCCAGTTCCGAGAATGACGTCCAGAACCTGCCCGTCGCTCATGTCTAGCTTGAGCTTGGGCTTCAGGTCCGCGGAACTTTCCTTGATTTCATTGATTTCATTGATAGGCACATCCTTCTCTTCTGTCATGACATGGCTCCACAAAGGGGTATGGCCTATTTACTTATCGAGATGAAATCATAACTCAACGTCAATTCAACGATTTTGGCGTCGCTCTCCGTGTAGGTGAGGTCGCCAAGCGAGATTTGTTTTGGCCAACTATTCTCGAGGGTGATGGAATAGAGGACGTTGTTCTGGCCATCAAGGAGCTGAAATTTGCTGCTCATCTTGTAGTCGCTGGCAACACCAATTCCTGATGCGGGAGTGAAGATCTTGGCTTCCCAGCCATACAGTTCCAGGACAAGCCCTTCCGTATCGTAGAACGTCACCTTCACGTCGTCGTATCCTAGGAACTTCGCGAACTTATACTTGACGGCGGCGCCCTCTACCACCTCCTCATCAAACGAGATCCGTGGAAGCGTAATGTCCCTGGCATAGCTAGCCGGAGATTCTGGATTAATCTGCAATGGGCCAAGTTTGGCGATGGTCCATTGGTGCTTGAGAAGCACCTTTTTGGGTGTCGCAACGCCAACTTCCGACGTATAGATGGTAAATCCTGGCATTTATGTGGGTATCGACTGAATGAGGGCCTTGTCGTAACTAACCGTTACAGTTACAACGCAGATATCTGACATGGTATAGTCCAAAGGATCCCATGTGATCTGGATTGGCCAGCAATTAAAAAGATGCGCCTCCCAAGTTGACTGCCCCTGGCCATCCAGCATCTCCAGTTTCCCGTTGGACCGGAAGCTGGTGTTAATCTGGGCAGCTGGAAGGTCTATGACCTTCTTGTACCAATTCAAAAGCTTCTCCGCCGCATCCGGATTTTCCGTCTCATAGAACGAGACATCGATAGGCTCCCACCTATTCTTTCCCGGAATGTGAATCTGGTCCTGGCCGTGATGGATGGTGATCTTGTCCGTTACCGGCCTAGGCCGGTCCGCCTTCTGGGCGTACACCAGGATCTCTTTCGTGGTGGGGTCTAGCGTGGTGAATCGCCACCTGTGCCGCCTACGGGTCTCCACAGTGGCCCTAGGCAGCCCTGCGTCCGTAGTGTCACCAATGTTGAAACCGGGCATTCGTGAAGACCCCAAATACACAGAGGACTCTGCTTGCGCAGAGTCCTAGGTGGCGTCTTCGTTATTCAGATACACGCTGTGCCCTGTCATAACGCATCTGGACGGCGACAGTGGCGATGTCGGAGCTCGTGTAGTCCAGGTCCTTCCAGTCGAGCTCCTTGGGCCAGCAGTTGAAGAGCTTCCACGTCTCGGAAGGCTCCCCGCTGCCCATGGTCATGATGAGGGAGGCTTGCTTCTTGTACGATCGCGGCGTCTCCACCGTGATCGCGTTCATGTCCGTGACCTTGTTGAGCCAGTCCCACATAGCGCTGGACACGTCTGGCTCCTGTTCGGCGTCGTACCATTCCAGGGAGATCGGGTCCCAGGTCTGCTTCCCGGCGAACCACGCGACTTCCTGGTCGTGGTGCATTGCCGCTTCGTCGTACGTGAACTTCGGCCGCGTAGCGGTCTTGAGCACGACGAGGATGTCCGGAGAGACCGCATCGCCGAGGGTCTGGAAATACCAGCGATGCTTCCTTCTGGTCTCGATGTTCGCAGGCGGGACGTTGGCACCAGCCGCGCCGGTACCGTCAATTGTGAAACCGGGCATCTGATTCTCCTTATCTATTTACCCAGGTCTATCTTTGCCCTAATAGATATTTGCGCCGGCGGGCTCGAACATCAGAGGGACCGACCGAGGGGCGGGATTACGGAGCGGATCTCGTTGAGCCTGTCGAGATTGAATACAAGAAGCTTTTCCGAGAGCATAGGGACCCTACTCATGCCGTCCTGCTGGATCTTGCGGGCAATCTCTGCGGCCATCTCTCGGCCAAATTTCAGAGCTTCTTCAGGCCTATCACACCAGGTATACATATCACTGTCGCGCAAGAACTGGATGGACCGGACCCATTCAAATTTGGCATTGCGCATGCAGACTACGCCGACAACCCAATCCGGAAGTTGAATAGGTATCGGTCTATCTTCAACAAAGAGACCAAGCTCTAACATACCCTCAGTTTCTCCGCCAAAGGAAGATTCTTCCTCTTCTCGTATAGGGCCTGGTCCTGGAAGAAAAGCCGCTTTACTCTATCGTCCCACTCATCCGGCGAGCGTTTTGAAGCCGCCCAGTGTACATGCTCGAAGACTGGCTGACTAGGAATTCGGAGATCGCGTAATAGTCCCATCTCTTGGAGCACGTCGTAGAGTTCTGAATCTGAATAGGCATGGAAATAAGCTGGATGGTAAGTGATCTTATTCAACCTACAAAGACATCCGAATGTCATGATGGGGAGGGTCGTGCACTTCCCGGTCTGGTATCCATCATTGGGCAGTAGACTCCCGTCAAAGTCGTCAAAATGATGACTCGCCCAGGCGTCCCAGAAATCTGGGGGCTTAAAATCATCTGATGCTATGACAACGATGTCGTCATGGTCCATTTCCAGCGGCTTGGTAAGCTCATAGAATGGTCGCGTAGCCCCAGGCCTATCGTACACCGCCAAGATGACTTCTAGCGGGAAAGCATTCGCGCAGGCCTTTTGAATAGCCGCGTGGAAGGCCTCTTTATGCTGCGGGAAACTGCAGGCAACTTTTACGGAAATATGTTGTGGTTTGTTCGCCTTGCTGAGCCAATATGCGATTCCGCCGGCGCACATTCCAGGCCGGACTGTAGCCCAAAGAAGCGCTATTTTCCTTGCTTTTCGCATTAATACGGGTTCCGAGGTCTAAACCCTGAGATGCTGTGAAAATCTCCGGCACAAGATCGCCTGAAAGCTTCCGTCTTTTCGTCCTCTGTGAAAAGAAGTTCTCGGTCTTCCTGGTTCCGATATCTTATTTCCGCCTCGGCCATGGGAACGAGCTCTCGAAAAGGGCAACATCCGGATAGGTGCCTTAGCTTATTTGCTTCTTCCCAACTCATTCCACATTGAAGTCGAGGATCCCTGCGGACGATGGCCATCGCCGCGTCATACATAGCGCGATGAGATCGTTCAGAGCATTCCATCAGTTCGGGTATCCTTGATTGAGTTGGTCGAACCTCTGCCCTACGAATCCAAAATAGGGCGCATGCGGCGGGAATGGATGACCCTGATCATGTACGCAGGCATTATTGTGGACCAGAGGCCAGACCCTCTCACGCAGGAAGTTCAGGTCATCGCAATACTGACCGGAAAGAGGCCAGGCCGCAACAAGACCCCGCATATCGATTACTCGAGCCTTGATTCCCCACATACCCGCGAAGATGGGGAATTGGGCATTGTGGTGGTTTTTATGGTCGCGCATGATATGGCAGATCTTGCCGGACTTCATCCAGACGTCCACAGCCGCCCTTTCCCTGATGTTAATCCGGCTATCGCTATCGCGGCAGACGACGAATTCGGCATCCGGGTCCGAGGCTGGCAAAAATCTCCAGAACATGCCACCTTTGATGCTTTGGCTGTTCATGTCTACGACCGTGGCCCCGAGTTCGCTGAGCTTGACCACGAGATCCGGTGGCACGCTGTGCACGAAGACTTTCAACTTCCAGCCAGGGTAGATCAGAGGCATGAGCTTGGCATTCTCTATGGCGCCGACCGTGTAAGTCGGATTGGCGCCATAGGTCGACATAGAGACGATGTTCATATAACTTCCTTTGACCAGTATGGGTGCTGGCGCAGGATTGGCGGAAGCAGGTTCTTATCGAAGGGCTGCGGGTTCCAGATGCCGACGCATGTCGGATGGACGTCGGCAATGGTCTTATCCTTCTCCCATCTCAAGAACTTCTCTGGGAACCAGTTTCTGCGCAGTTCATTACTGTGGCCGTGGCAGGACATCTTGTATTCTACGTGTTTCGCTTCCCTGGCATATCCCATGTGGTAGAAGATTCCGACTTCCCTTGGTACGACGAGGAAGCCCTTCTGACCAGGCATGTAGAATCGGTCGGGCGCCATGCCGTCGTCGCAGATCCAGTTGAAGCTCCGCCAGGGCGTCCTCAAGTTTAATTTAAAGGCATTCCTGGGCGTCTTGAGAGCAAACTCCTTGACTGCAGCAAATTGTTCTGGGTACCAGACCTCATCGGCATCTATGACGCAGACTAGCTTCGACTGCGGATATTTCTCCCAGACGACGGATCTGTGCTTCCCTTCATCAGACCAGGCACCTTCTACCCATTCTATCTTATTCTTGGGATCACCAAACGTGTAAATGGAATTCCGGCAGGCTTCCCTGGAATCCGGATTGCTCAAACCGCTGCGAAATCCGTGGGATGGTACAGGTGCGTAGGCTACGAGCATGTGATCAATCTGATCATATATGCTTTTTATGGCGTATCCGGCATAGTCACTGCCATAGTGCATGATCATGAAGCCGACAATCATATAGCCTCCAGCGCCATCTGTTTGACGTTGTTCTCGAACTTATATTTCTGCGTCCCCTTTTCCCACATCCGCCTGCCCATATCGGCCCAGGCATTATAGCCAAATGGCGCATTGCTATTTATGACTGCGTTCCAGACTGCCTTCGGGAAACTCTGATAAGGCACGCTGAGAAAATCAAGATTGGCCTCGTAGGGGAACGGATCGGTACAGGTCTCGCAGATGAGGGGCAGCGAAAAGGCGGAGCAGACAGCAAACCTTAGAGGCTCGAACATGGTGTCGTCGTCTTGGTGGACACAGTACATGAACTTCGTCGCCGAGAGGATCTTCTTCCTCTCCTCATCCCATGCGTTGGGAGATATCTTCAGACCCTTCATGCCGTTCAGGACCGGGACCCTCCGGCCGGCAACATAAGACATGTGCGTAATGTCGAACGTCTTCGTCGTGGGCGGAGTTCCGAGCCTCTCGTCACTGCCGACAGGAGCGAAAAGCGAGGGAATGTCGTTCTTGACCTTGTCGTAGATGGATCTGTCTGCGAACCAGAACTTGTCGAAGAGGTTAATGAGATCCAGCTTCCGTAGAACGCTCTTGAATTCTTCAATCGACCCATCTCCCGTCACTACGCCGCCGCCTTTCATGTCCAGGGGTGGCAAGATGCGTTCCAGGAATAACCAGACGATCTTGCAGGTCCTGGAAGCCTTCGGCCTCGCTTTCAGGGCCGAAATGACGCTCTCATTGACAGGACTGACGACATAGATACAATCCCTCTTGGGATCTATCTGGTTCTCGTTGCAGATCTCGAACCCGGACAGCTGCGTAAGGGATCTATAGTCCGCGTAGGACCCATACTCCTTGGCGGTGTGGATGAAGACTACTTCCTTGGCCATCTCTTATCTACTTCTGCCTGAATACAACGATGGGGGCCTTGTGGGCCCCCATCGTGTTCGGCGCGTAGGTCAGGGGTTACTGTGGAACAACCACTCCGCCGGCGATCAGAACTTCCTGCGCGGTGAAGCTCTGGTCCGTCCTCATGACCACGAGGTTGAGGACGACGAATTCTGCCGCGCGCGTCGGCTTGATGAATATCGAAACCCAGAGCTCGTTGCGGTCGATCCTCTCCGGCGTGTTGTTGGTGTCGTCGCAGACGACCTTGAAGCCGTACAGGCCGCGCCGGGCCTGGACGTCCGCCAGGAGCGGCTGGGAGACGTCGACCACCTGCGCCCGGGTGAACCTGTCGTTCGGCTCGAACACGAAGTTCCGGAGCGTCCTGACCAGGATCTTCTTGAGGTAGATCAGCAGCATCCGGACGTTGACCCGATCCAGCGCGCTCGCCTTGCGCTGCAGCGTCCTCTGGCCCCAGACCGTGATCCCATCCTGCGTGAAGTTCACGATCGGGTTGACCGCGTTCCCGCTCCCGTAGAGCAGGTTCCGCTCACCGAGAGTCGTGTTGTACTCGACGTCGAGCGGGGTCAGCAGGTGGCCGCGGTTGAGGCCCGCCGGAGCGAACCACACTTCCGCGACGTTGGCCGTCTTGGCGTAGACGCCTGCCACGTGGCCCGAGGGCGGAACCCAGATGTTCTGGCCGGAGAACTGGTCGAAGATCTTCAGCCAGCTGTAGTAGAGGGCGCCGTACGAGGAGTTGATCGCGGTCGAGAGGTCGCTCGAGAGCATCCCGTTGTGCCACTCGACGACCTGCTGTGGGCGGAGGCCGTAGGGCGGATCGACGATGTAGATCATGTCGCCGCGGGACTCGCACAGCTGGAGTCCCTGGCCGATGACCGCGCCAGAGCTGATGCCCGGGATCAGCAGGATGTTGGTATCGTACTCGTCCGAGTTCTGGAAGGCGAACAGCCCACTGGAAAGGGCCGGGTTCCCGATGATGACCCGGTCCAGCTCCGAGCTGAAGGCCGAATCGGTCGGAATTCCGTTTGCCGTACCGTTGGCGCCGCTGGCACGCTCCCACTGGAAGGTGCGGCGGATAAGAGTGCCGGGGTTCCTGACCTCGAAGGCGATGCCGCCGCTGCCGGTCACGGTGACCGCCGGATCACTCCCGAGGAAGGCCGGCCGATCCTCGTAATTGTAGAACGAGCTCCCGTTCACGCCACCGATGGCGGAATTCTCGTTCACGACATTGCCGATCCAGCGCTCGTTACTCTCGTCGAAGCTGATGTTGTCGATGCTGTCCTGCGCGACTCCGGAGCCGTCGACGAGCGTCAGGACGTATTTGCCGACGTCCCCTGCCGACGCGCGGTTGGTATCGATCTGGAGAGTCAGGTAGGTCCCGTCGATCCAGGTGCCAGGCGACTTTGCCACGACCCAGCCGACGATGTTCTGGAAGTACTCGGTGTCGGTCAGGCACTGCGCGCTGCCGGGCGCCGTCTCGCAGGAAAGCGGCACAGACGGCGTGATGTTGCCGGGGTCCGGTAGTGACACGCGCGGGTCGCTGAACCCGCGGAAATTGCGGTAATACGGGTAAGGGATGCCAACCTCCTCGGCGAACCTGAGCGTCTCGATGTTGCTCGCCGAGGCCAGGAGCTGGAGGAGATCATACTGCGTATCGTCGGCGGTGATGATCGCCACCCTGACATCCCCGTCGGCCACGGTGATGGGGAAGCTCTCGTAATAGCGCATCCCGAGATAGAGCCCGGATGCGTGAATCGCAGCCGCGATCATCGCAGCCGTGACGTTGGGCCCCACAGGAAGCGAGATGCTGAAGTTATGGACGTTCGTGCCGCTGGTAACGGAGAGCTTGATCCTGTCATCCGCCGTGGTGATGACGAAGGGGCTGGGCTCGGTGCCCACCAGGCTGCTCCGGGGGATGTCATATGCCCAGAGCGAGGTCCCCACTTCGAGAGCGAACCCCTCAGTGTCGATGATCTGAATGCGGTGTCCGGCCGTCTCGGTCACGATCTGGGGAATCCCACCGGACTCAATAGCGCGGTACCGCACCGCGCTTGGCGTAGGAGCTCCAGCGGCCAGATTGAAGGCGGTCACGAAGTCCGCGTTCGTGGTGTAGGAAGCGACCGGCATCGTGTAGGGACCGCCGGAGCCACCACCACTGATCCCCTCGACGGCGACGTCGAACACCCTGTTGTTGGGTGCGACGCTAAAGGTGAAGATGTCCCCGGCCTCGATCGGGCATCCACCGACCACCAGGACGGCCCCGGTCAAGCCGGTGGCGTCGGCACCGGAACCGATGGCAAAGGCAGCCGAAGCGCCGACTGGCGCCCCAGTGTCGGTCAGCGTGCCGGTCTGAATAACTGCACCGTCGCTGTTCCGGATGATCTGGTAGGTGGCATCCTGGACGCTCGGCGCGCCATAGGAGCCGCCAGGCCCTTCCGTGATCAGGATGATGAAGCTGTCGTCGACCGCGCCGGTGTAAGTCCCGGTGACGACCAGCGTCGCATTCACCGCGCCACAGGAACCCGACGGATCCACGTCCGTGAATTCGGGGGCGGAAACAGACGCATCGTGGAATTCGTAAGGAGCGTCCACGGTGCATTCCCGCAGACGAAGGCGACCCAGGTCGATGCCCTGGAAGAGCGGAATGCGGCCGTACCCCTCGACATTCGCACCGCTCGTGTCGATGCAGATGTCCGAAAGCTCCGTCGGCTGCCCCTGCTCGCATTCGACGCCCACGCGCAGCGTGAACATCTGGTTCCCCTGCTCGAAATACCCCAGGGCCGCGAAGCCCATGTAGGAATCGAGAATCGGGGTTCCGAAGGTGTTCACCCACTGCTCGGACGTCGACGTGAAGATAGGCCTGCCCAGCTTCCCTTTCTGGGCCGTGCCGATCATCGCCGGCATCGTAGGACCTGCGGCAGCCGGAAGCAGACTGATGTCGATCTCGCGCGGGAAGACGCCGGGGGAGAGGAATACGGGCATTTGCGCGCTCCTTATAAGCCTTCTGATTATATTTGATCAGAGCGGCTAATGGAGCTAATTCCCCTACGTCGTAGCAGTCCCGATGATTTTGATGTGTCCGCGCATCTGGAGGTTCTTGATCTGATCCAGGTCTAGGAAATTCTTCGGAATCTTTGCGGTGTGCTTCCCGCGGATGGAAATGGTCTGCTCGGAAATGAAGAAGTCGCTCCCCGGCGGCCTCTGGCGGATGGAGACGACCTGGCTCCTGGGATTATAGAGCGTCACCAGGGGTCCTGCGGAAACGGCCTCCTTCTGCTGCTTCACTTCGCGCTGGCTAAGCGGCCTTGTCTTGCTCATGGCTCCCTCCTAAGTCCCAAAGAGAGATACGTGACCCAGTCGTGCCTGTATGACCTCGCCCGTCTCGTCCTGTATCGTATGTACTTTCCCGAGGATCGCAGGCACCAACTTTTCTGGAAGCGGGAGCCAGGCTTCCGCGGTCATGCTTATGTCATACCTCACCTTCGCAATCCTGTCGCGGCCTGCCTCTATTTCGCTGCTGTCCGTATATCCTCCTAACTTCATGATCAGGTTGCCTTGCAAGAAGGCATCGGCAATATGGATTTCGGCCAGGGGGTCAAACCGAGTCAGGATTTGATAGAGGATGTACTCCGCATCCTGCTTATGCTCTGTCCAATAAGAGAGCTGATATTCCACCAGGAATTGCCTAGGTCTGTAAGTGAGCGAGAGCCTGGAACCCGGCTTGTCCGCGAATCGCTTCCGGATTCTCCAATAAGGCGGACTAAACTTTTCCGCATGGAAGGTCGCGCTTCCCCTGTGGACCGACATGACCGGCAACCCGATGCGACCCTCTTTCAGGTCCTGCTGCCAGACAAGAATGGACCTATCACCGCGGGGTATCCGAACGGTCATCTTCTTCACGCCATCTTTCGTCGGAACCGTAATATCAGAAAGCCATTCCTTGATGGCGGCGTCTGTTGTCTGGAAGCCGATCGGAAGAATGTTCCTGACGTCTTCGACGCCGACGTTGATCTTGTCATAGGCGATAGTCGACCTGCCGGTCAAATCTGGCAGGCGGATCAAAGGAGAATACTGCGGAGCGTGCTCGGGTGCCCCGGGCGGCTGGTTGGTCCGCGGATGGAAGTCAAACGAGTATAGGGGCATCAGGCACACCTTTTATGAGGGCACGCCCCGTATGAACCTTTCGCGTGGTTGCAGTTGCAACAAAGTACTTGTAAATACCCTTGTGGAAAACCGTTTTTCTGAAGCCAACGATAGAAAGCTGTACCTCTCCCGACCTCAGCGCGGTGCTGTTTCCCGCCGCCAAAAATGTGCTCTACTGTCAAGAAAGCCGGGTTATCCTGCCCGCAGCACTTACAGCTTTTCCCATAGGTATCCAAGACGCGAAGCTTTAGTTCGTAGCTTCTTTTTTGATACCGAGTTTTAAATTCTATCGGCCTCTTATGGGGGCACACGCCATATGCGTGTTTCCCGTGATTGCAGTCGTGGCACAGCAGCTGGAATCCTTTCTTTGGAAAGCCGTGCTTCTCCAGCCAATGGTAGAGCTTGGCCCCAGATCCACCTATTTCCTTTCTGTGTTTGGCTCCATCATTGTTCACGTGGTCTATCCCTAGAAATTCCGGTTCTCCTCTGCCGCAACAAGCGCAGACTCCGCCATAAGCGACCAGGATTTCTGCACGAAGTGCCGCGTTCTTTTTGTTTGCATATTTCCGACAGATGGCACGCCTCTCATCTTGGTGCGCAGCGGCCCACTTGGCAGCTTTTGCAATACATGTCGCTCGGTTGGACAGATAATACTGTCGGTTATGCCGCTGTCGAGCTTTTGGATCTCTATGTGGTATCATTTGCCTTTTAGCATATCCTTATATCTGGCAGACACACCAGCATCTGCCTTTATAAGCGCTTCTGCTTCAAGCCACCTACCTTTCACAATATCCCTGGCATACTCAAAGGCCCAATGGACATTTTTATCCGCAAGTATCCTTTTCTCCAATTCTGGCCATCTACCTTTTATGACATCTCTGGCATACAACACTGCCACACACTGATAACGTCCTTCCAATTGCTTCCCAAAACCAGGAATGCCTACAAGAAAGCTTTCAGGCTTAGCATATTCATCGAAATCCAATGTAGCATGCTTGTGATTTAGTATAATTTTTTCCGCTTCTGGCCATCGGCCCCCCAAGATCTCTCTAGCATACACATCGAGTGCTATAGGATACTGGCCAATCCATACGCCAGAATTACTCGGCGGATTGGTCGCCATTCTTATGAGCGCTTTTTCTCCTTCCGGCCATCTATCCCGACCGGTAGTCCCTAAAACCTCTCTAGCATATCGAATGATAAATCCTGGATGCTGCTTGATTGCTTCCTCACCGTCCAGCCATTTCCCTTTCACAACCTCCTTAGCATATTGGAAAGCTAGTTGTGGATCCTTCTTAGTTCTTTCCTCATCTGAGGCTTGTACTACTTGAGCTTGCGCGGGAGGAGTCACACGGGGAAGCGCAGCGGGAGCCGAAGAATCTTTCACACCTTCAGGCATCTCAGACCGTATCAATCGCAACACTTTCCGTGCCTCCGTCGCACGTTTAATAGCATTGGTCAATTCCACTGGAATCTTTATTTGGGACTTATCATACGCATCCAGGAGAGACTCATAGGAAGCAATCGCGCCACTGATGAGCGCATCGGCTCGATCAGCCTTTGGTTGAAGCCCGGTCACCCCACCTTTCACACCCACCTGCAGCTCCCGCAATAGCGCGGTGGCCTGATCCAGCAGCACCTGCAGGTGGTGGAGGGTATCATCGGCTTCCTGGGTTTGTACCTGCGCTTGTGCCGGAGCGGAATATGCGGCTGGAGGAGCCACGCCCATCCCGGCGGCAAGACCCAGACCAGCCAGTCCAGCAGCCTTCTTCCAGTTGACCTCAAGGATGATAGCACCGTCCTCCTGGATGCCAAGTGCCTCATCAAGTTTCTGTTCGAACGTTAGCATTAGCTTATTCCCTGACCCTTCAGGATCTTCTTAAGCTCTTCCTTGCTCTGGAGCCTGTTCAGCACCGTCGCGAAGGGCCTCGTGCCCATCACCTCTTCCGTCTTGGCCATCATCGCGACTTCCGGGTTCGTAGCAGGGACGAAGATGGTCGCCCTGACGGCTTCCTTCTCCGGCCTCGATACGATGAATTCGGGATTTACCTTGTTGAACGAAATCTCCTTGATATCCTCAACGACTCCTATGGCGGCGGCCCGAGCAATCCCGTCCGCGCGATCGTTCACGTCGCGCCTCAGGTTGGCTTCCAATTCAGCCAGCGACTTGACCGGGATCTTTCTCATTTGTGATCGATGTCCAGGGTCTTGTCGTCGGTGATGTTCTGGACGAGCGCCGAGAAATAGAGCCACCTGTACATGAAATTGCCCTGATCAGTGGCGTCGATGACCCGGAACCTGCGAGCAGCACCAGGCCCTGTCGAATTGTGGGGGATCTCCACCATGTCCCCCGCCCGGATCATCCTCTTCTCTCCAAACTGCTGCAGGATCTCTGACCTCGCAAACACGACCGTAGTCGTATTGGGCGCGTCGACGCCCCACTTCGTCAATTCGATCTGAACGGGTTCCGGCTTGAAGAAGGCCTTGAGCAGGATGCCGTTCTTGTACGAAGGGTTCGGGTCCTCGTCATATACCTGATTGTAATCGGCGTTGTCCGTCCTTACAAAGAGCCTAATCCAGGCGCCAGAGATGTGGATGAGCTCTAAAGCCATCCTCTCCGCGTACCCCATGTCGGGCTTCAGAGGATTATAAATGGAGATCGGCGAGAACACCTTCTCAACGTCGCTCCTGTGGTCAGGAACGTCGTCGATGCTTATAAGCCGCTCTGCTATTCCGAAATTGAAGTCGTGCAACATTATCTGGGCTCCGGTTCGGTAAGCGGCCTCATGGGGCCGATCGCTTCCGGTTCTGCCCTGCCTTCCATGCCGGACACGTACTGCTCCACGTCCTGGAACGTGAGCCCGCTAATCTCCTCGAGCGCGCGATTCGCCTCCTCCAGGTTAACGGCTGAGATGTCGAACGGACGCGAATAGCCGGGCAGCTTCTCCAGCCACGTTTGGACGGCCAGCAACATGATGTGGGGAATCGTCCTGTTCTGTTCAGCCAGCCGATTTACGACTCCCATGAAGTCAAAAACTGCCTTTTCCTTCGACTTCTGGTGTTCTGCTTCCTTTTCCTTCTGGATAGCCTCAATTTCCTTGGTATGCTCTTGTTCCCAAGGCTCATCCACCTTCGTGACGACCTGCCAGTAGCCGATCTCCGGAGAGCCTTCGATCCAGAACCATTTATCCTTGGGAGCCTTCTGGATGATCGCGTCGAACTTCTGCTCGTCCGTGACGCCCGGGACCTCCTTCGCGTGGGTCAGGAGCCTGTCGATCTCGATGTCCTGCTGGTCCTTGATGTCCGTCTCTTCGGGCCTCTCGAAGCCCGGAGTCTGCCTCGGCTGCTGTGGGTTGAGGCCGTATTCTTCCAGAGTGCTTCTCAACCAGGCTATGAAAAGCCGGTCCGGCCGCTTGTCTGATTTCTTCAGAACGTCCGAGAGACGCTTCCCTTCCGGGTCGAGCATGTGCCACTCGCCCTCTCTTCCTTTCCTGCCTTTCTCCTTCTCCCGGAAGCCGACCGTCCCTGTCGTCGTAGCCTTGAAATAAATATCCAGCCGGATGATAAGCTTCTCGGGCGTGAAGCCGGGCACGAGACGGATGTCGATAATGCCCTGGTTTATCACGACCTCAGTCAGCAACCGCTGGAAGGCTTCCACAAGCGGATGGGTCATTTGCAAGTTTCTCCACAACTCATGTATCCACCAAAACCGCAAGCTTCCTGAGTCTGCGGTTCAGAAACTGGCTCATCCGCAAAGGCAGCCTCTCGCAGGATCTTGTACCAGTCCGGGCCCGGGAAACAGCAAGTACCCACCTGCGGCGGCGGGCCACTCGGAAGGACGAAATACTTCCGGGTCATCGTGTCGCCCGTGTTCAGCATGATGACGACCTGTGCCTCCGGAATCACTTCCAGGGCCTTCGCCAGCCGGATGAACGTCTTTGGGCAGAACATGTTTATGTCCAGGGTAGGCGTCGTCATGGAGCTCGAAGGCTCGCACCCCGGGAGCATGATCACGTTCCCGGGCAACACTTCCAGCTTGTTGGCAATGTTGAAGTCCGGGTTCATGCTGGTGAAAATGTGCCGCCCATCCGCGGCGGCTTGGTGCCGGCCCTGACGAACTTCATGACGTCCAATCTGTTTTTCAGGCTCAGGCGGCCGGGATCTGGCTGATCTCCCGGATCACCGATATCCTCTTGTGGCGTTGCTTCTTCCTTTTCTTTTCTGCGTTCCGCCGCCCCCGCCTGCTTTTCATCGTGAGTCGGCGGGTTCTCCTTTTCTGCTTCCTTTATTTTCTTTTCCAGGCTTCCGAGGATGCCTGCCAGGGCAGAGGGCTTATCCTTGACGATCGTATTCCCCCGCCCGAGAAGGGCAGCGATCTCGTTAGGAAGCTCAACCGAGAGGTCGTCCGTGTCGTAGATCGTCACGCTTATCCACTGGGACTGCTGGAAGAGCCTGTTCTTGCCGACCTGGATCTCGACCACGAACGGGTGCGAGTGGACGTCTCCGGACGAAACCAGTTCGGCCGGAAAGCCACACTCCGCTGCACGTTTGACGATCCTGTCAGCGACGCCCTTTATGACGCTGAAGTGGCGGGATTCGTCTTTCTCGATCCTGCCCCTCTGGGGCTTTTGCCTCTTCTTCACTTCGTCAAGTGCCTGAGCCACTTCCCAGAGGACGACCTCGTCGCCAAACCGCCAACTATCCGCAGGAAGGAGGATCTGGCCTTCGAATACGACGTCTTCGCCAAGCTCAGCATTCTCGAGGATGCGGGATGCCAGTTGAAGCGAGGCGTCAGAGACGACGACCTGCTCATTCCCGTCCAGGAGCTGTGCAATTTCTTCAGGAGTCATATAGGAACTTTGACCTTGATCAATTCATATTGGAGATTACCTTGCCGTATATCGGATGACACGACCCCGCAACCCAAGAGTACAAATTCCATATCCTTGTCTGAACAAAACTTCCTAGCAGCCTCAAATTTTGCTACGTTCATTGGCATTGACCAAAATGCTTGCGGCTTTACCTCCACAACGAGCTTTCGCCCATCACTGCGTAAAATGAAGAAATCTGGGTAATAATTTCGATCTTTCCCGCCAAATGCATATGGGATAGGAAACGGTTCCTTTTTAAATGTCAAAATTTCGTTGTCATCGTCGAGTCTTCTTGCCAACTCCTCTTCCCAGGACGAATGACAGAAAATAATTCCACCTTTTTTACTCTGGATTCTCTTTCCGCTCGCCCAACGCTTCTTTTGAAACTCCAAAGAGCCTATTTTATGCCCATTCTTCCTCTCATATTCAATTTTCATGCATTCTATAGATCGCATCCTGTCTTTTTGAATATGATGGAAAACTAACCATTTTCGGACAGTATGATTGGAGATCTTCAATTGCTCTGCTATATGGACCGATGACAGGTTCTGCGTGATATATAATCCGAAAAGTCTGTCGCGGTCCATTAGAATGTCTGCAGTCTCACCCAATTGAGATCTACACTTTTGCGCCCGAACAGCCGAAACATCCATCTTACTACTGGTATTTCCTAGCGGAATAGCAAATCTTTTCAGAGCGGTTGATACGGCCTTTTTTCCACATTTTATGCTTTTCGCTATCTGTCTGGTTGACTTATTCTTTAAGACATACTCTGCATAGAGAAAATTTCTATCTAAGAGATATGCCGCTGCGTCGCCAAGTTTGGAATGATAATTCGTTGGAATCTTTACATTAGCAAAGGGCATATCAGATCTTTGATCTGATGAGCCGCAATTGCTAATGGCAGTAGGAATGGGAGCAGGCTGTACATCATGAGCGGCAAGGGCTCTCCGAGAAGGATGGCGTCGTGCATCGCCTTTTCCTTTTCTTCAATCCCTTCCTTGACGAGAACATCGCCGTTCAGATTGATCTGGCCGCCATCCGGGCCCGGAATGGCGCCGAACTTCCGCCTAGCCTCTCCGATCATCTGCTTGGATTCTGCCAGCATGAAGCGCATGGCGACCTCGCGAGCCTGCGGGGAGCGCCAGTTATAAATCACAGGAATGTAAAGCACGACCACGCCGAAGGCGCCCTTCGGGGTCGGATAGAGCCGGATCTTATTATCCCCCAGGACTTCCCAGCCGCCTTCATTGCTGAGTATCCTCTGACTAAACTTGCGGTATTGCTGGAGGAGGTGATAGTCCGTCAACATGTTCTGGATGCCGGAGATGTTTCCTATATTAAAAAGGAAGCTCTCGGCCCCGAAGATGTTGTCGATCCGAGTCGTGCTGGGATCCCAGGCCACGTCCTGGATCCACCAGGCATCCGCAGGCAGGTCGTAGGTCGTCTGGAGCGGCTGCGTCCGGAAATAGGCGAACTTCTGCTCCAGCGGGAAGTATCCGGCTGCAAAATCGCCGGTCGTACGAAGCACGATCTCAAATGCCGCGTCATTTTGCTCGACCAGGACGTTGGGGCTGCCGAGCTTGGCGATAACGTACGCCTTCAGGTCCTCGGAGGCTACCTTGAGGACCTTCGGCATGTCTTTCGGGCCGAGGATGGGCATAAGAGTTCTCCTGACATAGTTTTGCGGGGGCAGCCTGCAGGGACTATCAAAGATATGGCGTGAATAAGAGAGATGTGTTGTGGCTCTTTGTACTTACCCTGGCAGTAACTTGCACGACATTCCTGGTGTTATTCATCCGCTGGACATTCGGCAGCGGACTAGGATGGTGGTGATAGCCCCCGGCCGCCTTTGACCCCTTGGAGGCTCCGCGATGTGCGGGTTGCTACGTCTCGGCGGCCGGGATAGTTAGCCTCGCTAGATTACCAATCTAGCGGGCCTGTTGGACTAGGTCGGGAAGCTGCGCCCATCGATGCCGTAAGTCACGCCATTGAGTTCGATGTGGTAGATTCTTCCAGCCAGCCACGGCGAAATCGTCTCCAGGGTGGCCTTCAGCAGCCTCACGTCATCGTCCTGATCCGCGGTGGTGTTCACGCCGTCCCTAATGCTGCCGCCTGTCGTCGACGGACCTGTCAGCGTCTGATTCTGATAATCGACCTGCTTGTCCGTGAGAGGTGACCGGACGGGCTTCTCGCTCAGCATGAACCCCGTAAAGGTCAGACGGGTCGGTTTCTGACCAAACTGCGGCGTGTGCATGACGGGACCGGGCATCTCGATCTGGATGCCAAAGCTCCCTACGACCATGCTCTTGATGTCGTCTTCGACCTGGTTGGCAATCTTCTCGATGTCCCTGATGATCTCGAAGCGACTGCCTTCGATGGGATCCACTCTCGAGAAGACAGTGAAGTTGGACCACTGCCCATAGATGGGTCCAGAAACGTTGCCAACCAGAGGGTCTGTTGATAGCCTGGTCATGATTTTATCCTTTCAACCCGACTAGATTTCCAGGGCTTTTTTCAGTTTGGATTCAAAGGGGCCAGCAGGGGCCCCGGCACGCACAGGGCTAAGTCGGTGTCCAACGGGAATATGCACTTCCTGGGCTATTTTGGATGAATCAGGGTCTGCGGTTCCGGGTTCTACATAGACGGGGTTGGTCACCCCTTCCACATCAGCAATCTTATTGTAGATATTCTGCAGGACATCTTTGTTCTCCGCTGTGACATATGCCACAATTTTATATATGGCCATGCGGTAGCCTCCAATCTCTCCCTATCCTTCAACCAACGTACGTTATCTTTGCCAGATGATTGACGCCGAGGCGTCATCCTGATATACTTCTGGTGGACAATTAAGGAGAAGGCCATGCTCGACTTCAATAAGTTCTATCATCTGGTCCTGCGTCCTGACGCTTCAAAATGGAACACGGAATCCACTGCTCGAGTCATGCTCCACACCATCTTCGGCTGGGATCGCGAGCTCTGTGCAAAGATCGCCAGCAATTTCCTCAAGAAGCAGCCGCAAATCCTCCTCACGGCACCCCTGGAAACCGTCGAGCATCTCGCCGTCAAGATTTCTGACTGGGGCATGTGGGGCTTCAAGGTCTCCGTCAAGCCCGTCGCCGGCAATCCTGACGACGAAGAGCGGACCTGGTCCAGAGGACCTTGTTGCGTCGGCAAGCTTGCGAAGCCCATCAAGGACTGCCCATCCTGCAGCGGTCCGCCCACTCATTCGAAGACCAATTTCGTGCATGGCCGGGCATGCAAGTATTGGTATTGCGAGGCTCACGCCAAGTGGGTCAAGAACGAGTGCGTCGGACCTGTGAAGGTCAAGCGGCCCTTCTAACCCGAATACGACAACGGGCAGGCGTAGAGCCTGCCCGTTGCATCACGGTCAGATCACGCGGCTAAAAGTCGCTTACGCGACTTTAGTCGCCGTCCACCACCAGAGTCGCCACGCCGGCGACCGTGCGGAGGTCGCCCTGGATGTCTTCCGCCCTGTGGACCTGATCCTTGACCAGGAACACATCGCGGCCGATCCGGACCGGCCACTGGAGCCCGGTCATCGTCATCCCCGTCGCGAGCGTCGTCGCGGGGAGGGCATAGCGGACCACCGGGTGACCGAACTGGTGCGCGTCGGTGTTGAAGGCGTCGCGGGTCTGGCTCACGAGCACTTCCCGAGAGGGGACGCTCATGACCAGCGGGCGAAGCTTGCCGATGAGGGCCTTGTCGGCCTCATGGCGGAGCTCCTGCCGATACGCCCTCACGCCCCTGAAGACCGAGATCGTTGCATTTGCGGGCTGATCGGCCATCTTCTGCCTCCTTGCATGCGCAAAATCGCGCTGACTTATTTTTGCGCGGAGGCCGCGAGAAATCAATCAACGCGGGGCATTTGAATACCCTTCTGGTTTTGGTACTTCCCGCCCTTCGCGGCGTAGTCCCGTATTGGCGTTGCGCCGCGGAAAAACAGGATCTGCGCAATGCCTTCCATCGCATAAATCTTGGCTGGTAGCGGCGTCGCGTTAATGATTTCGACGACAATCGTCCCGACGAATCCAGGTTCAATCGGGGTAGAATTAACTGCGATGCCGGCCCGCGCATATGTACTCTTGCCAAGGCAGACGCCAATCAGATCATTCGGCATGCGGAACCGTTCCACGCTCTCGCCGAGCGCGTAAGAATTCGGCGGGATGATGCACGTCTTGCCGACGAAGTCGACGAAGCAGTCATCCGTGATCTTCTTGGGGTCGATGATGGAGCTGTGGATGTTAGTGAAGATTTTGAAGTGCCGGGAGATCCTGATGTCGTAGCCATACGAGCTGAAGCCGTAGGAAATGATGCCCTTCCGCTTCTTTCCTTCAGCGGCCCTGTCTATGAACTTGAGCATCTTCAGTTCATAATCGCAGAGGATCATGTGGACCTTTCTACGACTTCGACTTGGATCCTATGGAAACGGAAGGATCGACAGATAAGATCGTCCTCATGCCGGATCAGAATGGGCTTCGCTACGACGTTATAGCCCTTCTTAATGCTATCCTGTAAAAAGATGCCAGCAGGCGTGTTCAGGATCTCCAGGTCCGCGATTATCTCCTCGCCGTCCAACCGAATGTCGAGGACTTTGTGCGACGGGTTGCTCGTATCGGCTATCCGGTCTGGGTCGCGGTTCAGGATACTGCCCACCATCTCCTGCTGGATCCTCAAAGCGAGTCGGGGATCCAGCAAGGCTTTTTCTATGGCGGAACGCGTGAGCGTAATGCCGTCCCTCTCTCCGGGCTTGTCGGCAAATACGCCCGTCCTGGCCGTGACCTTCATCCCTTGAGAATGTGTTTTGAGACGAATTTGGTCATCGTGAACATCGAGACTTGCGACGCCCCTTCGAATAGTACCTTCAGCTTGTCGTCGGCGTTGATGTTCGTCTTCTTCACCTTGTCCTGCAGTCCGTTCTTCTTGATGTACTCCCAGAGCTTCTTGGTGATCTCGGTCCTGGGCTTCGGCTCCGGACCCACCACGGCCCCGAGTGCCTCATCCACCTTCACCGGCGCCATGAACTTGTTCGCCATGCCGAGCTCCTTAAAACTGGGTTTAAGCCTTTAAAGGATTTTCATAGATGCCGGGCGTGCTATCTGGGATTATCGTAGCGCCAACGATATTGCCGTAAAACTCTACGGGTCCGACGCCGCCCACGATGCCGTAGACGTAACCCAGTTCGCGCAGGCCGTGGAGGGCGGATAGTAGGAGAGCCCTCCCAATGCCGCGCTTCCGATACGAACTGGAGACGCCTTCCGGACCCAGGAAAGCCCTCGCGGTGCATTCATAGGCGCAAAAGCCGCAGACCTTCCCATTATCAGTGGCGATGAAGAGAGTCGACGGCTTCGACGAAAAGGCGACGGACGCCTCATCAGCCCAACCTGGGCCGAAGTTTGATAAGATGAAATGGAGCACGGGCGTCATCTCCCAAGGGAGCGCTCGACGCACCAGGATCCCCGGCACGGATGGGACCGCCGAGAGTTCTAGCAACTTGACCAGCATGTCCGCCATATCGTCCGACTTAAATGGTTACGTGAATTTTGTCCGCGGTATTCGGTCCAGTCCCCAGGATGATGCACATTCCCATGTCCGGCCAGTTCGTATCGCTTTTGAAGACGTCGAGCACGTTCTCTTGCAGCCAGGCCATCACCTTCGGCGTGATGGTACCATCACGCCCGGACAGGGCGTCGTTCAGGCGTATATTACCGCGCCGGCCAGTCATATCACCATCAAGATAGTTCACGAAGTTGATGGACAGGAAGATCCAGCCGTTCGCACGATTGTATTCGATGGACTGCTTAAGATTTTGCTTGGAGAAGGTGAAGACGCGGCGCGGGAGCTTGGTGACGCTAGTAATCTCCGTAATAGGCGTCGGAGATCCGGAGATCTTGGTGACCTCTTCCCAGGTCGTCTCCACCTGGTCAGAATAACCTGGTCCGCTGTTATATTTCACGACTTGGTAGGGCTTCCCCTCCTTCTCGTACTTCTGGACCTCGTCCCACGTCATGTGCCTGTTCCCGTCCAGATACTTATTGCTGTTGATCCGGATCGGGTAAGTCCTGAGGTTAATGATGACGTTCCCGGCGTAGTGAACGGGGAGCATCATGTCGTCCATCCCAGCCATCGTCGTACAGTTCCGGGACGTGCAATTTTGGACATTAACGTAGCCCTTGTCATTCGAAACGAAGAAATTGTGTGTGTCCCCCACCTCTATGCAGAAGCATGTGTCGTAACCGCGCCTTCTGTTCTGGGGCTGAACTTGCACAACATTTTTAATTCTCTCGGTAGCACATCGCACCTCGCCATGATCGCTCCAATTCCATTCGGTCTGAATGATCGGCGGAATTTTATAAGCCAATTCTTGGTGAACATACCGAGATACCAAGCCAAAGAATCTTTGGAATGACCCGCGCGCCAACCGGAGAATAGAATATCTTCCAGCTTTGACTTTAGTCATAGTAAGTCCGAACTTCTCGCGACACCAGTCTATGATCCTGGCTTTCTCGCAATCATTAAAATCTTGCACATGGAAATAAACCTCGTATTCACCTCGCGCTGTCGTCTTTAACTGCCCGTCGTCCTGATACCAGATTGCAAGGCCTCTCTCATCGATTTTAGCAAATATGGCGTCGATGTTTGGTCTCTTCCTACCGTAACAACCACATGACTCCGCCAACTCGCGGATTGGCCTCGTATACGATGACTCATATCGCCAACCAATCGAACCTGGCTTAAAACTTTTCTTGCCGGCAACAATTCGCCTAACGCGACCGCCCACGTATTCCCGAAGGATGTCTGCCTTTGCTAGAAGATATTGTTTTTGTGCTCCGCAGTGCGTTTCTGCATAATTTGCTCTGGCGGGCGATTTTTTAAGCTTCGGGACAGAGCCGTCGCCAAGGAATGAGCCAAGCAATATTTGGAGTCCGTCGCCAGCTATCTCTTTTTCTGTGGTAAAAATGAGATCGCCGGGGCGCAAATCGCGTACGCAACGTATGCCAGATGGCGTCCTAACCTCGTGATCCTCGGTGAACTTCGCACCCCTATATGCCCTATCAAACCGCGAATAGGCGGAAGTCTCGGTAATTATGTTAAACCATCTTCTGCCGTTAAGAGGGTTCTTAAACCATCGCAGAATCGGTCTTAATACTCTATTACCAGAACTGTCCATCGACCACACAAACCGTCCCACAGAATTTCGAAGATCTCGCACCTTTCTGGTTGAGCCGTCTGCCATTAATATCCTGGAATCTCCAGATAGGCAGTACGGGAACATCTCTGGCAAGAGGTAGGATAGCTGGAAGCCCTGCGCGATTTCCAGGAGTCCTGCCTGCCCCGCCTTCAGCCGCGCCATGATTTCCCCAGGCACATCACACATGAAAGGCTGTAGTGCAGGGATATCCCTCGCATATCGGGCTTCCTTGCGCCGCAGGACGCGCCTGGCGCGACAAGCGCCAGCGCCATGGGCGGTGCTCCCCGCTCGCATAGTCCCGTCGTGCTTCTCCGTGGGGAACCCTTCGAAGTCCAGCACGCCACGCTCGAATCCGGAGTCGATGTCCTGGAGGATGGCCGCGACTGGACTAATCCCGAGCTTGTGCGGGGGTACGTTGTTCTCCTCGATCTCTCGGGCCAAGGCGGGGAGCTCGATAATCGCCCCCGGGCCGATATAGAGCTTCTCGTATCTGTCGGGCATGTAGGCGCAGCTGTTGAGCGTCTGGTAGAAGAATTTCCGGCCGTCGTCCAGCTTCACCCAGTGGCCGGCCTGCGGAGCAAAGGCGTTGCAGGCGAATTGCCAGTTCTTGGCGTATTCACAGATGTGAGATCCCAGTACGCCCTTCCCTGAGCTCCCAGCCTGGCCGTCGAGCAGGATCGTAAGCTCACCTGGGTTAAATGCGAATGATGTGTCGAACATCACGCCTCCTAGAATGATTTCTGCAACCAGGCAACTGGGACCCAAATCAGAACGTTCCTCTTCCCACGCCTTACCCTAATGCGCGCGTGGGCATAACCCTTCTGTACGATGGTTGCTGGCTCCAGGTTCAGCTCGTGGTCCTTATTGACGACGTAGACTTGCTCGTTGACCAAGAAACGCGGGATGACCACTCTCCGTTTTTCATGCCTTATGAAGACGACTTCAAAGAAGAACCCCTTCAGGCATGAGATACAGTCCATCTGAAATGAGCGTTTTTCCTGTTGCGCGCTCTCCAGCTCGTTTTCTGTTCCGCAGTAAGGGCATCGAACGGTTTCCATTACTCATAACTTTTCTGTCTGATCCGGCACTTCCGCTTCCTGGGATTCCTGCTTCGGAGCGAGAGGCTGCGCAGGCTGGTTCTGGATCTCCTGAGCCATCCGCAGAATGGACCGGGCCTGGTCCAGCGACACGCCGATCCTGGTTACCCCAGGGATCTTCAGCAACGCCGTCACCTTCTGGCACTGCTCCCGCGGGTCCTTGGGGAGTCCGCAGACCTTCACAAGATTGGGCGCGTCGGCTCGGACCCTCTCCACGGCTGCGACGATGGCTGTGAGGGCAGGCACGATAACGAGGCTCGTCTCCAGCCTCACGAGGGCAGGCCGACTGAATTTGAATTCCTCGCAGCAGGCCTTGATCTCGGCGTCGTTCCGATTGAAGATGCCTAGGACGAACCGGATCTCAGCAAGCGGGTTGTATCTCTTGATGAGGTCCGTGATGGCCCGGATCTCATTCTTGCAGTTGGCTTCGCCCCTGTTGGCGCTCAGGACGATTTCGAACCCGTCTGCCTCGAACGCGTCCTGGGGGACGTCCCGGAGCTTGTCCAGCGCAAATTCCCTTCCGGCAGGAAAATCCACAGCCGCCACGACCCTATACTGCCCGTCCCGAGTCGACTTGTCGACGATAGCTGCCTGGACGGCAGTCGGCGGTACCATGAGGGCCTGGCACCGATGTTTTGATGCAAACATGCCAGCGTCGACCAGCTCCCGCTGGTTCAAGCCGCCGACCTCGATCTCGAGCTTGGACGTGATCTGGATCGTCATTTTTGCCCTTTCTGCGGCATCCAGGTCAAGAAAATCCACTTCTTCGGATCTATCGGCCGCTTGCCTTCGTTCATATGTCTCACGGCCGTCAAGAGCTGATCCTCGTTCGGGAAGAAGACGTCATCCATGTCGCTGATCTTATCTACGAACATCGAAACCAGCCACATGGATGGGACGCCATCAGGACAAATGAACATGACGGGGGCACCGGCCCTGGAAAGGAGCGCCAGCTCTTCAAACGTCCCCACCGTGAATGGGCTCTTGGGCAGCCGGCAGATGCACCAATTTGTCGCATGGACCATCCGAAGGCAGACGTCCCTCTGAATGTGCATGTCCTGGAGAGCCGCCTCGGCCTCGCCCTTCTCCGTTTCCACTTCCGAAGGCGGAACCAAGCGGCCCACGAAGTTTGAACAGACTTTGGGCGTACCAGGCCGACAAAAGAACTTCTCGTTAATGTCTGCCTGCGGCCGACGGCCTCGAGAGCCGACCCATTCCGGCTTGACAAGGGGGTTGAGGACGATAACGTCCATCCCGGACAATTCTTGCGTCAGCCGACTGCGCCATTCAGCCGCATTCGGCTCAGCTTCCACAGGTCCAGCCAGATATGCCGTTGTGTGGGCTAGTATCCCCATAACGGGGTTAAATACTACTAGCCCTTCTTCGGAGTGCTGATCTTCTGGTCGATGTTGGCTTGCTGGTTGCGCTTCTGGATCTCGAAGGCGTCCTTGATCGTCATCTGGAAGTAGGGGTTCCCGCCGCCGTGAGCGCCCTTCCCAGAAGACATTGGGGTCGTACCTTCAGGCTTGATCGGCTTGACGTTTGCCATTGTTTTCCTCCCGCCTATATTTGCTAGAGGTGGGACGCAGTTTCGAGGATAGTATCGACTGCGGTCTTCTGGTCCAAGCGAGCGAAGGACTGCATGAACGACCAAGGGTTGTACGTCGAGCAGAACACGTATCGGCTCCTTTCCATTTCATTCAGGTGCTTCGCGGCGTACATGTAGCTGTCAGCTTCCTTTTCGAAGCGCGCCTTGCGGTTCCTATCGTCGACGTCCGGATTTGCTCCCCAGGGGTAGAGCTTCCCGTTGACGGCAGTCATGTCGCAGCCGAAGATGTAGACCTTCGCGAAGTCCATGAAGTAAGCAACCTGCATTGCAGAATAGACGCTCGACCGGCCAATGTAGAAGCCTGCCTGGAGATCCTTTGAGAAGCCTGTGCCGGCGATGTGGCGCGCGATGATCTGTCCCGGCCTCCTGTCGCGGACCGATCCGGAATTAATGGGCGTACCAGTGAACGAGTTCCAGAGCTCCCGGTGCCTATCCAGCTGATTCTGATCCACGAAGCACCAGTATTTCGTCGGCCAGATCCGCTTGTCTGGCTTATTGATGCTCATCAAGTCGATCTTGCTATTGCCCTTCAGCCTCTCTAGCGGCGCCTCCGTGTGCGATGGGCCATTACCTACGACGACGAGGATCCTACCGTGGCCTATTCCCTTGAGCGCCGCGATGGCCGGCCTGTAGGTCTGGAACATGTGGTCGCGGTCACGCGCGACCTGAGAAAGCGCGCTGGACCGACGAGCTACGTTGATGACGCTAGTCCTGAAGTTTGGTGGCGGCCGCGTCTGAAAATGATGGGGAGGCGGGATGATGCCCGTCCTCGGACGCTGGAGCGTGGGAACCGCGGTACGACGGAACGAGACGGTCTGATTTACCGTCGGCGGCCTTGGGGCAGGAGGCGTCGGGAGAGCCAGGGCGAATGGAACCGGACGCTGGACGATGACTACAGCACCGGACCGTCTTACGGCTGGACGCGAAATGCGATATTGAATGACACTAGGTGCCTTAGGCATGCTTTACGGTGCCGAGGCTCAGAACGTCCCCCGCGATCTTAGAGAGTGCCCCCGCCAGCCTCGAGGACTTCACGTCAGATGCTCGTGCGACGTAAACCTTAAGTCCGCCTTCCTTGACGGTGATCATGAAGCTCTCTTCGGCGTTCTTCGCGATGGTATTGAAAAGGTCCTCCTCCGTCGCGGGCGGAGCAAGACGCGCAAGAGCTTCTGTTATGACCTTCTTAATGCTCATTATTTGACTTTTGATCAGGGTAATACTTGACAAGAGGCGTTCGGCATGTTAAAATGCGCCCAGTTTGAGGTTCGTTGAAGTGAGACAGGTTTTCGAAGGCTCGCCGGCCGTATTTCACAATCTTGCTGTTCTTGCGCTTTTCCGTTGTCTTGTGCGTATAAAGGCAGCGGAACACGGCAGTCGTCAGCAAGTTGAAAACCGGCGCGCGTCCTGGGGTGAAAGTGAGAGTGCCCGCCCTGATCTTTCCCATCGTGTGGGCGAAGGCATGGTGAGCGAGCTCATCCAACTCATCTTCTGACTGCGGGTGAAATTGTGTTGCGACTCCTCGACAGATCTTATACACATCGTCTGACAAAGTCTTCCATGCCCGTCGGCTGTTCGTCCTATGGTAGGGATGCGTCAGCAGACACTGACCCCAATTCGCTTCCAGCATCTTCGTGTCTACGTAAGCCATGTTGTTGTCCTCAGGACTGAAATACCTAAAGCAACACAAAAGTTTCCTGTTTTATAGAGGTGGGGAAGAGGAGGAGGAGAGGGTATGCAGCTAGCCCGTCTTTTTCTGCGCGGCTCTCTATGCAACAAGACGATGCGGGGTCTCTCGCGTACGCAGCAGCAGAATGTCCAGGGCATCGTAAACATGATCCTGTCGGATCCTGCCCTCACGCCGGCAAGACAGTCCTTCCTCCGCGCCCTTGGCAACACGATAGGGAACGAGTACAAGGACCCTTCGTTTGCCGACGAGGAGGCGATTATCGCAATCTGGCGGGCCGTCGTCTCGGCGCTCTACCACAAGCCGATTCCGGGCGTGATAGAGAATGGGAAGCAGCGAAAGAAGTTCTTCCAGGAGTGGATCTTCAACGCGCTCCGGCAGATCCTCAACGAGAACAAGATCCCACAGATCCGGACGACCAACACCGTCTGTGGCCTCAATACGAAAGTCGGAGCTCAGGTTCTCAGCGGGTTCCTCATGGACAGGAGCGTGCCAGTCACCTGCGTCCTGACCCGGTCGGACAAGCATGTCGAAATCACGGCCGAAGTCCTTCGGCTCTCACTCAACGAGCTCCAAAGCCTCTGGCGCATTGAAAAGGTCCTGCGCAATAACGGCGTCAAGGTCGTCTATGACGACAAGCACTACAACGTCGTGCATATCAAGGCCGACAAGGCCGAGGTCGTCGAAATGCAGATTCCGGCCGCGATCAATATCAAGCTCGTGAGCTTCGAGTCGAAGAAGGCTAATGAGGAAGACGACCGCCTTCGCTACACGCTCGAATACAAGATGGCGTCCGAGACGAGCGCCGCCGACCAGAGAAGGGTCGAATTCAACGACTTCGTCGAGCACCTCAAGGGTACGCTTCCTTCGGATGCCAAGGAAGTCCTTAAGATCATCGTGAAGCCGCCCCAGGTTTATGTCCGGAAGCACGGCGACGACGTCCGACAGAAGACCGTTGCCAATTTCCTGCGGAAGACGCCCAAGGAGATGGCCCGGATCTTCGACCTCATCCGGCTGCAGTGCTTGGGGGCGGGCTACACGATCGACAAGACATGAAGACCGTCGGCATATACCGCTGGTCCGGTGATCCTTTCGAATTCGTAGAGATCCTATGTCATTGTGTCAAGAAATTCCTACGGAGGCTCACGCCAAGAAATCGCGTCTGGACAAAAGAGGATAAATACTGGGATGAGAGATCTTCGGGATGCGAAAGGTGGCAGTTGCCTTTTGAGTGGGACGATTAGAGGACAGGTCTACGCTTCTCGTAATAGCTGCCACCAGACGAACCGGTCCGCGGTCTCTGCATCGGCACCATGGGGATGACCGACGTAGAGACATTTACCGTCTCGTTTTCGTCCTCGAAGACGCTCAATAGGAACCGGATCACCTTCCTCGGGGTCGCGTTCAGTTCCAGGATGCTACCAGCGGGAGCCGTCGTCTGCTTCAGCTCCATCAGGTTCTTGTGCATCGTCTTACCCAGGAACATTCGCTTCGTCCCCAGGGCGAACATGTTCCAGCCCAGCTTCACGATGCCCACCTTCGGATCGATGTTTTCGACGTAGGGAATAACTTCGATCTTCTCCGCGAGCGCCGGGATCTGCTTGGGAATGTCCTGGAGGGTAGGCGGGTAGACGTGAATGTCGAAGTTGCTCTTAAAGCCTCTCTCCACGAAATACTTCACCAGCGACCGCATGACGAATTCGCGGCTAAGATTCTGGCGGATCTTTTCGATCATATCGGAGCGCATAAACTACTTTTGCGCTCATTAGCGGGCCTCCACGATCTTCGAGAACCCGCCTTCCTTGATGACCTTGATCTTGGAGGGGAAGGCATCCCTCATCTCGTCCTTGTGGGAGATGACGAAGACGGCATCCGGCCGGTTCTGGTTGCCCTTCTTGACGAAGTCCTTCTCGATGACGTCCACGAAGGCCTGGACGCCGACGGTGTCCAGCCGGCCGTCGACTTCGTCCAGTACCATGACGTTGCACTGGATGCCGTAGATCGCCACATAGAGGTCATAGAGGGCGAACATGACCGCGAGGTCGATCCGCTTTCTCTCGCCTCCGGAGCAGTAGTCATAGTCCCATTTGCTGGTCGAGTCCTGGAGCGTCGGAGTGAATTTCAGGTCGAACTCGCAGCCGAAGGCCTTCAGATAGTATCCGACGCGCTCGTTGAGGAACGGGACCAGGTCGCCCAACATGAAGCTCTTGAGCTTCTTCTTGTCGTTATAGGCGTTGAAGATGTACTGGAGATGACGCAGGAGGATGTTGTATTTCTTGACCTGGTCTGTCTGATCCTGGACGGTGGTCTCGCCGAGGCGGATGCTCGCCTCGCCGCGCTTGATCATGTCCCCGTAAGGATTCTGTTCCGTCTGGATGCGCTTGATCTCCCCGCCGACTCCCTCAATCTGCTGTCGGATGCGCTCGATCTCCCGGCAGACGGCCTCCGCCTCCGCCACGGTCTGCTTTGGACCGGCACTTTCAACCTTCTTCCGGGTTATTTCGATGAGGCCATCTATGCGAGCGACTTCCTTCTGGAGAGCGTCTATCTGGCCCTGCAGCTCTTGCTTCTTGCCAGAGAACGGCTCGCAGACGCTGGCGACGTGATCCTTGCCAATAGCTTGCTTACAGCTTGGACACGTCGTGCCAGCTTTGGCCTTCCAGGCAGACTCCTCTCCAGCGATCCTGCTTATGTCCCTGCCGAGGCTGAATACGAGGGCAGCCTTCTTCCGCTTCTCTGTTTCGTATTCGCTTAGCTTGTCCTGGATCTTCTCGATGACGGCCCACTGCCGCTTAAGCTCGATGACGTCGGGCGCCTGCTTATTCAGGAGTTCCGACTGGAGGGCCTTCTTGCGAGCCTCGGCCTGCGAGACACGCGAAGCGCAATCCTGTTCCCACTTAGCTTGATCCGCTCGTCTGGCCTTTATCTCCTCTTGCAAGCGAACAAGCTCTTGCTGCTGGGAGTCCAAAGCCACGGAAAATCTGGCCTGCTCTATCTCGCAGGCAGAAATCTTCTCCTTGGCGACCTCGGCCCAGACGTTGATACGATGGAGGTTGAAGACGCGCTCGAGGATGGCTCGGCGCTTCGCATCCGTCAGCTCCAGGAAGGACTTCCCGAGCTGCCCGAAGAAGACGCAGCTGGTGAAGATCTCGAAATCCAGACCGAAGAGCTTGATGACGTATTTCTGAGTATTCTCCGTGGTGGACTGCGTGATGTCCGCGCCATCCTTGGCGATGGATAGCTCGGCGACTCCCTTCGACTTCCGGGTCCTCGTGATGACATACCCGTCCACCGTCTCTATTTGGACGAAGCAGTCCTTCCCGGTGAACCAGTTGATGACTCCGTCGCCAGGGCGGTCTTTGTTTATGGTGCGTCCGAATAGGCACCAGAGGATGGCCGCGGCCAGGGAGGACTTACCCGCCCCGTTGGAGCTTCCCTCCTCGTCGCCCAGCTTCTCGCCGACGATAAGGGTCGGTCCGAGATCAGCCACCTCGATGCGGCTGATCTCGTCTCCGTAGGATAGGAAGTTTTTGAGCTCGACGCTCTTGATGCGGATCATTAGTCCTCACTTACTTGGACGCTGATCCGTTCCTCTGCCTCTGCGATGATCTGCGCATTCAACTTGGCCAGGATCTTGTAGTTCAAGCCTTCCGGCTTCTCCTTCTCCAACCATCTCTCTAGGAGCTTCTCGGGGGTCTTCATGTCCACTTCACTCTTGCGGGCGGCCTCGATCTCGACATCCTTCTCTTTCGGTCTGATCCAGCTGACACCAAGAGCCCCACGCTCCCGGGCCATCTTGTCCAGCTTGGACAGGTCTTCCTTGGTATAGTCCTTCGTGAGGATCAGCCTAACGTTGTTCCCCTTGAAGAACTCGGGAGGCTTCTTGTCGGCATCGGCATCCAAGACCGTGAGATAAAGGGGCGGCGGCTCGCCTTCCGTACCGATGGACCGGATGTTGATGAACTCCCACTTCATCTTGTCCGTGTCGCAGACGATGAAGCCGTGCGGGACGAGCCCCTCATCGAACCTGAACGCGACCGGGCTTCCGGGATAGGTGATGTTCCCGACCGTCTGATGGCAGTGAAAGTGGCCCGCAAAGGCGAGGTTGAATTTCGTCTTATCGAAGTTCACGAAGGACCAGTTCTTTAGCAGGAAGCATTCGTTCAGCTTCGCGCCGCAGACGCCGATGTGCGTCAGGAGGATGTCGTCCGACTTGATCTTCTTCTCGACAGCGGCGAGCTCCTTCATGTACTGCTGCTCGTCGTAGATGAAGGGGATGATCCAGAAATTCTGCGTACCCGATGAATCGCAGCAACCCACCTTTCCTATGGTCGGCTGGATGATGACGAGAGACGCAAGCGGCTTTAGAGAATGAATGTCCCAAGAGTTCTTCAAGAACATGTCGTGGTTGCCAGGGAATGCGTACCACTGCACGCCCCCCGGCTTCTCAGCCATCTCGTCGACGCGATCCTGTTCGAAGAAGGCGTAGATGGCATTGAGGACTTCGATATTGAGATTGACCCGGTCGTGGAAAAGATCGCCGAGAATAATGACGTTCTTGATCTTCTCTTGGATGGCATAACGGCGAATAGCCCGCGCCGCCCAGAGCGTATAGCTCAGCTTCCGGGGGACTCCCGCGTGCCAATCCGCCGTTATGATGACCTTCATTTCTTCTGCTTCTTGTCCTCTTTCTTGCCATACTCCGCCTCAACGGCTTCCTCGGCGCCCCTGAGGATCTCGACAGACTTGGCAATGGCCTGGTCGATGGACCCCTCGCCATTGGCGCTGATGATCGCCGCCATCTTGGCCACCATCTTCACGGCTTCCTGCTTGTCCATGCGGATCATATTCAGCCTCCTGAACCCGTTCCACTAAAATACGCCACGTATTTCACTTTCACATGAGCATCACAGACGCAGACATCCAGGCGAAATTCCCATTCTCCCAGTTCCGGCCTGACCAGCTCGAGGCCGTCCGCCTCACGCTTGACCAGTTCGACAAGGGCAAGAAGTTCGTCATCATCGAGATGCCCGTAGGCTGCGGCAAGTCCGCCATTGCCTATTCCGTCGCCCAGTTCTTTGCCAATTCCTATTACCTTACGATCCAGCGCTTCCTCCAGGACCAGCTCATGGGGGACTTCGGCCAGCCGCCCAGAGATGGCCTCCTTCCGATGGTGGACCTGAAGGGCCGCGGAAACTACCAGTGCACCCATGCCCAAAGAAACGCCTTCGCTCTCGTCCGGGGACTGCTTTCGTCCCTCGGCCATCCCGATACCATAGCAAAACAGGTAGCGGAATACTTCGTCAAGAATCGGAACTTCGAGGGCCTATCCATAAAGCTGGACTTCGACGCCGTCTCCAAGATCGTCGAGATGGTCGAGAACAAGCCGGGCTGCGATAAGGGAGTCTGCCGGACTCGGGACGGCAAATCCAGGTGCAAGGACTGCTTCCCGAACGGCCTTCCAGCGCTGTGTCCTTATTGGGCTAGGAATGCCCAGGCCCAAGCCGCCCAAATCTGCCTCATGAACTTCCGGGTGTTCCTCCACCAGACGGTCCTGACGAACGCCTTCGGCCACCGGGACCTAATGATCGTGGATGAGTGCTTCCACCCGCACACGAATATCGTAACCGACAGAGGAAGAATCCCCATCGGCAAATTAGTGAACAAAAGAATTGATTGTTCTGTACTGTCCTATAACAAAAAGCTTCAAAAGCTCGAATTCAAGCCAATATCCCGCTTCTTAAAACGAGGAAAGCGACCAACTTTTAAAGTGATTGCCGGGAACAGGGTGATGTACCCAACAGCAGACCACAAGATCCATACGCCAAATGGCCTCAAGAAACTCTGCGACCTTCGTGTCGGCGATTTGATCATCGTAAACGAACCAGAAATCTCCCACACACAACAACAAATCCTCCTTGGATCGTTATTAGGTGATGCGTCAGTACAAATAGTCCCATCGAAAAGGAAATCGTGGAAATATGCCCCCAAAGGGGCAAGAGCCCGAGTTCGATTCGTCCACAGCTCAAAACAGCTTACTTTCCTGCGTTGGAAGTACAATATTCTGAAGGAACATGTAAATACTGGCCCCAAGATTTTTAAAAGTAAGGGGTTCTCAAAACGTGTCGCACGATTCAACACAAAGTGCAACATGTTTGAACAAATTAAAGTCGTAATCCGGAACCACAAGAAAACTCCCAACAAAGCATGGTTCCAGAAAATAGAAGACCTTGGATTGGCTGTATGGTTTATGGACGATGGGTCTTGCAACAGAAACACAATCCACCTTCACACAGAAGGATATACCTTACAAGAAAATCGAAAAATTGCCTTCTGGCTGCGGGAAACTCTCGATATCCCAGCTAAGGTTCTGTCATACTGCAAGCGCGACCATGTGCTGTACTATATTACGCTTGGTAGAAGTGGCAGCAGGATCTTAGCACAAAAGATAGCCAGGTTTATACCACCATTCATGCGATACAAGCTACCCAGTGGACAGTGGGATCCTTATAACCCAGAACTGGAAGTCAAAAGATCAAAGCCAGTTAGCGCACAGCCCGTCTTCTCTATTAACCCATACAAGGAAACTGTCACGTACGATCTAGAAGTAGCAGACAACCATAATTATTTTGCCGGTTCTAGCCTCGTCTCCAATTGTCATCAAATGGAATCGGAGCTGATGAACTTCATCGGCTTCAGCCTGAATGACAAGTCGCTCCGGGAATACGGCATCGTCCTGTCCGAGATGGGTTCCGCTGCCGAATATGCAAGGTTCCTAAAGGATAAGGACATCCTGGCCGTCATCGAGAACATCCTGAAAATGGCGCGCGCGGCCGGAGACCTCGAGAAGGAAGACGAATGGATGGACATCGAGAGGCGGTGCGGGCACTTCCTCTCAACGGCCGAAGATGGCAACTGGGTCGCGCTCTTCAAGGATACGGACCAGAAGAAGAAATATAAGGTCATCTGGAACACGGTGGAACTCAAGCCCGTCTATGTCCGCAAGATGGCCCACGACTTCGTGTTCAACAGGGCGGACAAGGTCCTCATGATGAGCGCCACGGTCCTGTCGGCGAAGACGGTCTGCTCATCCCTGGGGATCGAAACGAATGACATGTACGCCATCCGGTACGGAAGCCGCTTCCCCGTCGAGAACCGCCCGATCTTCTTCACGCCGGTAGGTTCACTCAGTTATAAGAACAAGGCGGAGACCCTGCCCAAGATCGTGCCGGCCGTCGACAAGATCCTGAATAAGTATAAGGGCAAGAAGGGCATCATCCACACGCACAACTTCGAGATTGCCAGGTTGTTGATCAGCGAGTGCGAGACCAGGGACCGCATGCTCTTCCAGGAGGGCTTCGAAAACAAGAAGGAGATGCTCAAAGAGCACGCCGAACGCGAGGATTCCGTGATCGTGGCTCCCGCTATGCACGAAGGGCTGGACCTGAAAGACGAGCTCAGTCGTTTTCAGATCATTGTAAAGATGCCGTACCCGCCGATCAAGGGAAACCCACAGCTTGAAGCCCGGATGCAAGACTCGCAGGAATATTATGACTGGCTGACGGCTCTCAAGCTGGTCCAGGCAACGGGCAGGTCAGTGAGGTCAGAAACGGATTGGGCGCACACCTACATTCTGGACGCTGACTTTGAGTGGTTTCTCCGTAAAGCTCGTGGAATTCTGCCGAAGTGGTTCAAGGAAGCGATCAGATCCTAACTTTCCCGGATCCGAAGATTTTATAGGAAGAATCCTGTCCACTTCGATAGTTGGCATGGAAATCGGCGGCAGCCTTCCCAGCTGCACCAACTGCCGGGTCAGGCCAGACTTTCTCCAGCAGTTCAACAATTTCGTCACCGTCCATTGTTTCACTCGCGTCTACCAGTTCGTAGTCCCCGCGATGTTCACCTGAGTATTCTTGAATATCGGGGATGTGATTTGGCCCATAGAGGGAGAAGAAAACACCTTTACCGTCACCGCTAGTCCAGGAATGGCCCCAATCAGCATCCGCTTGCTGACAAGCTTTTCCATCTTTTGGATCAATAAAATAAATGACCCAATCCAACTCCTGTCCCTCTAGCGCCTCATTCAGCTTTTTCGCGAAGTCCATTTTGCACCTCGTACCATTCAAGGGTCTTCTTAAGACCGTCATCGAACGTTGTCATAGTTTTGAATCCGAACTCCTCCTCGGCCCGGGTCGTATCCAGGCAGCGCCGCGGCTGGCCATCCGGCTTGGTCGTGTCCCAGAAGATCTCACCATCAAACCCGACGAGGTCCCTTATCTTATTGACCAAGTCGAATATCCGAATCTCGAAACCCGCCCCGATATTCACCGGTTCCGGCTTGTCGTACAAATCCGTGGCTAGGACGATGGCTCTAGCGGCGTCCTCGACATATAAGAACTCCCGCGTTGCCGTGCCAGTTCCCCAGATAGTGACCACTGACTCCTTCGCCGCCTTTGCTTCTACGAACTTCTTGATCAGGGCCGGGATGACGTGAGACGATTCTGGGTTGAAGTTATCGCCTGGACCGTACAGATTAACGGGCATGAGAAAGATCGCATTCAGACCATATTCCTGTCGATAAGCCTGGGACTGTACAAGAAGCATCTTCTTGGCCAGGCCATAGGGCGCATTCGTCTCTTCCGGATAGCCGTTCCAGATATTTTCCTCTTTAAACGGGACCGGCGTGAACTTGGGATAACAACAGATTGTCCCAAGGGCTACGAGCTTCTCGATGCCCGCCTTGCGGCCCTCTTCTATTATGTTAGCACCCATCATCAGGTTATCGTAATAGAACTTCCCTGGATGGGCCTTGTTAGCGCCGATGCCGCCTACGACGGCCGCAAGATGAATGACAATGTCGGGCTTGGAGTCGTTATAGAGCTTCTTGACTGCCTCGGGATCAACAAGATTATAGTTCTTGCTGCGGGGTACGAAGAGGTGGCAGCCAGCCTTCTCGAGCTCACGCCCTACGTAGCGCCCAAGAAACCCGCTGCCTCCCGTTACCGTAACCCTCTTATGTTGTAGGCTCATGTAGATCCGGAGCCCCCAAACGACGGCAGGACAGGGAAATCGCTCTGACCCGTCGGATTATAGGCCACGACGATATGCGAGGCCTCTGTAATGTAGAAGGCGTCTCCGGACTCGATCCTGGCCCTTATTCCCTTCTCTTTGATATATACCTGGAAGATGCCGTTCGATCCGTCAACGATGTAGGCAAGAATGCTACCAAAGGGGATGTTCAGGTAGGTTTCTGCCCTAGAGACGGCTATAAGAGCCTCGTCGTTGTCATAGAACAGGAAACCGTCTCGCCACACGTCAGTCACCAGGATCTCGTTCGTGGACGACATGCGCAAGAAAGTGACGATCTCGCCGGTCTGGGGAACATAAGTTCCCTCGCCGGCTATGCTTATCGTCTCGACCTTGCGTAGATAATCGAAGAGGAAGTTCCCGCGAACCTCCAGCCGCGAATTGTAGTTCAGGATGTCCTGATCCGGCGACGAAACTTTTGCGATCTCAAGGTCGCGCAGGCTTGAAAGCAGAAGGGGACAGAAGGCGCTTATGAACGACTTCGCGCGGGACTTCACGCTATACCCGACGTCGGCTATTGCTTCCATGTTATTAGCTTTGATACTCAAAGTTTAAGAAATGGATCATTATAAGAACCTCTTCTACGAGCGGATGATCGGCTGGAAGCCGGCCCAGTTCGGCAGTCGCGTCCACACCGTCTTCAGCTGCACGGATACCCTCTATCAGTACTGGCAATGCGAGCTTCTAGCCTATACTTATCGAAAGGTGGGCCAGCCAGGGCCTCTCACCCGCCTCGTCTCAACCAACAAGGAAGTAAAATACCCGTTCTCGGAGAAGACGTTCAAAGCGACTGACTATAGCATCCATCCGCGGTCCGGCGACAAGTACCTGGCCTACAATAAGCCATCCGCACTCATGGAATGGCTAAAGCAGGCCAAGCCCAAGGAATCCACCATCGTCGTCATCGATCCGGATTGCGTGTTCCTCTCCAAATACGTCGGCGAAGCACTACCGGGCAAGCCAAAGGCAGCTTATTACTGCTATATGGAGCCGGGAGGCGACTTAGGTAAGTTGCTGATTTCCAGACATTGCCGGAGGAACAAGGAACTGGTCCAGTCCGTAGGCATCCCCGTCGTCATCCATAGGCAAGACCTCGAAATCGTCGCGCCAAGATGGCTGGAGGTAACCCGGGAAATCCGCGATGACAAGGAATGCCATAATGCCGTCGGCTGGATCGCCGAGATGTTCGGCTATACGATTGCCGCCGCGGAGGCCGGACTGAAAGGTGACGTAAAGCGGCTGTGCGTCTTCCCACCCGAAGATTCAGTGGACGCACCTTTCATGCATTATTGCGCCGCAAGCGAGAACGAGGCAGAGGGCTTCATGTGGCACAAGGGAATCTACAAGCCCTGGGAGCAGCCTCCGATGCCTCCTCCGGGTAGCCCAAAAGCAACCATAGTCCTTGCTCAGCTCTTGAAGGAGGCTGCAGACGTTTATGGCAACGCAGCAGGCGTGGGCGTCCCCGTCTGAACGACCGGCCCAAGGGCTTCCTTCACCACTTGCATGACCTGCTCGCGCGGGACGAATTCCGAGAAATGCTCGACGACTGGCGCAATATCCAACCCAAGCTCGGCATGTCCGATGACGTAATTGTAGAGCTTGTCTTCGATCCGGACTGGATAACTCATGCCGTGCGGCCTATTAAACCTGTGCACCCACTTTAACCAGGGCATGCAAAGACACTTCCGACCCGCCTGTCTAAACTTCTCGTGAATGTAGCCTTCCTCGCCGCCGAAGCCCCTGAACCTCGGATTGAAGCCGAGCCACGCAGATTTCTTGCAGGAAAAAGCGCCCATCCCCTGCATCGGGATCTCTTTTACGGCGCTGTCCAAGTTGTCTACGTGAACGCTATCACTCCAGATGCCCCACATCTCGCCACGCCAGACGGGATTGAAATGCGTCGCCACGTACTTGAGGTCATCGTAAAGCAGAGGACCTTGAATGAGATCCTTACACTCCGGATTTGCCTCATAGAAGGCCTTCAGACTTTCTATGGCCCCCGGCGGGAAGAGGACGTGGCAGTCGCAGCAGAGCACAAAGTCGCCCCTGGCTTCCATAAAGACAGCGCCCTTCGCAGCCGCGGGGCCAGACCTGTTCATCAGGCGCATATATCTGCCGTCGACGCTCTTGACGAAGTTTTCCGTCGTCTTGCACCCGTAGCTGTCGATGACCAGAATCTCCGTATCCTTCAGGTTCTGATACATCCGGAGGGCCATGATAGTGAAGAAGACGCCGTCATAATCGTCATAGACCGGGATGCCTATCGTCAGCTTCATACGATAGTTACGGTTGAGGCGTGGTGGATGACGACGTTGAAGATGAACTCGAAGTTGGCCTTCGTGTCGAGGACGAGGATGAGGTCCTATAACTCATACCGCTGCCCGAAGTGTAGCTCCCGCCCTTTTCAACGAATGCAGGAATGACGGCGCCCCTTTCCGGAGGTATGAAGTCGCCCTGGATGCCGCAGGGCCCGTCGCCCACGTTCGGGCACCAGAAGAATTCCGCCTGGCAGCATTGTTCCGGCGGCGGCGGGTCCAACAGGATCTCGAATGGGAGCGGCGTCTCGGCATTCGTAAACCAGTCGAACGTGAAGGATTGATAGTGTGCCAGGTCGACGCAACAGGATGCTGGCTGCCAGTTCGGCAGATCCAGGGGCGGAGGCGTGAAGTCAGGCGGCGCGAAGAGGAACGACCAGATCGGCTTGCAGGACTTCATGGTTACGGCAACGGCACAGAAGAGCGCTTCCCGGATGCCGCCAATGGGCATCGAATTAGACGATGGCGAGAGATCGCTGACGCAGATGTCCCTCGGAAGCGTAGCCTTGACGAGGTACATCGTGCTCGAGATGGGCGATTTCCGCATTGATATGACGGCAGAAGTCGCCTTGATCGAGGCGTCATCAAAGAAACTCGTAACGACTTCCAGGAAGCGAGTTCCATCCTGCCCCGCCTGCCCTTTTGCGCCCTTCTGTCTTGCCTTAAACCGCCAGTCAGTCAGATTGCCGATATTGCCTGTAAGCTTGACGGTTCCAGTAACGGCCCCCGTGGCGAAGATGAGGTCGCTCGAGGGATCAACGCCGACTGTCTCATCAACGACGTTCACGACGGAACCTGTTCCGCCGAGTGGCACCACGAATTCAATTGCATACTCCGAAGCCTGGCCTGACCTGAACAGCCTGACCGAAATGTCAGTTTCAATGGGCGTGCCGACTAGCGCATCGATCTTGATCGTATCTGGCTGTACGAAGACCGGCGTCTGGAATTCTTCGGGCGCCGCTGGGATTCCGTCCTTACCTGCGTCGCCTTTCTCGCCCTTTGGACCCTTGCATCCCACGCAGCAGCGGCTCATAACATTGTGGAAGAGCCGTGCCTTATCGACCTCGATGCGGAGGTTGGTGGACCCGTCGTCCAGCTTCTCTACGGTGAAGGCAATGAGCCTGTCGGACGAATAGAAATAATAATAGTACGGTGAGGCGCTGTCCGTCCTGATCTTGAAGGCTTCGAAGGACGTGCCCCCTTTGATGAGATCCTGGACGAGCTTCAGGAGACTATAGATCTCGGGGGAGACGAGGCCGGATTCCTGCTCGGTGACCACCTGAAACGCGCGCAGGAGACCCCTTGCGTTCCAAGTCTTCGTGGAGCCGTTATACTCGAAGATGTTCCCGAAGAGGTCGGCTATTGCGTCGCCGTCCTTCGGACTGAGGGGCAGCTTCCGTACGAATGGGGGATAGACGCTGTCAGTCATCAGTTTATCTTTTCAGGGACCAGTTCGAGCGTCCATCCCTTCTTGCGGCAATAGTCCTCGACCTGGCTTATCTGCCATCCGATCATGTACTTGACGATAGGCGGGGCTCTATGGACGACTTTATCTACCGAGATGCCAGCAGTGAAGTGAGGAGCCAGGATGCGGCACAGCACAAATACACGCCTCCCCCTCATCCGCATGGGAGAAAGGCAGGATAAGAAAATCCTATCCCGCGAAAGACGTGAGAAGAGGAGCTGGCGCGGGATCTGATGAGGAGCCCAGGATGGCCCAGGCTATGTTCCCATTGTCCCCTCCGTACATGCGGCCACATGGTCCCAATGTGCATCGCACCAGTGGGTTTGTTCGGCCTGTACGGCGCCAGCTCTTCTTCGTCACGTCCAGTTCTCCATTACGACCTTCAGGAAGGACAGTTGCCTCATGGCTTCCAGCAGCCGCCATGAGGGCAGTCCAGCCATCCAGCCGACGGATGTCGCACTTCACGGTGGGACCCGTATTCCCGGCCACCATGACTCGGCAGAGGCCCTATCCGCAGCTCCCGCTGCAGGAGCTCTTCCATGCGTGCTGTACCGGGCTATGAGGCATTGAGTTCGCCCGGGGGCCTCCGTCCTGCCGAGATTCTACGATGCCGTCGTGGCAAAGGACCCGTCGCTTGAACCGGCTTGTCAAGGTCAAGCCCACGCTGGCTTACTCCGTCGGTCTCATTCCACCGACATCTTTCAGCCAGCGCTCTTGTCCGCACTCCTCTGACCGGGTCGCGGGCGGACATGGAACGTTTTGGAAACCTGCCGCTTTCGCCCTCTTGTGGCAAATGCCCTTTTCTGGCGGCGGCGTCTCTTATATACGTTTACACCGGCTACCCGCTTCCTCTCGTATTTCATCAACATGAAGGTGGAAGAACTCAAGTTTGGCGCGAAAGCCAAGGTCGTTAAGACATTAGATGGCCTATCAGATAAAAGAAGATCTTCGTTTATAGGCCAAATCGGAGTCATCGTTGGCTTCTTTGCCCTAGATAACGCCATCGATAAAAAGACGAGATTCTCCGTCTCCCTGCGATTTGATAACTCCTTAGACATTGAAGAGTTCGATATGTGTGAGCTCGAACTAGATGCCGATCCAGATGCCCTCCTCGTGAAATTGAATATCGAGCAAAATAAGGTTTACGTGGCCGGCAAAGGCGATACGACGACAATCTCGACCGGCGGAGCAATCCAGCCCATCGGGATAGCAACTCAGCCCATCAAGCCAGGCGAGAGCGGATTCGTGAAGTTATTCGGCACTTTTGCAGAGGAGACGGACCCTGAGAAATTAAAGAAAATGTCTGACCAATTCGGCTACGCAGGGGCTGTCGGCATCGACGGATTCGGCAACCCGATCGTCATCCCTCCGAAGCGTCCACAGAAAAATAAGCCAGGCGAACTCGGGGAGAGAAAAGTCGAGGCATGACATGCTTGGATGGTTATGGCGAAAGATAGTGGGGCAGCCAAGGCCTCTAGAGGTCAAGCTGACGCTCAATATTCCGCAAGGCGTCATCCACGTGAGGCATCACTTTGATAGAGAAGGATCCGCGGCTCAAAAGGCAGCGATACGACCAGGACCTGGGAATTCCCAAGGATCTATGGCCGATCCTTCTGCCGGAACCCGCGCGGAAGACTTGCCGATCGAATCGCTCTTCAAAGGCCAGAACCTCCCCGAAGTCCAGCTCGGCCAAGACACCGACGGCAAGTAAGCCAGCACCAATAAGTATTTCAGATCCGATAACAAGAGCCCTGAAAGCCGAGGGCTGGACTCCTGGGAACCTCAAGGTCATAAAGGACAGACACTTCGTACCGAAAAGCAAGATCGTAAAGGACAGGGAGAGGCAGGAACTCGTAAAGAAGACGGCTTATCTGATCACGAAGCCGCCGAGAGGCTTTGCAGAATATCAGAAGAACGTAGAGACCATTTTCAGGAGCGGTACGATGGAACGCCTAGGACTTGATATGGGGACGAAGAACATCGTCCTCGCCTATAAGAAGGACGGGCAGGTCTGCTTCCGTCGAGAGGTCAACGGATTCATTTCCGTGGTCAAGCAGGATAACTTCACCAAGGAAATGCTCGTCCAGTCGCAGGTTCCCTTCATCGAGCGGGACAAGGACTTTATCGCCATCGGCAGCAAGGCGGAGGACCTGGCCTACTCGTTCGGTAAGGAGCTCCAGAGACCGATGGTCAATGGAGTGCTCTCGGTCACTGAGCGGCAGGCGATGTCCATCATGGGCGTCATCGTGAAGTCCATCATCGGGAAGCTCAACGACGACGCCATCCTGTGCTACTGCATCCCAGGCCTGGCTATCAACCAGGACGTGAACGTCGACTTCCACAACAAGGTCATCCAGGCGATCCTGGCGTCCTTCGACGTCAAGGTCAAGCTCAAGGGAAGCTCGATCAACGAGGCACGCGCCATCGTCATCGCCCGCTCGCCGGACAAGGACAAATCCGGGATCGGCATCTCTTGCGGCGCCGGGATGATCAACATTTGCTACTGCCTCTTCGGCATTCCGGTCTACGAGTTCTCAATCGTCGGGGCCGGCGACTGGATCGATAAGGAATCCGGCAAGGCAACGAACGAGAGCCCCACGGCCATCGCCAAGGTCAAGGAGTCGCCAGAGACGCGGCTGGATGGCGGGATGCCCGCGGACTTCGTCCGCAGGGCGATCTTCCTGAACTACACGATCCTCATCGAGAGGATCGCCAAGAGCATCGCCGAGGGCTTCCGCAAGAACGAAGGCAAGGCCAGGGCGCCGAAGCCCATGCCCATCTACATCGCCGGCGGGACTGCCTCCGTCGGCGGCTTCCTCGCGCTCTTCAAGGAAGTCTTCACGAAGCAAGAGATGCCGTTCCAGGTCGGCGAGATCTCGCTCGTGGACAAGCCGCTCTACGCAGTCGCCGAGGGGTGCCTCATCGCAGCCGAGAAGCACGAGGGATGAAAATCGTCCGTACTCATTGCGGAATGGCCCTGTGCCTCATTCGTATGGCCGAAAATGAGGCACGAACGGGGAGAAAGGCCATATTCATCTCGAAAGAGGCGTCCCTCGGACGGATGCGCGATTTCACGATCGCGGGAGGACAGCCGGTCCCCGGCGGGGAGGAGTCCGGGCCGGAATCCGTAGGTAGCCAGTGATTGCGCTGGCCTGATTGAGCGCCCCGAATCCGGCCATCCGTCCGAAGGACGCCTACTTGGGTGATGCGTGGCAGACCCGACTGACCGAGACAAGCAAATCGAGGCGGCCGAGAAGGCCTACCCAGGCCCGAAGGACTTCGTCCACCTCCATTCTCATTCCGTATTCTCGCCATTGGACGGCCTTCCTGATCCTGAGGATTACGCCAAGGAATGTCAGCTCCGCGGATTCCCTGCTATGGTCCTGACGGACCACGGCAGCATGGGAGGAATTCCGGATGCCTATCTGGCTGCAAAAAGCGCGAAGGTAAAGTTCATCGCGGGCTGCGAGATCTACTTCAACGACAAGCACCTCGAGTGGGCAGAGAAACAGAAGCTCGGTATTTCTATCGGCACCATCAAGGCGCAGGACGCAGAACTACGCGACGAATATGTCCGCAACAGGCACGTGACCGTGCTTACGAAGAACATGGCCGGCTACAGGAACCTGGTCATGATGCTCACGAACGCCTGGGAAATCGGGCATTATTACAAGCCCAGGATCTGGCTGGACATCATGAAGCAGCACCAGGAAGGTCTAATCATCCTGTCCGGGTGCCTGAATGGCCCTATCTGTCATTATCTCCGGAAGGATAATACGAAGAAGGCGATGGAGTACATCAAGAAGTTCAAGGACATCTGGGGAGATGACTATTACCTCGAAGTCCAAATGCCTGGTAAGGAAATCCCGGACGGCGTAAAGACCTTCATCAAGCTCATGACCATCGCGAAGTCAGTAGGCTTCAAGGCAGTCCTGACGAACGATACGCATTACCTGAGGCGGGAGGACTTCCAGGTCCAGAAGCTCATGATGGCCATCGACCAGAAGCTGAGGGTCGATGACCCGAATCTCTTCCACGTGAATTCGGACGAGCAGTTCTATAAGACGCGGGCGGAACTAAGGCAGACTTTCCAGGAACAGGGGTACGCCTATGGCGGACACATTACCCTGAAGGACTTCGAAGCCGCCTGTGATAACGCGCTCGAGGTCGCCCAGAAATGTGAGGGCTTCAAGCCGGACACGAGCCTGAAGCTTCCGGAAGTGCCCAATGCGGATAAACAGCTCGTCGCCCTGACGCTCCAGGGGCTCCGCCGGATCAATAAGCATGAAGATGAGGTCTACGTCGCCCGTGCGAAGCGGGAACTCAAGATGATCATCGAGAAGGGCTTCAGCTCTTACTTCCTCATCACGCGGGATCTGATCGCCCACTCAAGGAGCCTTGGCTTCGAAGTGGGGCCTGGTAGAGGCAGCGTGGGAGGCTCGCTCGTGGCGTATCTAATCCAAATAACGACGATAGACCCCATCGTATTCAAGCTCAATTTTGAAAGGTTCATCAGCCCGTCGCGCGGCGGCAACCTCCTTAGGGTGACCATGTCATGACACAGGGTGCCATTGTTCTGACATCCGTGCCTCGAGACGAAATTGTGGCCATCAAGGCCCTCCTGGGTCAGGCCGTATCGACGCTCCGCGTCCTGACGATCCTGATCGGAAGCCCGAAGGACTCCCCGAAAGAGAACGCGACCAAGATGGTCGGGCTCCTAGCCGTGTGGCCAGACATCGCGGACGAGTTTGCTGACGTCGTCCTCCAGCGGACCACCGTCCCCAACAACGCGGGTCAGACGACGCACAAGCTCATGCGCCGGATCGCGGATATCACGCTAGAGCCTCTAAAGGCTGCATTCGACGTCCTCCGCGACAGATACAAGGACAGCCCTATCGTCGTCACTACGAACGACGAGCTCAAGACGAAGATCCTTTCGGCGCAATTTCCGACGCCGGAAGGACTGGTAGAGCCATTCGTCGATCGGGAGACCGACGGGTATCCTGAGGCGACTTCCGGCGTGCAGACCGTCGAGTCCGTCCGAAACGTACGCAGAGCCTATCTGGAAGCCATCGCCCGTGTCGTCCTTTGGGGAACTAGCAAGGATCCCCTAAAGGCGAACGAGGATGCGAGGCCGGCCTACGACGAGATCATGAAAGAGGTGAGAGTATGAGCTTGAAGCCGATGATTTATCTGGCTGCCTTCTCGACTACGGGCAAGTCTCCGGTGAATGGGAAGGTGGACACTGGCGTAGCCGTCTGCGTGAAGGCCGAAGACGAGACCAGGACGTGGCTTCTGCCATTCAAGTCGGCGACGATGAACCAGGCGGTGCTCATGGGGTTGAGGTTCGGCATCTTGGCGATCAATCCCAGGAACCGCGACTTCCTCCAAGTTACCACGGATAGTCAATATCTCGGGAACGTGCTGGCGAAGAAGGGAGACAAGTACGGGTTCAATCCGGACTCGAACGTCGAGCTCATCAAAGAGGCACGCGACCTTTGCGCTACCGCAAAGGATATGACATGCTTGGTGTGTAAGACTGACGTACTCATCGCCGAGCTCCGTGAGAAGATCCGCGTGCTCGGCAAGAAGAGGCTGGCGAATGTCTGATTGGCAGAAGATCGCTGAATTCGCGCGCAAGAAGGTTGCAACGCTTTCCAAGGAGCATGCGACCCGGCTTGAATTCGAGATCAAGGAAATAGACAAACAGGGCGCGAACGACTATTGGATAAACCTGCTGAAGTCCGTGCAGAAGTTCGAGGCGAACACCAACGGCCTCGTCCTTCCATTCCTCCTGGGCATCACGCCGGTCGATCCAGTCAAGGCTGGTATTCCACACAAGGTAGAATATCATGCCGACCTTCCCGACATCGACGTTGACCTCCAGCCTGCCGCACGTCCGTTCATCAGGCAGTACGCCACAAAGAAATATGGGATGGAGAATGTCTGTAGCGTAGGCCTCTGGCAGACCTACAACCCAAAGCTCGCCTTGCAGGATGCGGCTCGGGCACTCGGAGCTGACCATCACGAAATCCTGAACATAACCAAGGAGCTTCCGGAAGACTTCGATGAAATGTCCAAGGAGGACGCACTCAAGGAGTTCGACGAGCTAGCCACTTACTATAAGGCGAATCCACACATCGTCGACATGGCTTATCGGATCGTCGGCCGCATCAAGACGCAGGGCCGGCACGCCGGAGGCCTCATCATTTCGTCCGTCCCCATCAGGGAATATGTGCCCCTGATGAAGCTCGGCGGCGTGGAGTGGACGACGGCCTGGACCGAGGGCAAGAACACGCAGCTCAGCAAATTCGGCTTCGTCAAATTCGACATGCTCGGACTCAAGACGATCCAATACATCGCCAACGCCTTGAAGCTCATCGAACAGAACCGCGGCGTCAAGATCGATTGGGAGAAGATCCCGCTGGATGATAAGGATACGCTTGCGCTTGCGGCCAGCCTGAAGACGGATTCGACGTTCCAATTCGATACGGATCTGGCCAAGAGTATCATCCTCCGCGGCGGCGTCAAGAGCTTTAACGATCTGATGGTCTATACGTCACTCGGCCGCCCCGGCCCCATGCCGCTTATTGAGAAATACGTAGAGCGGCGTGACGATCCGAAACAGACATGGCGGAATGAAATTCATCCGAAGCTGGCGGAAATACTTGGAGAAACGTTCGGCGTCTGCGTCTATCAAGAGCAGCTCCAGCAAGTCTGGATCGACGTCTGCGGCTTCACATTCGCGGAGGCAGAAGAGGCCCGCAAGATCATCGCCAAGAAATGGCAGGACAAGCTACCTGCACTCGGCCAAAAGGTCGTGAAAGGCGCGGTCCGATTGTTGGGCGGCAAGAAGGCGGAAGAGCTCTGGCAGACCATGGTCACCTTCGGCCGCTACGCCTTCAACATGGCTCACGCGACGGCTTACACTATCATTGCCTACCGGACGCTCTGGCTGAAGACGCATTACGCCCCGGAATGGTGGGCCGCCGTCATGTCGGACTGCGGTCGGGACAGGCTCGTCCGGTACATCGGGATCGCAAAGTCGGAAGGCGTTCAACTGGGGACCCTCGACTGCAGGACGCTCACAGAGAGCTTCACGGTCTCGGGCGACAGAGTGCTGCCAGGCCTCAACCTGGTCAAGGGCATCGGCACGTCCTCCAAGAAGCTTGCGGAGAACAATGCCGACTACAAGTCCGTAGACGAATTCATCGAGAAGAACGGGAAGGGGCGCATCGTCATGGAGCGCCTCATTAAGCTAGGCGGCTTCGATAAGATCTTCCGGAACAGGAAGACGCTCTGGCTCTGGTATCTCTGGAAGCACGCCGGCGAGAAGCAGACGAAGGACCTGGTAAAGGCCACGTTCGCCTGGCCGGAGAATCGCGTCGTCGCCGAGAGGCAGAAGCAGATCCAGGCCTTCAGAAAGCTTTACCCCAAGAAGAAAGTGCCGCCGAAGCTGGAGAACTGGAACCCGAAGATCGATCCGACGTTCGAGGATTTCGCCAAGAAGTTCAACGAAGACTTCATGGACCGGGAAATCCTAGCCTTTGAGAAGGCTCATCTCGGGTTCTACTGGTCATCTCCTATGAGCCAGTTCGTGCACAAGAACCTGACAATAGCCCAGGCCAAGTACTCGAATAACCTGGAATGCGTCATCGACTCTATTACCACGAAAAAGTCCGAGAAGACCAAAAACGAATATCTGAAGCTCACGATTACGGACGGCATCGAGACGGCGCCGCTCGTCGTCTGGTCCGATGCCTTGTCTGACAAGACGAACGCCGAGGCGCTTGCCGTCGGCGGAGGCATCTCCGTAAAGGTAGCCTGGTCAGACAAGTACAGGAGCTTCTCCATAGCTTCAGGGTCCATGATCATCCCGCTCATCAAGAAGGGGCTCGAGCCAGACGCGCCGGTTCTACCTGCCCCGGATGAATTAGAGGAAGCTTATGCTGCTGACGAGTAAGGATGGCATCGCCTGCGATCTATGCGGGAGAGAATACAAGCACAAGTTCTCGTATTACTCTGCGGAATTTACGAAGATCTCGGCCGACGCCGAGAAGAAGATCACTGGCCCAACGGAAGTGGACAAGAAGTATCTGAACCTGGACATCTGCCAGATCTGCTATGACGGCTTCGCAAAGAAGGTCGTAGAAGTCGCTAAGGCTAAGGGCATGGCCTAGGAGATAAAGATGGGAACCTATGATATGCTAGAAGTCGTCATCGGCGGCGAGACGATGCAGGCACGGCCCGTGGCCTGGGCTGAGGAAGTGCCCATCAAGTTCCAGACGACTTGCCCGAAATGCTCACAACTCATCGAGTTCGATGGGCACGACTTCGTCTGTGCCTCCTGCGGGACGCCCGGGGCCGTAAAGAATAACCCGCCGCCCCCGGTCGGGATAACGGTGGCGGTCTTTCCGGATCTCAAGAACGTGGGGATGGTGGAACAGAAGATCCCAAAGGGGCCTATCCTGGACCCCCTGGATGAGGGCCTGTTCCCGAAGGACTTGCTGGATCTCCAATACCTGGAAAAATCATGAAAGTCGTAATCCTAGGAAGCGGCTTAGTTGGCCTACTCGCCAAGGAAATCTTCGAAGATGCCGTAATCATCCCCTTCGGCAAGTCGCGATTCTTCTATTTCGCCCCACCCCTCGCTGATGACTTCATCATCCGTAGCGAGAAGATAGACCCTTTCATGGGCCCGTGCCTAAGACAGTTTTTTGGGCACCTCGCAGCCGCACCTCTCATCATGAAAAGGGTAATTTCACTGGGCGGACAACTCGCAACTGATTCTATCGCAATCAAGCAGTATATTTCGAAGGTCTACGAGGATGCTCCAGCCTACGCGCAGGACCTACTGAAGACGGAATTCGCTACTTATCCGATGACGTGCCACAATCTTTATAGGAAGCTTCTGGCGAAGCACATCAATGCCTTGAGGGCCGAGATAGAGGTTCGCGGCATCCCATTGAAAATAGACCCGGGTATCGTCCATTGCGATCTCGGCACCGTGGAATATGACCGAATCATCTCGACAATCCCGCTGGACGTCCTGCTGGAACTTACTGGCGTGTTTCAGTCGCTCTCCGCGCACGATGAACACTGCTTCCACATTACGACGGATGCTCTGGACTTTGAGGGAGCAAGCCAGGTCCTAGTCGCGGACAATCCTATCGGCTTTCACAAAGTCGACAAAGTCGGCATTTATGACTACATCTTTCACAATCTGGGATCCATTGAGACGCCGCTCCCTTATTTCGATGCCTTTATTGCCCATAACCGTTATCGTATCGTCGGAGAGACGAAAATCCTTAAGGCGATCCCGAAATCGCCGCACGCTCCCCGGATTCCAGAACTAAAGGACAAGTTCAAGATAGACCTGGTCGGCAGCTGTGCGCAATGGGACGACTTCATGGACATCGCTTCGTGCACCTGGCGGCTTCTCCAGCTGAAGGACAAGCCGTAGATGACTTTCACTCAGGACTTCCCTGAAACCTCCAGTCTCCTACAATACTACCTCTTTCTGGATAGAAATATGAACAAGGATAGAAGGCACAGGATGCTGTCGTTGCTCGGAGCAGTATGCCACGAATGCCAGATGTGCGTCCTCGGAGAGCATGCCCAGGAAGTCAGGGGGCACAAATTCGACCCGCATTGCTGGAGTTCGATGAAAGTCTCAAAGATCATGGTCATCGGACAGGGGCCTGGCCTGAATGAATGTCTGGAGGGGGTGCCATTCGTAGGGGATTCAGGCAAGAACTTCAATGAGGAGCTCGCGCGGCACGGCCTGACCCGGGACAATTTCTACATCAGCAACACGGTAAAATGCTATGCGCCTCAGAATCGTGCGCCGACGGAATCAGAAGTCAGTGCGTGTAAGCTCTTCTTACAGATGGAAATGGCCATTTTGAGGCCGGTGCTCATCGTGACCCTCGGGCAAGTCGCCTTCGACAGGATGTGTCCAAACCACGATTACTCGTCAAGCTTGGGGACGATTTCCAGAGATAACGGTTCGGGCCATGTGCCTGTCTTTGCGGTTTATCATCCGTCGCCGAGGAACTTGGAAGTGCCAGAACGGAAGGCGAGATTCAAGAGACAGATGGCCGTCCTTTGTGCTCTCGTTAAGAAGATTGAGGCTGGCGCTCTAAAAGATAGCCCTGAGTCGTTTTCTTGAGCTTCCAACCATCCTTCTCGACGAACTTCCGCAGCTTGCAGATGAGGGCGCTCGGGAAGCAGATTCCGAAGGCTTCTACCAGGTCCTTCGACGACACAGGTCCGCCCGCGGTCTGAAGCTTGTCCCTTAAGATCGTCAGCTTTTCCGGGCTATAAAGACAGAAGACTTCTCTCGGCTTGGACGCATCGATGAGGGATTTTAATCTCGATTGGAAAGTATCTGAAAATACGGCGGGGACTATCGTCCTGACTTCCTCGTCAGTAATTAAGAATACGTTCAGTATGTTGGGCATGGAGATTAAATACCATGGCAAAATGTTGCCTCTACTGCGGAACACAGGAGAAGATCGTCATAGACATGACGATGTCCCTCGTGGAAGGGGAATCGCCGGTAGCCATCTCCCTGTGCGAACAGCACCAGAACA
>Ga0315278_10000058_pt1 | contig 88282 bp, 75 predicted proteins | sample YL17G06_0_MG_FD_203880 | JGI IMG/M metagenome (GOLD analysis project Ga0315278, IMG submission 203880) | Sediment microbial communities from Yellowstone Lake, YNP, Wyoming, USA - YL17G06_0 | ecosystem: Environmental > Aquatic > Freshwater > Lake > Sediment | place: USA: Wyoming | collected... | reverse complement strand
GGTGACATTGGTCCACCCGCCATTTTCGTTATGATATATCTTAAGGCTTGCCTCAGGAATACCCAATGAGGCCAGCACTGTATCATCATAGCGGAAAGCCAGGTCCACATCAGTGAAGGTAAATCCTACAGGCGGATCGAAATCGAAAACAGCCGCCACCTTTGCGTCATCCCCTTTTATTACAGGGATATCGGGATTATCCGAAGCTAGAAGCGAAATGCTGAAATCCCCTCCGGTAGTAACGCCGTTAAAAGCAAGCTGGATGCTGTTGACCATGTCGATAGTCGCATCTCCTGAAGCCTCGCCCCAATTATAGGTGCCGTCTCCGGTCACATTAAAGCTCGGCAGGACAAGCTTGCCCGCACTTGTGGCATACCATCCGTTAGTGGAGGTATTTTCCGAAGAGCTGGCTATCCCGGTAAAGCCTGAAAAATCCAGAGTCCCTCCGTTAGCAGTAACTTTACCGCTGTTATTTAAAGTGTAACCGCTGCCGGTAGAGGTGAATGTCCCGGCTCCGGAAAGAGTATTGCTTTGAGCGATGATCAAAGAGCCGCTATTTCCGGTAAAGGTGCCTGCCCCTGATTTCGTATAGGAGCCGCCATTTACTGTAAAATTCCCGTTGTCAATAGTAACTGCGCCGGTGCTGCTTTGGGCAAAAGTGCCCGTACTAATCCCGAAGGAATTATTAAGATCCAGGGTCCCCCCGCTAAGCGTGTAGGTTGTGCTAGCGGTGACTCCATCAATTCTAAATGTACCTCCGGTCTGGGTTACGTTCCCGTACTCCAGATGGCCATCACTGGTAACATGAAGATCCCCGGTACCATTCACAGTTAAGGTGGCGTTTTGGTACAGGAAAGGGGTATGAAGACTCCCCCCGCTTATCGTCATGTTGCCATAATTGTTAGTGTGGTCTATGGAGTTAACGGCCCCGCCAGATATAGTCAGGGTGCCACTGTTGGTCATGGTGCCGCTGGACGCAAAAGTCCCCCCGGATATCGTTAAGTTGCCGCTGGCATAATTGGTAGCGGCGCCAAGGATAGTGCTCCCGCTGGATGAAAGGGTTCCGTAGTTGCCCAGGTCGTAGCTTTGAAAAGTCCCCCCGGATATCGTTATGTTGCCACTGGCTTCATTGGTAGTGGTGCCGTTAATGGTAGTGTTCCCAACGGATGAAAGGGTCCCATTGTTACTTATCCCGGTACTCATAAAATTACCAGTTGCAGTTATGATGCCGCCATTATTGTTAGTAACGGCGCCGCCCCTAAAAGTGCCGCCGCTTTTCATGGATACGGTGCCGGTATTGTTAAGCGTACCGAAAAAATCCGCCGTTCCTGTCTTTGCCCCTTTTTTTGTGGGTATAATAACATCATCGCCACTGTTGGCGACTCGATTGAGATTCCATGAAGTGCCTAAGTTCCACGCACCAGAAGCTGTGATTGCTGTAATAGTTGCGGCTTGTGCCGGACTAGAAACCACAAGCACGCCCGCGCTTACTAGCAACATCGCCAAAGTTAGGAATCTGATTTTTCTTTTCATTATACGCCTTACTTTTATTTTATTAATACCTTTATATACAAGAGCAGCTAACAAAAATCCCAACTCACGTAAAAAGCCCATGAATTGGGATCACAAAAATCGCTTTTACGTAAGCTTAACACGGCAACTGGCTGCCACGATCTTTTTAAGATCAAGAGGCCCTGATAGTTTTGCGTCCTACCCTTTCGGATAGTTTGCCCTTATTTTTTCCTAACTATACTCTTTCTCTCGCTTTCATTAAAAGTATATCATATAAATGTAAGGATTTCAAGGCGAGTTTCATTTAGCGGGCTCCTGCGGCCACCACAAGCCGGCCAATCAATACGATCCAAAGGAGCGATCAAGGAAATTATCGAAAATTGTCAAAATTGGTTGTTTCCTAAAAAACGAGCTATCTTCTCAATTTACTGTAGACTGGACATTGTTAGCACGATTTTGCTTAGTTTGGACAATATTAAGACATAAAAAGGGCATCCGATGCGTTTAGGCGGGGTTTCTTGGCTGATAAACCCACAGTCGGACACCCTTTTATTGAGCTATAAGCTCTGGCTCAGCGGATAAGAAATTAATCCCGCTTAAAGCCAATTTAAAGTCCTCAGATGATTTATTTGATTCCAACAGCCTCAACAGCTCTTTTAATTGCGGGCTGGTAACCAGAAGATTATCCTCTTCAAGCCTAAGGATCTGCGCCAATGAGCTTATCACGTTGCTTATCTCTTTATCCAGCCCGCCGTTATCGCAGCAGCTGTACAGATACTCCTTGATGCGCTCTCCTGAGGGGATTATGCCGGCATCAAGCATATTGCGGATCTGTTGCCATTCTTTATCTGAGCTTTCAAGCCTCGCAAAAGGAATTATCGCCGGCTTGATCAATCCGGGCGCATTCACCGGCTGGATAACGATCTGCGGGCTGCGGAAATCGATTCCGCCTACGTCATCTTTACCCTGCGCAGGCGACGCGGTGGCAACCGAAGGAACAACACCTTGAGACGGTAAGCCCGCCGCTTTTTTATTGGGCTTGCGCAGGATCCTTATCGGGACCTCTCCGACAGAAATATACACTTTACCAAGAATACTTTGATGCCCCTCATTGTCCGTAGCTAAAGCCTCCTTGACCCGGGTATTCTCGGGCCGGGCAAGATAATCCTCATAACCAAGCTCATTTACTATAAAATCGGCAAACTGCTCATCGAATTTATTGGCAATGACGATAAACCCTCCCTCTTTTATTATCTGGAGGTCCATTTTCCTAAGCAGGCCTTTTATTGCCTGCTCCTGATTTTTGGATGCCTCTATAGACTCGGACCCGGGATGCAAATTGTATTTCTCTGACCAATATTTAAACCCTTTTATCAAAACCGCATCCGCCCCTCCCGCGCTTAAAACCTTCGGGAAATACCCGGCATCATCAAAAGCATCGGTCTCGCGTATTATCTCCAGTAATATCTTACGGCCCTTATATTCATTGGGCAGAAGCCCGCGGCTGAAAACCTCATTTTCCAGATCCTTAAGATTGGTCTTTACCCCTATACCGGAAATTGAAGCATTCAAGGTAAACAGCCGGGTTAAATATGCCAGGAAGTAGTCATTGCCGGCGGCAGGATAAACAACGTTACCCTGCAAGACTCCGAGTTCATGGAGCAGCTCAAGCCTTAACACCCACCCTAAGAACCCGTACTCCTCCTCTTTACGGACCAGCTCCCCCATATTATTTGCGCTGCGCAAAGCATTTAATTCATCGCGCATGGACTTGATCTTATTTATTATGCCTTCGATCCTTTCGGCCCTGGCAGTATCAATAGTACTTTGCGCAACTCCTTCTTTATCCTCCTGCGCAGGCGCGACTGCGGCGGGCTCGGGCTTGCGTATCCTGATCAGTTGCACTTTGTCCAGGTCCGTATCCCCGAAAACGCGCTCCTCTACGGGATCATAACCTTTCTCTTGAGCTATATCGAAAACACATTTAACCTGGCCAGGAAGGTCCGTATAGGCAGAAACTAAAATAGCCGCGCCATCAGCTGCGACGCTTAGCGCCTTCTCCACCACCCTTCTCCTCTCGTCTTCATTGGTAATGTGGTCGAGCACTCTAAGAAGAAATATAAAATTAAAACGGCCTTCGGGAAGCGAAACGTCCTGCACTAAACCGGGCCTGATATCGATCAGCTCTCCTATGTCGAGACCATACCTCGTAAGGATCGACTGCCTATCCCTCTCAATAAAAGCCTTCAGGGCCACGGTCTGCTGCTGCCCATTTCCATAATCAGGAGGCTGGACAATAACTATGCGGGCTTTTTTTACAGCAGCGGCCACGGCATGAAACTGGTTGGCGCCGGCTCCGACGATCAATATATTGTCATTTTTCTTTATCAGTTCATCAACCATCCCAGCTACCTCAAGGGGATCGTCGATCCGGCGGCCGTGGCCAAGGCTGCGCATGACCTCCACTGCGCTGGGCAAAGCGGAACCAAAGGACTTGTCTTTATCCTGCGCAGGAGCGCCGAAGCCTTGAGCAGCTGAAGCCAAAGCGCCTGCGGACAGCGCTTCCTTCAGGACCCAGGACGCAGACTTCATCGCCTCATCAGAAAGAAGCGCGGGTGAGCCGATGCCAAGCGCCCACCTGACCCTCTCAGAAGCATCTGCCAGGCTTATTCTCTTTGACAGCGCGGCCTGATAAGCATTCATAATAATATCGCCCGGCGAATTCACCGGCCCTTCCGCGGCTATCCTGTCCCGGGTGCCTTGATCCATGCCGCCTGCGGCATGGCCGTCTATATCCGGCCGCTCCGTTTCTTTAAGCCCGGGCAAAAGTGATTTCGCGCGCTTGACCGCCTCATTAACGACTTTCTCGACATTGCCCTTATGCCCCAGGTAGAGCTTGTATCTTTCCAGGATCTCCTTCCTGCCGGAAAGAATATCCTCTACCACCGCCTCGGCGTAGCTCTTAAAGCTCAGCACATCGAGCTTCACGCCAACCTTATCCGCATACTCATTTGCGAGACTGCCCAAAAGCTCGGGACGGACACGCTGTACATAATAGAAAGAGGCAAATGTTAAAGTCCACGCCAAGACCTCCTCTATGGTCTTGTGCCAGATATCCTGGCTGCTCTCTTGCCCCTTGCGGGCCGTCTCCCGGTTCGCTTCTTCGATAAAATCCACATACCGCCTAGCAAAAATGTGCCCGGCCACCTCATGAACCACATCCTCGACCATAACCCTGCGGCCCATGGCCCCGTCAGCGCCTACGCCGCTTTTCGCAAGAAGAAGATGCTGCGTGGCGTTTCCATCAATATAAAGGTATGCATTGAAATCCTGCGTATCCACAAAAGCTATCTCCGGGATCATGTCCAGAGGAAGGCCCAGGAGGCCAAGGTACTCCAAAAGGTAATTTTTTACATCGGCTTGCGCCGACGGAATATCCAACTTGTGCTTTAAGAGGGATTCACAATACCTCCTCCTCTTTGAGAGCGGCATTTTTGCGAAGGCCTCGCCTTTTTCAGGCAAATGGCTGCCCTCCGCCAGGACGTGGGGTTTTTCTGTATCTTGCGCTGCGGCAGCAGAGCCATCGACAAAGGCCCGGCTTAATTCCTGCTTCAGGGCCACTAAATCGTCGGTCTTCTTATAGCTTGCCCCATAGGCTTTGAAGGCAGCTGCAGCACTTTTAAATCGCGGCTGGGCATCGATTTCCGCAGACTTCATGGCCGTCCGGCAAACCGTGTCGATCCATGCCAGATCAGAATCCAAGAAGCTGATTTCATCTCTTCTTAGCACATACCCTATAAACCTGCGTGCCGCTTCCGCAAAATCCTCTCCATAGGTGCGCAGCAATTCGACTTTCAGCGCTGCTATAAGTTCATGCGGGAAATTATACAGATCATCCTGCTTTTCCTGAGGCCTCCTCTTATCCTCAGGCGCGGCATCCTGCTTAGGGGTTGCGGCGGATTGAGGCAAAAAATCCCTCTGCAGCCGGCGCCCCAACTTAGCCATATCGACTTCGCTTTTGCCCTCTAATCCTTCGGCGAGCATTGCGAATATTTTGGCGGCCCCATTGAACTTAACCCTTAAAGCCTCGTCCTTGGTTTCGCGGGCGGCCCGGATGCATATAACATTAAAGCCTCTTGCCGTCTGCGCATTTAATATCTTGTCATGTGGCGAGCCGCTCCCTCCCCTCCTGATCAAGCTCATTATAAACCTCATTGCCGCTGTCGTATAATCCATGCTCTTTGCATCCTTGATCTCAGAAATAAAATACCGGATGAGCTCATCCGGGCTATACGCATCATCTTTTTCATCCTGCGGGGTCCTGGCTTGCGCCCCCGCAACAGATAGGACGAAGGAGCGGGAAAGCAAGACGTCAATGTCAGCAATATTAAATCCGCCATCGCGCAGCATCTTTGCCCTTTCATCGGCGCCTAATGCTGGGTGGGCCTTTTTAAAAGCGGCTACCTGCTCAGGTGACGCTCTCCGGGACAAAATGATACGGAGCGAATCCTCCACGATCCTGTCCAGTGCTAGCTGCATGCGCCCGGTTATTTCACGCAATAGCGCCAGATCATCCTCTCCTTGCGCGCTGATGGCTTGAGTTGCCGCGTCGGTAGCGGTGATAAACCGGCTCAAAATGGCTTCCAGGCTGCGCAAGATATCCTCTCTCAAAACATTTCTGCCATCACGCAGCAAAGAAGAGAATTCGTAAAGAAAAGCGGTATTATTGAGCAGCTCTTGATAATACGCAGACACAAAAGGCATGCTGCGCCCGGCAAGCTCTGCCAGGGCCTTGAAATAATCGAGCGCTGCGTAAAGGTCACCGGCCGGGTCACTTTGGCGCTCGGGTTCAGTAAGCCCCTTTGAAGGCGGCTCCTGTTCAACGGCTACGGCAGAAGGCTCTATCTCTTGCTCGGCAGGCCCGGCTGCAGCCTCAACTTCGGGCATGATCCCGATCTTGCGCATCTTATCCTGCGCCAAGCGAAGCGCTTCAATATCCTTTTTCCCGCTGCAATATTCAAAAAATACATCGATCATTGCCTCGACCCGCTTTTTAATAACCGGGTCTGTTATGTCAAGGTTGATAACTCCGATCTCGGAGAAGGCCACCATTTTCTCCGGGTCATCAAGCTTCACGAACAGTTCGTAAATTTCGCGTACCGCCTGTTCCGGAGGCAGTTCCTTCATGGATACTTTTAGCGCAGCTTCCAGTATCATTTTATCCATCGTCCTGCCGGGAACGCCTGCGGCCAGGACCACGTCTGCCTGCGGCGACCTGTCCAGGCGGATATACTCCGCCAGGCGGCTGTAGAAACGCTCCTGCCTCTCGGGGTAAAATCTTAATTTTGCGGCCATCTCCAAAAACGCCTGATCCCTGAAATCCAGGATCCGGTGGATCTTCTCCGGTTCATACCTCAGCTGGGCCGCCAGCTTCAGAAAATAGTACGCAGGGTCGATATTTGGATTTTCCGGATGGGCCATGCCTTCGATTACTGCCTGATCCAAAAGATTTGCGCCCATAAGATAACAGGCAGCCCTTGCGTTATCCACGAACGCTTTTGGATCCGGAGTATTAAACCCGGCTATAATACTGTCCAGCCGGATACCAGGGTTATTCTCCGGATTCCAGAAATCAAACATCATCCCCTGGGCAAGAAGATAAAGGGTGTTTGCATTGACCCGGCGCTCCTCGGAGTTATCGCTAGAGGCCCCCGAAAAGACCTTGCCTAATCCCAACCCCCTGATCCTTGCCCTCACAGCCCCGTCATTCAAGAGTCCGGCCCGAAAAAGAAAATAGAGCGCCTTTGCGTTCTCCAGCCGTTCCCACATATCATCGGAAGCAAGCCCCGGAATGATCCTGTCCAAAGCATATGTTCTTATAAGGTCCGTTGTCGCCCTTGCAGGAAGCAGCTCAGCTTTAGCAAGAAAATAGTGGGCTTCTGCGGCAAGGCTTCTTTGCGCCGGGAGGCCGACGACCAATAAGTTCATAAGCGGAGCTAAATTGATCTTTTTCCTTACGGTATCTTTATCAATCAATAATCCCAGCCGATCCAAAAGGTAAAGGGCCTGCGCCATCTGCATAGCCGTCTCGCCCCTGGAAAACGCCTTAAGCAGGACCTTTGCCGGCGGGATCAGCTTTTTTAACTCATCCCTGTCCAGCGAAACCTTACCCAGGCCTTCTATTCTGCCGGAAAGCTCCTCAGCGCATCTTGCCTGTTTATAAACATCCGCGCTGAATAATCCGGCCACGAGTTCATTTAAGGTAGCGCCTTCCAGCATGCGAATTGTCTCCACACGATAGCCTAACGCCTGCCAAAGCCTCTTCTCCTCTTGCTCTGAGTATACATCCCCTGCGGATCTGGCATCGAGCCGGACAGGGCGCGGGGCATTTCTCTTGGCGTATATGTCGTCTATGGGCGGCGCCTGCCTATGCCACAGCTCGGCTAATGTCTGGGCAAGGCCTGTGCCTTCAGAATTGGAGTTTTGGCGGATCCACCGGCGCATCGCGGACCTTTCTTTGGTTATTACTCCTTTGCGCACCAGGTCCGCACGCTTCTTCTCCCACTTGCCGATCTCAAACTTTTCGTGTTTTATGTTCCTCGCCTTCTCTTTCTCAAGCCCCGGCTCATCGAAGACCGCATCAATATAAACAACCGGCTCGCCGTAAAACTGGCCCAGCCCTATATGGCCGAGAAGCCCGGTCTTAGACCAAAGCCCGGCTATGGGTATAACCAACCTGCCGCTTGCATCGCGGTATTTTTTCTTAAGCCCCTGTTTCTCCTCGAGGCTCAACCCCAAGTAGCCTTTCAGGCCGTCGGGAAGCCCCTCTTCAACCGCCATGTGCACCTGTTCGTGGTAAGGCAGGCCCTCGCCGTGGGCGGCCAGCACCACATCCTCCTCGCCAAATAATCCAACATCCTCTTTGCCCTCGACCGAATCACGATCTAAGCCCTCCTTCGTCCGGTACCTGAAGAAATCAAGATGGTCGAGCGTTCTTGGAAAACCGTACGCCGTCATGCTGGCTGCTACCAAAGCGAAGTGCGGCTCCATGTCGCGGAGCCTATGGTCAACATCCTTAACAGGCCCGGAGGCCTTAAGGTCGACCAGGCTCCCTCCGGCGTGGGACAGCTTTAAGTTATCCGGTTCGGAACCTCTGACCCCGGGGTTGGAGACCACTAAGGCGCCGTCGGGCAAAAGCGGATAGAGAGGCACGGTCCTGGACTCCGGAATATCGGAGTCGCCCGGATTGCCGGCCTTAGAGAAGACGAGGACCCGCTTTCTGCCCTTTAAAATCTCCCCCAGTTTCTCCTGGATGAACCGGTCGCGGCGGTCCTGGTTATCAAATGCGTACTTAAGCTGGCAGGCAAAGTGGGTATGGGTATACTTCGTCCAGATGCCCGGGCTGTCTTTATCTTCGACCATAAACTCAACGGTCGTCATGCTCATGCCATCCATCTTTTTGCGTTCAACGACCTTCAGGGTGTTCACATCCGCCCCTAAGATCACCAACTCCGCGACATATTCATTGAAAGGCGGGGTCTTAGAAGCAAAACGGCCGTGAAAAGGCTTGCTGGCAATACCGATCGGATGCTTAGTTTTATATGAGGACGGGTGCGTATCAAAAAGGTCGACCGAGTCTATGGTGACGATGTAATTGCGCGAAAAAGAGGCTGCTCCGGGCATATCCCCTTTGCTGTCGGGATAAATGATCAGGTCGAAATCTTCATCCGAATGCCCAGCCAGCTCCCTGGCTAATCCCGCCACTTCTTTATGCAGGGAAAGATACTGCTCTGCTTTGGTTCTGTTGGAGATAAGTTTCAAAACGGGCTTAAGCTCGGCCAAGGCTACGCGGGCGTGGCTGCGCATGATCAAGGTCCTGAAGTAATTGGCCATAGAGGTCAACGGGCTGGGAAGATTATTCTTGACCGCAAGCCCGGCCACCGCCTGAAGCGGCTCGTCCTGGCCTGCCCGCATCCCGCCGCCTTCTATGGCGAACTTACCGTCCGGCTGCCTCTTGGCGAAAAACGTCGTGCCATTCTGTTGTATCAGGCCCGGGTTTACCATGGTCCACTGATCCCTGCCGCCGCCGAATTCGACCTTTCCGCCTATATCAAAAAATTCTTCCCCGGCCGCGGCATTAACGCGTTTGGATTCTTTATAATTCTTGTACTTAATGAAAGCGCTGACGCAGCTAAGCGGGATAAAGACCAAACCAGCTAATGCGGCGAAAAGGATTCCCAAGACGACAGCCGGATCATTCTTCCACATCACCTTCTCCGGCGCAAAATCCCAGTTCCCCATCTCCATTACTGCTTCCAACGCATCGGGCGAAAGCCCCAACAGTCCTTCAGAAGAAAGCTCCCCGAAATACTTCTCATGGAAACGCCTTGCGAACGCCTTAAGCTTATCTGGCCCGGCATAACCAAAAAATGCAACTGCGTCTTCGGCGTACTTAATAAGCCCTCGATCGTCGATAGATTCAATGCTTTTGCCCCTGGCCTTAAGATATTCAATATAACCAAGGTCCCCAAGCAGCTCTTGCACAAGCACCTTCCCTGCCAGGCCGTGCACGTTCTTGCTGTCAAACTCCACCCCCACTATGCCGCTGAACATAAGGCCGACAAGCCGCGTAGCAGGATCGGGATCATACGCGCACTCGGCAGAATAGGCCTTCAACTCATTCCTTACTGCCTGGCGTTCAAGCGGGGTCAGCTGTTCCGGAAGACGTTGCGCAAGAAGGCTGGATAAGGCAGGGTTGACAGCCCCATCGTCAATAGCGTGGCTGATCTCATGATAAAGAATACTCTGCGCAACGGCTAGATAAGAGTCCACCCCGGCTTGCCCGGAAAGCTTCTTAGTGGCCAAAAGCGAGCGCGACGGCCACAGCTTATTATATTCCCGGTTAGTCCGGGCTAATTCGCGCACCGCGGTAAGATCAACTATAACTTTATCTTGGATCGCTATGCCTACTCCGCGGTCCGGGATCCCTAAGCCAGCCCCCGAACCTTTGATAAAAATGACCTGCCTTGCCCCGACAGGCGTATTGATCGTGTTGCTGGATAATATCACGCTCCTGGAAAGGATCTCCTCAAGGACAAGCAGATCGAGCGCCTTCTTAACCCTGATCTTTTCTCCTTCTGCAGGGTAATAGAAGGCGTTGGTTGTCGCCGGATTCTCCGCCTTGATCTCCTCGATCAAGCCCCGCATCCTGCTGTCAGGCAAAGGCATGACATTAAGCGCCGATAAAGTCATCGCCAGTTTTCTTAGGCTGAAATTTGTCCCGGCATCCTGCGCTTCGACAACCATGGCGGGAAATGCTTTACCGTCCGGGGCTACTCCTTCGCCGGTCCGGAAGGCCTGGACGGAAGAAGCAGCCAAGGTAATGGCCAAAAGTACCAGGCCCATCCATCTGCGTAAAGGCCTGCCTAAATATGATTTAATTTTAGAGAAGAACGATGGCCCTGAAAGATCATTTGGGATTCGCATGTCCGACATGACCATGCGGAATGCGTGTTCCGCCCTCTTTTGCCAACGATTGCGGAATCCGAGATTGCTAAAAAGGCCTGATTTATTTGCCTCGCGAAGGTAATATTTAAACGCGCCTTCCCAGCGCGCCAGCTCTTTGCCGGTTATTTTCATCTGCACCAGCACACCGTGCATCGCCAAGGCATAAATGCTTATTTGCGTCTCTTTATCGTAGAAATCGGGCGCTTGCAGCCTTCCCGGCTGCGGGCTGGTGTATGCGCTTGTCGCAAGCCTTGCCTTGTCCCAAAAATCCTTAAGCAGGGTAGAGGCATCCTGCGGGATCAGCCGACGGAGTGCCCGTCGCTCTATAAATTTCTTTATCAAATGGGCCCTCGCGAACATCTTAATGCCGGAATATACGCCGAGCATTGCCGCGGCCACAATGCCGACAAAATGAAGCGCAACCACAAATGCTATTGCGCCAGCGGCAATAGAGACCGCGGTCTTCAATGAAACCTTACCCGCCGGCGCAGCGGCAGCATAGCCTTCCAACTCTTCGACTATCTCAAACTCGGCTTCCCGGCCTTCGGATCCCGGTGCAAGGGTCACTGGCCGGGTCTTGGAAAATAATTTATAGGCGGGAACAATAACTCCAGCTTCCCTTAGCCTTCCGAATGTGGACCGCACAACAGCCAGATCGCCGCCTTTTATGTCCGCTTTCATCTCTCTGGCCGCCTTGTCCATTCCAGATTCGCCCACCAGCCAGCGGATCGGGGTTTTCTTTTCCGCATCCTTTGCGCGGCGGACTATAGCATAAACCGGGACGCTGTCCGGATAAAGCTGCCATATTAATACGCGCAGCGCGCGTTTGGCTTGCGCCGAAACAAAACGGTCATTCCCGGATTCTTTATACGCCTCCTCGGACACAAGATACACTAAATCATTTAGGTTGACCTCTCTGCCGAATGCATCCTCCAGGGCATCCTCGATCACGCTCCTTACCTGAATATCATCGAGGAATACCCCGCCTTGCCTGCCTTCAACAGCGGACCTTATCTTTACCTGCATAATGGGGTCATTTATCAGGCTGTCCAGAAGCCACCTTTCATCTTTGGTCAAGGCCGTATTTACCCGCCAAAGGTCCAACAGCCCCTTGAAAAATCCCGGCTTCCTGGACATGGCGGCGAACACCTTCTTAAGCAAGCTCAAGTCAAAGCTTTCGCGCGAAAATCCGAGGCGTTCTATGACAACATCACTGTCCAACACATCCATCCCGGAAAGCTGAGTTTTTTCTTCCCTGCCTATTTGAGCTGCGAAAAATACCCCCAACCCTCCAGCTATGACAGCGGCGCCGATAAATCCGGCTGCCGCTAATCCGACTACCGGCGCAAAGACCGCGAAAGTTACTACAGCAGCTCCAACCGCAGCTACGACCGGCAAAGAAACTTTGCCCGCGGGCGCCGCGGGCCAGCCCCCCTGCTCCTCCGTTTCAGGCTGCCCTGTTTGAGCTGTCTCTTTGTTCTCCGTAAAACGCGCTGCCCGGTCCCTAACCCTGCTCTCCATCCGCCACGAATCCCGATAGGCATTAAATATACCCAAGCCCCCGAACAGGATGATGCCTGCGTAGAAGATAACCTGCGCCGTATTCGAAATAAAGGGCCCTGCGAAACCCGCTGCGCTGGCAAAGTTGGAGTGCAACAGGAGCGCCAATAATAATGCGCCTGCCGCGCCTTTGCCCTGGATTCCCGTGGATCTGGATTTCCTTGCCGCGGCGATCTTGCGCTTTAACTGGTCTGCGATGAATACCGCGACCCCTGCCACTCCGATCAGTAAGAATTTATTGAGGTCCTTAATATGCTGCGCGATATAGGAGGAAAGCGGGGGATTCACTAACCTATTGATCTGGCTGCGGGCCTCGGCGGGCAGCGGCTCATCTTTAAAAACAGGCGGGTCGCTTGCAAAATAGGTCTTATAAACCTTTTTGGAAGAGGCCTTAATGGCCTCAACCATCTCATCAGTATCTGGCTTAATGAATCTATTCCGCTCCTTATCATAATCCTTGCTCAGATATTTCCCGAAATTCGGCCCTGCCCACTCTTTTAAGGCATTGTCATAGGCTTTCTGATAAGCTTCCTGGCTGCTCAACTTTCCTTCCGACTTAAGACGGTCCGCTTCAACTTTGGCGATGTAAGGGCCGTAACCAAGGTCATCCATGATCGCGCGGGCAAGGGGCCCAAAGGACGCTTTGTATTGCGGCGGAACCTCGCGCTCCCCGAGGCCGAAAACAGTATCTATAATTCCCGCCAGCTGCCAGCTGGCCACCGGTGAGCGGGAAAGCTGGGCTGCATAGGCAGAGGCTTCCATTAATATCCGCAGCTGTTCTGCGCGATCCGCAGCCAGGCTCTTGTCCACACCCACCCTTATCTGGCCCAGGGCAAGCTTGCTCCTTAAAAGGTTGTGGCATTTTTCGTGGTAAAGCACCTCCTGGATCGCCTGCTCGGAAAGGCTGATCCGGCCGGCGCGGGTCGCCGCCTCTTCGGGGAACCGCTGCTTATACATCGCATAGAGTCCGCGGCTATCCAGGCAATCCCTGATATCCAAAAATATAGTGTTGCGGGCAGAGTTGGCTTTTATCGAAACATAGTTGGTGCGCGCCACCGGCACAGTGAAAAATATCTTAACCTTCTGGCCTGCCACATCCGTTTCAAGCGTGGAGACTATCCTATTAGAAGCATCATTGACCTGATCCCGGTTGTTGAAAAGATCAAAGAGGCGGGAGCCGTCAAGCACATCCCCGACGCGCAGGGTGTCCCGGTCTTTTAAAACGGGGTTGGAATCCTTGAACTCCACGGCAAAAAGCTGCACCTGATTTTCTGTCAGGGAGATACTGTCATCCTTGGCGACCCTGCGGACATAATCCACGATCCCCAGGCCGTTCTCATCCTGCCCCATCTCGATTTTGATCGGGGAGGAATCATAGGAATCATCGTATACCAGGTTCTCCGGCCGTAAACTGCCGGCATGGCCGGCGACCAACACAGCCGCGATAACAACAAAACGCCGCAGCCACTTTCCGGAGCGGCTAAGCGCAGCGGCAATATCCTTTAACGAGGGAAGCTTGTTCTTTAGCGCCTGCCTTGCCGCCTGCTGCAGCGCCTTATCCTGCGCATCCGGCGAAGCAGCTTTTTCGCTTATGCCCGGCTTAACCTCTATGCCTTGTTTTACGAAAGCGGCCAGGGCTGCGCGCTTGCGGTCTGCAAGGCCGATAAGGTCTTTGATCGTTATATCGTAACGTTCCCCTCCCCCTATTTGTACCCGCATAACTATAGTATTCTCTACTGCGGCCGGGCTGCGGTTACGGTTCCCTTCGATCAGCCCTAAATCGTATGGCCCGGAAATACCATCACCTAGTTTTATTCCTCCGGAGAAGTAGCTCCTGATCACTCGGCCGGTGACTGTTTGGGCGGGGATCTTTAAATTATATTCTCCCTGCTGGAAGGATCTCTGGTACTCTTTAAAGTAGGCTGCCTTTGACCACGGCACCTGAGAGGCAAGCCCGACAAGATCCTTGCTGTCGATCAAGCCGGCATAGCTTCCTCCTGAGCCGGTGAACTTCTTTTTGAACCAGTGCGCCATGATCAGCGAATAATACACCTGGCGTAAGGAAGCGTACCTCTTGGACGTATTTATCTCCCTGGTCATCTTCGGAATGATCAATTCGCGCAGAAGCTGCGAGGAGTATTCATTCAGTTTTTTGTGGCGTTCGTCACTGAAGTTATACAGGCCGATCCCCGGCAATCCGGCCGCCCCGGAAGTCTTCAGGTAATCCTCTTCCAGCATCACTTTCATGGTAGCCTTGTAGATGTAGGCGTTGTCCGGCGTCTCGCGCACGATGATCTCGTCCGGCACGATCCAGGGGCGGGTCAGGGTGGGGATTGTCAGGTCGCTTGAGGCAAAGAGCTCTCCTGCCTTAGCATAAAGCCTGTCCCAATACTCTTTTCCTTCGGGTGTTTCAGGCGAGGTGAATCTGGCGGTGTCTTGTTTAAGCTGGACATCCGCTTCCAAAAGGATCCTCCCGGCCTCTGTTTGCTCAAGCACAGGGTCGATTATATTATCGGGGGAATCCGGGCGCAAGTTAACCCAGAATGCATCGTTAGGAATGGCCAGGCCGACAAAGAAATAATTAAGGATTTTTTTGGTTGCGGCTTCGACATCCGCGTCCTTTAATCCGCGCAGATCCCCCTTGTCCAGGGAAAGGTCAAAGCCATTTTTTGCGGGATCATAGGAAAGATAGCGCAAGTGCAGCGGGCGGAATTTATCTACAACGAGGGACTTGTTCAGCTGGCTCAAGTGGCCGGCTATATCCAGCTGGCCGGCAATCTGCGCAAAACCGGACTGCTCAAAAATAAGCAGAAAAGACATCACCAGCGCAAAGATTTTTATGATCTTTTTAGACATAATTTTATTTACTTTTTGAAAAATGATGCCCGGTCGATCCGGGCGGTCTATCAGCCTTGTATTGTATAGTATGCCATATAGGTAGAGCTTATTCAATTCTTTTCCAAACTATTTAGAAAGCGCTTCCGATAACAAAGGTAATAAGAATACTAGGGCAAAAATACAGGCAAATTTGTTGAATAAAGGCAGGAAATTCTAAATTGTGGGGAAGGGGGAAAGGTTTAATCCTAGATTGGACATTGTAGATCTACTTACTTTGGACATTCTGAAGCTAAATTATTACTACAAATTCGCCTTTAGGCGTTCTTTTACTAAAATCTTCAAAGATGGCCTTTGCCGAGCCGCGCTTGACCTCCTCAAACTTTTTGGTCAGTTCCCGGGCCACTACCACCTCTCTATCTTTAAAAATATCTTGAATATCCTCTAACGTAGCGAGGATCCTGTGGCAGGACTCATAAAAAATAACCGTACATCCTAACCCCTCCAGCTTCGTAAGCCTATTTTTGCGTGAAAGTTTTTTGTTCGGCAAAAAACCGGCAAAAAAGAATTCATGCGCAGGCTTTCCGGAAGCGACCAGCGCATTGACGAAAGCAGTTGCCCCGGGTATCACAACTATCTCAATATTGTTTTCAATTGCCAGGTTGATAAGGTTGTACCCGGGATCGAGTATCCCCGGCATCCCCGCATCGGAGACTAGCGCGATATTTTTTCCTTCTTGCAGAAGCTTAATCAGGTATTCCGCCTTGACGATCCGGTTGTGCTGGAAAAAACTTGTGGTGGGGATCTTAATATCGTAATGATCCAGGAGGATCTTGGTGTGGCGGGTGTCTTCGCAGGCTATCAGGTCAACCGACCTTAAGACTTCGATGGCACGAAGCGTTATGTCTTTAAGGTTCCCTATCGGGGTGGCGACGATATAAAGCATTATTCTACAGTGACCGACTTTGCTAAATTGCGCGGCTGGTCAACGTCGCAGCCGCGTTTTACGGCAATGTGATATGCCAAAAGCTGCAGCGGGATAACCGTCAAAAGCGGGGAGAGAAACTCATCCGTCTTGGGGACGTAGATCACCTCCCGGGTGAGCCCCCTTATATCGCTGTTGCCTTCACTGGCAATGGCGATGATCTTGCCGCGGCGTGAACGGATCTCCTGGATATTCGAGGACATCTTTTCGTAGACCCTGGCGTCGGGGGCGACGCAGACCACGGCGCGGTATTCATCAATAAGGGCTATCGGCCCGTGCTTCATCTCCCCGGCGGCATACCCCTCGGCGGGTATATAGGAAACCTCCTTGAGCTTCAAGGCGCCTTCCAGCGCGGTAGGGTAATTAAGGTTGCGGCCCAAAAATAAGAACGAGCCAAAGTGGGCGTGGCGCTGAGCCAGCCTTGCGATCTTGCCCTGGTCTTTAAGCAACCTGCTTTGCAAGCCCGGTATCTGGCGCAGGCGGCCGATATGCTTCTCGATCTTGTCGGCAAACGGCACCCCCCTGATCCTGGCCAGGTAAAACGCGAACAGGTAAAGGGCCACAAGCTGAGCGGTATAAGCCTTGGTCGAGGCCACTCCTATCTCCGGCCCGGCGTGGGTATAAATTACACCGTCGGACTCGCGGGTAAGGGTCGAGCCAAGGACGTTGCAGATCGAAATGACTGAGGCGCCCTTCCTGCGGGCCTCTCTTACCCCGGCCAGGGTGTCCGCGGTCTCCCCTGACTGGCTGATGGCCAAGACAAGCGTATTCTTGTCTATCAGGAGGTCGCGGTACCTGAATTCGCTCGACACATCAATGGCAGTTGGCACCGCGCAGGTCCCCTCAAGGACATATTTACCGACCATGCCCGCATGATAAGCGGTACCGCAGGCAACTATAAATATATTGGTTATCTCTTTTAGCTTCTCGGCGGAAACGCGCTGCTCTTCAAAGATAACCTCTTTGCCCTGGATCCTTGAGTGCAGGAGCTTTTCGATGATGCCGGGCTGCTCATTTATCTCTTTGAGCATAAAATGCTTGTAACCCTGCTTCTCCGCCTGAGCCGTATCCCAGCCGATGTGCACGGATTTCTTGTTTACGGCCTCGCCGTTTAAATCCGTTACATAGACATTATCCGGCCCCAGCGTTACCACCTCATTTTCATCAATAAAGATAACCTCTTTTGTGCGATCCAATATCGCCGGGACATCGGAAGCCACAAAATTTTCTCCCTTCCCTAAACCCACAATAAGCGGGCTGCCTGAACGGGAAGCTACTATTTTATCCGGCTCTCTGCTTGAGATCACTGCCACGGCAAAAGAACCAGTCAAAAGCTTCAGCGTGCGGCGCAGGGCCTCTTCAAGGGTAGCATCCTTATAAAATTTCTCCAGAAGGTGCGCAATGACCTCGGTATCAGTCTGGCTGCGAAACTTATGCCCTTCTTTAATAAGCTGACTTTTAAGGCTTTCGTAATTTTCAATTATACCGTTATGGACTAAGGCGATATCGCCGCTGCAGTCGTGATGAGGGTGGGCATTCGCCTGATTGGGCGCGCCGTGCGTCGCCCATCGGGTATGGGCTATCCCGACATTTCCTGAAAGGGGTTTTTTCTTTAAGATGCGCTCTAAGGCGCTTATCTTGCCGGGGGTTTTCCTGATAGATACGGTCTTCTTTTTGGACAGGATTAGGGCTATGCCGCTGGAATCATAGCCGCGGTACTCGAGGCGCTTGAGCCCGTTTAACAGTACGGGTTGCGCTTCTTTATCTCCGATATATCCGATTATCCCGCACATGAGTACCTCATGATTTTGTCTAGCGAAATACACAAGCCTGCCCTGCTATCCATGGCTGCGCAGGCTTGGGTGAAAACCTCATGTTTCTATCCGGTGAAATCTACAATCTTGCCCTGCATTCAATAATCAAGCAAGATAGGGGGCGAGAACCTTCTTTAGAATGACCCTGACGGGATTTGAACCCGTGCCGAGAGCTTGAAAAGCTCTTGTCCTGACCAGGCTAGACGACAGGGTCTAGTAATTACTCTTTTGATTTACGCTTCACGAAAGACGGGCGACGGATTACTCTTCTTCCTCTGCGATAACAGGAGCGATGCAGGAAACGCGGTCCTTATCCTGCAGCTTGATAAGCCGCACACCCTGCGAGGAACGGCCGGTCTCACGGATATCCTTTACAGCGCAGCGCAAAAACGCCCCGTTCTGGGTGATCACCATCAACTCGTCGTTATCGCTGACGGTCTTTAAGTTCACCGCCTCGCCATTTTTGTCCGTTACCTTTATATTGATGACGCCCTTGCCGCCGCGGGAGGTAAGGCGGTACTCATCAACTGTCGTGCGCTTGGCAAAACCCAAAGATGTGACCGTAAGTATCGCTGTATCCTTCCTGGGTACGACCATATCAATGACTTCGTCTTTTTTGGCGAGCGATATCCCGCGCACGCCTTTCGCCCCGCGGCCCATATCGCGCACCTTGGCCTCCACGAACCTGATCGCCTTGCCCTGACGCGTACCGATCAACAACTCCTGCTGGCCGTCAGTCATTTCAATACCAAGCAGCGCGTCATCATCCTCAAGGGTGATCCCGATGATCCCGCCTTTCCGCGGATTGCTGTAGGCGTCAAGCTTGGTCTTTTTGATCAGGCCTTTTTTAGTCACCATGACTAAATATTTGTCGGCTGAGAACTCCTTTACCGGGATGGTGGAGCTCACCTTAACGGTGGCCTCGATCTGGATCAGGTTCACAATGGCCTTGCCCTTGGACTGGCGCGACGACTGCGGGATCTCATAAACCTTCAACCAGTGCACCTGGCCCTTATCCGTAAAAATAAGCAAATAATCTTTGGTGGAGGCGACGAAAAGGTGCTCAATAAAATCCTCTTCTTTTACCTCGGCCCCTGTTGCGCCCTTGCCGCCGCGTTTCTGCTTGCGGTAGGCGGAGACCGGCAGGCGCTTAATATATCCGCCGTGGCTGATGGTCACGACCACATCCTCTTCGGCGATCAGGTCCTCTATCTCTAATTCTTCCGCTTCGCCTACGATATCGGTCCTGCGCTCATCTCCATATTTTTTCTTAAGGTTCCCTAGCTCCTCTTTTATTATGCTTTCGATCCTCTTTTCGGAGGCAAGTATCGCCCGGCAAATTTCTATCTTCTTCAAAAGCTCCGCGTACTCCGCGTCGATCTTATCGCGCTCGAGGGCGGTAAGCCGCTGCAGCTGCATTTCAAGTATGGCCTGGGCCTGGATCGCGGAAAGATCAAACTCCTTGATCAGGCGCTCTTTGGCATTCTCGGTGCTCTTGGAGGTCTTGATCACCTTAATGATCTGGTCGATAAATTTAAGGGCGATCTTTAAGCCCTCGAGTATGTGCGCGCGCTTCAGGGCTTTATCAAGCTCAAACTGGGTGCGCCTGCGGATGACCACCTTGCGGTGCTCAATATAATAATCAAGCATCTGGCGCAGGGTAAGGACGCGCGGCCTGTTTTCAACCAGCGAAAGCATGATGATGCCAAAGGTAGTCTCGAGCTGGGTATGTTTGAAGAGCTGGTTTAAAACGATCTGGGATTCGGTGTCGCGCTTTAATTCAATGACAATGCGCATCCCGTCCTTGTCAGATTCATCGCGTATATCAGAGATCCCTTCGATCTTCTTGTCATCCACCAAAGCGGCGGCCGCCTCAATAAGCGAGGCCTTCTGCACCTGATAGGGTATCTCGGTGATAACGATAAGGTCCTTGCCGTTCTTCTGATGCTCAACGGTCGCCCGGGCGCGCACGGTAAGTTTCCCTCGCCCGGTAGTATAGGCCTCTTTAATCCCCGTCTTGCCGCAGATAACCCCGCCCGTCGGGAAATCCGGGCCCTTAACAAGCCGCATAAGGTCCTTGGCCTCGGCCTCGGGGTTATCCAAACAGTACATTATCGCATCGGCTATCTCATTGAGGTTGTGCGGCGGGATATTCGTAGCCATACCGACTGCTATACCGCTTGAGCCGTTGACCAAAAGATTGGGCAGCGCCGCAGGCAATAATAAAGGCTCCTTAAGCGACGCGTCGAAGTTCGGCCCGAAATTTACCGTTTCCTTGTCTATATCCCCGAGCACGTCATCCGATATCGCCGCCAAACGCGCCTCGGTATAGCGCATCGCCGCTGCCGAATCCCCGTCAACCGACCCGAAGTTACCCTGTCCGTCTACCAGAGGATACCGCAGGGAGAAATCCTGGGCCATCCTGACCAGCGTATCATACACCGCCACGTCGCCGTGGGGATGATATTTACCTAAGACCTCTCCGACGATACGCGCGCACTTCTTGTAGGGCTTGGAGTGGTCGAGATTCAACTCTTGCATCGCGTAAAGGATCCGGCGGTGCACGGGCTTTAAGCCATCCCGCACATCGGGCAGGGCGCGGCCGACAATGACGCTCATCGCGTAATTGAGATATGAGTCTTTTACCTCTTCTTCAATATAAACCGGGACGATTTTTTCGTTTCGTGTGTACATTTTAAATATCCAGATTCTTGACCTGATGCGCGAACTCTTCTATAAACTGGCGGCGCGGCTCAACCTGATCGCCCATTAAAACGGTGAACATCTTATCCGCCTCCACCGCATCCTCTAAAATCACCTGCAGGACCGTACGCTTCTCCGGATCCATGGTCGTATCCCAGAGTTGGTGAGGATTCATCTCGCCAAGGCCCTTGTATCTTTGAATATGCATCCCCTTAGCCGCCACCTCCCTGATATATGACAGGATCTCTTTGAGGGAATACAGGTCCTTGATATCCTTTTCATTGGTTACCCTATAAACTGGCTTAGCTTTCTTTTCCACTTCCTTCTGTTTCAAAAGCTGCTCATCCACCATCTCATGCGAATATGTAGCAATATCCAAACCCAGCTTTTCCAGCTTAGCCAGAAGCTGCTCAATCTCGGGAGATTCAAATAGCTCTAGTTTGTCTAGTTCGGATTCCTTCTGATCCTTGTCCGTCAAGCTAGCCAATTCCTTGTCAGAGTAAAGAAATTGCACTTTCCCCTCCACTTTGACCCTATAAATCGGCATCTTTTTGGTTTTTGGGTGTCTAAAGGTGAGATATTTTATGAAGTCTACTCCCTTTTTACCTAAAACCCTCCCGATCTTGTCTAGCTCGACCAAAAGGTGCAAAATGTCTTTAAACTGGTTATCCGTAAACTCCTCTTTCCCCTTGATGATCAATAGCTTATGGCCCTCTCTACCCAGGTCAAGGAGCATGTCTTCCATCTGCTGCTCAGTCTGAATATACTCCTCGCGCTGGCCACGCTTGATCTTGTACAGAGGGGGTTGGGCGATATAAACAAACCCGCCCTCGATCAGCTTATGCATGTGGCGGTAAAGCAGTGTTAAAAGCAAGGTCCGGATGTGCGAACCGTCGACATCCGCATCAGCCATAAGGATCAGCTTATGATAGCGCAGCTTGGCCAGGTCGAACTCCTCGCCCACGCCGGTGCCCATGGCAGTTATAATAGTGCGGATCTCTTCATTGGACAATATCTTGTCCAGGCGCGCTTTTTCAACATTAAGGATCTTTCCTTTAATCGGAAGTATGGCTTGGAACCTACGGTCGCGGCCCTGCTTAGCTGAGCCGCCGGCTGAATCGCCTTCGACAATATATAGTTCACACAAGGAAGGGTCGCGCTCCGAACAGTCCGCCAATTTACCCGGCAGGCCCGCCCCTTCAAGCGCCCCTTTTCTGCGCGTGAGCTCGCGCGCCTTGCGCGCAGCCTCGCGCGCGCGGGAAGCGATGATAACCTTATCAATTATTTTATTCGCAACCGAAGGGTTCTCTTCGAAATAAGAAGACAGAGATTCGAAACTGGCGGATGCGACCAGCCCTTCCACTTCAGAGTTGCCCAGCTTGGTTTTAGTCTGGCCCTCAAACTGCGGGTTGGGCACCTTGATGCTCACAACCACGGTCAGGCCTTCGCGCACATCCTCGCCGCTTATGCCGATATCATCCTTGATCATATTTTTGGATTTGGCGTATTGGTTGATGGCGCGAGTTAAGGCGGATTTAAATCCCGAAAGGTGCGTGCCCCCCTCGATAGTATTGATATTGTTCGCGAATGAAAAAATGGTTTCCGCGTAGCCGTCATTATACTGCAGGGCTACCTCAACGATAATATCATCCTGGTCCTTCTGGAAATATACGACTTTGTTGTGCAGCGGATTTTTATTTTTATTCAGATAATCTACAAAAGAAACGATCCCGCCGGCAAACTCAAAAATCGCCTCCTTATCCGAGCGTTCGTCAACAAGCTTGATCTTAAGCCCTTTGTTCAAAAACGCCAGCTCCCTCAGGCGCTGAGAGAGGAGATCGTAAGAGTATTCCGTCTTGGAGAATATCGTCTTGTCCGGCTTAAAAGTGATCTTGGTGCCGGTAGAATTACTCTTACCGATAACAGTGAGCTTGGTCGCGGTCTTGCCGCGCTCATAACGCTGGTGGTGGACCTTCCCGTCTCTCTTAATCTCGGCCTCAAGCCAGTCAGAAAGGGCATTGACGCAGGAAACGCCCACGCCATGCAATCCACCGGAGACCTTATAGGCGCGGTGGTCAAACTTTCCTCCCGCATGAAGCGTAGTCAAGGCCACTTCAACCGCGGGCTTCTTTTCAGTCTTGTGGATATCTACAGGTATGCCGCGGCCGTTATCTGTTACGCTTACGCTGTTGTCAGGGTGGACCACGACCTCGATATAGTCGCAGTATCCAGCAAGGCTTTCGTCGACACTATTATCGACCACCTCGTAGACCAGATGGTGCAAGCCCCGGACAGCGGTATCCCCGATATACATCGCCGGCCTGAGCCGGACCGCCTCGGTCCCCTCTAAAACCTGGATGGTCGTGGCATCATAGGGCTTGGCCTTATCCTTGGCCTTCTCGGCCACAGAGGGCTTATCCTGCTGGGGTTCCTTTTTTACCTCGTCTTTTTTTGTTCCCTTTTTCACTTTATTTCTCCGATGCGAAAACGAATATCTTTTATGCCGCCGGACTCCTTCTTAAGGGCGGCGAGCAGTTGCTCTTTCTTCAAATTCAAGCTGTACAGCCAGGAGGAAGAATCGACATTGATGCTTACGACCCCCTCTTTGGAATGATTAAACTTTATATGCCTGACTTCCTGTTTTGTCAAGATTTTTTTCAAGGCCGCTTCCGGGGCACCACCCACAAACCCGTCTTTTTGTTTACGCCAGTCATCTAAAACAGCCTGCACAACCTTATCGATCGCTTCCATCTTAAAAAGGCTAGCTTATCCGCATGGGTAGGACAATATAGACGTAGCCGTTCAGGCGTATGACCCCGGGCTTCTCGCTGTCGCTTAGTTCAAACTCGACCGCGTCATCGCTTAGGTTTTTCAGCGCATCAATCAAATAGGACGGATTAAAACCTATTGCCATCTCCTTGCCCGAATACTCGACAGCCACCTCTTCGCGGGACTCCCCCACATCGGGCGTGGACTTGGAGACCACTAGTTTATTTTTGAAAAGCTCAAGTTTCACCGCCTGATAGTCCGGCGTGGAAAGCAAAGCCGCCCTTTTGACAGCCAGCAAAAATCCCTCTCTGCTAACTTTCATTTTATTATTCACCAACAGCGGGATCACTTGACGGTAATCCGGGAATTCGCCCTCGATCAGGCGCGAGATGATCACAACCTTACCCAGGTCAAAAAGCGCCTGATTGTTGCTCAACACCAAAGACAGCTCTCCATCCTCCTTTAAATTACGGTTTAACTCATGTATGGTTTTAATGGGGACTATGATACTTATATCTTTATCTGTGGGGTGGGTTATTTTTTTATCAACAATAGCTAGCCTCTTACCATCGGTTGCGACCAAAGTAATACTGTTTTTACCGATCTTAAAAAGTATCCCGTTTAAAATATACCTTGTCTCATCAAAAGAAACCGCAAAAGAAGTCAGATTTAACATCTCCTTTAACACTGACTGCTCCAACAAAACCACCTCTTTGTCCTTAAATTCGGGGAGTTTCGGAAACTCCTCTTTAGGTAGGCCCATAATCTTAAATTGGCATAACTCAGTTTCAATAATAACCATATTGTTCTTCTTAGTGGTTATTTCTGCGGTATTGACCGGTAATTCCTTAATAATATCGCTAAATCTTTTTGCTGGAATAGTAATCGCGCCCTGTTCTTGGATATCCACAGGGATTACACAGGTTATCCCTATGTCCAAATCTGTGGCCGTAAGCCTTAAACCGCCCGGTTGTGTTTCAATTAAAATATTGGAAAGTATTGGTAGGGCTGATTTTGAGGTGATAACGTTTTGTACGACCTGTATGCCGTTCAACAACACATCTTTCTCAAATTTTAACTTCATTTAACACCTCTTCTATTATTATATTTGAATAAATAAAAAACAACAATAGTAGTAGTACACCCTCTTTCCTGTTAATAACCCACATAACACTTTACCAATAATAAGGTTAAAATTCAATATCGTAGTTGGATAACCCTTTAATTACTGCTTTATGACGTGGATAACTTTTTCCACCCGGCTCTTCATGGATTCATCTTTACTTAGGACGCCTTTTATTTTATTATAAGAATGCAAAACAGTGGTATGGTCTTTGCCGCCGAAAGAACCGCCTATTTCTGGCAGGGAAAGATCGGTAAGTTCCCGGCTCAAATACATTGCAACCTGCCGGGGGACAACCACGGCCTTATTCCTGCGCTTAGTCTTTAGCTCTTGTATAGTCAGGCCGAACTCCTCTGCGACGCAGCGCTGTATGAAGTCCACGGTGATCAGTTTTTTTGGAGCGCGGATAAGTTCTTTTAAAACCTCTTTGGTCAGCTCTACGCTGATGGGCTTCTCTTCCAACAGCGAATGGGCGATGGTCTTGATAAGGGCGCCCTCGAGGTCCCGGATATTGGTTTTGATAAGTTGGGCGATAAAAAAGATAACTTCATCCGGGACATGCACCGGCTCGCGCTCGACCTTCTTTTTTAGGATCGCGACTCTGGTTTCCAGGTCCGGGGGTTGGATCTCCACAGCTAATCCCCAGCCAAAGCGGTTAACCAGTCTTTCTTGAAGGTCGGCGATCTCTTTCGGCGGCCGGTCTGAGGACAGGAGTATCTGCTTGTGCGCATCATAAAGGGAGTTGAAAGTGTGGAAGAACTCCTCCTGAGAAGAATCCTTTCCCCCAAAAAAGTGGACGTCGTCAATTACGAGAACATCGAGGTTCCTGTACTTTTGCCTGAAGCTCGAGGTCGAGCCGCGCTGGATCGCCTCGATCAATTCGTTGGTGAACCTCTCTGCCGGCAGATAGCATATCTTTGCGGCGCCGGCGGATTTGATATTTATGTGGTGGCATACCGCCTGTATTAGGTGGGTCTTGCCTAAACCCACCCCGCCGTATATAAATAAAGGGTTGTATGTTTTGGCCGGCGATTCTGCGACAGCCAGCGAATAGGCGTGGGCATGCCTGTTAGAGGTTCCCACGACGAAATTTTCGAAGCTGTAGCGTGAGTTTAAGTTGGAGATCCCCGGGGGCGCGGCTATTTTTGCCTGAGGCAGGGCAGGCTCAACCGGCTTTTGGCTGGCAACCCCCGCCTTTAATAAAAGCGATACAGGGGTTTTGGTGTATTCGGCAATCGCCTCTTCAATCGCCTGCCTGTAGTTCTTCTCTACCCAGTCTTTAAAGAAGGCATCCGGCGCCTCAAGGGTGATCGTGCTGTCGTTTTGGCTCCCCCCGACAAGTGGCAGGATCCAGGTGGAAAATACGGGTTCACCGAGCTGCTCTTTGAGACGGAGTTTAGCCTGTTCCCAGGCGCTGTTTACAGTGGGCATCTTAAGTGTATTAACAGTTTATCCACAGCTTGAATAAATCTGTGGAAAAGCCTTGTCGTCAAGAATTTTGTTAAGACTAGATGATTATAACAGAAACCAAAATCTTTGCAAGGGAAAAAGATAAGCGTCAAACATTATACAACAACTTTCCTGTGCGTCAACATAAAATATGCATAGGCTCGCCCCCGGTCAAGGGCGGCTGTGTAAACAGGCGGGTTGCAGGTTAATTACTTTTGTGCCTTGACTAAACCCCGCTTTATGTTATAATTTACAACAATTCTTCCAATTCACTACAAGGAGATAAGATGAAGAAAAATCTGAAGACCCCCACAAACATAAAAGGCAAAAGGAAGCTGGGTTTCCGTCGGAAAATGGCTTCAAGAGGCGGCAGGAATGTGATCATGCGCCGCCGCAGGAAGGGCAGAAAAAGACTCACCCGTTAATGCTCAGGTTCTTCGCTGTTAACTTTATCGAATTCTATCAATGCCACGTCAGGATTTTTTTACCTCCCTCCTGCCGTTTTCATCCAAGCTGCTCAGAGTACACAAAGCAGGCGGTCTTGAGATACGGCTTATTAAGGGGGGGGTTAAAAGGAGCTAAAAGACTGTTGTGCTGCCACCCGTTTTCGGGGAAGCAGGGCTATGATCCTTTAGTATAATTTCATGGAGAAGCGCCTACTTATTACGATAGCACTTTCTATACTTGTGGTCACCGTTTGGTCCACCCTCTCTCCCAAGCCGCAACCAATTGCTGATAAAGGGGTTATAGCTCAGGCCGTCCTGCAGAAGGAGGCAGAACAAGCATCGACGCAGGCAGTTGCGGCGCAGGAGCAAATTGCGCCTGAGGTGCTGGCCACCTTTGCCAATAGCAGATTAGAGGTGGATTTTATCGAATCCACAGCGGCGATAAAGCAGGTCAGGTTTAAGAATTACAAGAATACTCCTTTTATGCTGCGGCGGGGTTTTGCCCTCGGCGACAAATCGCTGGTTTTCAGTAAATCCGACTCCACGCCGGAGAGCATTACATTTGTTCATAAGGATCGTGAAAAGATCGTCTCAAAGAAATATATTTTTTCTAACTCTAACTATGCTATAGACTTAGAAGTAACTGTCAAGAACCTGACCAGCCTCCCTATCCTGCTGGGCACACCCGTGATCTTGGGTGTGTTGGATTATAGCCAAGCTGGCCCTGATTCCAGCTTTGAGGATGTCGCTATATCCTCGGCCGAGAAGACAAAACACTACAATCCGCGCAAGGGCGTAAGCATCCCCGCTGTTAAATTCATTGGTTTAAGGGATAAGTACTTCTGCGCGATACTCGAAGCTGGGGTTGCTTCCCAATCCGGGTTTATTAATAAACTGCCGGATAACAAGTCTGAGATTGGAATAACCTCTAAAGAGGTGCAGGTGCCTGCAAATGTCCAGATTGGACATTTATACCATTTATATCTTGGGCCGCAGCGCATTGAACTAATAAATCAGGTAAAGCCTGAATGGGCCAGTATAATTAATTATGGCACTTTTGATTTTATCGCGCAGATCCTTTTGATGCTTTTGGAGTTTATTTATAAATTGGTGCATAGCTGGGGGTGGACAATTGTCATCTTCAGCTTTGCGGTATACTTCTTGCTTTATCCGCTTTCAATAAAGCAGATGCGCTCTATGAAGGAGATGCAGGTGCTGCAGCCTAAGATTGAGGCGCTGCGCAAAAATTATAAGGATAATCCGCAGAGGCTGAATAAGGAGATAATGGAGCTTTACAAGGAGCACAAGGTTAATCCTTTTTCCGGGTGCTTGCCCTTATTATTGCAGATGCCCATATTTTTTGCCTTGTACCAGGTCCTTATGCGCTCGGTAGTATTGAAGGGCACCAGCTTCCTGTGGATAAAAGACCTGTCCCTGCCCGACCGGCTGGTGACCTTTTCTCAAAAGTTACCGATTGTAGGAAGCGAGATCAATATCCTGCCGATCCTTATGGCTATCGGGATGTTTGTCCAGCAGAAGCTGACCGTTGTCAGCGCAGACAGTTCTACAGCCGAGCAGCAGAAGATAATGACCCTTGTATTTCCGTTAATGTTTGGGGTTTTGTTCTATCGTATGCCTTCGGGGCTGGTGATATATTGGTTGATTAACAGCACGCTTATGCTTATAATGCAATTAAGGTCCAGGCGCACATGATGACTCCCAAAGTGGACATTGAAGTAGAGGGGAAGAGCGTAGAGGAAGCGATTAAGAAGGCGCTCAAGGAGTTGAAGCTAACGCGCGATAAGGTCAAGATCGAGGTGCTTTCTGAGGAGAAGAGAGGTTTGTTCGGGATGCCCGGGGCAAAGTTGGCCAAGGTGCGGGTGACCTTGAAAGAAAACGCTTGACAAGCAGCTGATTTTTAAGATAATAAATATAGAATTCGAGGGAAGTTCCTCGTGTAACATTACGTAACCATATATAAATCAATGGGTAAGGTAATCACGGTTTGTAATCAAAAGGGCGGAACAGGCAAAACTACGTCCTCAATAAATATCGCTGCCTTTTTGGCTGTTGCCGGCAAGAAGGTTGTGCTTATTGATTTGGATCCTCAGGCCAATGCAACAAGCGGGATCGGTATCAATAAACATACCATCGAGAAAAGTACCTATCATATGCTCCTGGAAGAGCTGGATATAAAGCAGATATTGCAGCCGACGGCAGTGCCGAATCTGCTTCTTGCCCCTTCGAATCTGGATCTGACCGGCGCGGAGGTGGAGCTGGTAAGCGCATTAGGCCGCGAATACAGGTTAAAGAGGGCCTTGCAGAAGGCCAGGGATGAATTTGATTTTATAATTATTGATTCTCCTCCGTCGCTGGGATTGCTGACCATCAACGGGTTGTGCGCGGCTGATTCTGTTTTGATACCGGTGCAGTGCGAATATTACGCCCTCGAGGGGCTGGCGCAGCTGAACAACACCGTCAAGCTCGTCAGAGATAACCTTAATCCCACCCTTGCCATAGAAGGGGTGCTTTTGACAATGGCGGATTACCGGACCAACCTCACCAAGGAAGTTATTCAGGAGGCGAGAAATTATTTTAAAGAGAAAGTTTATAATACTGTGATCCCACGCAATATCCGATTGACCGAGGCGCCTAGCTTTGGCCAGCCCATCGCCCTGTACGATAAAGAATCATTGGGCGCGCAAAAGTATGAAGAGCTGACTAAAGAGATCTTAGGCCAAACTATTAACGCTAATACATCAAAAGTAGAAGGAGTTGCTTAATGGAGAGAAGAGCTTTGGGAAAAGGAATAGGCGCATTGATCCCTGAGAAGGAGGAGTCTCGTGGAGACAGGGTGATTTATGTCCAAACTGAGATGATTAAGCCGAATCCTTTTCAGCCCCGCGAAGATTTTGATAATGCCAGTATCGAAGAGCTGGCGCAATCCATAAAAGAAAAAGGGGTGATCCAGCCGCTTTTGGTCAGGCGTAAGGGCGATTACTATGAATTGATTGCAGGTGAACGCAGGCTGCGTGCTTCTAAACTATTGGGGTCCAAAGAGATACCAATCATCGTAAGAGATGTTGAGGATCGCGATTCATTGGAGCTAGCGTTGATCGAAAACATTCAAAGGGAGAGCCTGAACCCTATTGAAGAGGCGCATGCCTATCAGCACCTGGTCGATAAATTTCAACTTACTCAGGAGAGGATCAGCGCGGTCATGGGCAAGTCCCGCGTTTCGATCACCAACATTTTGCGGCTTTTGAAGCTTCCCCACGAGATCCAGGAGGAGATGAAAAAGGGGCGCATTTCTTTCGCGCATGGAAGGGCGCTGCTGGAGCTCGAAAACGAAAACCATCAACGGCAGCTGGCCCAGATCGTCATCTCAAAGGGCCTGTCGGTAAGGGAGCTTGAGGGCTTGATCAAGCGACACCGGCCGAGGATGCCTAAAAACAAGGTAGCCATTGCCGCTCCCGACACTTACGTCGCTGTGCTGGAGGAGCAGATGCAGCAGTCTTTGGCGACCAAGGTCAGGGTCACCAAGAAGAAGAAGCGCGGGCACATCCTTATTGAGTTTTATTCCCGGGAAGATCTTGAAAGGATCGCCGCCATTATCAAAGGAGGGCGAGAGGCATGAACCAGGCAGTGCTTATTCTTATTAAGCCCGACGGGCTGAAGAAATCTCTGACCGGCAACATCCTGACCCGCTTATCGGAGACAAAACTTGAGATCGTAGCGGCTAAGATGGTGCGGGTTTCGCGGATGCTGGCCGAGGAGCATTATAAGCATCTCAAAGAAAAACCTTTTTTCGGGGATCTTGTGAAATATATCCAAGGGGAGCTGCACGACAGGCGCAAGGTCATGGCCCTGGTCTATTGGGGGGAAGATGCGATAAAGAGGTGCAGGGAGCTGGCCGGGTCTACCAACCCCGAAGAGGCCGAATCCACCTCGATCAGAGGCTCATACGGCCGCATTACGACGTCGGGCGTTTATGAGAACGTGATCCATGTTTCCTCCGACGAGAAAGAAGCGCAGAGGGAGATCAGTTTGTGGTTCTGCCCCGAGGAGATAATTGTGGACCTGTATCCCACGAAAGATACGGTCAAAAAAGAGCACAAGGCTAAAGACTGGGCTTAATAAAGGAAAAGAGATGATCAAGAGCATGACGGGGTTTGGCGCAAAAACTGCGAAATTGGCGGAAGTGGGCAACGTGTCCGTTGAGATAAGAAGCACCAACCATAAGTTCCTGGAGATCGTGACGCACCTGCCGGAGGGGTTCTTGTCGCTGGAGGACAGGATAAAAAAGGAGATCGAGTCCAGAACAAAAAGGGGCAGGGTCGTCTGCGCGCTCAATCTTTCCGGGGGCGGGCAGGAGAAGGTCTTTATTAATGAGCCGCTTTTGGCAAAGTACGCAGGAGAACTGGAAAGGATACAAAAGAAGTATCATTTAAAAAACGGGATAGGCCTTGATGCGCTGATCCGGCTTCCCGGGGTATTGTCTCTTGTGTCCAACACCATCGACAAGAACGTGATCTGGCCCAGGATAAACGGCTTGATAAAGGCGGCGCTTGAGGAGCTTTCGGCTATGCGCAGGAAGGAGGGCGCCGCGCTGGAGGCATTCTTCAGGGCAAGCCTTAAGGAGATAAAGTCAAATCTGGAGCGTATCAAAACCCAGTTTAAGAAGGTGGTGCAGGTTGAGGTGGAGGCTTTGCCTTCGGACGAGGAGCGCAACAGTTTCTTAAAATCCTCGGATATCACCGAAGAGATCGAACGGATCAGCTTCCACATAAAGAACCTGGGCCATAAGCTTTCCGGATCCGGGGCGGTGGGCAAGGAGCTTGATTTTATTGCTCAGGAGATGCAGCGCGAGGCTAACACCATGGCGGCAAAATCATTTGATCCCGGGATCTCGGCAAAAGTCGTGCAGATGAAGAGCCAGATCGAGAAGATCCGGGAGCAGGTCCAGAATATTGAATAAGTTGAGCATTAATAAAACCAAAAAAGGAAGTTTGGTTTTTGTCGTCTCAGGGCCTTCGGGTTCAGGAAAGAGCACGCTTGTTGAGAAGCTCTTAAATGAGCCTAGGGCAGCCGGGATTTTGAGCCGCTCTGTGTCTGTGACTACGCGGCCAAAGAGGTCGGGGGAAAGAAGCGGAAGGCATTATTTTTTCTTAAGCGACAGGCAGTTTAAATCAAGGCTTGCGTCGCAAAAAATCCTTGAATGGACCAAGTATTCGGGCTATTATTACGGCACGCCCCTTGACTATGTCCAAGGGCGGATAAAGAGAAGAAAGAATCTGGTCCTTTGCCTGGATTTTAAAGGCGCACGCGCGCTCAAGCGCCTATATCCGCAGCAGGTGGTGACTATCTTCATACTCCCCCCTTCGATAAATGAACTAAAGAAAAGGATGGGGGGGCGCTGTTGTAAAACCACAACGCTGGAGATCAAAAAAAGGATACGGCTGGCCGGGAAAGAGATGGCCCAGGCAGCCAAATATGATTATCGGGTTAAAAACAGCGATTTAAATAAGGCAGTTAAACGGTTAATGGAGATAATATTAAAATCTTTAAACATTAATTAAAAAGGCGGGCGCATGGCTTATATTGAGTTGGAAAATCTGTTGGGAAAAAGCAATGGTTCTGTTTACAAGCTGGTTATTCTCGCGGCTAACCGGGCCCTGGAGATTGCTGAGGGCCAGCCGAAACTCGTTGTAGAGGCGTCTTCAGTTAAGCCCTCGACTATCGCCCTGCATGAGATCGCCGCAGGGAAGGTTTACTGCAAGAAGGGTAAAGGGAAACAGTAATCCCGATGGCTAAGGCTAAGCAGGTTATTTTAGGTGTTACGGCGGGGATCGCCATTTATAAGGCGTGCGATATAGTGCGCCGCCTAAGAAGCGAAGGCCTGTCTGTAACCGTAGTGATGACCAGGGAGTCGCAGGAGCTTATCAGGCCGGTTGTTTTTCAGGCGCTTTCTGCGAATAAGGTATATTCGGGGCTATTTGATACGCCTGAAAGCTGGGAGATAGAGCATGTGGCTTTGGCAGACAGGGCGGATCTGGTGTTGATCGCCCCGGCAACGGCAAATATTATCGCCAAGGTCGCATCTGGGATCTGCGATGACCTCTTGACTTGCGTTGTCTCGGCGACCAGGGCGCCGGTCGTATTCGCTGCGTCGATGAATGAGAATATGTATAAGAACAAGATTACGCAGGCCAACATTAAGAAGCTGCGGGCGCTTGGCTATGGATTTATTGCGCCCAAAGAAGGAAAGCTTGCTTGCGGCAAGTTCGGAGTCGGATGTTTGGCGGACGTAGAAGTTATAGTTAAAGAAGCAAAAAAGTATTTTTGAAAAATTATGGCGTGGTAGCCAAGCGGCAAGGCAACTGTCTGCAAAACAGTTATTCACCGGTTCGATTCCGGTCCACGCCTTTTTGAATATGGAACTAAAGGCCGGATGCGGGATCAGCGCCGGAGTGCGGCGGCTAATTTTGATATTGGGGTTCTTAATCATCGCGACATTAAAGAAAGGAGACGCTGTGGAAAAAAGAGGATTTACGTTGATCGAGTTGATGATCGTGGTTATTATTATCGGAATTTTGGCGACTTACGCTATGCCGCAGTATGCGAATGCCGTTGAGAAGGCGAGGGGCGCCAAGGGAAAATATTCGCTCGCAATATTAAGGCAGGCGGAAAAGCTGTATATGGCGATGTGGAATACCTATGTTATTGGCGACGAAGCCAGGATATTGACCCCCCTAAGCGATGAAGTCGAGCTGATGGAGCTCGCCTTTGACGATGATTGGGATTATGCGACCTTTCTCGGCCCAAAGGGCGGCATTGAGCTGAGAGCTACGCGTCAAATGGGCAGCTTGAGGGGCTGCACGATGGTCTTAACAGAAGAAGGCAGGTGGGTCAATGGCAAGTGGCCCCCGAAAACATGCGAGTAGCCTTAATAAGGGCCGGGACAGGTAATTAGTCAATAGTTTTAAGTGTGGGTAGTTTCGTGTGATTGTAGCAAATTGAGGGCCATTAAACGGCCTAAGCAGGCAGCCAACGTATCGGTACCTCAACATAATTGATTGTTGAGTGTCCCGCCGTTTGCGGGACTGGTTTGGTGCCCCGCCTTCTGCGGGGACGGGCAAGTGGTGGAATGGCATACACGGCAGACTTAAAATCTGCTGGCTGCAAGGTCGTGAGGGTTCGACTCCCTCCTTGCCCAGTTTACTTTGAAAAATTTAGATTTGGGCTCATAGCTCAGTTGGTTAGAGCGTTGCGTTGACATCGCAAAGGTCTGAGGTCCGAATCCTCATGGGCCCATTAAATTTTCGCGAAGCGAAAATTTACTTCGTGCGATACCTAAATGTACAAATATAGGTTTGAGCACGAAGGAACAACCCGCTTCGCAAAGCAACAACCGCAGCACAGGAGAATTTATGCCAGAGAATACCATTGATACCGGCCCCCTAAAAGCCCTTCTGGATGACCCGGCGGTCTCCGAGATCATGGTCAACGGGCCCAGGCAGGTCTTTATAGAGAAGCACGGCAAAAAGATCCTTTCTGGCGTAGTTTTCGGCAGCGAAGAGGAGATCCTCGCTTTGGTAAGGAGGATCTACGGAGTCGTGGGCAAGAGGGTGGATAAGGATGTCCCTTACGCGGACGTCTGTATGGAGGATGGAACGCGCGTCAACGTTATCATCCCGCCCCTTTCGCGCTTTGGCATAGCGGTTACCTTCAGGAAATTCTCCAAAGAGATAAAGAAGATAGAGGACCTGATACGTAACGGCACTCTTACTAATAAAGCCGCGGACTTTCTTTTGGCCTGCATCAAAGGCAAGATCAATATAATCTTCTCCGGGGGTACGGGGGTCGGCAAGACCACTACCCTGCAGATACTCTCCCGTGATTTTGCGCCTGAGGAGAGGGTGATCACGATCGAAGACGCCGCGGAGTTAAAGTTGAGCCAGGAGAATGTGATCTCGCTTGAGACGCGCACGCCAGATGAATCCGGCAAGGGCGGGGTCGCTATCCGCGATCTGATCCACAACTCCCTGCGTATGACGCCGGATAGATTGGTTATCGGAGAGGTCAGGGGAGGCGAGGCGATCGATATGCTCCAGGCGATGGCCACCGGCCACTCCGGGACGATCGGCGTGGTCCACGGGAATTCCCCGCGCGATGTCATCGCCCGCCTCGAGACTATGGTGCTCATGTCGGGCGTGGCCCTTCCTTTATGGGAGGTCAGGAAACTCATCGCCTCCACGGTAAACCTGGTAGTGCACCATGAGCGCCTGCGCGACGGCACCCGCAAGATCACCCAGATAACCGAGGTCCGGGGCCTGGATAAGGATGAGATCATGCTCAATGACCTTTTTGTATTTCAAATGGAGAAGGTGGATGAAAAAGGTTCGATCATCGGCGTCTTAAAGCCTTCGATACGCTACTATCCACTTTTCTTCCCAAAGCTTAAAAAACTAGGCCTTGTCGCCGACGATATATTTGTCACAGGATAAACTATGGATCCGGATACATTAAGGCATTCATGCTCTCACGTAATGGCCCAGGCGGTAAAGGAGCTTTGGCCGGACGCCTTGCTTGGGATCGGCCCTTCGATAGAGGACGGCTTCTATTATGACTTTGACAGAAGGGAGCCCTTTAGCGAGAAGGACCTTGCTGATATTGAAGTGCGGATGAACAAGATAATCGCCAAGAACGAGCCTTTTGTCCGCGAAGAGTTGAGCAAAAAAGATGCGGGGGAGCTTTTTAAAAAACTCGGAGAGATTTACAAGCTGGAGCTCATAGAAGGCATCCCCGAAGACAAGGTCTCGATTTATAAAACAGGGGCGAGCTTTCTGGACCTTTGCCGCGGGCCCCATATCGAAAGCTCCGGGCAGGTTAAGGCATTCAAGCTGCTCTCTGTCGCCGGGGCGTACTGGCACGGGATAGAGACAAACCCCATGCTGCAGAGGATCTACGGGACCTGTTTTGAGACAAAAAAAGAGCTTGATGAGCACCTGAAGAATTTGGAAGAGGCGAAGCTGCGCGATCACAGAAAGTTGGGCCCAGCCCTGGGGCTCTTTGACATCTATCATGAAGAAGCGGGAGCGGGCTTGGTGTTCTATCATCCCAAGGGCGCACAGCTGCGGACCATCATCGAGGATTTTGAAAGAAGCGAGCATCTTAAGCGCGGCTACCAGATAGTCATTACTCCCCATATCATGCAGGCCGAGCTCTGGAAGACCTCCGGGCACTATGACTATTACAAAGAGAACATGTATACCTTTAAGGTCGACGGGAGGGAGTTTGTTTTAAAGCCGATGAATTGCCCGGGGCACATCCTTATCTATAAATCCAAGAGCCGCAGCTACCGGGATCTTCCGATAAGGTACTTTGAGCTGGGCACAGTCTATCGCCATGAAAAGGCGGGCGTCCTGCATGGATTGCTGCGCGTGCGCGGATTTACCCAGGACGACGCCCACATATTTTGCCTTCCCGAGCAGCTTAGAAGCGAGATCGAGGCTGTAATTGATTTTGTATTTGATGTGATGAAGGTCTTCGGGTTTGATTCGGTCGGGATAGAGCTATCCACCCGCCCCGAAAAATATATCGGCTCCGAAGAGGATTGGCAGGCTGCGCAAGGCGCGCTTGAAGGCGCGCTTAAAGCAAAGGGCCTGAAGTACGATATAAACGAAGGGGACGGCGCTTTCTACGGGCCGAAGATCGACATAAAACTAAAGGATGCCCTTAAGCGCACGTGGCAGTGCGCTACCATACAGTGCGACTTCGTCCTGCCCAAGAGGTTTAATCTTGCTTATATCGATTCCGAGGGGAAAGAGAAACAGCCGATCATGCTGCACCGGGTTCTTTTGGGCAGTATCGAGCGCTTTATCGGCGCGCTTATTGAACATTACAACGGAGAGCTTCCTCTCTGGCTTTCGCCTGTGCAGGTCCTGGTCATTCCGATAAAGGATTCAGTGTCGGGCTACGCCGAGAAGTTAAAACAGCAGCTTATCGATTGTTCCATACGCGCCGAAATAGATAACCGCAATGAGACGCTGGATAAAAGGATCCGCAATGCCGAACTGGAGAAGATCCCTTATTGCCTGATTGTCGGGGAGCGCGAGGCTAAAGAAGGAACTGTTTCAGTCCGCATAAAGGGCAAGGGGAACGCAGGGGCCAGGGGCACGGGCGATTTTATACAAGAAATAAAAAATCAAATAACACAGAAAGTTGCAGCATTGTAACCAAAAGAAAGGAAGGTGGTTGCTATAAAAAAGTTTATCCGCATCAACGACAGGATTCGCGTGCCGGAGGTGAGGCTTATCGGCCCTGATGGCGGCCAGCTTGGCGTTGTCTCCATTCAGCGCGCGCTGGAGCTGGCTAGTCAACATGAGCTGGACCTGATTGAGGTGGCCCCGGCCGCTGTCCCTCCGGTCTGCCGCATCATCGATTACAGCAAGTTCAAATACGACCAGGAGAAGAAGGAGCGCGAAGCCAAGAAGCACCAGAAGCAGAGCCGGCTTAAGGAGATCCGCCTGAAACCCAACATCGACGATCATGATTTCGAGACCAAGGTCAAGCAGGCGATAACTTTCTTGAAGAAGAATGATAAGGTCAAGATCAACCTTTTCTTTAGGGGACGCCAGATGGAGCACCTGGACCTGGGAAGGAAGATTTTAGATAAATTTATTACTGATACACAAGGGGAAGCTCAGGTAGAGAAGATGCCGATGCTAGAAGGAAGGATCATGTCTTTTGTCCTCTCTCCCAAATAACGCATGAAAACCAAGGGGTTTTAAAATGGGTAAATTGAAAACAAAGAAGGGTGTGGCAAAAAGGTTTAAACTTACAAAGAAGGGCAATCTAAAATATTCGCCGGGTGGCAAGAGCCATCTTCTCTCGAGTAAGCAGCCCGGGAGACTGCGCGCCTTAAGGAAGCGTCAAATACTTAAAGGGAGCAGCAAGGAGGCGAAGTTCATCAAAAGCATGCTGCCTTACGGTTAAAAAGGAGTTGATGAGTTATGGCTAAGATCAAACACAGTGTCGCGACTCGCAAAAGAAAAAAAAGGTTATTAAAGAAGACCAAGGGGTTTTGGGGCGACCGCAGCAAGCAGTACCAGCAGGCGCGCCGCGCATTAATGCATGCGCTTGTTTATGCCTACCGCGACAGGCGCAATAAGAAGAGGGAGTTCCGCAGCCTTTGGATCGCCCGTATCAATGCCGCCTGCCGCTCATGCGGAATATCCTATAGTGTATTCATGGACGGCCTCAAGAAGGCCAAGGTTGAACTGGACAGGAAGGTGCTGGCGGACCTTGCAGTAAGAGACAGCCACGCCTTTAAAAAGCTGGTTGAGCTGGTCAAAAAATAAGAGGTAACCATGTATGCGATAATCGTAGGCTGCGGCAGGGTCGGCTCGGAGCTGGCGAAGCTCCTTTCGGGCGAGGGGCACGATGTCGTGGTCATTGACAGGTCCCGGGATTCATTCAACCGGCTGGGGGAGAGTTTTAACGGCTTATCCCTGGTCGGAAATGGGTTCGACCTAGAGCTCTTGAAACAGGCGGGTATCGAAAAGTCCGACGCCTTCTGCGCTGTGACCAACGGCGATAACACCAACCTTATCTGCGCGCAGGTGGCCAAAAAGATCTTCAAGGTCAAGAAGGTTTTCGCCCGGGTTTATGATCCGCAGCGCGCGCATATCTATGCTGCCCTGGGGCTTGATATCATAAGCGGCACGGTGCTTTTCGCGGCAATGCTGCGCGACAAGATAATTGAAAGCCGCTTCTCCAGCTATCTTATCGAAAGCAAGGATCTGGGGGTATTGGAGATCGACGTGAAAGGCATTTTTGTAGGCAAGACTATTCAGGAGCTCAATATTCCGGGCGAGTTTTTGGTAGCCGCCATAAGAAGGCTCGACGGTATAATTATCCCTGAGCCAAAGACGGTCTGCAAGGCCAAAGACAAGCTGATGGCCGTGGTAAAGGTAGCGCACCTGGAGATGGTCAAGGACAAGCTCCAGCTGTAATCTCGGGGGTGAGGCGATGTATATCGTGATTATCGGCGCGGGTAAGGTCGGTTATTTTTTGGCAAAGAGGCTTTGCCAGAATAAGAATACGGTGAGCATCATCGAGAAGGACCGCATTTTGTGCGAGCAGGTCGCCAAGGACATGGATGCCTTGGTTATTAACGGCGACGGCTGCGATCCGCGCATCTTAGAAGAGGCCGGGATCGAGCGCGCGGATGTCCTGGCTGCGGTAACCGGCGATGATGAGGATAACCTTATCATCTGCCAGCTGGCCAAGGAAAAGTTTAAGGTCCAGCGTACCGTAGGCCGCGTCAACAATCCCAGCGACGAGCACACCTTCGCCGAGCTGGGGATCGATGTGCCGGTAGATTCAACTAAAATTATCGCCAAGGTCATCGAGGAGGAAGTATCTTTTGCGGACTTCGTCAACCTCATGAGTTTCAAGCGCGGAAAGCTTGCAATAGTCCGCGTGGACCTGCCCGCAGATTCCCCCATTATCAATAAAGTGGTTAAGGATATCAAGCTCCCCAAGGATTCGGTGCTGGTTTCTATCGTGCGCGGGGAGGAGGTCATTGTGCCCAAAGGGGACACCCTGCTTATGCCCGGCGACGATGTCATCGCCCTGACGCTGGTGGGCAACGAGCCGCAGCTTTTGAACCTTTTGGCCGGAAAGCTGATATGAAGGTAAAGTTTCCGCTCAATATAGTATTGGGGATCTCAACCGAAGTCGCCTATGCCTTAAGCATAATACTGGCGGCGTTTTTTATCTGTTTTTTATTATATTTTAAGTTATGATCCTTAAACCCCTTCCGGAAGATTTCAAGATCATTGGCCACTATCTGGGCAAGGTACTCCTGGGCCTATCCTTTACCCTGGCCGTTCCTATTATAATAGGTATAGCCTGCCGCGAGATAAATCCTACTTTTGATTTCTTGATCACGCTTGAGATCGGGCTGATCCTCGGCCTGCTTCTTAAGAAAGCCTGTTATACTGAAAAGGACTTAAGCTGGATGCAGGGGATGCTGGTGGTCTCCCTCTCCTGGCTCATGGCGATGTTTTTCTCCGCCATCCCGCTATACTTGAGCGGCCACTGGAAGTCATACCTCGATGCCTGCTTTGACACTATGTCCGGATTTGCCACGACCGGGCTTACCTTGGTCCAGGACCTGGATCATATGTCTTACGCCCACAATTTTTGGCGGCATTTCATTATGTTTCTGGGAGGCCAGGGCATAGTCATAATCGCTTTGTCATTTTTTGTAAAAGGTTTTTCCGGGGCTTTCAAGATGTACGTGGGGGAGGCGCGCGACGAAAGGATACTCCCGAACGTAATACACACCAGCAGGTTTATATGGCTGGTAAGCTTTGTCTATCTTGTCCTTGGGACGCTGTCTCTGGGCATAGCCGGGATCTTAAACGGCATGCGGGTGTGGAATGCGTTTTTCCACGGCGCCTGCAACTTTATGGCGGCGTTTGATACCGGGGGCTTCTCCCCGCAATCCCAGAATATACTCTATTACCACAGCATGCCTTATGAGATCATCACTATCGTCATCATGATCCTGGGAGCTATAAATTTTAAACTGCACTATCACATCTGGATGGGCAACCGCAAGGAGATAATCAGGAACATAGAAACTGTGGCCCTTTTTATCGCCATAATGCTTACTTTTTATATCACGGCAATGGGCCTGGTCCGGTTGAATACCTATCCGTCTGCGGTAATGCTTTTGCGCAAAGGGTTTTATCAGCTTATTTCAGCCCATACCGGCACGGGATTTATGACAATATATCCGAACCAGTTTATCTTTGAATGGAGCCCCTTGGCAATGGCCGGACTGATCCTGGCCATGGGCCTTGGGGGCGCTGTCTGCTCCACGACGGGCGCGATCAAAATGCTGCGCATAGGCATAATCTATAAGGCCCTCAAGGAAGATTTAAAAAGGATAATGCTTCCCGAAAAGGCGATAGTCATCGAGAAGTTCCACCATATTAAGGAGATTTTCCTGGAGGATAAACAGGTAAGGAGCGCCCTTTCAATAACGATATGCTACATCGGTCTTTACATATTCGGCGCTCTGGCGGGGAAGTTTTTTGGATACCCATTTTTACCCGCTCTGTTTGAATCTACCTCAGCCGCGGCTAACGTGGGTCTCTCCTGCGGGATCACGAGCCCCGGCATGCCCGCCGCGCTGAAGGTAATTTACATCTTTCAGATGTGGGCGGGCCGCCTTGAGTTCATGTCCGTATTTACCATTTTGGGATTCGCGGTCGCGCTCATAAAGGGAAGAAGATGATAAAGAGGATTTTTATCCCGATTCTTGTATTTAATGCGGCTATGTTATGGGCTGGGGTTTCTTTTGCGCAGCCCTTGGTTTCCAGCACTCAGTTGATCGATCGCGCCGGAGGATATGACGGCCAGGTAGTTACTTATGCGGGAGAGGTGATCGGGGATGTCATGAAGCGCGGCGACTTTGCCTGGGTCAATATCAATGACGGCATAAATGCCGTTGGGGCCTGGATGAGTATTTCTTTGGCCAGGCATATCGGCTACTCCGGAAGCTACAAAAATATAGGCGATGCTGTTGAGGTGACCGGGGTTTTTAGGCGCGCCTGTCCGGAGCACGGAGGGGACCTGGATATACACGCCCAGTCGATGCGTAAAGTGGCTCCCGGGCGGTTTGCCGAGCCAAAGATCAATGTTGATAAAAGAGATCAGGTTTTTATATTATTGGGGGTATTAGGCGTAGTATGGATATTAACGATGTTCGCGCGCAAATAGAGGCGGATATTCAGGTCGTCGGTTCACTTGCCGAGCTGGAGGCCTTGAAGATAAAATATCTGGGCAGGAAAGGCCTCTTGGCAGAGCTTACTGCGGTCATACCTACTTTATCCGCGGAAGAAAAAAGGTCTTTCGGCCGCCAGGTCAATGAGCTAAAGAGCGGGATCGCCGCGCTCATCGAGGAGAAGCAGAAGGGGTTGGGTAGCGCATCAGGGGGCGCTTCTGCCAGTGCCCGGATATCAGAGATCGACCTGCCCGGGATCGCCCAGGAGCCGGGCCACGAACATCCGATCACGCGGACGGTCGAAGAGATATGCGCGATATTTTCCCGCATGGGCTTTTCTGTGGTCGAGGGGCCGGAGATCGAGAGCGAGTACAATAATTTTACCGGCCTGAACATTCCGCTGGACCATCCTTCGCGCGATGCCTTCGATACCTTTTATCTCAAAAGTTACCCTAAGCTTCTTTTGCGCAGCCACACCTCGCCGGTGCAGATCAGGGAGATGAAGAGCCGCAAACCGCCTCTTGCGGTAGTCGTGCCGGGGCGGGTTTATCGTCCTGATGCTGTGGATGCCAGCCATTTATTCATGTTCCACCAGATCGAAGGGTTTGTGGTGGATAAGAATATTACCTTTTCGGATTTAAAGGGAACTTTGGAGGCCTTTGCCAAGGCGGTATTCGGCAAGGAGATCAAGATGCGCTTCCGCCCGCATTTCTTCCCTTTTACTGAGCCTTCGGCGGAGGTAGATATCTCCTGCATCATCTGCAAAGGCAAGGGTTGTTCTGTCTGCGGCAAAAAAGGCTGGCTTGAGATCCTGGGATCAGGCATGATCCATCCCAATGTCTTCAAGCATGTCGGATATGACCCAAAAGTTTATACCGGATTTGCCTTCGGGATGGGGATCGAAAGAATAGCGATGCTCAAATACGGGATCAATGATATCAGGTTATTTTTTGAGAATGACCTGAGATTCTTAAGGCAATTTTAAAATGAAAGTCACTTATAGCTGGTTAAAAGAATTTGTGGATATCAAGATCGCGCCTCAGGCGCTGGCGGATAAATTGACCATGGCCGGCCTGGAGGTCGTTTCCCTCGAGGAGAAGGATGGGGATTTTGTCTTTGAGATCGAGATAACCTCGAACAGGCCGGATTGGTTGAGCGTTACGGGGATCGCGCGCGAGACCGCGGCGATCACCGGCAAGAAGTTAAAGGTTCTTGAGCCTGCGGTCGTACGGGCACAGAAGCGCTCAAAAGCCCCGGGACTGAAAATAGAGATCGAGAACAAAAAGGATTGCCCGCTTTATACCGCCCGGATCATTGAAGGGGTAAAGGTCGGGCCTTCCCCTGAATGGTTAAGAAAGCGCCTGGAGCTCGTGGGTTGCCGCAGCGTAAATAATGTAGTGGACATTACCAACTATGTTTTATTTGCTTACGGGCAGCCGCTGCACGCCTTCGATCTTGACAAGCTGGAGGGCGGGGTAATTATTGTGCGCCGGGGGAGAAATGGCGAAAAGCTCATTACCATAGACGGCGAGGCCAAGGAGCTGGCTCCGGGAATGCTGGTCATCGCAGATAGCGTAAGGCCGCAAGCTGCCGCGGGCGTTATGGGCGGAAAAGATAGCGAAGTCAGCTTCGTGACCAAAAATATACTTTTAGAGTCGGCGGTTTTTGACCCCGCGCTTATCCGCAAAAGCCGCCAGGCTTTAAAGCTGCAGAGCGAGAGCGCATACAGGTTTGAGCGGGGAGTCGATATTGAGGCGGTCCAGGGCGCGTCTTTAAAGGCAACGGAGCTTATTGAACAGATCTCCGGGGGCAAGCCTGTTTTGGCCAAGAGCTCCGCGGGGCCAAAGAGCAAGGCCAGGGATATCGATCTTGATTTGGCCAGCGTGCAGAGGAGTCTTGGGATTAAGATTAGTCCGGCGGTTGCGCGGCAGATCTTAAACTCGTTAGGTTTTGCGGTAAAGACAAAAGGCAGGGACAGGTTTGGCGTCCGCGTGCCTTCTTACCGTCAGGATGTGATCCAGGAGGTCGACCTTATTGAGGAGCTCGCCCGGATATATGGTTATGAAAATATTCCCACTACCCTTCCGGCGATCAGGCCGGACCTGGCTCTCTGCCGGACGAGGGAGCTGGTGGCTTTGGTAAAGGGTATCCTTCTGGGGCTGGGGCTTGAGGAGGCGGTCACTTATAGCCTTATCCCCCGGGATGCATTGAACAGCACAGGGATAAATAATGATGCAGCGCCGGTTGAGATAATGAATCCTTTAAGCAGGGAGCAGGAGATCCTGCGGATGGATATCTTTCCCAGCCTTTGCGCTTCAGTAGCCCTTAATCTTAACCGCAAGCAGGAGTATGTCGGCATCTTTGAGGTCGCCAAGAAGTTTGCAATGGGCAAGGATTTGCCCAGGGAGGATTTGGCTTTAAGTATCGCCGTTTGCGGAGCAAGGCGCCACCTTTACCCGCAGGGGCTGGTCAAGGAGGAGGCTGGATATTTAAGCCTAAAAGGTGCGCTGGGGGTCGTATTCGAGCGCCTCGGCATAAAAGATCACAGCATAAGCGTAGCCCCGGCAGGGTTTGCGGTGCATGTAAATAATGAAAAAGCGGGTGTTATTGCAAGGCTCTCGCAGGCGCTTTTGGATAAATTCGAAATCAAGAACAGGGATGTTTTTGTGGCCGAGCTCCTGCTGGACAAGATTTTTGCCGCCGTGCAGCTTGTAAAAAAGTACCAGCCTCCGCCGAAATACCCGGGGATAACCCGCGATATCAGCATTTTGGTGGGGGAGGAGGTTTCGGCGCAGGAGCTATTATCCGCGGTAAAGGATAAAGGGGGAGCTGTCTTGCGGGAAGCCCATATTGCCGATTATTATAAAGGAAAACAGATCCCCGCGGGGATGAGGGCCATGACCTTGTCCTGTCTTTACCGTTTGGGCGAGCGTACGCTCACTGAAGAGGAGATCAACCCCTTGCATAAAGGGGTTTGTGAACTCCTGGCTGAAAGATTTTCCGCGCAGATCCGCTGATTTGCAATTTCAAGTTTGATATGGTATACTTTTTACCAGAAGCAGTTAAGGCGCTCTTTAAAAGATCCCTGCGGTGCGCGTTGGAGATTCGATAATTGTTGAACCAACACCAATTATTGGGGGGCTAAACTTCTTTTGGCGCTTCGGCGCTAAATGAGAGGCTCCCACCTGAAACCGTATGGTTCAGACTGTCGCTCCAACGGCACTGTGGGGTCTTTTTTTGTCCGGCTCTACCAGACAAAAAAAGACTCCTCGCTCAAAGCTATTAGATAATTGTGCGAGGAGCTTTACCAATATAAACTACCATGCCAACCAACTCCTCAGATTTCTTCCAAGACGAACAAAAGTCCCAGAACCAGAAAGGCTTGCCTCTTGCTGTGCGCATGCGGCCATCGACCTTGGATGAATTTGTGGGCCAGTCCCATATATTAGGTAAGGGAAAGCTTCTGCGCCGCGCCATCGAGGCTGACCGTATCAGCTCCCTCATCCTTTTCGGCCCCCCGGGCGTGGGTAAGACATCGCTTGCCAGCGCCGTTGCCAATGCTACCAAATCCTTCTACGCCGCCGTAAATGCCACTACCTCAAATGTAGAGGAATTACGGCGCATCATTAATGCCGCCAAGGTCAAGAAGAACAATACCGGCAGGAAGACAATCCTATTTATCGACGAGATCCACCGTTTTAACAAGGCCCAACAGGATGTGCTCCTTCCCGATATCGAGGATGGCAATCCTATCTTGATCGGGGCCACTGTGCACAACCCCTATTTTTCCATTGCAGCGCCCCTTCTGTCGCGCTCTCTTGTTTGCGAATTAAAATCTTTGTCGGAAGAGGATATATTAAATATACTTAACTCGGCCCTTAAGGATAAGGATAGAGGATTAGGGGCCTTAAAGATAAAGGCGGATAAGAAGGCGCTGGTTTTTTTGGCCAAGAAGTGCGAAGGGGACGCGCGCCGGGCGCTAAGCGCGCTTGAGATCGGGGCGCTGACCACGCCCAAATCCAAGGACGGCTCGGTGGAGTTCACCCTTGAGGTCGCCGCCGAGAGCATACAGAAGAAGGTGGTAGTTTATGATAAGGATGAGGATGGCCATTACGACACTGCCTCGGCATTTATAAAATCTATGCGCGGCTCAGATCCGGATGCGGCTTTATACTGGATGGCGAAGATGCTTTATGCCGGGGAGGATCCGCGCTTTATCGCCCGGCGTATTTGTATCTTAGCCGCGGAGGATGTGGGCAATGCTGATCCCCTGGCGCTGGTCCTGGCGAATGCCGCTTTACAGATATCCGAGTTTGTAGGGATGCCGGAGGCCAGGATCCCCCTGGCCCAGGCAGTGGTTTATGTTTCCTGTGCGCCGAAATCGAACGCCAGCTACCTGGCGATCGAAAAGGCCCAGGCGGATGTGGCAAGCAACAAGGTCCAGGAGGTCCCGGACCACTTAAAAGACGCTAATTATTCCGGTGCAGAAAAACTCGGGCATGGTAAAGGTTATAAGTATGCCCATGATTTTGAGGGCCATTATGTAAAGCAGAAGTATACGCGCAAAAAGGTGCGCTACTATGAGCCTACGGATATAGGGTATGAAGCCAAGATCAAGCAGCGCATGGAGAAGCTTAATAAGCCTGATTAACCTTGAGCTCACCTTAAAGTTGTGCTAAAATGATTGCTCAATAGAAAGGCATAAAGATGATCATTACTGAACAAAAACCGTTGGCACAGATCATGAAGGGCCTCGAGGGTTACAACAAGGTATTTCTTGTCGGATGCGGGGAGTGCGCCGCGACCTGCAAGACCGGGGGGGAGCCGGAGCTTTTAAAGATGAAGCAGCTTCTGGAGGAGCAGGGCAAGCAGATATCCGGGATGTGCATCCCGGGGGCTCCTTGCGTGGCCAGCCAGATCAAAACAGAGCTTGCGAAGAACATGCCGGCCCTGCGCGGATCCGAGGCTATCCTGGTCTTGGCCTGCGGCCTGGGTGCGCAGTCAGTTAAGGATAACGACCGTCTTGGCCTTATAGTGTTGCCCGCCAGCAACAGCATGTTTGGCGCGGTAATGGATGCTTTGGGTAATTTTTATGAGAAGTGTTCCCTCTGTGGCGAGTGCGTCCTTGATGAGACCGGCGGGATCTGCCCGATCACCCTTTGCCCTAAGGGGCTTTTGAATGGGCCCTGCGGCGGGGTGGATAAGGGCAAGTGCGAGGTGGATAAGGACAGGGATTGCGCCTGGGTCCTTATCTATAAAGAGTTGGAGAAGAAGCAAAAGCTGAATAAATTCAGGAAGATACAGGAACCCAAGGACTTCAAGAAATCAGGCAAGCCGCATAAGGTCGTGGCCCTAAATTAGATGGATCAGCTTCCCTATAGCGAGAAGGTCATGGATCATTTCACGAACCCGCGCAATGTCGGAGAGATCGCCGATGCAAGCGGCGTGGGCACCGTGGGCAACCCTATCTGCGGGGACGTCATGCGGATGTACTTAAGAATAGAAAATGACATTATCGTCGACGTCAAGTTTAAAACCTTCGGATGCGGGGCGGCGGTAGCCACCAGCTCCATGGTCACCGAGATGGTCAAGGGCAAGAGCATTGAAGAGGCGCTTAAGATCTCCAACAAGGCTGTGGCTGAGGCCCTGGGCGGGCTTCCTCCGGTAAAGATGCACTGTTCGGTGTTGGCGGAGGAGGCTTTACATTCAGCGCTTAAGGATTTTTACCAAAAAGCAGGCAGGCCGCTGCCTTTTGAGGATAAGCCCCATTCGCATGAAAACCAAGCGCCCCATTAAAGATTTAGCCATGTTGACAAAGCACCGGATACGCAGTAAAATACTATTGAGATTAAAAACACAGAAGGAGGATGACCGAGACCGTAAAGCTAGAGTCATCGAAAGAAAACTTTTAAGGCAGGAGGTTTTTAAGAAAGCAAAGACCGTGATGTTTTACATCGCGTTCGGTGGAGAGGTAGATACGAAAAGCATGATAAAGATTGCTAAAAAATTAGGTAAGATAATCGCTGTTCCGATATGCCGGAAAGATAAAATACGTTTAAAGCCGTGTTTGCTGGATGACCACGCTCATTTAAGGAAAGGCCCGTACGGCGTGCTTGAGCCCGTAGTTGAGAAGCACATCGGGCTTGAAGAGCTGGATGTTGTGGTCGTGCCCGGAGTGGCCTTTGACAAAGATGGTAACCGTCTTGGCCGCGGCAAGGGCTGCTACGACAGGTTCTTAAACGAGCTCCCCAGAGATACCGCAACCTTCGGCCTGGCATTCGACTTCCAAATCTTACCTTCCCTACCGATCCATGCCCACGATGTAGGCGTCCACAAGGTCCTGTTTGCTTAAAAGTAGCAACAATCCGTTAAGATTTTAAAGACAAAGGGAGGGAGTCACTTATGTTTAATATCATCATTCCCATAGGTGCCGCACTTCTTTCTTTGGCTGCCGGATATCTCTTCAGGAAGCACGTCGCGGAGAAGAGGATCCAGAGCGCGGAGAAGGAAGCGCAGCATATCATGGAGTTGGCCAAGAAAGAGGCGCAGGATAAGCGCAGGGAGTCAGAGCTTGAGGCCAAGGACCTACTTTACAGGATGCGCCAGGATTTCGAGCGGGAGAGCAAGGACCGCAAGCAGGAGATCTTCAACTCCGAAAAGAGGCTCGCCCAGAAGGAAGAGAATATCGACCGCAGGCTTGACCTTTTGGAGAAGAAGGAGAGGGAGATCGAGAGTAAATATGACGGTATCAGGAAGCAGGAGGAAGGGCTAAAAGCCAAGGATGCCCAGCTTGTTTCTTTGATCGCTGAGGAGAAGGAGAGGCTGCAGAAGATATCTTCCCTTTCCGCGGAGGAGGCCAAGCAGATACTGCTTGCCCGGTTGAATGAAGAGCTGAACAATGAAAAGGCGGTACTTATCAAAAGAGGGGAAGAGGAGCTGCGCGCCACGGCTGATAAGAAGTCAAGGGAGATCTTGAGCCTTGCGATACAAAGGTGCGCTGCAGAGCATACCGTTGAATCAACGGTAAGTGTTGTGACGCTTCCTAACGACGAGATGAAGGGGAGGGTCATCGGCCGCGAGGGTAGGAATATCCGCGCGCTTGAGATGGCCACGGGCGTGGATGTCATTATTGATGATACCCCTGAAGCGGTTACCCTTTCCGCCTTTGACGCAGTGCGCCGCGAGATCGCCCGCCTTAGCCTTGAGAAGTTGATCTCCGACGGCAGGATCCACCCGGGCAGGATCGAGGAGATCGTTGAGAAGACCAAGAAAGAGATGGATGAAAAGATCCGCGAGGAGGGGGAGCGCGCCGCGTTTGAGTCCGGGGTCAATGGGCTCCACCCTGAGATCATAAAACTCCTTGGCCGGCTTAAATACCGCACCAGCTTCGGTCAAAACGCCTTGCAGCACTCCAAAGAGGCATCGTTTCTGTTGGGGGTCATGGCTTCTGAGCTGGGCCTGGATTTCAAGCTTGGCAGGCGGATCGGCCTTTTGCATGATATAGGGAAAGCGGTTGATCATCAGATAGAGGGGACCCACGCTAAATTAGGCGCGGAGTTAGCTAAGAAATATAATGAATCCGCCGAAGTGGTCTCTGCGATAGAGTCGCATCATGAGGAGGCCGTACCCCAAAGCCTTTATGGGGTCTTGGCAATAGCTGCCGACGCCATAAGCGCGGCCAGGCCCGGGGCAAGGCGTGAATCCCTTGAGACCTATGTCAAGCGGCTGGAAAAGCTGGAGTCTATTGCTAATGTGTTCAAGGGCGTGGAGAAATCTTTCGCCATACAGGCGGGCCGCGAGATACGCGTAATTGTCCAGTCGGAGAAGATCTCTGATAATGACGCGATCAACCTGGCGCGGGATATCCGCAAGAAGATCGAGGAGGGGATGGAGTATCCCGGCCAGATCAAAGTCACGGTCATCCGTGAAACGCGGGCGATCGAATACGCTAAATAATCAAGAGGCAAGATGAATATATTGTTTATAGGCGACATCGTCGGCAGGCCCGGCAGGGACGCGGTTAAGCAGCTGCTTCCGGGCCTAAAGAAAAAGCTTGGCCTGGATTTTGTCATCGCCAACGCCGAAAACGCCGCGGGGGGCTCAGGTATCACCCGGAAGGTATCCGAGGAGCTGTTTGCCTGCGGCATAGATGTGCTTACCTCCGGCGATCACATCTGGAAGAAGCCTGAGATATTCGAGTTGATGAAGGAAGAACAGCGCATCCTGCGGCCTCTGAACTTTCCTCCGGGAGCGCCTGGCAGGGGCGCAAGCATTTTTAAGTCCGGCTCCGGAGCCAAAGTCGGGGTGGTGAATGTGAACGGCCGGGTTTTCATGGAGGCCCTGGAGTGCCCGTTTAGAACGGCGATGGCCGCAGTCGAGGAGCTGGCTAAAGAGACTAAAGTCATCATCGTGGACATCCACGCTGAGGCGACCTCTGAGAAAATGGCCCTGGGATGGTATCTGGATGGCAGGGCCTCGGCGGTCTTGGGGACGCATACGCACATCCAGACCGCCGATGAGAAGCTCCTTCCCCGGGGCACAGCCTATATTACTGATGCCGGCATGACCGGCCCGTATGATTCCGTGATCGGCCGCAGGAAAGAGGATGTGCTAGAGAGGTTCCTGACGCAGGTGCCGGTAAGGTTTGAGGTTGCCGACGGGGATATACAGCTGCACGGAGCGCTCGTCGGGGTGGATGAGGCAAGTGGGAAGGCAGTATCTATTACTAGGGTCCAGGAGAAGCTTTTAACAGTTAAATAGATGAAGAAGAAAATTTACAGTATAGTTGCCGCGGGCTTTCTATTTCTTTTTGCGGCAGGAACTGGTTTTGCGCAAGAGCGCGAGAACGATCTTAAGCTTGAGATCGACCTTTTGGCCAATAATCTCACGCCATTGCCCGGGGTTTTTAGGCCCAGCGCCGACTTAAGCGGACGCGGTTTCCACCGTGACAGTGTTTGGCCGCAGTCTGTTTCTGCCCCCGAGGTATTGGCAGCGTGGCAGAAGGATGTGGGTTTCGGCGGGTTCTTTCGGATACAGTATAACCTCTGGGGGGTATATCAGTTCGCCAAGGATAAAGTGGTGCAGGCTGACCACCTCGCTCATTATGAAAGTATTATCAAGAATGTAAATGACGGCGGCGGCACAGCCATACTGGATATCTTTGGGACCCCGGCGGGCTTTGGAAGGATCCTGGATAAGGTAAGCATGCCCAAAGACCTGAGGGTTTTTAAGAGGGTGGTTAAGGGCCTGATCCGCGATTTAAGCTGTGTTAAAAAATTTAATATCTGGTATGAGGTCTGGAGCGCGCCTGATATAGACGATTTTTTCCTGGGTAACGCCCAGGATTACTTTAACCTTTACCGCGCAGCAGCCGAGGCGGTAAAGGAACTTGAGGCGGAGTACAAGATCAATATCCCGATTGGGGGCCCAAGCGTCAGCGCCTGGTTCCGCGGCGTCGACGATAACACTATTGCCACGCCTGAGAGAGGCTTGGTCTATGGTTTGATCAGGTTCTGCAAAGATTATAAGCTGCCCCTCGATTTTATAAGCTGGCATTCTTATACCAGCGACCCGCAGGCAGAGCTCGAAAATACCGTCTATAATAAAAATGTGCCTACGCTTATCCGGGATTGGCTGAGCTATTTCCATTTCGACAGGAACCTTCCTTTGCTTGTGGATGAATGGGGCTTTGACCGCAATGACAATAGATCTGTGGAGAGGGATGGGTCCTCCTACATAGCGGCAAGTTTTATCCCCGCGCGCCTTAGGTACATGCGCGAGTCAGGGATCGATGGCCAGGCATATTTTTCCCTGGAGGATTTCAAGCATAACAAGGAGGGGGTGTTCAGAAATACCGGCATATTCACTTATGATTCGGAGCGCTCGGCATACAAAGGAAAGCCTAAGGCAGCATACAATGTCTTCAGGATGCTTGGCATGCTTAAATCAGATTTTTTTGCAGCCGGGCTTAATGACGATTTTTCAGGGGTGATCGCCACCAGGTCTAAGGAGGAGATCGCCATCCTTATCTATAACTACGTTGATCCCGACATAGCCATGAACTATATATCCAGGAATATTGCCTCGCTCGGCTCGGGCGAAAGAAGCGCAGTGGCAAATTTTGTAAGATCGCATAAGCTCAACAAGTTTTTATCCGGCCAGCTGGATATCGCCAGGTCCGGCTTAGGGCAAAGGCCCAAGGCCATTTTAAAGAAGGCGAAGGAGCTGGATGCGCAGGCGGCAAAGCTCAAAGAGTCTCCCCGCACCCTAAGGATCGCCTTTAAGAATTTAAAAGGCGATTTTTTCTACCAAAGATATTCCATGGAGCCGCCTTGCGCCTATGATTGCGATTTCCTGGCAGCTGATGATAAGGTGATTCTCGAGGCGCCGGCGCATGAGGAGATTTTACAGCTTAAGCCCTACTCGGTGAACTTGATAATCCTAAAAGCCAAACCCGGGGAGCCCGTAGAAAAAGTCGTAGCTGTAGATGTGGCCCTTGAGCAGGCAAAACAAAATTCCGCTGATGCCGAAGAAAAACGTTGACGCAGCCTCTTTAAACTCCCCGGACCTGTTTGGCGCATCCGTTGCGCCCGCAAAACGAAGGCACGTCTATACAGTCTCCGAGATAACCCGGGATATAAAGATCATACTTGAGAATACCTTCACCGAGGTCTGGGTTGAGGCGGAGATCTCGGATTTTCGGGGGCCCCATCCTTCGGGCCATTTGTATTTTTCCTTAAAAGATGAAGGAGCGGTCCTTTCGGCAACGGTCTTTGCAGGGGCTGCTAAAGATATAAAATTCAAGATCGAGAATGGTTTGAAGGTTGTCTGCTTCGGCAGGATCGATCTTTACCTTCCGCACGGTAAATATAAGCTGGTCATTGAGAAGGTCGAGCCCAAGGGGATAGGCAGCCTCCAGCTTGCGCTGGAGCAGCTTAAGAAAAAACTTGCCAGCGAGGGCTTGTTCGCCCCCGAGCGCAAGAGAAGAATACCCTATCTTCCTTCGCGTATCGGGGTGGTCACTTCCCAAAGCGGTGCGGCGTTAAAAGATATTCTGAAGGTCCTGGATAGGCGTTTTTGCTCATCCTGTGTCACTATAAGCCCGGCTCAGGTCCAGGGTGAAGGCGCAAAAGAAGATATCTCCCGCGCGATAGAGGCCCTGAATGCGTTTAATGAATCCCTCCCGCAAGGAGAGCGTATAGATGTGCTTATCGTCGGACGCGGGGGCGGGAGCATGGAGGACCTCTGGGCATTTAATGAAGAGGTGGTTGTCCGGGCGATATGCGCTTCCAAAATACCGGTTGTTTCGGCTGTCGGGCATGAGCATGACTGGACGATCGCTGATCTTGTGGCTGACCTGCGCGCGCCTACGCCTTCGGCTGCAGCCGAGCTGGTCGTTCCCGAGAAGGGCGAGCTGCTCCAGAGGCTTGAGGGCTTAAAGGGCGACATCAAGAATGCGCTATCCAATATCGCGCTGGGGTTTCAAGATTCGCTGGAGGACCTTCTGCATCGCTTAAAGCTTAATGTCGCTCATATTCTGGAGCTTAGCGCAGGCTCCCTTGATTCCGCGTCAAGGAAGCTCGAGCTCCTTAATCCGGTTTTAATGATCGAGCAGTACAAGGCCAGGGCTGTGGATTTGGCCCGCCAGATATGCGTGCGGCTTGGCCACTTCCTTAAATTAAAGGAGGCAGGATTCAATAAGGCGGTGGAGAAGCTTTCGGGCCTATCCCCGTTGAATATTCTGGGTCGCGGGTACAGCATCACATTTTTACTCCCGCAGGGGCAGATCATAAAAGACGCAAATGCACTTGCTGCAGGAGACGCTATAAGGACCAAGCTGCATAAGGGCCAGATCATAAGCAAGGTTATGCAGGTTGAATAAGTTTAAAGATTAAAGCTAAATGTTAAGGCAAGCCTTAAACATTTTATAAGGAGGGTAGCCAATGCCTGAAGTAAAATTCGAGGACGCGTTAAAAAAGCTGGAGAAGATCGTAGAGGAGCTGGAGGCAGGAGACTTGTCGCTTGATGAGGCCCTGAAGAAGTATCAGGACGGGATCGAGCTTTCCCGTTTATGCGCCCAGAGGCTTGAGCTCGCCAAGAAGAAGATAGAGGTATTAAGCAGGAACAAGAAGGGGGAGTTTGAACTTAAACCCCTTGAGGAAACCAAATCCGAAGAATGATTTTAGACAATATAAATTCACCGAAAGACTTAAAAAAACTCACTCTCGAAGAGCTGCCGGCGCTTGCAACCGAGCTGAGGAAGGAGATCCTTGAGACAGTCTCCAGGACAGGCGGCCACCTGGCCTCCAGCCTCGGGGCGGTAGAGCTTATCACTGCTTTGCACTATTGCCTGGATGCGCCGAATGATAAGATCATCTTTGATGTGGGGCACCAGGCCTACGCCCACAAGATCCTGACCGGAAGGCGCGATAAATTTTCCACCCTTCGTCAGTATCAGGGGATCAGCGGATTCCAGTCCAAGGACGAATCGCCCTTTGACCCTTTTACCACGGGGCACAGTTCAAGCGCCATCTCTTTAGCGCTCGGGGTAGCCTGCGCCCGGGACCATCTGCCGGATGAAAAGAGCTTTAAGGTCGTGGCCGTGGTGGGAGACGGGTCGCTCAGCGGAGGCTTGTGTTTTGAGGGCCTGAACAACGCAGGCCACATCAAGAGCGATATCCTGGTCGTTTTAAACACTAATGAATTGAGCATCGCCCCCAATACCGGGGCGATAAGCACCTATCTTAATAAACTTATCTCGCTTCCTATATACAATCGCTTTAAGGATTCGCTGGAGAACTTTTTTAAAACGCGCATGCCCAAAGGCAGCCGGATCATTAAGCTGGCCAATAAATTTGAAGAGGGCTTAAAGGGGCTTTTCGTTCCGGGGATGCTTTTCGAGGAGCTGGGCTTCCGGTATTTCGGGCCTTTCGATGGCCATGACCTGGAGGCTTTGGTCCCGGCTTTAAAGAGCATTCTGAATATTAAAGGGCCAAGGCTCATGCATGTGGTCACCAAGAAGGGGCGCGGATATCCCCCGGCGGAGAATGAGCCCGTGAGGTTCCACGGCACCGGCCCGTTTGATATTGAAAGCGGGAAGGCCGTTGTAAAGAACAATGCCAGCGCAAAGAGCTATACTGATGTCTTCGGCCAGAAGCTGGCCCTTCTTGCGCAAAACAATGAGAAGATCCTGGCGGTAACCGCGGCCATGCCCGAGGGGACAGGCCTGGACAGCTTCAGGGACCTTTATCCCCAGAGGTTTTTCGATGTGGGTATTGCTGAGGCCCATGCGGCGTGTTTCTCGGCAGGGCTTGCGCGCTCCGGTTTTAAGCCGGTCCTGGCGGTTTATTCTACGTTCCTGCAGCGCGCGTATGACCAGATCATCGAGGATATAGCGCTTCAGGGCGCCGGGGTGCTCCTTGCGGTCGACCGCGCCGGCATCGTCGGAGAGGATGGGGCCACTCACCAGGGCATATTTGATATCGCGTATCTTCGCAATATCCCTAATATGGTGTTGATGGCGCCGAAGGATGCGCAGGAGCTTGAACAGATGCTGGAGTTTGGCCTGAAGCTTGAGGGGCCCGCGGCAATAAGATACCCCAGGGCAGTTGTGCCGGCTGTTTCGGGCGCTGTCGCCAAGATAGAGCTTGGCAAGGCCCAGCTTCTGCAAAAAGGTGAAGGGTTCGCGCTTTTCGCTTTAGGCAGCATGGTCGAGCCTGCGCTGGGGGCGATGGAGATATTAAAGAAGGCAGGGATCTTTGGAACGCTTGTCAACGCGCGTTTTATAAAGCCCCTTGACTCGGCGCTGTTCAGGGAAGTTTCTTTGCGGGCTAAGTGTATTTTCAGCGCGGAGGAGGGCATTGTAAGCGGCGGATTCGGAAGTGCTTTGAATGAGATCCTTGATAAGCCAGTGGAGATGATCGGCCTTCCCTGCGAGTTCATACCGCACGGAGCAAGGGATATCCTTTTGGCCAAATTCGGCTTGACTGCCGAGGGGATCGCTGCAAGAATAAAGGAAGCTTTAGCTAAAAATGGCTAAGATAATCATAAATAAGGATAGGTGCAAGGGCTGCTTGTTCTGTGTCTACTTTTGCCCTAAGGGGCTGATCAAGAAGGGCGGTAAGCTTAACAAGCGCGGCATGGATTGCGCTGAGTTTGTTGATAACGGTTCGTGCGTGGGGTGCGGTTTCTGCGCGGTAGTCTGTCCGGAGTGCTGCATAGAGGTGTTTAAATAGAGATGACCAAGAAGATCCTTATAAGCGGGAATGAAGCGCTGGCTGAAGGTGCAATACAGGCGGGATGCCGGTTCTATGCAGGATATCCGATAACGCCTCAGAATGAGGTGCCTGCCTATATGGCCAGGCACATGCCGGAGGCAGGCGGAATTTTTATCCAGGCGGAATCCGAGGTTGCCGCGATCAATATGGTCTTCGGCGCAGCGGCAGCCGGGGCCAGGGCGCTGACCTCTTCTTCAAGCCCCGGGATAAGCCTTAAGCAGGAGGGGATATCTTATGCCGCGGGAGCCCAACTGCCCTGCGTCATTATCAACGTCATGCGCGCCGGGCCGGGCCTTGGGAATATCTGGCCGGCGCAATCCGATTATTTTCAGGCCACTAAAAGCGCCGGACACGGAGATTCCCATTGTATAGTTCTTGCGCCTTCCTCGGTCCAGGAGTCCTATGATATCATGCGCCTTGCATTCGAGCTTGCGGATAAATACCGCAACCCGGCCATGGTCTTGAGCGACGGGATGCTCGGGCAGATGATGGAGCCGTTGGAGGCGCACAAGTTTAAGATCAAAGAATACGAAAAACCCTGGGCGGTATCCGGCTGCAGGGGTAGAGGGCCCAATATCGTGAAGTCATTTCATCTTAAGTCCGGAGACCTAGAGGTGCATAATATAGAATTGCAAAAGAAATACGCCATTATCAAGAAGAGGGAACAGCGCTTTGAAAGCGAATTTCTAGATGACGTTCGGATAATCCTGGTGGCTTACGGCTCGATGAGCAGGATCGCCTCTTCAGCCATGAATAAGCTGCGCGCTGCCGGCAAGAAGGTGGGGCTTATCCGTCCGGTCACCCTTTGGCCGTTTCCCGAAGACGCGTTCAAAAAGTTTAAGCCGCACAAGGTGAAGTTCCTGGCGCTGGAGATGTCTTACGGCCAGATGGTGGAGGACGTGAAGCTGGCGGTAAACGGCCGGTTTCCGGTTGAATTCTTCGGCAGGAGCGGCGGGGGAGTGCCTACGGAGCAGGAGATAATCAAGAAGATTAAGAGCATTATTTAGTGTGCAGCCTACTGTTTACAGAGTACAGCTTATAGTTTGAAAGAGCAAAGGGTATGGAGAAAATATACGGGCGTACGGAATCGTTAAAAGATGTTCCTACTCACTATTGCGCCGGCTGCGGCCACGGGATCGTCCACAGGCTGGTCGCTGAGATAGTGGATGAATTAGGCATTCGGGAGAAAACGATCGGGGTCACGCCCATAGGATGCGCGGTTGTGGCTTACGATTATTGGAACTTTGACTGCTGCGAGGCTGCGCACGGAAGGGCCCTGGCTGTGGCTACGGCGATCAAAAGGGTCAGGCCCGCAAATATCGTCTTTACCTATCAGGGGGACGGCGACCTGGCGGCCATCGGAACAAATGAGACCATACATGCGGCGAACCGCGGGGAGAACTTGACGGTCGTCTTTATAAATAATGCGATTTACGGGATGACCGGAGGGCAGATGGCGCCGACTACCCTGGCCGGCCAGAAGACCGCGACTACTCCTTTTGGCAGGGAGGTCAAATCCCACGGATATCCTTTGAAGATCTCCGAGATGCTGGCGGTATTACGGGGGGTTTATTCTATTGAGCGGGTTTCTTTGCATTCCCCGCAGGAGATAATAAAGGCCAAGAGTGCGATAGGGCAGGCGTTTAGCAACCAGATCGACGGGCGGGGTTTTTCTTTGGTCGAGGTCTTATCGCCCTGTCCGACCTACTGGGGGATGTCTGCCAAAGAATCTTTAGATTGGATCAGGGACGCGCTGATGAAGGAGTTTCCTCTGGGGAAATTAAAATGACCGAGAAGGTGATTATTGCCGGTTCAGGCGGCCAGGGGATAATGCTGATGGGCAAGATCCTGGCGCAGGCAGCGATGGAGGAGGGTAGGCACGTGACCTGGTTCCCCTCCTATGGGGCAGAGGTGCGCGGGGGGACCGCGCATTGCATGGTGATTATTTCCGACGAAAGGATAGGCTCTCCCTGTATCGATAAAGCGGATGCCTTGATAGCGCTTAACGGCCCGTCACTGGAAAGGTTCAAGTCCAGGGTTGCCAGAGGCGGGCTTGCGGTCATTAACAGCTCCCTTGCCCCGGAGGCCGCGGATGAAAAAGGGATCAAGGTTTTAAGCAGGCCGTTCACGGACGCAGCGATCGGGCTTGGGAATATCAGGGTCGCTAATATGGTCGCGCTGGGGGCGTATATCTTGGCTAAGGCGATCGTCCGGGCCGAGAGCGTACTTTCAGTCATCCATGAGATAGCCCCTTCGGAAAAGAAGGGCCTGATCGAGATCAATAAAAGGGCATTAGAGAAAGGTATGGGGCTTTGATATGGTAAGGGTAAGGTTCGCTCCGAGTCCGACGGGAAATTTGCATATTGGGGGCGCGCGCACCGCGATATTCAACTGGCTTTACGCCCGCGCAAAGGGCGGTAAGTTCATCTTAAGGATCGAGGATACTGATCAGGTGCGCTCCAAAAAAGAGTTTCTGGATGAAATACTTTTAAGCCTCAAATGGCTCGGCTTTAACTGGGATGAGCTTTATCATCAGAGTGAGCGTTTTGACATCTACCGCCAGCACGCCCAGCGGCTGCTTAAAGAGGGCAAGGCCTATATTGAGAAGAATGAGGCCGGCCAGGAGGCAGTGATCTATAAGGTCGCTCCGCAGACGATCGAGGTAAATGACCTTATCCGCGGCAAAATCGAGTTCGACGCCGAGAGCATCAAGGACCAGGTGCTTATTAAATCCGACGGGACCCCGACTTATAATTTTGCCTGCGTGGTGGATGATGCAACCATGGATATCACGCATGTCATAAGAGGAGACGATCATATCTCCAACACCCCCAAGCAGGTCTTGCTCTATCAGGCCCTGGGGCTCAAGATCCCGGAGTTTGCCCACCTGCCGCTTATACTCGGAGCTGAGGGTGGCAGGCTCTCCAAGAGGACCGGGGCTACTGCTATATCGGAGTACCGCAGTATGGGGTATTTGTCCGAGGCGCTTACTAACTACCTCCTGCTTCTCTCCTGGTCTCCCGGAGGGGACCGCGAGATCATAGGCCTTGAGGAGGCGGTAAAATTGTTTGATGTCCAGGATGTCAAAAAGACCGCCGCGACATTTGACATGGATAAACTTAACTGGCTGAACAACCAGTACCTGAAGTCCGCGGACAGTCAGAAACTGCTTATTGCGCTCCTGCCCGGGCTCATAGAAAAGGGTTATATCAAGCCGGATAATTTTGATAGAAATTACCTCGTTTCTTTGGTAAAATTATTCCAAGGCCGGCTGACTACGTTAAACGATTTTGCGGATTGGGCGGATTTTTTCCTCTGCGACCAGATAAACATGGATCCGGCGGCAGAGAAGAAGCATTTGGCTCAGGATCTCTCCCGGGAGTTCGGGATGTTTATCGAGCGATTGGATCTCCTGGCGCAATTTGACGTCGCCTCGATCGAGTCGTGTTTCCGTCAGCTGGTTGAAGAGCTGGGGATAGAATCCAAGGCCTTGATCCATCCGGTAAGGGTTGCCCTTACCGGCAAGACCATCGGCCCCGGACTTTTCGAGGTCATCTATTATTTAGGCAGGGAGCGCGCAAACACAAGGTTAAGAAAGGCGGTAGAAAGATGGAAAAACTAAGGACTAGCGTAAAGACCGTTTTGGCGGTTGCGATTTTATTGCAGGCTGCGGTTCTCCTCTGCGGTTGCTATACCGTGGCAGGGGCGACGGCGGGAGCCGCATACGGCGTGGTGAAGGATACAAAGACGACATACAATTTGATAATCGAGGCTGATAACTGGTTCAGGACGCACGCCTGGTAATATTATAAAAAGCGAGGGAAGTCCCGGTGAAAAATAGAATACTCCTGTTTTTATTGGTTTGTCTTTTAAGCGGCTGCGCGACTTATAAGATACAGAAAGGGCGGCCGCCCTATGACAAGGGCTACGTCGCTTCCAAGGACAGCTATGTCATCGCCGAATATACCATAGGCAAAGATAATGCCGCTCCGGCCGATAAACAGGTTGCCCAAGAGCGTTTCAAGAGAAGGAAAAATACCGTAGAGCAGTATTACCAGAAGATGGGCTACCTTGAGAGCCGCGCCAAAGAGGTTTTTCTGGATCCGCCGCTGTATCTTTTAAAGTTCATGTTCGGCATATTCCGCCTGCCTTCCATAATGGTCTCGGATTACAAATATAACCGTGACCCTAAATACAAGGATAAGGTGGATATGCTGGAAGAGACGGAGGATGAAAAGGAGCAGGAGCGAGTTAAGAAATTAAGGGCAGAGCTCGGAGATTATATCAAGAAGGATTTGGCAGGTGAGCCTGTAGGGGTCGAGGAGCGCCTGGCTAAGGCCGCTGTCGAGGATGCTGCCGCCGCGCAGGCTGTTCAGGAGGCCCGGGTTGCTGCCGTAGTAAGGCCGCAGGAGACGCCTGTTGAGGCGCCGCAGCCGCCGGTTTTGCAGAAGCAAGCGCCTGTATCTATTCCGGCCGCATCAAAGGAAGAAGCTGAGTCTAAGGCGTTGGCGCAAACCCCCGCCCCTAAGAAAGAACCGCCGAAGCCAAAGGCCAAGCCTATCTCCAAACCGGCCAAGGAAGAGCCTCCATCGGAACCGGTTGCAGTCATAACAGCTAACCCTGCAAAGGGGCCAGCTCCTTTGAGGGTGCACTTTAGCGCCGGAAGGTCGTATTCAAAGGGGGCCAGGATCGTGGCCTACTCCTGGGAGTTCGGGGACGGAGACACCTCAAACAGAATCGACCCGATCAATACATACTGGAGCACGACTTACGGCTCAAGGTATTTTGTCGTTACCCTTACGGTCAGGGACAATAAGGGTAATACCGCGGTTGCTACCACAACTGTCGAGGTAACTACCAAATAGGGGCGCTTAATGAGGAGATTTTATTTATCGGCCGCCCTGGCCGCGGCAGTTGTTTTTATAAGCTCTTTGGCCCTTGCCCAGCAGCCGGTTTCAAGCAACGATGCCAAGGTCGCCGTGGAAAGATGGCTGCGCCTTATGGACAACGGTGAATATGAAGCCTGTTACGCAATGCTTTCCTCGGTTTATATCGATTCGATCAAGACAGGAAGCCCTAATGAGCCGAAAAGGTATTGGGTAAGGAATATGGGGACAGCCCGCAGCTCTTTAGGGCTTAATGAGTCAAGGAGGCTGTTCCGCATGACCCCGGCTCGGCAGCTTATAAGCAGCCGCGGCAGTTCAAGGCCGGGCAGCTATATCATATTTGATTTCCAAAGCTCTTTTTCCAACGAGCCCGAAGTAAACGAGACCATTTCGGCGCACCTTGAAAACGGCGAATGGAAGATCTCTTCGTATATTTTTAATTAACCCCAGTTGCAGGAGGCCCTTATGGCCGTGAAAAAGGTCGGCGAGAAGTACAGATGCAATGTTTGCGGCAATGAGGTCACGGTGACTAAAGTTGGCGGGGGAGAGCTCGTCTGCTGCGGCAAGCCGATGGAAAAGCTAGAAGGCTAGTTCTTTATAACTTACTGCCCTGTCGTCTAATTGGTAGGACTTCAGATTCTGGATCTGACTATCATGGTTCGATTCCATGCGGGGCAAGATATTAAGGATCTCTTATGAATGAAAAAATAGTTATACTAGAGACTACGCAGGGAAAAATCGAGATCAAGCTTATGCCGGACGTTGCTCCTAAGGCTTGTGAAAATTTCATAGGCCTTGTGGAGAAAGGTTATTATAACGGGCTCATTTTTCACCGGGTGATCAAGGATTTTATGATCCAGGGAGGGGACCCTACCGGCACAGGCTCAGGGGGGCAGTCGCTCTGGGGTAAGCCGTTTGCCGATGAGGTCACGCCTGTCGCCAAGTTTGACGGCCCCGGGATCCTGGCCATGGCCAATTCCGGGCCCAACACCAACGGCAGCCAGTTTTTCATAACCTGCGCCAAGACCCCCTGGCTTAGTATGCGCCACACCATATTCGGCACCGTCACCAGCGGCTATGATGCGGTGCAAAAAATTGAATCCACGCCGACCGGGCCGGGGGACAGGCCTATTCCCGAGCAGAAGATCATCAAAGCCTACTTAAAAGCTTAAATAATTCTTATCAAAGGACATTAAGGTGGCAGACTCCTTAAAGAAAAAATTATTTTATATTTTTCTGTGCATCTTTTTTTTCGGGATGGCGATGAGGTACCTCGACCGCGCCCCTCCGAGAAGCTATTGCGACTTTAAGGTATACTACCATACGGCAAAGGCGTTCCTTGCGGGGCAGGATATATACGCGCGGCCCCTCATAGAGATCACTCCCTTTAAGTACTCACCTTTTTTTGCCTTGCTCATTAGTCCTTTGGGCCTGCTGCCAATTAAAGCGGCCGCGGTGATATTCCTGGTCCTTAATTTCTTTGCTACTGTCGCGATGCTGTGGCTCACAAATAGGATCTGCATAAGCCGAAATTTTTCCAACCGGACGAACTTCCTTATTTATTTCCTGGAACTCCTTTTTATGGGCAGGTTCATCGTGCTAGTCTGGGATTCCGGACAGGTCAATATAATCATGTGTGCGCTGCTGTTGCTGAGCCTTTATTCATTTTCCAAGGGCCGGGATATTTGCGGCGCAGCGGCGCTGGCCGGATCCGTATTTTTTAAATACATGCCCGTTATATTCGTGCCGTATTTTGCCTTGCGAAAAAAATTCAAGATCGTGGCCTTGACAGTTTTATTCGTTATGGCATGGATGCTTTTGCCTGCCCTTTACGCTGGATTCGAGAAGAATTTTTCTTATCTTGCCTCCTGGCTGCCCTCTATATCCGCTAGTTCGCTGGATTGGGCCTCCTATGTAAGCTACAAGAACCAATCTATTTTTTCTTTTATCGCGCGCCTCTTAAGCCCGAGGCCTACTTATGTCATTATCGGTAATCTAAGCTTCACTCAGGCGATGTTTATCGCTTACATCCTGGCAGGTCTTCTGTATCTAGCGGCATTGATCCCCGCAAAGAACAAGGATACGGGAAACCTTGACTTCGCCTTGCTTTTTTCTTATCTGCCCCTTTTTAATCCTAACGGCTGGATGCATAATTTCGTTTTTTTAATATTCCCTTTTGCCTATCTTATTAATTATCTTATAAAGATAAAGTTCAAGGATTATATAGTTTTGACCTGCCTTATCCTGGCTTTTATTTTGACTTCCTGGCTGAGCCCGGAAGTTGTGGGAAAAAGCGTGACGAGTATTTCGCTGGAGCTGTCCTGTATAACTATAGGGGCGCTGTTTATGGTTTTGGCCCTTTTAAAACTTAAATTCGGCGTTTTTGCCGCCGGCGAAGAAAAGCTTTTAAAGGAAGATGAGCGGGAAAGATGACTAAACCGTTTATAAAAAGTCTGAAGATCTCTGGTAGGTTCAAGCGTCTGGCCGGGCATTCCGCAAAGACGGAAGGTTTGAAATCCGGGCTGGTGAGCCTTAAGCCCGGCGAGGCTATAGGCTGCCATTGCACAAAAGATAAGGAAGAGGCGCTGATCATATTGGAGGGAAGGGCCAGGGTATTTTACGGTAAAAAGCAGGCATCCGCCGGGAAGGATTCATTTGTTTTTATCCCGCGGGATACCATACATGATGTGAAGAATATAGGCCCGGGGCAGTTAAGGTATGTTTATGTGACTTCAAAGGCAAAGCATGCGAGGGGGTAAAGATGGCTACGATCGATGATTTCAGAAAGTTAGAACTAAGGGTTGCCCGGATCAAGGAGGTCAATGACCATCCGGATGCGGATAAGCTTTACGTGATAATCTTGGACTTAGGCGACAGGACCAAACAGGTGGTCGCAGGGATAAAGAAATCTTATGCCAAGGAAGACCTGGTAGGGAAACAGGTAGTGGTCGTGGACAATCTTGATCCGGCGATGCTGCGCGGTGTGGAGAGCCAGGGGATGATCCTTGCGGCATCTGATGATGAGGGGCTGGCGATCGTTGGCCCGGCGAAAGAGATGAAATTGGGAAGCATCGTAAAATGATAAAGCAGTTTGTTCCAAGCGAGTATTGCCTGAAATGCAAGGGGTGCTGCCGGTTCAGGGAGCAGGAGTCCGCCTGGTCGCCCTGCCTTCTTGACGATGAGATCCAGGAACTTCTGGATAAGGATGTGCCTGCCGCATATATTTCTAAATCCAGGAAGATCATGCCCGTCCCGGCGCCGCAGGGGGAAGGCTTTATCTGCCCATTCCTTGGGCCCAATGATAACAAATGCCGCATATACGAGCTGCGTCCATTCGAATGCCAGCTGTATCCATTCCTGCTGAATTTAAGGTCGGGCAAGGCGATCTTAAGCGTGGACTTAAACTGTCCGTATGCTGCTGAATCCGCCGGGAAGCCGGAGTTCAAGGAGTATCTGGAGCACTTGAATGGTTACCTTAACTCACCCGCCCAACTCAAACTGTTAAAGGATAACCCCCAGATCATTCAGGCCTACGAAGAGGTGGCTGAGGTGGTCGAGTTGAGGGATCCGGATGAAGCTTAATAGATTATGTATCAAAGACAGGCTGCTCTTCCAGCGCTATCTTGGGCTTAAGGCGCATGAGCTTTCGGTGTATGCTTTCGAGGATATTTATATCTGGAGAAGTCTGTTCGATATTCAGTGGGCCCTTGTCAATAAGAGCCTCTGCATTTTTTTTCGGGACAATATCGGGGCGTTTCTTTACCTTTCGCCGCTATCCTTGAAACACGATCCCGCCGCTTTGCAGGAGGCGTTTCATATCCTTGACGGAGTGAACAAGAATGCGGATATCTCGCGCATCGAAAACGCGGAAGAGGGGGAGCTCGGCTTTTACCGTCGGGAAGGTTTTGACTGCCGGCTTAAGTCGCATGACTATCTTTGCAGCAGGGCCGACCTGGCGGCATTGTCCGGGAACAGGTTCAAGTCCAAGCGCGCAAGCTCGAATTATTTCGTAAAGAACTACCGGCACGAGTATTTTGATTTTTCTTTAAAACATAAAGATGCCTGTTGTGAGCTTTTTGACGCCTGGGCGCTTGAGCGCAGATCAAAAAGCCAGGATGATGTTTACAGCTGGTGCTTATCGGATACCCGCATGGCCCTGGAAGAGCTCTTAGGCGCTTACAAGAAATTGAAAGTCTTGGGCCGGCTGGTAGCGGTCGATAAAAAGATCAAGGCCTTTACCTTCGGATACGAATTAAATAAAGACACCTTTTGCATTCTTTATGAAGTGGCGGACCTGTCCGTAAAAGGGATCGCGCAGTTTGTTTTTGCTGAGTTCTGCCGTGAACTTAAAAAATACAGGTATATCAATGTGATGGATGACTCGGGGCTGGCTAATCTTAAAGCGGTGAAGCTGTCGTATAAACCCGCAAGGCTGGTCCCAGCTTATATCGTAAAAAGGCATGCATAGGCATTTAGACGATGTGGAGCTCACCATATTTGACACCGAGACTACCGGGCTTGATCCGTCTTTCGGGGACAGGGTGGTGGAGATCGCCGGGATAAGGATAAAGGGCGGCAGGGAGATAGCGAAATTTGCTACATTGGTCAATCCCCTGCGTCCTATTTCGCCCGCCGCTTTCCAGGTGAACCATATTTCGCAGGAGATGCTTGAGGGAGCGCCTACGGCTGAATCCGCCATGCTTGAGTTCCTGCGCTTTGCCAAAGGAAGCTGCCTGTGCTCCTACAATGCGGGCTTTGACCTGAAATTCTTGGACAGCGAGCTTAAGCTGATCGGCGAAGGAGCGCTTTCCGGTTTTTCGGTTGCGGATATCCTTAAGATGGCCAGGCGCCTTGTCCCCGGCCTTGAGCGCTACGCGCTTTGGTTTGTGGCGGGAAAATTCGGGGTGAGGGCAAAGCAGGAGCACCGGGCAATGTCTGATGTTGAGATGACCCTTGAGGTTTTCAACAGGCTCAAGGAAATATTTTATCTTAAGGGCTTGCGCGACTTCGGGCAGTTCCTTAACCTTTTCTCAATAGATCCGGCATTCCTGAATGATCTGAACCAGCAGAAGATCAACCGGATCCAGGAGGCGATAACCCTGGGCGTAAAGCTTAAGATCAAATACCTTACCTCCTCCAGCGCCGCTATCTCGGAGAGGGAGGTAACGCCCAAAGAGATCAAGCGGGATAATAAGATTTATTATATGGTCGGGCACTGTCATTTAAGGCGCGAGGAGCGCACATTCAGGATCGATGGCATATTGCACATGGAAGTCATATAAACTTAAGATCGAACCGGCCCTGGTCTTTGAGGCGCTAAAGGGCCGCCGGCACTGCTTTTTCCTGGACACCAGCCTCAGGCAAGAGGGGTCAGGCAGGTACTCTTTTCTTGGGGTCGATCCGTTCGCAATATTTAAAAAGACCGGGAAGGACCCCTTTGACCAGCTAAGGGCAGCTTTTGGCCCTTACAGGATCCCGCGGTCAGCGCGCCACTTTCCGTTTATGGGGGGTGCAGTCGGCTACCTGGGTTATGATCTGGGTTTTGCCCTGGAGGAGAGGCTTGTCAAAAGATCCGCTGATGACCTGAAGCTGCCGGACTGTTTTTTTGCTTTTTATAACACGGCAATAATTATCGATCATAAGACGAGCATCCTCCATGCGTTCTCCTGCGGCATCCCTGAAAAAAAAGGCCATCTGGCAGCGGTCCTGGCCAAGGAGAACCTGCGCAGGATAGAGAAACTGCTTTCAGGCATTGAGCCGCGCGCAAATTTTGCGGGCAAGAGAGCCGAATGCAGCGGACTTACTTCAAATTTTTCACGTCTGGGTTATATCGCCGCGGTGAAGAGGGCCAAGCAGTATATAAAGGATGGGGATATTTATCAGGTCAACCTGTCTCAGAGGTTCCGGGCTAAAAGCACATTAGATGCGCCGCAGATATATATGAACCTGCGCAAGGCCAGCCCTTCTCCATTTGGTGCCTATTTTGATGCCGGAGATTTTCAGATCTTAAGCTCGTCCCCGGAGAGGTTCTTGAAGGTGGAGGATGGGGTTGTGATCACCCGTCCGATGAAAGGGACCCGCCCGAGGGGCAAGGATAAAAAAACTGACGCGAGCTTAAAGAGGCAGCTTTTGAACAGCCGCAAGGATGAGGCGGAGCTGGTCATGATCGTGGACTTGGAGCGCAACGACCTTGGCAAGGTCTGTAGCTATGATTCGGTAAGTGTCAGGGCTTTAAAGCAGATGGAGGAGTATTCCACTGTTTTTCAGACTACCGCCACTGTCGCCGGGTCTCTGCACAAGGGCAAGGACAGGTTTGATGCCTTGCGGGCGTGTTTCCCCGGAGGCTCCATCACCGGCTGCCCCAAGATACGCTCGATGGAGATCATCGAAAAGCTTGAGCCAAGCCGCCGGGGGATTTACACCGGAAGTCTCGGGTATATAAGTTTTTCAGGTAGCATGGATTTCAATATCCTTATCCGGACGATCCTTATTAAGGGCAAGCGGCTGTATTTTGGCGTGGGGGCCGGGATCGTGGCGGATTCGGTCCCTGAGGAAGAGTATGAGGAGACATTGGTCAAGGCAAAAGGGATGATGGAGGCGATCGGTGCCGGCTAAAAGGATAGTTTATCTAAACGGTAAATTTATAGCGGCTGACAACAAGACGGCCCTTGTCAGGGACCCTGCATTCCTGGCCGGGCCCGGGGTTTTTGAAACAATGCGTTCTTACCGCGGAAGGATCGTTTATCTTGATGAGCACTTGAGGCGCTTAAAAAGATCATCTGCTCTGGCAGGCCTTAAATTGAATTACACGGCGGCCAAGCTTAAGGCTGTTATCGGAAAGGCCGTTTCTTTAAATAAGCTCCGGGATGCATGCGTGAGGGTAACGGTCTGGAGATCTGCCCATGGCATGGGAATCCTCGCCGCCGCTGAGAAGTACGAGCCTCACACGGACCAGAAATACAAAGCTGGATTTTCTGCCTACATCTCTTCGGTCAGGCAGAATGATCCGTCTTCGGCCCTGATCAAGAGCGTTAACCGCATCCTTTATGACATGGCTCTTAAGGAAGCCCGGATCAAGGGCTGTGATGAGGCGGTCTTGGTTAACTCCAAAGGCGAGCTGGCCGAGGGTTCGCGCAGCAATATCTTCTTAGTAAAAGACGGCCAGGTATTTACGCCTCTTCTGGAATGCGGTTGCCTTGACGGGATAACCCGCCGCGCGGTCCTGGCCCTGGCTAAAAAGAAGAAGATAAAGGTGCATGAGGCGCGCCTTTTGCCCCGCGACCTGCTTTCTGCCGACGAGGCGTTCCTGACAAATTCGCTTATGGGGATCATGCCGCTTACCTTTTTAGAGCGGACGGCGATCGGAAAACGCGGATCTCCGGTTACGGCGCTTTTAGTGAAGGAGTATAATATTTTATCCAGGAAATGAACAAAAATATCAGATTGCCATTTAAGAGCAGGGTGGCGGTCCTGGCGTTGGGAGGCCAGGCCAAGAACACAGTTTGTTTTGCCAAGGGCGCTTCTGCCCAGGTCAGCGCTGTGGCCCGCGATCTGGCTACTCCCGAGGGGCTTCTCGGATTTGAAAAAGAGGCAGGCCGTTACTTACGTAAAAAGCCACGCTTAATCGCGCATGACCTTCATCACGACTACGCCTCGACTCAATTTGCCGCAAAGCTTAAAGGCAGGGGTTTGCGCCTGGTCCCGGTGCAGCATCACCATGCCCACATCGCATCCTGCATGGCCGAAAATAGGCTTAATAATAAGAAAGTGATCGGCGTGGCCTTTGACGGGACAGGCTTAGGCGCCGACGGTTCTTTGTGGGGAGCGGAATTCCTTATTTGTGATTACAGGGGATTTATTAGGGCGGCCCATCTGAAAGAGGTGCCGCTTTTGGGCAATGAGATGGCGATAAGAGAGCCTTGGCGGCTGGCTGCGGCTTGGCTCGATGGTATTTATAATGATAGGTTTCTTAAATTGGATATTAAATTTGTAAAAGGGCTGGACAAGGCAAGGTGGCAGGCCCTTAAAAAGATCTATTGTTCCGGCTTCAATCCGGTTTTGGCCAGCAGTATGGGCAGGCTTTTCGACGCCGCTGCGTCGCTAGCCCTTTGTAAATACAAAGCCGGATCCGAGGGGGAGCTTGCGATAGCGCTTGAGCAGGCCTGCGTCGGGCACGGGGAAGGTTTAAGCGTTTACGAGTTCAAGCTTATCAATAAAGCCGGCACCTGCATCATTGATCCCGCCGGTGTTTTTAAAGGCATTATCCGGGACCTTAAAAACAAGAGGCCCGTGCCGGATGTCGCCTATTCTTTCCACTTAAGTGTAGCCGGGATGGTTAGAGAAGTGTGTCTTTTATTGCGAAAAAGCTCAGGCATTAAACGCGCAGTTCTCTCCGGCGGGGTTTTCCAGAATAAAGTATTATTAAGGCTGGTTTCTGAATCATTGCTTTGCGAAGGTTTTGAAGTTTTGACGCATCGGGATCTATCTTGTAATGATTCAGGAATCTCGCTGGGCCAGGCGGTGATCGCAGCCGCGGGGAGTTAAGCTATGTGCCTTGCCATACCCATGAGGGTTAAAAGTATTAATGGCGCTTACGCCAAAGTCGAGTCGGGCAGGCTTTTACGCCATGTGAATATCCAGATGCTTGCAGGGCTTAAGGCTGGCGATTTTGTCATTGTGCATGCGGGTTTTGCGATACAGAAGCTTGACCCTGGGAGGGCCAGGGAAACCTTAAGGATCGTTAATGAGATACATTGACGAGTTCCGGGATAAGAAGTTAGCGGCGGCGCTCTCCGGGCATATTGCCCGCCTTGTGCCTGAGCGCGGCTTAAAGTTTATGGAGGTCTGCGGAACCCATACCATGAGTTTTATGAGGTTCGGCCTGGACAAGATGCTCCCCGGGAACCTAAGGCTTATCTCCGGCCCGGGGTGCCCTGTTTGTGTGAGCGCGCAGGGCTACATCGATAAGGCGGTATGCCTGGCCAAAGACAAGGACAATATCATTTTAACGTTCGGCGATATGCTGCGGGTCCCCGGATCGGACTCTACCTTAGAAAAGGAAAGGGCCGCGCATGGCAACATCCACATGGTTTATTCTCCTTTGGATGCTTTAAGGTTCGCAAAAGGAAATCCTGAGAAAAAAATAATATTTCTTGCGGTGGGTTTTGAGACAACGATACCTACGATAGCCTTGAGCATGGTCGTAGCAAAAAAAGAAAAGATCCGCAATCTTTTTTTCCTGTGCTCCCTAAAGACTATCCCTGCGGCGATGGAGCTTTTGGCCCGGGATAAAGCTCTTGCGCTTGACGGCTTCTTGTGTCCGGGCCATGTCTCTGCTATAATCGGTTCCGGGGCGTATGAGTTTATCGTAAAGAAATACGGCATCGCCTGCTGCGTCGCAGGTTTTGAGCCGGTGGATATGCTGGAGGGGATTCTTTTCCTGGTGGAACAGAGTATCGGGAAAAAGACGCTTCGCGTGGAGAATCAATATAACCGCGTGGTAACAAAAAACGGCAACCTCAAAGCGCAAAGGATTATTTCCCGCGTATTTAGTCCATGCGACGTTGCCTGGCGCGGGCTGGGCATTATCCCGGGGAGCGGCCTTAAAATAAAAAAAGAGTTCGCCTCTTTTGACGCAGAAAAAGAGTTTAAAATCAGTTGCCTCCCGGTGGGTTCGGATAAGCGGTTGTCAAAATGCAAATGCGGTGATGTCTTGAAAGGCAAGATCTCGCCTGCGGAGTGCCCTATTTTTAGGCGTTCCTGCACTCCGGAGAATCCCTTCGGCCCGTGCATGGTTTCTATTGAAGGAGCATGCAATGCTTATTATAAATACCGTTAAAAAGATATCAGTTCTTGCTCTGGCACTTTTTATGTTGGCAGCCTGTTCCCAGGAGAAGCAGCTGCAGGGCGCGCGCAAAGATGCCTCCGAGGCTAAGCGTTACTATGAACAGGCAGTATCCGGGTATAAGGAGCTGGCTAAAAAAAGCGGCGGGAGAAGCCAGCTATATCTGGAGCTGGGCAGGCTGTATTACAGCTACGGCGATTTTGAATCCGCGGCGCAGGCGTTTAAGAAAAGCAGCGAGGAAGAGGCGCAAAGGCTCCTGGCGGTATCTTATTACCGTATAGGCGAGTTTGCCGATGCCCTGGATGCATTCGCCAAAAAGGAGATTAAGGATGCGGAGTATTTATACTACCAGGGGTTGACCTGCGAGAAGCTCAACCTTTTTGATGAGGCGCTTTCAGCCTACAGGAAGATAGAAAACGGCCGCTGGAAGGCCATGGCCGCGCAGCGCATCGATATCATCGAAAGGCAGGGGAAGGCGTCATTAATCAAGGATCTCGACCCGCAGGTCAGCCAGATGATCTCTTCGGCCCCTTCAGCAACAGATCATCCCCAGGCAGGCGCGGTCATACTTTACTGCGATGAAAAGATCGATGTGACCGTTGACAATAAGGAGATCTCGACTTCGCAATACCTGGTCAAGATCCTTAACGAGCGGGGTAAGGAGAAATACTCCGAAGCAAGCGTCGAATACGATTCCACCTTTGAAAAAGTTGAGCTGGAGTACGCAAGGACGATCAAGCCTGATGGAAGCGTGGTCAATGTCGGCAGCCGGCACATCCGCGACGTTTCGAAGTACCTTAATTTCCCTCTTTACAGCAATGCCCGGGTTTACATCATATCGTTCCCCGAGGTAGCTATAGGCTCAGTGATCGAATACAAAGTAAGGGTGGTACGCAACCAGCTGATCAATAAGAAGGATGTTGTGCTGGGGTATCCTCTGCAGTCGCTGGAACCGATAGCCATCGCGAACCTTACTTTCAGTATTCCTAAGGCCAGGCCCCTGTACGTAAAGGTCCTCAATGAAAAGTATAATAATTTCAAAGCGGAGCTTAAGCCGGTTATCCGGGAGAGCGGCGGATTAACAGTTTACAGCTGGAAGTTCAGGGATATCCCTGAGATAATCCCTGAGCCGGATATGCCGCCTTATAACGAGATCAATCCTTCAATGCTGTTGTCTACATTCGACAGCTGGGAGGAGGTCTATAAATGGTGGTGGGAATTGGCCAGGGACAAGATGAAGCCTGATGACAGTATCAGTGAGAAGGTGCGCGAACTGACCCGCGGAAGATCCACCCCCCGGGAGAAGGCGGAGGCGATCTATAACTTTTGCGCGCAGGAGATCCGCTATGTCGCGGTTGAGTATGGGCAGGCAGGATACGAGCCGCATGCGGCCGGGGATATTTTCAGGAACAAATACGGCGACTGCAAGGACCAGGCCGTGCTTCTGGTCACCATGTTAAAGTGCGCCGGCTTAGAGAGCTGGCCGCTTCTTATAAGCACCCGCGATTATTACAACCTTTCTCCGGATTTTCCCGCGAGCCTTTTTAACCACTGCATTGCCGCGGTTTATTTGGACGGCGGCATCGTTTTTATGGATCCGACTGCCGAGACCTGCTCTTTTGGCGACCTTCCTTCCGGCGACCAACAGAGGCGGATCATGCTGTTCAAGGATACCGGGCATATTATTTTAGATACGCCGCTGTATCCGATGGAACATAACCTCCTAAAGCAGTCTTACAGTATTGCGGTGGATGAGAGCGAAAGCATCAGTGCGCAAAAAAGCGTTTGGGGGATCGGCGCATACGGCCAGAGGCAGCGCTATTGGCTGCTTTACACCCAGCCGGAATTAATAAAGAATATACTTAAAGAAAAGATCCAGGAGCTGACCGTAGGTGGAATGCTCGGGGATTATGCCATCGAAGGCCTCAAGGACCTCAGCCGGCCGATCGTTTTAAAATATGATTTCAAGGGCCCGGAGTTCTTTACCGCGGCCGGGGCTTTAAGGATAATGCCTCAGCTTTCCAGCCTCGATGCATCCCTGAGCGCCAAAGACACGCGCAAATATCCGATAGAGTTTGACATGCTGGATACCCAGGAGATGCGCTACCAGATCAGTATCCCTTCAGGGTATAAAATCAAGTATATGCCTAAAGACATAAAGGAGGATAGCCCTTGGCTAAGGTTATGCGTCGGATACGAGCAAAAGGGCGGCAATATTAATTTCCTGCAGAAGATCGAGCTTAAGGAAAGGGTTATCCCTGAGGAGAAATATCCTGAATTCAAGGCTTATTTCGATGGGCTTATAAAGAAGCTCAAGCAGAGGGTTGTTTTGGAGAGGCAGGGCAAGATTTGAAAGGCTCTCCGTTGAAATTGTACAAAAAGCTTTACCGCTGTTTCGGCCCGCAGCATTGGTGGCCGGCGAAAAACGCATTCGAGGTGATGGTCGGGGCGATCCTTACCCAGAACACGGCCTGGGCAAATGTTGAGAAGGCGATAGCTAACCTTAAAAAGGCGAAGGCGCTTGAGGCGCGTAAGCTTAACGCGCTTTCTTCTAAAAGGCTTGCCCGGCTTATTCGGCCTGCAGGGTATTACAACATCAAGGCTGCCCGGCTCAAGTGTTATTTAAGGTTTGTGCTGGATATTTACGGGGGCAGCGTGCGTAGGATGAGTATTGTGCCTGAAGTTACCCTGCGCCGCCAGCTTCTTTCGGTAAAAGGCATCGGGCCGGAGACCGCGGATTCCATCCTTCTGTATGCCTTAAACAAGCCGGTGTTTGTGGTCGATGCCTACACCAAGAGGATTTTTTCGCGCCACGGGTATTTTGACGAAGGCGCAGGCTATGAGGAAGTGCAGGGATTTTTCACTCGCAAGCTTAAAAAAGATGTAAAATTGTTCAATGAATACCATGCGCTTATCGTGGAGCTGGGAAAGAGTTTCTGCCGCAAAAACAAGCCCAGATGTTCAGAGTGCCCCTTAAAAGATGATAAATAACGCGCGCCTTTTAAAACTCATACGAAAACTTGTAAGTATTGATTCCCAGAACCCTCCTGGGGATGAATCCGCAATAGCCGGTTTTGTCGCCGGATACCTGCAAAGGCTCGGCCTCAGGGTCAGGACTTATGAGTTTGCGAAAAACAGGGCCAACGTGGTCTCGGTGCTTAAAGGTTCCGGCCGCCGTTCTTTGCTCATCACTCCGCACTTGGATACGGTTCCAGCCGGAAGGAGCTGGACCGTGCCTCCTTTTAAGGGAGTGGTCAAAGCGGGCAGATTGTATGGCCTGGGGGCAACTGATTGCAAGTCCAACCTTGCCTGCGCCATGGAGGCGTTAAACAGCATTGTCGAGGATGGCGTAAGGCCGGGGTATGACCTTATTTTTGCCGCTACTGCCGACGAGGAGAGCGGCTCTGAACTCGGCCTGATCCCGCTTCTGGAGAAAAGGGTATTAAAGCCCGATGCGGCCCTGGTGCTGGATGCCGACGATTTCGATATCATTACCACGCAAAAGGGGCTTATACATATTAAAGTAAAAATAAAAGGCAGGAAGGCGCACGGGGCGTATCCCTGGCGCGGGGTCAATGCCATAGATACTGCCGTCTCCCTTATTAAAGGGATCAAGTCGCATAAGTTCAGGTACAAAAAGAATAAATACCTTCGCCCTCCGACGGTAAATGTCGGCACGATCAAGGGAGGGGATAAGGTCAATGTTGTGGCTGATTGGTGCGAGTTGGAGCTGGACCTGAGGTTTTTGCCGGGGACAAAAGGCAGGGACCTTATGAGGCAGATCAAAAATATTATTAGAAGGCATGCTCCGCATTCAACGGTTGAAACAGAGGGTATCCAGGAGCCGTATTCTATAAGGGATGATCATCCCCTAGTTTGCGGATTAAGGGATTCTGCCCGCAGATTCAAAGTTGATTCCCGGATCAAGGGTTCGGAGGGCGCCACGGTCATAACCTTCTTTCAGCACAAGGGGATCCCGGCGGTGGCTACAGGATACGGCTCAGGCAGCTGCGCGCACATGGCGGATGAATACGTGAAGCCGAGGGATCTCTATAAAGGCGCGCTGGTATTAGAGGATTTCTTAAAAAGCTACAGGTTTAAATAAAGGAGCCATGCGCATGGACGGTATCAATATCATCAAGAGGCCGCGGCTAAAAAAACCCTACATGATCGTTGCCTGGCCGGGGATGGGTGAGGTGGCGTTTAAGGCGGCGACTTATCTTGTGGAGGGGCTGAAAATGCAGGAGTTCGCCAGCATGCCCTCCGAGGAGTTCTTTTTTCTCACCGGAAGCGTGATCAAAGACGGGGTCTTGGATATGCCGGATATGCCCCAGAGCAGGTTTTACTACTGGAAAAATCCCGCTTGCAGGCCCGGGGTAAAAACAGACGGCCGCGACCTGATAATATTTATCAGTAACTCTCAGCCTGACCTGAGCAAGGCGGAGGTGTATTCACAGAGGATCATTGGCCTTGCCAAGTCCTTTAAGGTCGAGACCATAATAGGTTTTGCTTCCCTGCCGCAGGCAGTGGATCACACACAGGAGGCGGCTGTATGGTTTGCCGCGACTCACCAGGAGCTTAAGGATGAACTTAAGAAACACAATTTCAACTTCCTGCCCGAAGGCCTGGTCAGCGGGATGAATGGTTTATTTTTAGGGCTGGCCAAGAAGGCGGGGTTGAAGGGTTTTTGCCTTTTAGGGGAGATCCCTCTTTACACTATTCAGATCGAAAATCCCAAGGCCTCATGGTCGGTGCTAAAGGCGTTTTTGAAGATCATAAACATCCGCCTTGACCTGGGTTTATTATCGGAACAGGCGCACAACATGGAGGGGGAGATCAGCAAACTTCTTGATTACCTCAAGATTACTCCGCAGGTCCACCCCGGGCCGATCGGTGAGGAGGAGATCGAGAAGATCAAGAAAAGCCTGGCCCAGCTGACCAGGCTTCCGGCTTCGGTAAAGGAGAAGATCGAGAAGCTCTTTAGGGAGTCCGGCTCCGACATATCCAGGGCCAACGAATTAAAGAGCGAGCTGGACATGTGGAGCGTGTACAAGGAGTACGAGGACAGGTTTCTCGACCTTTTCCGTAAAAATGACGATAAGGGGGATTGATGAATGGCGGCTCGGGAATAAAAGCGGTCATATTCGATCTTGGCAATGTTCTGATCGATTTTGATTATGGACGAGCCGCGGCCCGGATATTCAAGTTTACCAGGAAGACCCCGGAGGAGCTTCTGCGTTTTTTCTTTGAATCGGATATCCCGCCTTTATTTGAGGCTGGCGGGATCTCGCCGCAGGATTTCTTCCTGAAGGTAAAAGAGGAGATCGGACTTGACCTTGGGTTCGAAGATTTCGTGCCTATTTGGAATGAAATATTCTTTTTATCCGAAAAGAATGACCGGGTAAATGAGATCGCAAGAAACCTAAAAGGGCGTTATAAGCTGGCGTTCCTGTCGAACATAAATATACTGCACCTTGATTATATCAGGAGCAAATTCGCTTCTATTGTCAGCGAGTTCGATTATCCGCTTTCTTCATGCGAGCTGGGGTTCATAAAGCCTCAGGAGGAGATCTATAAAAAGGCCCTTGCGGTATTGGGTGTTTCGGCAGGAGAGGCCTTTTACACGGATGACCGCAGGGAGCTTGTCGAGGGGGCCAGGCGCCTGGGTATCAAGGGGTTTGTTTTTAATGGGCCAGAACAGCTTAAGGAGGACCTCGCCGGTTCCGGGGCGACATTCACATAGAGATGAAAAAAGATAAGATCCTTCTTAGCCACGGAAGCGGGGGGAGGCTGATGCATGAGCTTATCCGGGAAGTTTTATTAAAAAAACTTGGCAATCCCATTCTGCGGGAGCTATCCGACAGTGCCCTGTTGCCTTTTAAGGATAAGCTTGCGTTCACCACTGATTCATTTGTGGTCAGCCCTTTGTTTTTCCCCGGCGGGGATATCGGTAAGCTGGCGGTCTGCGGCACGGTCAATGACCTGGTGATGTTGGGGGCGGTGCCGGAGTATATATCCCTGGGGCTGATCATTGAAGAGGGGCTGGAGATCTGCCTGCTGGAGAAAATAATCGATTCCATCTCTTTGGCCGCCAGGGCTGCCGGAGTGACTGTAGCCACCGGGGACCTGAAGGTTGTGGAGAAAGGTGCTTGCGATAAGATATTTATTAACACCTCCGGCGTAGGAAGGGTCATTAATGGCAGGAGTCTATCCCTAAAGAAGATAAGCCGCGGAGATAAGATCATCCTTACCGGGCCTTGCGGCCGGCATGGCATGGCGGTGCTGGCCAAAAGGAAAGGGCTGGACCTTGGCTTTAATATTAAAAGCGACTGCGCTGCGTTGAATAAATTATTGCTTCCGGTGCTAAAGAATACTGATGCCGTAAAGTTCATGCGCGATCCGACAAGAGGCGGGGTGGCTACTACCTTGAATGAGATAGCCGCAGGAGCCAAAAAGGGGATCGTTATCGAGGAGGATAAGGTGCCTGTCTCTTCGCAGGTGAGGGCAGCCGGAGAGCTTTTGGGCATAGATCCTTTGTATATCGCAAATGAGGGGAGTGCGTTATTGGTAGTAAAAAAGAGCGCTGCGGCCAAAGTTTTAAAGGCGCTAAAAAGCGATCCCCTGGGCCATAAGAGCGCTGTCATTGGGGAGGTCACGGACACTCACAGGGGGCGCGTAATTTTAAAGACAATTCTGGGAACCAAGCGTATAATAGATATGCTGACCGGGGAGCCGTTGCCGAGGATATGTTAAAATATGAAGACCGCTAAATTTCAGAGAAGGTTCTACCGCGACTGGACAAGATCGAAGGATCTGCATCTTACCCATATTATCGCCAAGGAGACGGATCTGCAGGTTTTTACCAGAAGGCCGCCGGACAAGAAGTCCGTTGAGGAGAAGGTCCGTTCTTTGCGCTGGGATATCGAGCATTACATCAGCAAGGACCATCGTTTTCTCACATCCTTAAAACCAATTTCTGTTGAGATCAACGCGCCTCAAATCGTAAAGGTGATGAATGAGGCTGCCAGGCTTGTCAGTGTCGGGCCGATGGCTTCGGTCGCAGGGGCTGTTGCGGAGTTTGTAGGGCAGGACCTTCTTAAGGCCGGGCATAAGGATGTGATCGTTGAGAACGGGGGGGATGTATTCTTAAAGAGCACAAAGGTAAGGGCAGTGGGTATTTATGCCGGCAGGTCCAAGATGTTGAGCAGGCTCAAAATCAGGATCAGGCCTAAGGATACGCCGATGGGCATATGCACCTCCTCGGGGACGATCGGGCATTCATTGAGCTTCGGCTGCGCCGACAGCGTGGTGATCATATCCAAGAACGCGGTGCTGGCGGATGCGGTGGCGACCGCCACCTGCAATCGCGTTAACTCCAAAGACGATATGCAGAGGGCGCTTGACTTTGCAAGAAGCATAAAAGGCGTTACCGGGGCCGTCATTATCCTGAAAAACAACCTTGTCACCTGGGGGAACATCGAATTTATAGACAAGGTCTAACCTCCCGTCGATAAGATACCTGCCTTGAGCCTTCCAAAAAATCAAAAAAATCTTGACAATGGCAGCGCGATGTGATAAAAATTAATATAGGTAAGGGATTAGCAGCATCATTTAGGAGGTTTAAAAGACCAAATTGGAAAAATAAGGATAGATCAAGAGGGCCTGAAAGAAACTGGAGGGGCCCTTTTTTAATTGAGGGCATAAGTTATGGAGCCGGCAATAAAGATTTCTAGGCGACATAACTTATCTGCCCGAAATTACTCGTTTTTCACTAACATACTCTCAGGAAAAACGAGATATATAGAATGCAAAAAAATATGAAAACCGTTGGCCTCACATACGACCTAAAAACCGATTACAAATTTAAAGAAGGGGATCCGGCTGATGCAAACGCCGAGTTTGATCATCCATCGACTATTGACGTCATTGCCGAAGCCATTGAAAAGAACGGTTTCAAAGTCAAGAAGATCGGCAATGTCCACAGCGTCCTTGAAAAGATGGATTCTCTCGACGTGGATATCGTTTTTAACATCTCCGAGGGGATCTCCGGGAGGAACAGGGAGTCCCAGGTCCCTATGCTCCTTGAGCTCTCCGGCGTGCCTTTTGTGGGCGCGGATGCGCTTACACTGGCCCTCACCCTGGATAAGGTCATGGCCAAGAAGATTTTTATTGCCGAGAAGATCCCCACTCCGAAGTTCTACGAATTCAACTCTCCCGAGGAGGTAGCCAGCAATAACCATTACAAGTTCCCGCTTATCGTCAAGCCCAGGTTTGAAGGTTCCTCCAAGGGCCTGAGCGAGAACTCGCGGGTGGAGAACAGAGACGACCTTAGGAAGCAGGTCGAATTTGTAACCAGCACCTACAAGCAGCCGGCGCTGACCGAAGAGTTCATTTCCGGCAGCGAGTTTACCGTGGCGATAGTCGGCAACGATCCGCCGGAGGCGATGCCCGTGGTGCAGATAAAGATCGACGGACGCCTACAGCTAAACGAAAAATTTTACACCTTTGCCCGGATCACTTCGGACAGGCTTGAGTATGTATGCCCGGCCAAGATCCCGCAGGAGCTTAAGAAGAAACTGCAGGAGTTAGCGATCAAGACTTACAAGGCGGTCGAATGCCGCGATTTCGGCAGGGTGGACTTCCGGGTTGATCCTGACGGCAATCCCTATGTATTGGAGATAAATCCGCTCCCTTCGCTTTCCACGGAGGATGTCTTTAAGCTTGTTGCCGAGAGCATCGGCATAACATATGAGGATATAATCGGCAGGATCTTGAAAAGTGCACTGAAGAGGCACAATATTAATTAAATGAAGATTGCGCTGACCTGCAATTTAAAAAAGAAGGATGAGACCAAGCCCGCGGACTATTTCTCGGAGTTTGATTCCGAGGAGACTATAGGCGCGATCGCCGCCGCCCTTACCTCCAAGGGCCACCTCGTCGATACCATCGACGTGGAGCATCCGAAACTGCTTACTTACCTGCGCAAGAACCGCGTGGATATGGTCTTTAATATAGCGGAGGGCAAGCACGGGAGGTTCCGCGAATCAGAAGTCCCCGCAATACTCGATTATCTTAATATCCCTTACACAGGCTCAAACACATTTTCCCTGGCCCTGGCCATGAACAAGGCTTTGACCAAGAAGATCTTAAAAGCCGAGAATATACCCACGCCGAATTTCCAGGTCTTCTCCAAGGGTAATGAGGAGATCGACCCGGCGCTGCGTTTTCCCTTGATAGTAAAACCCAACTGCGAAGGTTCAGCCAAAGGGATCAGTAAGGCCAATGTCGTCGATAATAAGGATGACCTGCTAAAGATGGTAAGAGATACGATCGGTTCTTACCGGCAGGAGGCCCTGGTTGAGGAATTTATTGAAGGCAAGGAGCTTACCGTGGGCATCCTTGAGAACGGCAAGACCGCCATACTTCCCATACTTGAGATAGATTTCTCCAGCTGTAAGCACAGCGGAGAGTTTTTTTATTCATGGAGGATGAAGGAGTACCAGGGCAACCGCGATTTAGGCCTTGTGCCGACCTTTCATTGCCCGGCCCGGCTGGAGGAGGATGTTGCGAGGCGCGTTAAAGACGTTGCCTTGAGGACCCACCGGGCGGTGGGGTGTTTTGACATCTCGCGCACGGATATCCGCCTGGATAAATTCGGCACGCCGTTTGTTTTGGAGATAAACCCGCTTCCCGGGCTTGACCCGCGCGAATCAAATTTTCCCATCATGGCGTACGCGGCCGGCATGAAATATGAGGATCTTATTGAGGCCATATTACTATCCGCCTCGGAAAGGAACAGGCTAAATTGAGCAATCCCCAGACAACTGAGAAAGAGAAGCTGCAGCAGGAGGCTCCGGTTATCCGTTCCACCAGGAGGCCTCGGGATTATCAGCAGATATCCATTTATAAAGATGTAAATCCGCTGGATTGGGAGGATTGGCATTGGCAGCTTAAAAACAGGATCCGTTCCCGCGAGGAGTTGGCGCATATTATCAGGCTTACGCCTGAGGAGGAGAGGGGGATAGAAAAGGCCAAAGGCCGCCTGTCCATGGCCATAACCCCTTACTGGGGAACGCTTTTGGATCCTGATGATCCTAACTGCCCTATCCGCAGGCAGGCTGTCCCGGTGAGCGCGGAGTCAATTGTCTCTCCGCATGAGATGACTGATCCTTGCGCGGAAGATAGGGATTCTCCCGCACCGCATTTGGTGCACAGGTATCCGGACAGGGTCCTGCTTTTGGCCACCGAGCATTGCGCGATGTACTGCCGCCATTGCACCCGGCGCAGACTGGTGGGTGATCATGCTCATGATGAGAGCAATTCGCCTACACGTTTCGATGCCGCGATAGATTATATCAAATCCGACAAAAAAATAAGGGATGTGCTCATCTCCGGAGGCGACCCGTTCATCCTTGAGGATGATGAGTTGGAGAGCCTGCTTGCTAAAATACGCGCTATATCTCATGTGGAATTCCTGCGCCTGGGCACGCGCGTGCCGGTGACCTTGCCCCAGCGCATCACCGAGAAGTTCGTGAATATGCTAAAACAATACTCCCCCCTTTGGGTGAGCATCCATTTTAACCATCCTAAAGAAATCACCCGGCGTTGCAAGATCGCCTGCGACATGCTGGCTGATTCCGGTATCCCCTTAGGGAGCCAGTCGGTCCTCTTAAAAGGGATCAATGACCGGCCCTACATCATGCGCAAGCTCATGCAGGAGCTCCTGCAGATAAGAGTCAGGCCCTACTATATCTACCAGTGCGATCCCGTAAGGGGCACCCAGCACTTCCGCACCCCCGTCGCTGTGGGGATAAATATCATGGAGAAGCTGCGCGGGCACACTTCGGGCTACGCCGTGCCTACTTATGTCATCGACGGCCCCGGAGGCGGCGGGAAGATTCCCGTCGGGCCCAACTATGTCCTTTCTCAGGCAAAGGGTAAATACGTATTACGTAACTACAAAGGCAAGATCTATACTTACCTTGAATAGGCCTATAAAGTGTGGTATATATATACAAGGAGGTCAAAATATGAAAAAAAGAGCTTTTACTATAGTTGAACTGCTTATAGCGGTCATTATCATCGGGATTTTAACGACTTTAGCTATCCCGCAATATAGTAAGGCGGTCGAGAAATCCAAGGCTGCCAAAGCCAAGTACGCGCTTTCGCTTATCCGGCAGGCCGAGGAACTTTATTTTGATAATTACGATGCTTATACTGCCACGGGGACGCTCGATACTTTAATTTCTAAGCTTAATCCTTACATTGAACTTAGCCAGCTTATTAATGATTCCGATTGGACGTATGAAGTTTCCTCGGCTACTACCAATCCAAATTGCCTGGATTTGCTTGCCCGTCGTACAACTGGCGCTTATGCAACGATGGCTTTTGGGCAAACTTGCGACTTGAATTACTGGGTTGACGGCGGCACGGACGGACAATGGCCTCCGTCGGCACCGCCTCCAACTACGCCGCCACCGCCACCGCCACTACCTTAATAATAGTTGGTTTTTTGCAGGCTATATAGCAGTTAAAACGGCGCCTATTAAAAAAAGGCGCCGTTTTTATTCTTGACCCTTGCCAGGGGCTGGTATATAATCGGACATACAAGCATCTAGCGGTATTTTGGTTAAGATGCCCGCCGCTTTCCCAGCGTAATCCACACCTTATAAAGAGGAGGATTCCTATGGAGCCGCAGAATAAACGTAGTTTTATCCTCTTGGGCCATGCCCAATCCGGAAAAACCACCCTTGCAGAAAGCATACTGTTTTTGGCCAAGGCCACTACCCGAAAAGGTACGGTTGCCGACGGCACTACAGTCAGCGACTACAGCTTCGATGAGATCGAGAGAAAAAGCTCCATCAATTCAAGCCTCTTATTTTGCGATTACAAAGGCCACCGGATCCAGATCATTGACGCCCCCGGTTACGCTGATTTCTTCGGGGAGACGATATCGGGCTTACGCGCGGTAGACGGCGCAATACTTGTGGTGGACGCTGTCTCAGGGGTGGAGGTCGGCACTGAGCGCGCCTGGCAGCTTTTGGAGGAGCACGGCCTGCCCTGTTTGATATTTATAAATAAAACAGACAAAGAAGGCGCTGATATTGATAAGGTTATCGCCGACATCAAGGCGGTTTTGTCCAAGAACGCGGTGGTCTTGACCTCGCTTGAGGCGCCTGATGTGGTTGAGGCGGTGGCGGAGAGCGATGATAAGCTTCTTGAGAAGTACCTTGAGGGGACAAAGCTTACTAATGAAGAAGTGGAAAAGGGTTTGCATATTGCGGTGGATAACCGCAAGGCCTTTCCTATTATCAGCGGCTCTGCGCTTACGGACAAAGGGGTCGGGGACCTTTTAGACGATATAGTTAAATTCCTTCCCAGCCCGCTGGAGAGGCCTAAGGTCACAGGCCGCGATCCCGCAAACCCGGAGGTCGCCAAAGAGGCCGCATGTTCAAAGGAAGCCCACCTTTCCGCGTTTGTCTTTAAGAATATCTCTGATCCTTATGTGGGGCAGCTTACCCTGATGCGCATATTCTCAGGCACATTGCAGTCCAACACCCATTTTAATAACGTAAATAAAAAGACCAAGGAGAGGATCGGCCAGATCTATATCCTGCAGGGCAAGGAGCAAAGGCCGGTGGATGCGGCGACCTGCGGCGACATTATCGCTATTGCTAAACTCAAGGAAACCTGGGCGTCAGATTCTATTTCTAACGATAATGAGCCCTTGTTGTATGATCCGCTTGTATTCCCTGAACCGGCGATATCCGCATCGGTTAAGCTTAAGTCCCGCGAGGACGAAGACAAGATCTCCGAGGCCCTCGCTAAGCTTTCCGCGGAGGATCCGACGTTTAAATCCGTCCATGACCCGCAGACCAAGGAGCTGGTCATCTCCGGCATGGGGGATTTGCATCTTACGATCATGGTCGGGCGGCTTAAGAAAAGATTCCACGTGGATGTGGAACTGGGCAAGCCCAAGGTCTCTTATAAAGAATCGATCACGAAGCCTGTCAAGATGCAGGGCAAATTCAAGCGCCAGTCCGGAGGCCGCGGCCAATATGGGGATGTCTGGATCGAGATCGAGCCGCTTGAGCACGGGAAAGGCTTTGAGTTTGTGGACAAAGTCTTTGGAGGCGCCATCCCGCGCAACTTTATTCCCTCGGCAGAAAAGGGCATCAGGCAGGCTTGCAGTGAAGGGGCGGTAGCCGGTTATCCGATCGTCGATATACGCGTAAGATTGGTCGATGGGTCATACCATGAAGTTGACTCCTCAGATATGGCCTTCCAGATCGCCGGGTCCATGGCCTTAAGAAAAGCCGTACAGTCAGCCGGCCCGATCCTTCTTGAGCCGGTCATGGATGTGGAGGTATTCATTCCCGAAGAGAGCCTCGGGGGGATCTCGGGTGATATCAACTCCCGGCGCGGGCGGGTCATGGGGATGGATGTAAAAGGAAGGTCCCAGATCATTAAGGCCAAGGTTCCCCTGTCCGAGATGTTTACCTACGCCAACGACCTGCGCTCCATTACCGGCGGGCGCGGTACCTATACCATGCGTTTTTCGCATTATGAGACCGTGCCGCATAAGATCGCCTCAGGGATCATCGCGTCATACCAGGCTAACAGAAAGCACGAAGAGGAAGTTTAATACTCTCCTTTTTTAAAACCTAAAGAAAGGAATACGAAAATTGAAGATAAGCCTTTTTGCAATTTCTGACATAACTCCGGGGAAACATAATGTTAAAGACCCTCGGCTTGACGAAGTGGATAAAATAACCAAGGCCAAAAAGAAAACCTATGTACAGGTGGAGGTGGTGGGTGAAGAGGGGATATTGGAGGCCGATGCGATCCTGGCTTCCAAAGATAGCCTCACTGACCTGGTCTTAAGGGACCTTGAGTTTGTGGAGGCTAGGCTTACGCGCGCAGCTTCCGAAGATGAGAAAGCAGTCCTGAGTAAATTAAAAACTGCGCTTGAGAAGGAGCAGTTTATTGCGCAGGCGGGATTAGGCGATGAAGAGAAGAAGTTTATCGCCGGGTATACCCTGGTGACGAATAAGGCGGTGGTGCTTGCGGATGCGCCGGAGCTGGAAAATAAAGACGCATTGTTGGCCAGGGTTTTGCTTGAGGCCGGATTCATCAGTTTCTTTACGACAGGCGAGAAGGAGACGCGCGCCTGGCTTATCAAGAAAGGCACCAGCGCCTGGGAGGCAGCCGGCTCGATTCATTCGGATATCCAGCGTGGCTTTATCCGCGCCGAGATCATAAGCTTCGAAGATTTTATCTCTTTTGGCGGGGAAACTCAGGCTAAGCAGGCAGGAAAACAGCGCCTCGAGCAAAAAGAGTATGTGATGCAGGAGTGCGACCTGACAAATTTCCGTTTCAGCAAATAATTAATCATAAGGAGCAAAAAGTCCATGGTTAAAGTCAAGCGCGCGTTGATAAGCGTTTCGGATAAGACCGGCATTCTGGAGTTTGCCAAGGAATTAGATAAGATGGGGGTGGAGATCCTTTCTACCGGAGGTACAGCGAAACTTTTGCGCGAAAACAATACCCTGGTCAAAGATGTATCCGATTACACGGGGTTCCCCGAGATGCTTGATGGACGAGTCAAGACCCTGCACCCCATGATCCACGGCGGGTTGTTGGCCTTGCGGAATAACCCTGAGCATATGGAGACCTTGAAAGTTCACAATATCGGTTTAATTGATATGGTGGTGGTGAACCTTTATCCTTTTGAGAAGACTACGCAGAAGCCCGGGGTCACAATAGAAGAGGTCATCGAGAATATTGATATCGGGGGCCCTTCGATGCTGCGCTCTGCCGCCAAGAACTCGCAATCTGTGGCGGTCATCTGCAATCCCGGCCGTTACAGCCAGGTAGTCTCGGAGCTTAAGAAGAACAAAGGGGTATTGCTGCCCGAGCTTATGTGCGAGCTAGGTGTTGAGGCCTTTGGCCACACCAGCCGGTACGATTTCGCAATTTATGAGTATTTGAGCAAATATTATAAATGCAAAGCCGAAACAGGCGGGCTGCCGCAGAAACTGGTCCTTGGTTTTGAAAAGATACAAGATCTGCGTTACGGCGAGAATCCGCATCAGAAAGCCGCGTTTTACCGCAATGCCGGAATGGATTTGGGCCTGGCCTCAATGAAACAGCTCTGGGGCAAGGAGCTGTCGTTCAATAATATACTGGACTTAAACGCCGCGGTGAATATCGTAGGTGAGTTTACGCTTCCGGCAGTTGTTTTCATCAAACATAACAACCCCTGCGGCGTGGCCGAGAACAGGGATATTTTAAAGGCTTACCGCGATGCCTGGGCATGTGATAAGCTTTCCGCGTTCGGCGGGATCGTCAGCATTAACAAAAAAGTCGACCTGAAGCTGGCGCAGCTTATCGCCAAGAGCGGATTCTTGGAATGTGTTATCTGCCCTGAATTCAGCGTCGAGGCATTGAATCTATTGAAAGAGAAGAAGAACCTGCGGCTCCTCGAAATGCCTGGGCTGGAACAGGCTGCGATCGGTTTTGATTTTAAAAAGGTAAACGGGGGGCTGCTGCTGCAGGACGAGGACAGCCTCACCTTGGATGAGGGCCAGCTAAAGATAGTGACTAAGAAGAAGCCTTCCAAGGCCCAGATGGAGTCGTTGATCTTTGCTTGGAAGGTGGCCAAGCATGTCAAATCCAACGCTATAATCCTGGTCCGCGGCACCAGGACCGTGGGGATCGGGGCGGGGCAGATGTCACGGGTGGACTCGGTTTTTATATCGACCAAGAAAGCCGGCAAGGCTGCCAAGGGCTCTGTCCTGGCTTCGGATGCGTTCTTCCCTAAGGAGGACGCAATAGAGTTGGCTGCCAAATATAAGATTGCAGCGATCATCCAGCCGGGAGGGTCCATCGCTGATGAGGCGATCATCAAGATGGCGGACAAATATAAGATCCCCATGGTCACAACCGGCATCCGGCACTTCCGGCATTAATCTTTAAGCTTTTAATGACTTACTCGGAAACAAAGGAATATCTGGAGTCCTTCGTCAATTACGAGAAGCACAGCTCCTATCCTTACAAGGAATCCCTGAAGCTGGAGCGCATCAAGGGGTTCCTTGATCTTTTAGATAACCCCGAGCGCGGGCTTAGGTGCGTTCATATTGCCGGGACCAAGGGCAAGGGTTCTACTGCCGCCTTTATCGCTTACATTTTGCGCGAGGCGGGATTTTGTACCGGGCTGTATACTTCGCCGCATCTGCGGGATTTCCGGGAGCGGATCAGGGTCTTAACTCCGGGCTTTCGGCTCTCTACTCCTAACCTTGACTTTGAGGGGATGATCTCCAGGCATGAGCTTTCGCGCATTGCCACAAGGCTTAAACCCGCGATTCAAAAATACAACCGCACCTCGGAATTCGGGCCGCTTACATTTTTTGAAGTTCATACCACCTTCGCTTTTGTTTATTTTAAGGAGAAAAAAGTAAATTTCGCGGTCTTAGAGACAGGCTTGGGCGGAAGGCTTGATGCCACTAACGCCGTCGACGCCCTGGTAAGCGTGATCACTCCGATAAGTTATGAGCATACCCAGAAGTTAGGTAAAACCTTGAGGAAGATCGCCGGCGAGAAGGCGGGGATCATTAAAAATCCCGGCTTGATCGTGATCAGCGCCGCTCAGAAGAAGGAAGCGGGAGATGTCATCCGTAAAAGGTGCCGCTTGTACCGAGCAAAGCTTTATGAGGCGGGCAGGCAGATAAGATTTAGGAAAGAAAAGTCTGGTTTTGCGGTCAGGTCTTTCTTTGGTGCGCATGAAAATTTGAGAATACAGCTATTGGGCAGGCATCAAATTGAAAATGCCGCACTCTCGGTTGCGGCGGTCGGTGCTTTGAGTTTGCATGGGGCGAGAATTTCTTCGCGCGCTGTCAAAATGGGCTTGCGCAATGCGCGCTGGCCCGGGCGCTGCGAAGTCGTTGCGAAAAACCCTGTGGTCATCTTAGACGGTGCCCAGAATACCGCCTCAGCGGCTGCGATCAAGCAGGCAGTCAGGGATAATTTTAAATACCGCAGGCTGATCCTTGTCTTAGGCATATCCGATGATAAAGATATATCGGGTGTATGCAGGCAGTTATACCCTTTAGCGGACGAGATAATCTTGACCCGGGCGGATAGCTCCCGTGCCACTGATCCGAAGCTGCTGATGAAGTATTTCAAAGGCAAGCGGACACATGCCACAAAGAGCGTAAGAGAGGCTAAGGGATTAGCCAGGCGTTTGGCCAGCAAAGAAGACCTGGTCCTGGTAACAGGTTCATTATTTGTAGTAGGGGAATTCAGGAAAAAATGAGTAACAGCCTTAAGGATACTATCGCTGCGATCTCGACTTCGGTCGGCGAAGGGGGTATTGGTATCGTGCGCCTGAGCGGCCCCGGAGCGCTTGGTATCGCGGATAAGGTATTTGCCCCGCTTGATAAATCCAGGCCGTCGGATTTTAAGAGTTACACCGTGCATTACGGCTGGATTACTAAAGGCGCTGAGACTATTGATGAGGTCATCCTCACGGTCATGCGCGCACCGAAGTCTTATACAAAAGAAGATGTTGTAGAGATAAACTGTCATGGCGGGATAGTGGCTTTGCGGCGGGTGCTGGGCCTGGTTATTGAGAGCGGGGCGAGGCTGGCTGAGCCGGGGGAGTTTACCAAGCGCGCATTTTTAAACGGCAGGATCGACCTGGCCCAGGCTGAGGCGGTCCTGGATATGATCCGCGCCAAGACCGATTCGGCTTTAAGGATAAGCGCAGGGC
>Ga0315278_10000057_pt1 | contig 88958 bp, 75 predicted proteins | sample YL17G06_0_MG_FD_203880 | JGI IMG/M metagenome (GOLD analysis project Ga0315278, IMG submission 203880) | Sediment microbial communities from Yellowstone Lake, YNP, Wyoming, USA - YL17G06_0 | ecosystem: Environmental > Aquatic > Freshwater > Lake > Sediment | place: USA: Wyoming | collected... | reverse complement strand
GCCGAGCGCCTGGCCCAGGCCGAACCCGATCGGGCCGACTACCAGCGCGACCTCTCCGTGTCCTACAACAAGATGGGCGACCTCTACCGCGCGCTGGGCCAGGGCGAGCAGGCCCGCGAGTCCTACCTGAAAGCCCTGGCCATCGCCGAGCGCCTGGCCCAGGCCGAACCCGATCGGGCCGACTACCAGAGCGACCTCGGCGCGTCCCTTAGCAAGATGGGCGACCTCTACCGCGCGCTGGGCCAGGGCGAGCAGGCCCGCGAGGCCTACCAGAAAGACCTGGCCATCGCCGAGCGCCTGGCCCAGGCCGAACCCGATCGGGCCGACTACCAGCGCGACCTCTCCGTGTCCCTTAGCAAGATGGGCGACCTCTACAGCACGCTGGGCCAGGGCGAGCAGGCCCGCGATGCCTACCTGAAAGTCCTGGCCATCGCCGAGCGCCTGGCCCAGGCCGAACCCGATCGGGCCGACTACCAGCGCGACCTCTCCGTGTCCTACGAGCGAATGGGCGACCTCTACCGCGCGCTGGGCCAGGGCGAGCAGGCCCGCGAGTCCTACCTGAAGTCTCTTGGCATTCGCGAGCGCCTGGCCCAGGCCAAACCCGATCGGGCCGACTACCAGCGCGACCTCTCCGTGTCCTACAACAAGATGGGCGACCTCTATCGCGCGCTGGGCCAGGGCGAGCAGGCCCGCGAGGCCTACCTGAAAGCCCTGGCCATCGCCGAGCGCCTGGCCCAGGCCGAACCCGATCGGGCCGACTACCAGCGCGACCTCTCCGTGTCCTACGAGCGAATGGGCGACCTCTGCAGCGCGCTGGGCCAGGGCGAGCAGGCCCGCGAGTCCTACCAGAAGTCTCTTGGCATTCGCGAGCGCCTGGCCCAGGCCGAACCCGATCGGGCCGACTACCTGGTGGATCTCGCCGTTTCTCTCGCGAGGGTTGGCACCGCTCGCACTCGTGCGGACCGGGGGCTCTTAGAGCGTGCCTTGCAGATCCTGAGAGCACTCGACGCGCAGGGTCGCCTGATGGAGGCGGACAAGCCGAAGATACTTGTGGTGGAGGCGATGATCTCACCCAAGAGGTCGAAACACGTCAAGGGGAAGCCGTAGACTCTGGGGCGCCGGAGGGGGCATCCCCTCCCCCGCCCCACCCGCTCCGAACTACGGCGGTGGCCGGCAGACGCTGCAGGGCTCGTAACCCCGCGCTTTGGCCTCCTCCAGACTGAGCGGGCCGCAGGACTTACTGAGGTACTGGCAACCGGGGCGGTGGTACTTGGCCCCGGTGCGGGTCACGTAGACGGTCGTGATGTCCGGCCCCGGGGCGGCCATTCCCGAGTCCACGCCCGTCCCACCCGCCGGTGGCGGAGCCGGCGACTCGCCGGCCGTCTCGGCGGCCCGCAGGGCTAAGCGCCCCGGGACGTAAATGCTCCCGTGGGCCTCGACCACCTTGACCCGGCCCCGCTTCACGACCCCCGTCCCGTTGAGAAGCGAGCCATTCTTCCCGCAGCGGTCGCGGAGTTCCGCCGGGCCCGGGTCCCGCGGATCGAAGGTGACCGTAATCTCGGCCATCCCCGGCGGCCAGGTTGAGACGTCCTCGCCAGTCCGGAAGCGGCCGTAGGAGCAGACCACGTAACCGGAAAGGGATCGCCAGGTGGCCACGCGGCTGGTGGCCGAGTAGTGAAGGCGAGCGCCCGTGGGCAGGTTGGTCCAGCCGGCAATGACCAGGGTGCTGCCCTCGACCTGAGGTTCCACGCGGAGCGACACCCAGTATCCCGAAGCGCAGGCGGCCACGGTCGTGGCCACCAGGGTGGCCACCAGGCCGAAAGCCAGCCACTGACCAAGCCGTCGAGTCCTCAAGGACAGCCGCCTCCTGGTGGTAGCGTCGTCTGCTCACTTCGAGCCAGGCCACCCCACTACCTCCAAGAACTGGCTTACCGTCAGCAGCATACCCCAAAATTCGACACGCCGCCTACCAGATCACGCTCTGAACGGCCCAATCTCGCCTAGCCATCTCCCCACGATTATCCTATCTTGCCGAGTTTTGTCGCTTTAGGGATTGACAGTCAAGTCCGACTAGTCGTACATTCTGACTAGGACTTCTTCTCAGGACCCCGAGATCCCTCACCTCGCCGGTCCCACTTGACGGCCGGTTCTTGAGACCGTTGGATGAAAGCTAAGACCCTAGACGTGTCGGGGGGCTGGTCAAGACCATGCTTCCACGAAGGGTTCTGCTAGTTGTAGCTGCCAGCGCCAAGTTCTGGCGGCCCATCAGCGCCGGTGGTCTCTCCATGCCGCCCATGAACGTTCTCAACCTGGCCGCGGTCCTACGCATGCACGGCTACCAGGTCAAGGTGCTGGACATGTTCGTGGGCTTGCCCTTGGCCGAGTTCCAACGCCAGCTCCGCGAGTTTGATCCCCAGGTCGTGGGGGTGGGTTGCTACACGGAGTCCTACGATAGCGCCGCGGTCGTGACCCGCATGGTCCGCGAACTCTCGCCGCTGGCCCGTATCGTCATGGGTGGCCCCCACGTCACCTTCACCGTCGACCAAACCTTCGCCGAGTGCGCCGTGGACTACGTGGTCCTTCGCGAGGGCGAGAACACGCTTCTTGAGCTCCTGCTCCATCTCGAGGTTCCCGAGGCCATCCCCATCGGCCGTGTCCGCGGTCTGGCCTACCGCGACGGCGACCGGATTACGGTCAACGAGCCGCGCCCGTTTATGGCCAGCCTGTCGGCGGCGCCTCTGGCCGACATGTCCCTGATCGATATCGGGGCCTACAAGGCGCCCTTCATCATCGTCAGTTCCCGGGGCTGCCCGGGCAACTGCATCTACTGCTCGGCGGGAGCCATGTGGGGTCACCACTACCGGGCCCGCTCGGCCGAGGACGTCTTCTCCGAGGTCGTGATTAGGGCCCGGCAGACCAGCCGCAAGGTCTTCTCCATCGGCGACGACACCTTCACGGCCGATGTCTCACGGGTCCGGGAGTTCTGCCGCTGCATGATCCACGCCGATCTCGGGCTGGAGTGGCACTGCGAGTCCCGGGCCGACGTGATGACCAAGGAACTACTGGACCTCATGCGCCAGGCCGGCTGTAAGGGTGTCCAGTTCGGCATTGAGTCCGGCGACCCCGACGTTCTCCGCAGTCTCAAGAAGGGGATCCTCCTGACGCGGGCCGAGAACCTCGTGGCTCACGCCTTCTCGATCGGCATGACCCCCCGCTGCTCCTTCATGCTCGGCCATCACACAGACACGCCGGCAACCATCCGCAAGACAGTAGACATGGCCCGGCGCTTTCACGAGCAATACGGCGTCTCCTGCGCCGTTTCGTCCAGCACCCCCTACCCAGGAACCTACCTCTACGAGCACCGTGACAAATTGGGTATCACCATCCACGCTAGGCGCTGGGAGGAGCACCTCTTCTCGGAGCCGATCGTCTCAGGACGAGGGTTCACCGTGGACGACGTCCGCGAGGCGCTGTTTGAAATCATTGGCTTTCTGTCCACGAGCAAAGGCCCGGGGGCCGCCAAGAGCAGCTAGGATACGGGCGAGCAGTCGCACCACTTCCGCGGCCGAGGCAAGCCCAGGAAGAAAGCGTGACAGCATTGGGGCCGTCAGCCTTAACCCTGCACGAGGGAAGGAGGTGTTCTAAGTGGTCCTTGCTCAGCCCTCAGCTATGGACGGCGGCGCCTCTATCATGTTGGACGTGTGCGGCATCAACTGCAACTGGGGCTTTGGCATTGGCGTGGTCATCCTCATCGTTGGCCCGCTGCCCGGCCCCACGTAAGCCGATAGGCTCGTGAACGAAACCGCACTACCGCAATGAGCTAGCGCCTTGGGGCTGACGGCCCCGATAGTATTCTACACCAAGCAAGCTGAGGCGACACATCCGGGCCAGGCGCCCGGCTGGACGGCTAGACGGCCGGGTGGCTGGGTGGCTGGGTCGGTGGACGGAAGGTTCGACCCATCGTGCATTCGTGAAGGGCTGGTTAACCCTATGCTTCCGCGAAGGGTCCTTCTGATAGCCGTTGCGAGTTCTAAGTTTTGGAGAGCCGTCAACTCCAGCGCCTTGTCCATGCCCCCCATCGGTTTGCTCAGTCTGGGGGCCGTGCTTCGCCTGCACGGCTACCAGGTCAAAGTCCTGGACATGTTCCTGGGCATACCTTTGGCCCAGTTCCAACGCCAAGTGCGTGAGTTTGACCCTGACGTCGTCGGCGTGAACTGCTTCACGGAGTGTTACGACAGCGCCGTCAGCGTGACCAAGAAGGTTCGGGAGCTTGCCCCCCGCGCCCGCATCGTGATGGGTGGTCCTCACGTCACCTTCACCGTCGAGCAGACCTTCGCCGAGTGCGCGGTGGACTACGTGGTCCTTCACGAGGGCGAGAACACTTTGCTCGAGCTGCTCCTTCACCTGGAGTTGCCCGACGTCATTCCGGCCAAGCGAGTCCGCGGGCTGGCCTGGAGGGACACCGACCGGATCGTCGTCAACGAACCCCGTCCGTTCATGACTACTCTCACCGCCCTCCCTCTGGCCGATCTTTCGCTGGTCGATCTCTCCGCCTACAAGGCCCCCTTCGTTGTCGTCACGTCGCGGGGCTGTCCCGGTAACTGCATCTACTGCTCGGCCCGCGCCATGTGGGGTCCCCGCTACCGTGGCCGCCCGGCCGAGCACGTCCTCTCCGAGGTTGTCGTCCGGGCCAAGCAGACGGGCCGCCGGTTCTTCACCATCCCCGACGACACCTTCACCGCCGACACCAACCGGGTCCGCCGGTTCTGCCGGTTACTCATCGAGTCGGGCCTCGGTCTCGGATGGCATTGCGAATCGCGGGCCGATGTCTTGACCGAGGAACTGCTGGATCTGATGAAAGAGGCCGGCTGCGAAGGGGTCCAGTTCGGCATTGAGAGCGCAAGCCAGGACATCCTGACCAGCCTGCGCAAGGGGGTGTCTTTGCGGCGGGCCGAGGAACTGGTGGCCCACGTCCGCGCCCTGGGCATGAACCCGCGTTGTTCGTTCATGCTTGGGCACCACACCGACACTCCGGAGACAATCCGCCGGACCGTGGACCTGGCCCTCCGCTTTTGGAGCCAGTACGGCGCCTCGTGCGCCGTGTCGGCCAGCACGCCTCTTCCCGGCACCTACCTTTACGAGAACAGAGACCAACTGGGTATCACCATCCACGCCAAGCGCTGGGAGGAGTACATCTTCTCCGAGCCCATGGTTTCTGGTCAGGGGTTCAAGGTCGACGACGTCCGGGAAGCCCTCTTTGGGGTCATGACCTTTCTGGCCCAGAAAGACTACGAGACCCAGCAAGCCCGGAAGCGTCAGTCCAGGACACCTGACGGAGTGACAGTCTTGGGGCCGTCAGCCTAAATCAGGCACCTGGGGAAGGAGGTACATATCATGGTTCTTGCACAGCCCTCAGCTATGGACGGCGCCGCCGTTACGGCGGTGGAGATCTGCGGCATCAACTGCAACTGGGGCTTCGGCATCGGCGTGGTCATTCTCATCGTTGGCCCGCTGCCCGGCCCCACGTAAGCCGGTAGGCTCGTAAGCGAAACCGCGCCACCGCAATGAGCTAGTGTCTTGGAGGCTGACGGCTCCATTCAAGTTCCGACAGGTTGGGCTCGATGCGCCAAGGGAAGGGGGGCCTCACGTCCGTGAGTGAAGCTGAGACCCGTGTGCCGCACCGGCTAACGCTGGTCTGGAAGCATTGCGGCGATTGCACGCTGGTGGTGACGCCCGGAGGGGAACGGGTTCTCCTGAATCCGGTTGCCGGGCGGGTATGGGAGTTGATCGACGACCAGCGATCGGTGGCTGAGATCAAGGATCTGCTGGCCCAGAACGGCGGCACGTCGGAGGACGTCGACCAGCTCCTGGAGTCGATGGTTCAGGCTCAGGTCCTGACCTACGAGTCGTTTCTTTGGGCGGAGGAGTGAGGACGATGGCCCGTCGGGCTCTCCTCGTCGCCAGCGCCGGGGAAACCTTCCTCAAGGAGCTGGCCCGTCGCAACTCGGCCAGCCAGCCGCTGGGTCTTCTCTCGGTGGCCGCCGTGCTCAAGGTTCACGGGTGGGAGGTCCGGGTCCTAGACATGCTTCTCGGCGTCTCCCGGGAAGCGCTTCGCCGCGAGGTAGCCGATTGGCGGCCCAACCTGATGGGCATCAGCACCTCGACCGAGGACTTTGCCGGGGCCCTGGCCGCCGCCCGCGAGGCGCGGCAGGTGGACCCCAGGCTACCGGTGGTCGTGGGTGGCCCGCACGTTTCCTTTGAGCCCGAGGAGGCCTTGCGGTCCGGATGGGTCGACTACGTGGTCATGCGCGAGGGCGAGGCGACCATTGTCGAGTTGGTGATCGCCATGGAGGGTCTTCTGCCCCTGTCGCAGGTGAGGGGCCTGGCCTATCTCGACGGCAACCGGCTGGTGGTCAACCCTCCCCGGCCGTTTCTGGAGGGCCTCGACCAATTGCCCCTGAGCCCCTTTCGGCTGGCCTCGGGTCGGGGCTACCTAGCCAGCACGACCATCGTTTCCAGCCGCGGCTGTCCGGGAGGCTGCATTTTCTGCGCCTCGGGGGCCCTCTCCGGGCGTCGCTACCGGACTCGTTCGGCGGAGAGTCTGTTCGGCGAGATCTACTACCGCTGTCAGACGAGCGGCGACAACTACTTCGTCCTGTTTGACGACACCTTTACCAGTGATCTGCACAGGGTCCACCGTCTGTGCGACCTCATTCTCCAGTGCGGTCGAAAGTTGCGCTGGCGGTGCAACTCTAGGGTCGACCGGGTGGACTCGGCCCTCCTGCGTCATCTGGCGGAGGCCGGATGCGCGGCCATCCACTTCGGAATCGAGAGCGGCGACCAGAAGATCCTGGACTCCATCAGCAAGGGGATCACCCTGGAGGAGATCGAGCGCACGGTGGCCGAGACCGTGGCCTGCGGGATGACGCCCATGTGCTCGTTCATAATGGGCCATCCGGCGGACACCGAGGAGTCGGTCCGCAAGACCCTCGACTTGGCCCGACGGTTCAGGGAGCAGTATCGGGCCGTGGCGGCGGTCTCCTGCCTGGTCCCCTATCCCGGCACGGCCGTGTGGCGAAACGCCGAACGGCTGGGGATAGCGATAGAAGCCCGATCCTGGAGCGCCTACGACATCAATAACGTCATCATCTCTACCCGCAACTTGAGCCAAGACCGGCTGCGGGAACTGGCCTTTGAGGTTCAGGAACTTGTCTTTTCCGGCCGCGGTTCACCGGCCGTAGACGCGACAGCCGGTCCGGCGGGCTAGCCGGCCCGAGCGGCGGACCACCGGGGAGGCCCGGATCGCGAGAGGAGGACGACAGAGTGGACATTCCGGTTGACAAGAGAGTGGTGTTGGAGATCAAGGGTAACTTGCTTTTCAGCGGGATAGCCAGGGGCGCGCAGACGGTCAACGGCCGCCGGGGGATTGTTGTGGAGACCGACCCGACCATTGGTCTCGCGGTCTTCTGTCCCGAGGAGAGCATCCAGGAGATCACCATCATTCCGATGCCGCGGGAGGAAGCCTAGATGCCTGTCAGCGGGGAAAACGTCTTCAGATTCAGCGGCCGCGCCCGCAAGATCGAGGGGCTCAAGGGGGTAGCCATCTACCGGGTCGACACGGCCCACTGGATGAAGCTGAATCCCTCGGGCGGCCTCATCTTGGGGCTGGTCGACGGCCGGCGTAGCGTGGAGGGCATCGTCCAGGAACTGCGCCAGCGACACGGTTTCGCCGAGGACATCGTCCGGGAGTGGATCACCGGTTTCTTCTCCACCCTGGTGGACAAAGGCTACCTTGAAGATGCGGCCGGCCCGCCCTTGCCGGCTGTCGAGCCGGCGGAGGATCGCAGGCTCGACGTTCTCTATCTGCACGTCACGGGCCGGTGCAACTTCGCCTGCCCCTACTGCTACGCCTCGGCCAGCCGGCAGGCGCCCGACCTTGATCTTGAAGTGTCCAAGCGTGCGATCGCCCAGGCCGCGGAGCTGGGGGCCAAGAAGCTGGCCATTTCCGGCGGCGAACCGCTCCTGCGCGACGACCTGGAAGACATCCTCCGGGCGGGCAAGGAAGCCGGTCTCATGACCCAACTCCTGACCAACGGGACCTTGCTGACCCGGGAGCGGGCCCTGTCCGTCACCCCTCATCTTGACATGCTGCAGGTCTCGATTGACGGCTGGAACGAGGAAACCAACAGCCCCACCCGGGGCAAGGGAACGTTCGAGCAGATCAAGAAGGCCATGCTTCTTCTACGGGACATCGGCTACGATCGGGTGACGGCGGCCGTGACCCCCTTCGCTATCGGCGAGGAGGACATTCAGAAGTTCCTGCGCCTGGCCCTGGAGCTGGAGGTAAAGATGGTTCGCTTCAACAAGCTCATTCCAGCCGGCCGGGCCAAGGACCTGGAGCCCGAGCGCTTCTCGGGTGAGCGCGACATGCGCCTGGCCGACACGGTCTACACCTCCTACGTCCGCCTCCAGCAGGAGCAGAAGGCGGATTCGAGCCCGGCGGATCAGACCGCCGCGGCCCAGGCCACCGGGGGGACTCAGCCCGCGTTCGGGGTCAAGGTGGCCGGCGACCCGGCCAACGAGGTCATGTCCATGACGCCTAAGGCCTTCTGCGGGGTCGGCGTCTCGACCCTCAGCGTGGCCTGCGACGGTACCGTATACCCCTGCGCCGCCCTGCACCGGCCCGAACTGGCCCTTGGCCGGCTGATGGAAGAGAGTCTGGCCGACATCCACGCCCGGTCGGTTGAGCGCCATTGTCGGTTGGCCATCGACCGCGAAGAGGAGTGCCGGAATTGTGACCTCAGGCACTACTGCGGGGGTGGCTGTCGAGCCGTCAACTACGCTCTTGACGGCCGGCTGGACGGCAAGTCGCCCCACTGCGAGGCCCTGAAGCGGAGGATCATGGATATCTTCCAGCGGGTGATCAACTAGGCCGAGCCGGGAGGCCGGCGACCCGTACGATCCTCCATGAAAGGTGGGGGGGACCAAACCTATGCTGCGAGTCCTGCTGGTCGGCGCCAGTACGAGCCGATACGACCGGGTCATCTGGGCCAAGAGCTTCTCGTCGGTTCCTCTCGGTCTTCTCTACCTCACGTCTATGGCCCGGATGCACGGTCATGTAGTAAGGTGCCTCGACCAGTTGGTGGAGGATACGTCGCGCCGGAGCTTTCAGGCTCTCCTGGACAACTTCCGCCCGGACGTGGTGGGCATCACGGCCTACACCGAGTCGGTGACTGAAGCCGTGGAGGTGGCCCGCCTGGCCCGCGCCGGCGGCGCCACGGTGGTCGTGGGTGGGGCTCACGCCACCTTCGTCACCGAAGACTCCCTCCGCTCCGGCCTGGGCGACTACGCCGTCCGCTACGAGGGCGAGGCCACCTTTGTCGAGCTTCTCAGCTATCTGGAGTACGGATCTCCGGCGCGGGAAGATATCCGGGGCCTGGCCTACCTGGATGAGGGCGGAAGCGTGCGGATCAACGGAAACCGGCCGCGCATCCGGGGCCTCGACGGCCTGCCCTTACCGGCCTCCGGGGAGTTACCGGTGAGGGCCTACACCTGTCCCCTCGTTTGTCTTTCCAGTCGGGGATGCCCGGGCCGGTGCCTTTTCTGTCTTTCACCCCCCATGCACGGCGCTCACTACCGGTCTCACTCCACCGACCGCATCGTGGCCGAGGTCTACATCCAGGCCCGACGGCACCCGAACTTGTCCGTGGTCTTGATTGATGATACGTTTACCCGAGACGAGGCCCGCGTGCGCCGCTTCTGCCGGGAGATCAAAGAGCTTTTGCCCGGCCTTTCCTGGTCGTGCTACTCCCGAGTGGACGCTCTTGACGAGGATCTCATTGGGCTGATGGCCAACGCCGGCTGCATCGGCATCCAGCTAGGTATCGAGGCCGGCGACCAGCGGGTGGCCGACTCGATCAACAAGCGCATCTCCCTGGAGCGGGCCGAGGAGATCGTCCGGATCATTTCCGAGCACGGGATCATGCCTCTCTGCTCGCTGATGCTCGGACACCACTCCGACACCAAGGAGACCATGAAGAAAACCCTCGATTACGGACGGCGGCTGACGGAGAAATACCGGGCCCTCGTGACCTTCGCCATATGCGCCCCCTTCCCCGGCTCACCGATCTACGAGGGCTGTGAACGGCTCGGGGTGCGCCTGCACGCCCGGGACTGGGGCGAGTTTCTCATGACCCAACCGTTCATCTCCACCAAGCACTTCTCGCGCGAGGATCTGCGGGAGATGTGGTTTGAGGCCACGACGGCCATGACCCTTGGCCAGGATCTGCAGAGATACTGGCGTCAGGTTCTTCTGAAGCGGATCGGACACTTCGAAGGAGTGGCAGGGATACCATGAGCAGCCAAAGCGACGCGAACGCCGGCGCGGCCGGCGCCAACGTGATCGAGGCCCAAGACCTGGTCGTGACCTACGGCGAGCAGGTGGCCCTGAAGGGGGTCTCCCTGGTCGCCGGTCAGGGGCAGGTCCTGGGGCTTCTCGGCCCCAACGGGGCCGGGAAGTCCACCTTTGTCCGGGCCTGCCTGGGTCTCATCCGGCCGGTCTCCGGAACCATGCGCGTCCTCGGCCTGGACCCAGTGACCCAGGGCGAGCGGGTCCGCCGGCAAGTGGGGTTCATTCTGGAGCATCCCGGACTCTACGAGGCCCTCAGTTGCCGGGCCAATCTGGAGTTCTACGGCCGCATCTACGGCCTCGGGCCGGTCCGGCTGGCCGCGCGGATCGACGAGCTTCTGGAGAAGTTCGACCTCGCCGGCCGGGCCGGGGATCCCGCCGGCACCCTGTCCAAGGGGCTGAAGCAACGCCTGGTCTTGGCCAGGGCCCTCCTCCACGAGCCCCGACTCATTCTCCTGGACGAACCCACATCGGCCCTGGATCCGGCGGCGGCCCGCGAGGTGCGTCAGGTGGTAGCCGGGGTCGTCCGGGAGCGATCCTGCACCGTCCTTCTCACCACCCACAACATGGTCGAGGCCGAGCGTCTTTGCGACGCCGTGGCCATCATCCGCCGCGGCGAGGTCGTCCGCCGGCTGGACAGCCGCCAGTTGGCCGGCATGGCCGGTCTCCGGGTGAGGTGCCGCGGGGTCGGAGCGGCCAGGGCCGAGGAGATCGCCCGTCTGGCCGCGGCCACGGATTTCACCCAACAGGAAGACGTCACGGAATTCGTTTTCGACCCAGCCTTGGAGGCGGATGCGGTCCGCCAGGCCGTGGCCGAGGCCGGCGGTCAGGTGCTTGAAGTGGTCCGCTCCGGCGAGGGCCTGGAGGCGGCCTACCTTAGCCTCACGGGAGGTGGGGAAAAATGAGGGACACACTGCTCGTCTGCCGCAAGGAACTGGCCGAGATGTTCGCCGTCCAGACGGGTCGCCGGACTCAACTCCTAACCATGGCCGCACAGGTCGCCGTCTTCGGGTTTCTGATCCCCTTCTTCATGGCCCCCGCCTGGATCAACGAAACCCCCGTCCTGGCCTTCATCTTCCTGCTCCTCCCCATGGCCCTGTCCTTCAGCCAGGCGGCGGCCGTCTTCGCCGGCGAAAGGGAGCGCAGGACTCTGGACTCGCTTCTGGCCACGCCGCTCTCCATGCGGGCTCTCTTCTTCGGTAAGAGCCTGGCCGTTCTCGCGCAGGTCTACGGCATGGTCTCGGCCTCGGTCCTTCTCAGTGTCGCGGCCCTCACCCTGTGGGTGAGGCAGCAGGATCTGGCCCCCGTCTTCCTCTACTCGGGTCCGGCCCTGTTCGCCCTCTTGGGCCTGTCCTTGGTCGTGGCCGTCTTCGCCACCTCTTGCGGAGTGATCATTTCCCTGCGGGCGGCCAGCGTCCGGACCGCCCAGACGGTTACCACCCTCCTCTCGGTTCTAGTTCTCCTTCCGCTGATGTTTGGGTGGGTCAGGATCGATTTCTCGTGGGTTCTGATGATCCCAGCCGCGCTCGCGCTGGTGATCGTCGATGTCGCCATCACGGCGCTGGCCCTGACTCGGTTTGGCCGGGCGGCCAGCGTCAGCGCGAGGGGATAGGGTCCGATGAAGAACCTGAAACGCTTGACCCGATACCTGGCCCGCTACTGGCCCCTGCAGGTGTGCACCCTCATGGTCACCGGAGGGGCCACGGCCGCGAACTTGATGATTCCCTTATTCTCCATGATCCTCATCGACCGGGTCATCACCGGGCGCGAAGTGAGCCTCCTGGCCCCTCTGATGCTGGCGTTCCTGGGCGTTTTGGTGGGACAGAGCCTGCTCACCGTGCTGCGCGACTACCTGTTCACCCGCGTCGCCCAACTGGTCCTGCGCGATCTGAGGCTCGACCTCTGCCGCAGGATCCTCCGTTGGCCCTACGCCACTTTCCACCGCGAACCCGTCGGCCAGATCATGGCCCGCGTCCAGTCCGACACCTGGAGCATCCACGATCTCCTGAGTTCGGTCTTTGTGACCACCTTCGCCGACGTGATCACCCTTATCGTCGCCCTGGCCATCGTCTTCACCCTGGATTGGCGACTCAGCCTGGCCGGCGTGGGCTGCATGCCGCTGTTTCTCTGGGCCTTCGCCTTCTTCCGCCGGCGCACGTCCAAAGCCGCCATGAACACCCAGGTGGCCACGGCCGGGGTCAGCGAGGAACTTCAGATCATGTTTCTGGCCATCAAAGAAGTTAAGGCCCAGTGGGCCTACGCGCTGGAGGAGAAACGGCTCGCCGAGCGGCTGCGCGTGTTCCTGGGCGCCGCCATGCACCAACTGGTTCTCCAGTCGATCGCCCGGACAGCGGTAGCTACTCTGGCCGCTCTGGCTCCCCTGGCGGTTCTTTGGCTCGGGGCCCTGGAGGTGCTCAACGGCCGGCTGACCGTGGGTCAACTGGTGGCCTTCAACGCCTTGCTGGGTTACCTCTTCGGACCCAGCCAGCGCCTGGCCCAACTGAACATTAACCTACAGGTGACTCTGGCTTCCGCCACCCGGGTCTTCGAGTTCATGGACCGGCCGGGAGAGACCACGGAGGGACGGCGACCGTTCCGTATCCGGCGAGGCGAAGTCAAGTTGGTGGACGTGCGGTTCGGTTACACCCCGGGGCAGGAGGTCCTGACCGGAGTCAACCTCAACCTGCCGGCCGGTTCGCGCTGCGCCCTGGTCGGTCCCAGCGGCTCCGGTAAGAGCACACTGGCCGATCTCCTCGTGGGTCTCTACTCCACGGAGCAGGGTCACGTGCTGATCGACGGACGCGACGCCTCGACCATCAGCCTGGCCTCCCTGCGGCTGCAGATAGCCTGCGTACCCCAGGATCCGTTGCTGTTTGCGGGCCGGGTGGCGGACAACATCACCTTCGGTCGTCCCAAGGCCCCGACGAGCGACGTCGTCGAGGTGGCGCGGCTACTGGGCGTTGACCAGTTTGTGGGCCTGTCGGACATGATCGGAGAGCGGGGCGTCACCCTCTCCCTGGGACAACAACAGCGCGTGGGCATCGCCCGGGCCGTTCTCAAGCGGCCGGCCATTTTGATCCTGGACGAGGCCACCTCGGGCCTGGATCCCGAGACCGAGAAGCAGGTCTGGCTAGCCCTGAGCGAGAGGCTCCAAAGCTCGACCATCCTGGTCATCACCCACCGGCTTCTGTCGGTGTCCAACCTGGAGCGTATCCATTTCATTTCCCAGGGTCACATCGTTGAGCAGGGTAGCCACGAGGAGCTGATGGCCGCCTCCGGCGCCTACAACCACATGTTCCAAGAGCAGTTCCGGCAGCGGGAGATCGGCGGGGTAGCGAGGCCGGTCGGGTAGGCGAGCGGCTTAGGTTGGTCCGAAGGAGGAGGTGAGAAACAGTGGAGCGCGTGAATCAGTTGTCTGAGGCGGTGGCGCCGTTGCCCGGCGCTTGCACCATCCTTTGCACCATCTCGTGCTTGATCAACTACCCCCCTCCCTGGTCCGGTCAGGGCGCCGACTACGTGACGGGCATGTCGCCTCTCCAGGACTAGAACGAGACTGACTTGGCCGGCGATCCGGTGAGGACGGGTGGCTGAGAGGAGGTGAGCTTGAGTGGACCAGATCGTGACTCCATACAACATCGACGGTTGCAGTTCCAGTTGCCTGTCTCACTGCTACGCTGTGTGCCTGACAGCCGTTACGGACATGGGTGCGTCCAATCAGAACATCGTCTGGTCGGCCTTCTCGGGATACCCGACGATGAAGTAGCGTCGAACACCCGCGCGCCGAGCTACCGCGCGGGTGTTTCTTCGCCGGCTTCGGGGGCCAGTAACTAAGCGGTGAGTCAAGCACTTCCCGCACGTTCCGGTACTCGGCGCAGCACTTGGGCCTGCTGCCGCAGGGTCGTCCTCCAGCCCCCACCTCGAATCTTCTGAGCCATGGCCACCGGTTCGACGTCCAAAGGAGAGCGCAATTCGGCCAGACCTTCCGGCCTCCGCGGGAGCCGTGGGCAGGGATACGCGCGCGAGCTTGGCCTCTAGGACCTGGCCGCCACATTCCGCGAACCTTATGGACCCATGTCCGGCAGTCCCTGCACCTGGACCGGGGTCGGGTGGTCGGTCGTGGTCCCGTCGCCGAGCTGGCCATAGCCGTTCCACCCCCAGGCCCAGACCGTGCCGTCGGCCGCGACCGCGAGGTTGTGGAAAGTTCCCGCCACCAGAACCGGAGGGTCGGAGGGCCCCTCCCTCCGGCAGCCGGCGACCGCCATTGTCACTCCCAACGCCGCCCAGGCGGGGAAGCCGCGCGATCCCACGCGTGCGTTCGGTGCGCGACACTTGCCCCGCCCGCAATTGCCTAGACGAACAGGATGATGAAGTAGACGACCATCACGACCAGACCGAGCGGCACCCCCAGGGCGGCCCACTCCCGGCTCCCAATCCTGAGCTTCCCGGCGGAGATGATGTTCGGGATGTTACCCGGGATAAGCATACCTCCGGAGATGAGCAGGCCCATCAGAACACTCCTCACCTGCAGGCTGTTCATCTTCAGGCTTATCTCCGCGGCTGTGAGCGTGGCGTTGTCCAAAATGGCGGAGACCATGTTGAGCCAGTAAAGAATAGGCGACGGAAGGCCGATGACGAAGCGATCGATGACCGGCTTGAACCCTTCGCCGAGCATGACCAGGGCCATGACGAAGAGGTAGACCTTGAGGGCCCGGACCACGACGCCCCAGTAGGTCTCGGCGTCCTGCGGGGCTACAAACCCCCGCTCGCCTGCGTCCGCCGCTTCCCGGCCGACATCTCCCGCCTCGCCGGCGCTCCCGGCTTTGCCGGCATCTCCCGCCGCTCTGAACCCCGGGGCCAGACGGGGCAGGTAAAGCGCGGCGAACGCCCCGAGGCCCAGGATGCCCGGGACGATGTAGGGCCCGATGAGGATTGCAAGATACCAGAAACCCTGATCCAGTTTGGAGATGGCGATAGTGGCCAGCGGCTCGCCGACCGGGGTGAGAGCCGCCCCCAGCCCGATGGCGAAGCAGGCCACGACGTTGAGGCCCACCTCCAGCTTGCGCGGCAGCCTGAGAATGCTGATGACCTCGACCAAGACTAGGGCGGCGATGATGGCCGTGATCACGCTCGACAGGAGGCCAAGGGCCACCACCAGGACGAACAGGAACACGCCCATGGGCATGAACACCAACGCGCCCCAGATAGCCCTTCGCATGTAGCCACCCAGAGCCCGGAAGGCCAGACCCGCGACCAGGACGGCCAGCGAGATATTGACCGGTGCAACGAGGGCCTTCTCGGCCAGGTCGAGCCTCAGGACGCCGGCGATGAGCGCCGCGGCCAGGCCCATGACAAAGAGGAAGACCTCGAGGTTATGCTCGACCTTCTTGAAGAGGAAGGGCAGGACAAAGACCAGGGCCAGGACCAGACCAAGACCGGAGAAGACAATCGTGTCGCTCAGATCGGTTCACCTCTCGGCAAGATACAATACGAGCGCCTTCCGCGCACCCCTTCCGCCCCCGGCGAAGAGTTATTCTCCCCGTGAGGGCGTCCCTCAAGTAGCGGCGTTCGACGCGAAGCGGCAGCCGCGACTAAGCAGTCTGGCTGGCGTCGACTATGTGCATTACCAATCATTACCTATCATCCCCAGCAGGGAATCGACCTTTCCAAGGTCAAGTGTGTTATGTCAACTCAACAGGCCCGCCTGCGGGCGTGGCCACCTCTTTCCCACCGGAGGTGTGTGATGCGCAAGAAAACCGGTTTAGCGAAAAAGGGCAACCTGGGCCGCGTTCTCGGTCTGGTCCTGGCCCTCGCTCTGTCCGTTCCGTTGACGGCGTTCCCGTTCGGTCTTGTCTCGGGCCATGCGGCCGAGGCGGCCACTTCGGGCCCGCCGGCGCCGGCCGCGTCAAAGGTCTTCCTCGGTTACTGGGCCAAATGGGGCGACAGCTCCCGGCCCGACAGTTCTCTGGCCGATAACCTGAAGCGCATCGACCTCTTCTCGCCTTACTGGTACACCCTACGCTCCGACGGCACTCTCTCCAGCCGCGAGAGCGGCCACGCCGCCTTGACGGCGATGGTCCACAAGGCCGGCCAGAAGGTCATTCCCCTTATCAACAAGAGTTCCTCGGACACGCCCCTGCTCGATGGTGCGGTGCGGCAGAAAGCGGTCGACAACATCTATGGGATGTTGGTCGACAACGGTTTTGACGGCGTGAACATTGATTTCGAAGGCATGGACGCGTCCACCCGCTGGGGCGTCACGGCCTTCATGCGCGAATTGGCCGACAAGCTCCGGCCGGCCGGACTCCTGGTGACGATGGCCGTCCCGGCCAAGTGGTCGGCTGACGATTCCATCAACAGCTTCGCCGCCTGCTTCGACTTCGCCGCCCTGGGCGAGACGGTGGACTACCTTGTCGTCATGACCTACGACCAGCACGCCGGCTGGTCCGGGCCGGGCCCCGTGGCCGGCGCCGACTGGACGGACAAGGTCATCCGCTACGCGGTCACGGTCGTTTCCCCGGGCAAGATTCTCCTCGGGTTGGCGGGCTACGGTTACGACTGGTCCTCGGCGGGCGGCACTTCCGAGGTCGACGCCTGGAGCGCCCCGACCGAGGCAGCCACCGCGGGCTCCGAGATCCAATGGGATGACACCGCCCAGGTCCCCTATTTCACCTACTGGACCTCGTCGGGCACCCGCCACGACGTGTGGTACGAGAACAGTTCCTCAATCGATTTCAAGATCGACCAGGTCAACCGGTACGGCTTGGGCGGAGTGGCCCTCTGGGCTCTTGGCCAGGAAGACTCGCGGTTCTGGCAGGTTATCGCCGGGACCGCCGGCCGGAGCGGCGGCCTGGGCGCCTCTGGGACCCCGGGCAGTGTCGCCCCCGGGACCCCGGGCGGAGACAGCGGCAACTCCGGCGGCGCCGGCGGTTTAGGTTCGGGCGCTGGCGCCGGAGACTCGGGCCCGGGTTCGCCCGGCCAGCTCTTCGCCGACGTCCCCGCCAGCTACTGGGCCTACGCCGCCGTGACGCGCCTGGCGGTGGCCCAGATTGTCGGAGGGGTAAACCAGACCCATTTCCAGCCCGACCGGACCGTCACGCGGGCTGAGTTCGCGGTCATGCTGGCGCGGGCGTTTGCTCTGCCGCCCCCCACGACCTCCGAACCGGCGTTCCGGGACGTCGCCGCCACCGACTGGTTTTACGACGCCGTTGTCCGGGCCGTGGCCTCCGGCTACATGGTCGGCCTAGGTCAGGGCGTCTTCGGCCCGGATCTCCACCTGACCCGCCAAGAGGCGGCAGCCATCGCGGCCCGCGTCGGCGCCAACCTGCCGATCCAATTCAGTCAGGCCGGGCGAACCTACACCGACAGCGCGTCGATCGCCAGTTGGGCTTACGCCGCCGTCATGGAAGCCACCTACAAAGGGTTGCTTGGTGGCTTCCCCGACGGCACCTTCCGTCCGTCGAAGGACCTCACCCGGGCGGAGGCCGCTGTTTTGATTGGCCGGGTAAAACCCTAGCGTGGGCGACCTCCAGTGACATCGGACAAGTCCGGGTCGCAGGCCGCAATCTCCTCGACCTCCTGGCGCGATGGCATGCGATCAAAGCCAAAGACGAATGCCCAATCCAGGCGATGGTGCCTGTTGGAGCCGGGCATACGTGCACCTCCACTGGTGTGTCCAACGGCTGGCGCGTAACCTGCACGCCGATCCCTAGCATTGTGCGCCAGCTTCGGCGCGTCAGGTTGAAGCCCTTGTTAGGCCCGCGCCCTCTAATCGGCGTCAACTACTGGCGGCGAAGCCCCTCGGACCGCTTCTTCGCCTCCAGCGCGGCCTTGGCGGCGTAGGCGGCCGCGCGGGGAGCATGGGCGGCAACGTGGATGGTGGCGGCGGCGTGTCCAGCGGCACGCGCGGCGTAGACGGCGGCGATGTCGGTGGCGTCGCGCGCGGCAGCGTGAGCGGCGAAGGCGGCGGCGCGTGCGGCAGGGACCGAGGCGCCCGAGCGTGCCGCTTCTATGGCTTTCCTGGGGCGGTCGTCGGTCGGATAGGCGCACTCGAAGATGGGGAGCACTTGCTCCGCCCAGTCGGCAGCGAAGAGCACCGGATCCTTGGACTTGTCCATTACTGCCTCCTTAGCATGAGCGTGTCGTCCGCCTCTCCCGCCATAGTATCGTGGACGGAAGCCTCGGAAAAGGGTCGGCGGGCATACTGGGTGCCACGGGGGTGGGATATGCATGGGGGATGGCAATGGGCCAAGCGCGCCCGGCCACATTTCGCGCGAGCGTGTCCCTCCCGAACAGCGCGTGACCGGCGGCTTCCCAGTCCTGCACTACGGTCCCGTCCTCCACGTCGACCAAGACCAATGGCGGTTCCGCCTCCACGGGCTGGTCGCCAAGGAACAGGAGATCACCTGGGAGGGATTCCAGGCTCTACCCCGCGCCAAGGTCGAGTGCGACATCCACTGCGTCACCCACTGGAGCAAGCTCGGAACTCACTGGGAAGGGGTCTTGGGCAAGACCGTCGTCAAGCTGGCCCGGACTGACGCCGCGGCGCGCTTCGCCATCGTCCAGGGCTACGGCGGTTTTGACACCAACCTACGCCTGGGAGACCTCACGGCCGACAACGTCCTCTTCGCCGACACCTTCGAAGCGCAACCCCTCACCGCTGAACACGGAGGCCCCGTACGCCTAGTGGTCCCCCACCTCTACTTCTGGAAGAGCGCCAAGTGGGTGAGCGGGGTCGAGTTCACCGCCGCGGATCGCCCCGGCTTCTGGGAGAAGGCCGGCTACCACATGCGTGGGGACCCGTGGAAGGAAGAACGCTATTCGGGCGGCCAGGGTGGGTAAGCGGTTACGCTCGATCCCTCTGCCGCGCCCCCGGCGCCCTCAGGCACGACCGGCAATCTCAGTCGCCTGTTGGCTTGGCTGCCGCTGGGAAGGGTTGCCTCGCGAGTTGCGGTGACGTTATCATGTGTTCGGTGGCGAGCACGCACGTCTCCAACTCCCGAACCCAACGTCGTGACCGGCCAGGAAGCGAGGGGGTTGCCGAAAGTGGCCGTCTACGATGCGTACACATTATCGAGGCGGCAATTCAGCAGAAGTGCCCGATTCTCGCGTTGGACCGAGGATTGGCCCATGCAGCCAGAGGGGCTCGCATTGAGGTCGTGGAGGTGGGTCCATGAAAGTGTTCACCTATTCAGAGGCTCGGCAGAGTCTCGCGGCACTTCTAGAACAGGCCCGGCGTGACGGTGCAGTACGCATCCGTCGCCGTGATGGGCAGACGTTTGTGCTGAGACCAGAGCGACCGACCGGTTCACCGTTCGATATCGAAGGCATCGATCTAGGCATCACCACAAGTGACATTGTGACTTTCGTTCGCGAAGGGCGGAGAAGTACCGAATAGCGCGCTGGGACGTTTCCCCCTAGATAGGGCGTCGAGGAGGAGACTGGCCGGCATCTTGGGGTCGGCCACGCGGTCGCGGTCAACTCCGGGACCGGCGCTCTGCCGATGGCCACCCGTTGGATGGGATGCAGCAGTCGGCTCTACCACCCCTCGTCTAGCCCCCATCGATTCTCGTCCGGTAAAGAAGCGGCCTGGGCCACGAACACGGGCGACGCTAGGATTACCCGACTTTTCTCCACGCCTATAAGGTGGTCGTCTCCGCGGGTTGTTCCAGTGAGGAGCGTCTGAGCTACCTGCGAACTCAACTACTGGCGGCGAAGCCCCTCGCACCGCTTCTCCACCTCCAGCGCGGCCTTGGCGGCGTAGGCGGTGGCGATGTCGGTGGCATCGCGCACGGCAGCGTGAGCGGCTAGAGCGGTGGTGGTGGAAATCCCCGGTCGGTTGGCCGACCCCTGCGTGCCCGCTGCCGTCGCATGTTGGCCCAGCGCCGGTGAAAAGCTTCCGCTTCCTAGGCGTGGAGGTCGAGGTGGGAATCTTCTATTCGGAGGCGGTGTTCCACGATTGCACGGCGCTCGTCCGTCACAGCGGGACTCCGTCGCGCTCGACATTCTCGTGAAAAGGCATCGCGCAATAGAGAGGGCTGTGCCAGTCCTCTCGGCTCCGCACAATGGCGCAGAGGACTTCCCCACTCTCCCATTCGATTTCGTAGAGGCGGTGCCGAATGGCGTCGGCCCGCGCGTCACCCACGGGACCATGGACCAAGATGAGAAAATCCCAATCGGACTCAGGCCCTGCTTCATGACGAGAACGCGAGCCGTACAAGATAATGTCCGCCTCGGCCTCAACGGCATAGACGGCCTGCTTAACACGTTTCAGCAACTCCGCCGGGTTCATTCCGCCATCACCCAGTCCTTGGTTTGCCCGGATTACCAGGGACACAGATGCCCTCCTCGAGCGTGTAGCACGGTTATTGCACGTCAGCCCGCTTAGCACCTTCCGAACCCGAAAAGCGGGCCGGACAGGCTGCATGTCGGCCGAGAGCGGTCGGGCCAACGTATCAGGTTTCAGCAGCGAAAGCCCGAACGAAGCGAGGGTTTCGTCTACTGCAAACCGTTGTTGGGCAGCTTCGCATCGCGTCGCAGTTGGCGGCGGCGATCATTGCTAGGACGCGCTCAGAGGGGAGTAGCTGCCGACCTTGAGCCCGGGAGAGAATCCCATGTAAGGTACTGGTAGCCATGCGGGAGGAACCAGCTCAGCGAGCGCATGAAAGCGTCATAGGCCTCCGGCGCGGCGAAGGCGGTGCGCTCGACGCTGAAGACCAGGTCTCGATGTTCGGACCGTTCCGGCCACACTACAAGAAAGACCCGCGGTCGTTCGACGCCGGCCGATTCGAGAAAGCGCCGCAATGCGCGACGGACGAACACTGGAAGATACTCTTCGTTGGGCGCACCAGCCACGATCGACTCTGCCCTATGGAGAACTTCCCGTCCTTGCTCAACGGAGCCGCCGTTCCAACCAGGGGGCGCTCGCCAATCTTCAAACATTCGGTAGGTAGCAAGGGCGCCAAAACTCACTTCGATTGCCGTTCCGTGCTCGGAAGTCACGACGATGCCATAACCGCCGTCGAGAGCCCGGCTCACCAACTCGGTGAACGTTCGTCCGGTGGCTTCGTCCTCGGACACCGAGACATGAACGCAATCGAACCCGCTCGGACCCGGCAAGGCAGTTCCGTCGGTGCCCCCAAACGCAGCGCGGGGGAGCCACTCTTCGAGCTGAAGCGCCCAGTCCTGATCGCACGCGGCTGTAGGTACCGCCAAGATCCTCTGCACTCGAGCGTTCGCCTTGGTTGTCGGCATCGCGCTTTCTCTCGCCTGCCTAACGCCATGCGCGTAACCAGCGCGGCGAAGGCCGCGTCTGTGTTGACGGAACGGAAACGGGGTCTTGATTCCGCGTCGATCCAAGGCCGCCGTGATCAACACTGCCGACACGACTGCCCAGCCTGCACAGATCGCGGCCACCAACAATAGTGCGTCAGGAGTACTCACACGACACCTGCCTTTCATCTCTCGCGGCTTCCGCCACCACGTTTGGTAGAGTCGAACCCGAGCGCCGTGGTGGTAGGCCGGGCCTATCCGTTGGCTCCCCGTTTCCTCCGGGAGTGCCTCAATAGCCCGTCCATGACTCGGTTTCTCGGACCCGCTCATCGAACCGGACGTGCGGTTTTCCCGCATCCGGCTCTCGGACTGGTTTCACGTCAAGGCATGCAGGCGCGACATCCGCCGGCAGTCATCCAACCGCACGAGGCCAAGCTCCTCGTAGAGGTATCGGTTGCTGAACGGCCGGTTCCCCCGCCCGGGGACCTTGTGTCGTCACCCTTGGCCTTGACGTAGAGCTTCCTCTGGAGCGTCCGGATCCTCTCTGGAGTTGCCAGGCCCATGGCCAATATCCTCTCCTCGGCTCCGTCCGAAGCACCCGGAACCAGGGCCACTTCCCTCCACCGGCATTACCCGGTTTCCTTGGTACTATTGGCCCCTCCGACACCCGCCCCGGCCTGCCCCCTGCGGAGCGGTTGAGGATCAGCGACTCCCTCACCTCGGTGGGTCTCCCGTGTTGCGACGCGCTCTTTCTCTACGTGCCGCCCCCACTACCCCGGCGAGTCATCCGGAGCCCTTGGCGGTTGTCCCGCTCCGGATACGGCGGCCTTCCCCGCGTTAGAGTCGGGTCGGCACTCGCGACTGCATTTCGGGGCCTGCTCAGGGTTCACGCATGTTGCGGCCCGCAGATTTGCTGGCCCTCCTAAAGAGGGCTTTTGTCCGGGTGGCTTGACGACCCCCGGTTACCCGGAGGCCGTCCACCCGTAGCTACGAGGCTGTACCGCTAACTGCCTCGGCAGGACTTGCACCTGCAAGAACGCGCCACCTTTCACGGCGCACCCCAACGGCACGCGGCTCAGCGGCGCCGGAACTGGCCTCCGCATGGAGGGCTGCGCCTACTGCGTCCGCTCGTGCCGCTGGTTAGATGCGTACCAGCTACGGTGCAAGAAGCCCCAATATCGTTGGAACGGTAGCCAGGACGGTGCCCAGTCCTATCAGGAGCAGACCAGCGAGTTGCAGTCGCACATCCTGAGACACCGCTTCCTTTGACAGGTGCTCTAGCCGTCTGCTTTCGTCCCTCAGTCCGGCAGCCACTTCGTCGATGCGCCGGTGAAGCGTCGAGTGCTGTTGGTCCGCCATTGCCCGGTCCTCGGTTAGCTCGCTGTAGATGCCCTCCACCGTCTGGACCAAGCGGTCAATGCGCTCCGAGTCTGTCAGACCCGCTGGGAACGCTCTACGGACAACGGGTCTCACACTGACACTAACCTTGAGGGATGCTGATGCTGTGGCGGTATGGACGGTGGCATCCCGCTTGATCCAAGGCGCGAGGCGTCGGCCAAGCGCCACGACCCCCTCACTTGCCGCCCGAAGCCAGGGCAAGAGGGGACCGCGACCATACGCCCGCCAAGCATGTACGAACGCCCTCCCTGCACACCAGAGGCCCGCAATGTTGAGGAGTGTACCCACACTGACGAAGCCCAGTGCGCACAAGTCTGACAAGGGTCAGGCCTCCTCTTGCGGTCGCATCTAACAATGATTAGACCGATCCCGATAAGATGCGGAACCTGGATTTCCTGTCCGCATAACACTCCGTTCGCCCACCTGAAAGAGTCGCGGCAATCCCCGTTCTACCAGTGCCTTCGGCCGGATCACCGACTTATCACGGGGTCTTATGCGGATCGGCATAAGAACCCCCCTGTTCGCCCTCTAAGGGCATCGCCGGGGCCGCGAACCCCGTCCGGAGGTTGAGGACATGGGCATAGCTCATCGCCATCTTCGCCGCCAAGGCGGCCGCATCGCGCCAAGCCCCAGTCGCTGCCGCCTCTGCCGTCCCAAGGGCGGAGGGTTCATCCCAAACTAGCCGGCTGTTTGTACGTAAGCCCAAAGACCGTCGTCTGCTCGACGCCCGCCGGTGCAACCGGTCACCCGGGGCCCCTTCTGTCGTTTGGGCACGGAAGGATGGTTCTCCAGGCGGTTCCAGGATTCCTAGGGAGGCGGGAGGAGAGAAACCGAAGTCTTGACGGCCTCTAACTACGTCCGGGTCAGCCTCGCCGACACCGGGGCGCCCGCCAGGCCCAGGCGCGACCCTTCCTCGCCCACCTGCCGGATCAGTTCGGGAGACGGGGTTCCGAAGAGACTGGGCGCCACTGACCGCGAGGAGCCCGAGCCCTGCCACCGCCAGGTTCCGACGACCACGCCGCTGGCCACCACGGTGGCGGCCACGTCGGCCGCGGCCCGAAACACTTCCCGGCGATAGGGTTCCTCCAGGTAGAACTTGTCGCGGTGGGCCAGAACGTAGGAGTCGAACTTAGGCAGGAAAGCCAAGGGGGCCGCTGGCCCTGGCGGGCAGTGGTCGTCGCTGCCGGACTCGGCCGGCCCGCCCTTCCCGGCTGCGCCGTCCGGCCCGCCTAGACCGCCTGGCCCGCCCGGCGGTCTGATGTCCAGCAGGCTCCCCGGACCGATCGAGCCGGCCCGGAGACCCGGGTCGGCCGGGCCAACCTGGTCGCCGGCCAGCTCCAGGGCCCGCCTGGTCCTGGCCACGGTGACCCCGCTCCAGTAGGCGAAATCCTGAACGCTGGCCGGACCGTAAGCTTGGAGGTAGCGGGTCAGGAGAACGGACAAGGCGGCGTCGGCGTCCGCCGGCGGCGACGCCGGTGACCCGCTCCCCAGCCAGTCCTCCGTCCGGACGAACGAGACCTCCCCACTCCGCCCCGGGCCATCGCCCGTCGGGCCGTGAATGATCAGGCCCTGGTAGGAGAGGTCTTTCAGGACTCCACCGTAGCCGGAGAAGAGGGCCGCCAGCCAGGGAGGGGCGCCACCTAGGGTCCGTCCAACCCGCTCGAGAAGCTCCGCCCGGGTGGCCGGGCCGTCGCGCAAGACCTCCAGGGCGGCCTCGGCCGCCGTCCGGCGCTGGTCGCGCGTGGCGTAATGGTCGAGAAACACACTCCAGCGGGTCTCCCAATCGGGCAGGAGGGCGGCCCGGAAGAGGGGTAGGTCTACGGTTCGGATGACGTGCATGGTCCCGCGGATGGTCCAGGTCCGGACCAGGCGCCGCGTTTCTTGCAGTTCGGTCTGGAGGTCCCCGGGTTCGACGGCCTCCGAGCGAGCCCGAGCGGCGTAGTATGCGCCGCCGGCCACCTGGTCCTGGAGCCCGCAGAGCCGTCCGACAATTTCGCACAGGGACTCGCGGCCTCTCGGCTGGGTCAAGCCCTGGCGGACGGCGTAGGCCGCCGCTCGTTGGCTATCGACCACCGTTACACCCCCTTCGGCCACGGCCGCCTCAGGAGCGTCCGCGTTCCGGCGACCGCGTCCCGGCGACCGCGTTCCGGCGCCCGCGCCCTAGCTCCCCGTGCTCTGGTACCTCGACAGGCCCAGCTTCCATACGGCGATGCCGCCCAGAAGAACCAGGACCCCGGCCAGCGGGCTGAGCCAGGGGAGCAGGGGGTGCATGGCCTCGCCCGTCCGCCCGAGCAGGACCAGAGTCGGGTAGTAGTTGATGAAGGCGAAGGGCAGGACACCGGTCACCAGGACCTGAAACCACCGCCCAAAGATGTGGACGGGGTAGTGCTGGACGACCTCTTGGATCTGGAGGGTTCCGTAGAGGAACTCCCGCGAACGGATGGTCCAGAAGGCCAGGCTGCACAAGCCCAGGACCAGACCAACCAGGACCAGGGCCCCGCAGACGAGCAGGACAACAGCCAGAACCCCTTCGGCGAAGGTCCAGTGGAGACCGAGTCGCCCGTAGGCAACCACGATCCCGGCCACACCCGTGACCACGTGGGTGATGTTGCCATGGTTAATCTCCCGGCCCATGAGCTGGATCAAGGGAGAACTCGGCCGGACCAGGAACTGATCGAGAGTCCCGTCCTGGACGTAAGCCTCGATCTGCCCGAGATGAACGGTGAAGATGTTCTGCAGACCCATGGCCGCGAGGTAGAAGCTGAACAGGAAAACTATCTCCCAGATGTTCCATCCGCCGATGGCCGTGAAACGCTGGAGGAGAACTCCGAGGAGAACCAGGTCGACCAGGTTCAGGAGCACAACGCCGAAGGCGCCGATGAAGAAGTCGACCCCGTACTGGGCCTGGCTCGCGAAACCGATGCGGACAAAGCGCCAGTAGTGCCTGAGGTTCCGCACTTTGCTCACCCCCCTTGGACGACCAGCCGGCTGTGGACCACTCGCCAGGCTAGCCCCACACCCAGAAGCAGGATCACGATCCAGACCGTCTGGCTAAGAAGAGTCCCGGCGATGGACTGACCCTGAAGCTCCCCGATGTAGATGGACAACGGCGTGAAGAAAAGACCGCGAAAGGGTAGGACCTCGGCCACCTGGCGGAGCCAGGACGGGAAGAACCAGAGCGGAACCCAGGCCCCGGACAGAAGCATGATGAGACCGTGATAGGCGTGCTGGATGCCCCGCAGGCTCAGGGTGTAGAAGCCGATGAACCCGACCAGGCAGTTCAGGCCGAAGAGGATCAGGTAGCTCTGGACCAGGCTGAGGGCGAAGTAAAGTCCCTGGGTTAGGGTCGCGGGCAGGCTGATAGGCAGGACAAGGTAGGCCACCAGGGCCGCCGGGAAAACCACGGTTATGAACTCGGCCAGGGACTCGCCCAGACAACGGGAGAAGACCTGAAAGGGGAAGTAGACCGGTCGGACCAGATCGGAGGTGATGGTCCCCCGGCGAATTTGGGTGATGATGTAGAAATGAGGGCCGTCCCACCACTGGATGAACTCCCCGAGCATGACCGACACGGCCCCGTAGGTGACCATCTCCACCTGGCTGACCGGGAAGGCCCCGGGCGCGCTTTCGTAGAGAACCGACCAGAGGACGTAGAAGGCGACCATTTTCACGAAGACGTTGACCAGGCGCATGGCGTAAGCCATACCGTAGGTCGTCTTGACCTGGATGCCCTGGCGGATGAAACCCCGCATGACCCGCAGGATCTTCACTTGGGCGCCTCCTCGACGGGAGCGAGGGCGCCGTATACGGTTTTCACGATCTGCTCCACGTTGGGGTCGTCGACGCGGAAGTCCTTGACCGGGTATTTGGCCATCAACTGACCCACGAGATGGCCGGCCGTTGTTTGGTCCCGCCGGAAGCGAATCCAGTAGCGGGCCCCCTCCTGGCGGACGACTTCGCCGCCCTCGACTACGACCGGGCCGCTCGGGGTCTCGGCCAGTTCCACGACCACGTCGCTACAGGGGGCGTACTTCTGGATGGCGTCGCTGATGGAACCGCCGTAGACGAGCCGCCCGCGGTCGATGATCATTATCCGCCGGCACAGTCTCTCTATCTCGGACATGTCGTGGGTGGTCAGGAAGACCGTGACCCGGGTGGCCGCGTTCATGTTGGCGATGAAGACCCGGAGCCGTTCCTTGGCCGCCACGTCCAACCCGATGGTCGGCTCGTCCAGGAAAAGAAACCGGGGGTTATGGAGCATGACCGCTCCAAGGTCGGCCCTGACTCGTTGTCCCAGGCTCAGTTGCCGGACGGGAGTGTCCTGGAACTCCTTGAGGCCCAAGATGTCGTCGAGGAGGCCCAGGTTCCGGCGGAAGACGGGTTCGGGAACGTCGTAGATGTCGCGGAGAAGGCGGTAGGTGTCGATGACCGGAACATCCCACCACAAAGAGGTCTTCTGGCCGAAGACAACGCCGATCTGGCGCCCGTTCTTAATCCGATCGCGCCAGGGGACCAGTCCTCCGACCGTCACCACCCCGGAAGTCGGCACCAAGATTCCGGTCAGGCACTTGACCGTTGTCGACTTGCCGGCCCCGTTGGGGCCGATATACCCGACGATCTCCCCCTCCTCGACGTCGAAGGAGATGCCGTCTACCGCGTGGACCTCCCGCGTTTTCCGTCGGAGAAAGCCCAGGGGACCGGTCCCGCGCTTTCGAACGCGAAAGATCTTGACCAGGTCTCGAACCTCGACGATGGCCATATCAGATACCCTCCTCGGGCGGCCGGCCTTCGGTTGAGAGCTGCTCGGCCAAGAGTTGCTCGGCCAGTCTCATGGCCGCCCCCGCGTCATCCAGGGTGGCTTGGACGGGGGCCCTGAACTGCACGGTCTGAACGAAAGCCTCTAGCTCCGGAAGGTAGCCTTGAAGGTAGATAGACTGGTGGGTCAACCCCGTGCTGGCCAGGTTGGGTTGCCACGACAGGGTGCCCCCGGCGGCCTGTTTGGCCGGGAGATCGTCGCTCGGCCCCTGCCGCCCGGCCCGGTAGTGGCGAAAGTTCTCGACATTCCCGACTTCGACGGCCTGCCCTGGCCCGTCGACCCAGACCGACTCGGTGGGATTGCCCCAGGTGCCCCGGTGAGAAAGAAGGAGGGTCGCCGCTCCCCGTTCGGCTCTCAGGGCGATCTGCCAGGCCGACGGTGTTCCCTGGCCCATCGCCAGGACGTCGGCCGTGGCCTTCCGGATATCGCCGAGGAAGAAGCGGGCGAGGTCGAGGTAGTGGATGGCCACATCCTTCAGAAAGACCTCGTCGTCGGCGCAGGGGCCGGCCACCATCCTAAGCTGGAGGGCCAGGGGAACGGCCCAGGCGCCGGAGATGGACCGGGCCAGGCGATAGGCGGGAGCGAAGCGGCGCATGAACCCCACCTGCACGCTGGTCCCGCTCTGACGGGCCAGCTCGGTCGACCGGGCGATGGCCTCGGCCGTAAGACCCGCCGGCTTTTCGATAAAGATGGGCCGGCCGATGGGAATGAGCTGGTCGAGAACAGACGAGTGCGCCGGGCGTGACGGAGCGGCCACAACCGCGTCGAACGACTCGTGGGCCAGAAGATCGCCGAGGTCGGCGTAGGCCGTCGCCCCCGTCCGGCGGACCACCGCCTCCCGGCGCTCGGCCACGGGGTCCAAGACCGCCGTGACTTCCACTCCCAGAAGCTGAAGAGCCGGAAGCAAGACCCGCTGGCTGTGAAGACCGAGACCGATAAGAGCGACCCGCAAAGGAAAACTCCTCCCTATTCCCGCCGTCGAGGCCTCAAGTCATAACCGCCCCGCCGGCCACAGCCAGGCTCGACCCGGTTATGTACGGGTTCCGGATCAGGGCCAGAGCGGCCTCGGCTACCTCGCCGGGGGTCGCCATGCGGCCCAGGGGCACGCGAAGGGAAACCTCGTGCCGGACGATGTCCCGGAACGGAGACGGGCCGTGGAAGGCCGTGTCGACGAAACCCGGGGTCAGAATGTTGACCGTGATCTTCCTGGCCGCGACTTCCCGCGCCAGAGCCCGGGACAGACCCAGGAGAGCCGCCTTGGCCGTCACGTAGTGAGCGGGTCCGACGCCCTGCAGAGCGGCTGTCGTGCCGATGAAAAGGATGCTGCCGCCGTCGGCCAGGCACTCCAGACCGGCCTTGGCGTAGCGAAAGGCCGCCCCGAGGTTGACGTCGATAACTCGGTCCCATTCGTCCAGGCTGATGTCGCGATGGGTCCCCGGACCGGTCGTCCCGGCGTTCAAGACCAGAATGTCGAGCCGGCCGTCGTCGCCCGAGGCGGCCTTGACCACGTCTGGGGTTCGGTTCCGGTCGCGCATCTCGGCCTCCAGGGGAAGGCATTTGCCCCCGGCGCTCTCGATGGCCGCTCGGGTTTCCTCTGCCGCGGCGGCGTCCCGGTAGGTGAAGGTCACCGAAACTCCGGCCGCGGCCAGGGCCACGCAGATGGCCCGCCCGATACCCCGGCTTCCACCGGTCACCAGGGCCTTCCTTCCTTCCAATTCCATTTAACTCGCCGCCTTTCGGAAAAGGTCGACCAGAATCTCAAAGAGCCAGGCTCGCCGGGCGGCCCAGTCCTGACCGTAGCCCCTCGCCAGGCGTAGACCTTCCGCGTAGGGCACGGCCGCCGCCGCGCCGTTGCGCGCGTGGACGGCTCTCATCTGGTGCTCAAGGCCCGGGCAAACCCGGGTCCCGGTCCGATGGGCCAGGAGAGCCTGCCGGGCCGTGACAAACCAGGGCGAAACATCGACAAAGAGATCGGGCTTGAAACCGCGGGTCGAGAAAGACTCCATGTAAGCCAATTGGGGCGGCTGGGCCAGTGGCGGGCTGGGGCCGGCCTCGGCCGAAAACAGGGTGCTCAGGAAAACGGCGTCCTCGACCCAGTGCGTCACCTGGCGATGGTGCGGGTGAACGTCGTCGGGCTCGACGGTCAGGACCAGGTCGGCCCGCAAGGTTCGCAGAAGCCGGACCAGGGGCTCGACACCCGGCCCGACCCAGTGCGGGGCGGCCCCCAGAATGGCGGCGGCCTCGGCGGCCTCGGAGCGCCGGGTCTCGGCCATGGCCCCGTAGCCCGCGGGGTCCCCCATTTCCGGGCTGAGTTCGAAGACGGCGATAGCCGTGGACACCTCTGGAAGAAGCGCGAGCCCGGCCAGGATACCACCGACCCCGTACTCCGCGTCGTCGGGATGAGGCGAAACGGCCACGACCTGCCTCATCCCCGCCCCCTCCCGGCCAGCTCATAGACTCCCATCGTGTCGGCCAGGACCCGGTCCCAGGAGAACCGGCCGGCAACCTCTTGCCGCGCGGTGGTGGCGATGCTCGCGGCTCGGTCTCGATCGTCGAAGACCTCGCGGATGGCGGCGGCCAGAGCCGCGGGGTCGTGGTCCGGAACCTTCCAGCCCGTCTCGCCCTGGCGAACCAGGGGACCCAGACCACCCACGTCGCTAACGATAACGGGGGCGCCGGAGGCCATGGCCTCCAGGGCCACCCGGCCCAGGGCCTCCATGTAGCTGGGGATCACGGTCACCGTGGAGGTCTGGTAGAGCCTGATGAGGTCGTGGCCGCCGATGAAGCCGAGAAAGGCGACGTGTCGCCGCAGGTCGAGTTCCGCTACGAGTTTCTGAAGGCCGACGACGTAGGGCTCGTCGCCCGCCCCGGCCAGGAGCGCTCGCACCGGGACGCCCGCGTCTCGCAGGGAGGCAACGGCCTGGAGGAGCGTCTCCAATCCTTTCTCGGGCGAGAGCCGCCCGACGAAGAGAAGGGTCTGGTTGTCGTGGGGGATCCAATCGCCGGCATAGTGGTCCAGGTGAAGGCCCTTGGGAATGACGCTCATCCGGGACCGGTCGGCGCCCATCTCCAGGCACATCCCGGCGATGAACTCGCTGATTGGGATGAGCCAGGCCGACTCGCGGATCGCCCAACTCTCCAGGGCCCTAAAGTAGGCGGCCTCCTGGGGTTCTTGACCGGGCACGGGGGCCGAATACATGTTGTGGACGTGGAAGACAACCGGGACCCCGGTGGTCGCGTGCAGGGCCATGGCCGCCGTGGCCAGCCAATAGCCCTGAAGGACGATCAGGTCGAAGGCCCCATCCGCGGCCTCGAGAACCCGCAAGACCCCTTCCAGGGCCCGCCCGTTCTGCTGGTGGAAGCGAGCCGTGTAGTCGTGAGGCAGGAAGGGGAGGTTTTGGACCCGACAAACGTGAACCCCGTCTTCGGTAGCGAGTTCGGTCTCTGTCGGGCCCTCCGGGGGATGAAAAGCCACCACCCAAGGCTCATGGCCCAGGCGAGCCAGTCCCAGATTGAGTTCGTGCGTGTGGACGGCCGGTCCGCCGGACAGAAACGGTGGGTAGCCGGCCGCGAAGGTCAGTATCCGCATGTCGCCACACCTCCTTGGGTCTCGATGCGGGCCGTCTCTTTCGGCCAGGTCCTGGAGAGACCGCGAACGTCCAGGAGCTTGTCGATGAACGGGCGCAGGGTCTCGTAGGCAAACTCCGGATGATCCGTGAGCAGCACGGCGAGGTCGACCGTCTCCAGGTAGGCCGGGTCCCATTCCCGGATCTCGAAGGGAAGGCCGTCCTGGCCGGCGGGAACGTAGGGATCCATCCCGACCACGTCCAGGCCGAGGAGAGTGAGTATCTCCCCGACGCGGATGGAGGGAGAGTTTCGAGTGTCGCCGCTTCCTTTCTTGTAACCGAGTCCGAGGAGGGCCACCCGAGCGCCGTCCGGCCGCTCACCGCCGGAGGCCGGCCGCGCGCCCTCGGACGCCGGCCGCTCACCGCCGGAGGCCAACCGCTCCACCACCTGGGCCGCTACTCTGATGGGCAGGCTCCGGTTTTGGCCGATGGCCGACTCGACTATCCCGGCCGGGCAACCGTAGCGGCGGGCCGTCCAAAGCCAGTAGGCCGCGTTCACGGGCAGGTACATCCCTCCCACTCCGGCCCCGGGCCAGAAGGGCATGAAGCCGAAGGGCTTGGTCGCCGCCAGGGTGACAACCTCGAAGGGGTCGATGCCGGCCCGCCGGCAGAGGTTGGCCATCTCGTTGGCATAAGCGATGTTGACAAAACGGAAGACGTTTTCGTGCAGCTTCACCGCCTCGGCCACGGCGATCGAAGACGCCAGGTGGAGAGGGCCGCCGGCGTCGGCGTAGAGGGCCGCCGCCAGCTCCCGACACAAGGGGCTCGCCCCGGAAATGATCTTGGGCAGGCTCCCGGAACTGGCCAGGGTCCGGTTGCCGGCGTCGCCGCGCTCCGGGACGAAGGCCAGATGGAAGCCGTGGCCCGGTTCTCCGAAACGCCTGGCGAGGACCAAGCCAACCACTTCCTCGGTCATGCCGGGATAACCCGTGCTCTTGACGACGACCAGCGGTCCGGCCTGGACGTGGGCGGCAACCGTCTCGGCCGCCGCCTTCACGTCCGCGACGCGTGGGTCCCCGTCTGGAGTGACCGTGGTCGGAACGGAGATGAGAATGATCTCCCGGTCGGCCAGGTGGTTCGGGTTACAGGTCGGTCTGAGCCGACCCCCGGTGACCAGCCGCCGCAGCTCGTCCGAGGGCACGTCCGAGACGGGTGAGCGAGCCTCTCCAACCGCGGCCACCCTCCCGGCGTCGATGTCGTAGCCAACGACCTCGAACCCCTGGGAGGCCAACTCATAGGCCTGGAACAAGCCGGCCAGGCCGAGCCCCAGCACGCCGATCCTGGCCGAACGGTCTTTGATCCTATCAAGGAGCACGGTCGTCCACTCCCTTGCCGCTTTCTTGGGCCACTCCCTTGCCGCTTTCAACTCCTGCTGCATTCAACGAAGAAGGCGGGGATTACGGCTAGGCCACCCGAGCCATCACGGACGGACGCTCAGCTAGCTAGCGCTGGTTAGGAGATGGCAGCAAGCCATCGCAAGGCCACTGATTCCGGATATGGTGTCAACTTTGTGAGCGCAGGGCTTGCAGTAGGAACTCTTCATAGATCATCCCTCCCTTCCGGACGAGACGTTGGCGCCGGTCTTGCGCCTAGCCCCCCGCGAGCCTTAGACAGCTTGAACTAAGCATGGACTCGATCCATTCGATAGCGTCCGCCTGGGCCACCGTCGGGTCCACCTCGAAAGCGGAAACGACCTTGGCCACTATGTCGTCTATTGTCAGGATTCCGTCACACTGCCCCCAGATGAAAGCCGCGACCGCGTTCAAAATGTAGTACTCGCCCTTGTCCAGGTGGTGAAGACAAGTCGAGTCGCCGGCCGGGAAATGCATTACCTCGTCGGCTCTCAACGGCCTGACCTCTCCACTGACCGCCATACGGTTCACCTTCCCGCCCTAGATGGTGAGTGTCGCGTCGCCGAACTCGTAGAAGAGATACTCTCGCTCAATTGCCTGCCGGTACCCTCGCAGGACGAGTTCCGTCCCGGCGAACGCCGCCGCGAGGGCGATCCGGGTCGACTTGGGTCCGTGGAAATTGGTGATAAAAGCGTCGGCCACTTTGAAGCGGTAGCCGGGGTAGATGTAGAGATTGGTCCAGTGATCACCCGGAGCGACCCGCCCGTCCTCGCCGGCGGCCGACTCCAGGCAACGCATGACCGTCGTGCCGACGATAAACACCCGCGTGCCCGCCTTCTTGGTCTCGGTCAGAAGTTCTGACGTCTCCTCGGGAACGCTGTACCACTCCTCCAGCATCTTGTGTTTCTCCACGTCCTCGGTCTGAATGTCAATGGAGCTGAGGCCGGTGTGGAGAGTGATGTAGCCCATCCTCACCCCTTTGGCGGTCAGGGCATCCAAGAGCTCGGGAGTGAAGTGCCGCCCGGCGGCGGGCATTTCCGCCGATCCGGGGGTTCGGGCGTAGACGGTGTTGTAAAACTCGGCGCCGTAGACCCGATCCACGTACGGTGACATAATCGGGCGTCCGAGTTCGGCCAGAAGATCTTCGAAGTCCGGCCGATCCGGAAACCTCATGATCCAGAGCGGTATCTCCGGTCGGATTCCTTCCACGACGGCTGTCAGGGACGGCCCGAAGTTGATCCTTGCTCCCGGCACCGGATCCCTCCAGGGACGACACTCGGCTTGCCAGACTCCGGCCCCCTTGTAGCACCGAAGCTGGAACTCCAGCCGTCCCAAGCCTTCGACGTCCCCAAAGAGATGAGCGTTGATCGTCCGGCTGTCGTTGAGGATGATCGTGTCCCCAGGGTTGACGTACTCGACCAGGTCGTGGAACCGGCGGTGCTCAATGCCGCCGGTCTTCCGGCACAGGACCAAAAGACGCGCGTTGTCGCGCCTTTCCCCGGCCAACTCTCGCGGACGCGTAGCCAATAGGCGCGTCGGCAATTCGAACTGCAACTCCTTGACCCGCATCAGGCTCCCCCCGTTGGGCTGACAAAGCCTCCGATTAGAAGCGGTGGGGCCCAAAGATCGTTTTGAGCCCAAACCTCGTCACCAAGAGCCGAAACCTCAAGCCTACCCAGGTTGCCGCTCAGGACCACCGGTTGCCCAAGACCCTGAACGGCCCCGTCACGATACGCCCAGCCGAGATCGACCCGCAAATGGACCGATCCGTCTCCCCCGGCGTCGTTCAGCGCGGTGGCGGTCTCAACGACAAGACCCGGCCCGGCCCCGAGAACATCGCTCCACCGAGAGGCGCCCGCCGGAACAACCAGGGTGGCGACACTCGGACGCAGGACCCCGTCCCGAAAGGTGGCCCGCCCCCGCTCTGTCGGACGTGAAGGGTCGCCGCTTACCGTCTCGGCCCCTTCGTCGTCGAAAGGGCGCGCGGAGGGGGCGAACGGAAAGCGCCCGCTTTCGACCAGACCCTCGACGGCGAAGGTCTGGATCGGCGGGCCGTTGAGACCGGCGCCCGCCGCGGCCACCAGGCTCAAAAGCAGCCGGGCGGCCTGTCCCAAGAAAACGACTGCCCGGGGCGGAGGCACGCTCGGCGACTTCCGGGCCGGCTCGTACCCGCCCAAGGCCGCCCCGCCCCGGCGCCAGTCGTTCCACCGCCGCCAGTCGGTTCGGACCCGGTCGATCATCCGGTTCCAGGCGCCATCTTCGATTCTCAGGGGCGGCAAGCCCCAGTCCGGCGCCAGAAGACTGACCTCCAGGGCGAAGAGGGTCTTTCTGTAGTCCTGGTCCACGCCGGCCGAGTTGGCGTAGCCTACTTCGATTTCCGCCGCCGTGGCCCAAGTGGAGACAAGCCCGCCGGGTGTGATGCCGGCCATCTCGTCCTGGGTCGCCTCTAGGGCCTCGGGCAGGCACGGGCCGAGGCCGCTACCCACGGCGTCCCAACAATCGCAGGGCGTGGCCGGCCGCTGAGCCAGCCAGAGACCACTAGAGACCGCCGCCCCGGTCATGGCCCTGGCCCCCGCCAGCGCGGCCCGGAACTCCTGGGCCACCCCCGTGCCCGCACCCCCGGCTCGCGCCAGACTTACGACGTGAACTGTCCGCCGGCTCTGGAGCGCGGCCAACCGGCGGCGGCCGATGAGATGAACGGTCAACCGTCGTTCCCGGCGCAGGAGATGGAAACCCTCCTCGTCCGGTCTCAGAAAACTCCTCAGCGAACGCACTCCGACCATCATCCCGTCACATCCAGAGCCGTGACTCCCAGGGCCGGGCCACCCGACGCGACCGGGAGGGGGAACTGCCCGTTCTTACCGCAGCCGCCTTCTCCGCCTCCGAGAACGGAGACAGAGGCCCCCAGTCCGATGATGTCCATCAGGACCTTTGAGAGATCGCCACTACCCCTGACCGGGCCCACCCTGGAGGCAAGCCTTCCGCGCTTGATGACCCAGGCGTCGCCCGCGCAGACGTGGAAGGGGCTACCCCCCGCCCCACCCCGGGCGCCCCCGAGGTATAGGCCGTCCCAGGTAGCCTCTAAGAGCTCCTCCAAGGACATGGCCCCGGCGGCCATGAGAGTCGTGGCCATTCGAACGATGGGTGAGTGGCGCCAGTTGACTGCCCGCCCGTGGCCGGTTGGCGGCTGACCGGCCATGGCCGCCGTTGTGCAGGAATGAAGCGGAGATTGAAAGACACCCGAGACGACCAGATTCACTCGAGTCGCCCGGACGCCCTCATCGTCGTGAGTGTAGTGGCCGTAAGGGCCGGCCGGAGCCGGATCGTCGTAGACGCTGATCTCCGGGCTAGTCACGGCCTGACCCGGCCGGAGCCATCCGCCGTCCCCTTGGGAGGCCAGGACGTCGGCCTCGGCCGCGTGGCCCAGGACTTCGTGGACCAAGAGGCCGGTGATCTCGGGATCCATCACAACGCGGTAGCGGCCGGCGGAGATAGGTCGCCTGGGAGCGGAAACCGCCTTCCACAAGCTGTCGATTACCGGGCCGCACTCGGCCAGATCGGAGAGAGCGGCCGTCGTGCCCAGGCCCCGGTTCAGAGTTCCGCCCGAGACGTGGACCGTGATATCCAGGCTCACCCAAGCCTCATCGGTCTCCACGTGCCCACCGCGGCTGTTGGCAACCACCCGCCGGCGTCTCGTCTTTCGAAGCTGGAGAACCAGCTCCCCCACCGACCTGCGATTCTCCGTTAGAAGATGACCCAGCCACTCGGCCAATTCGACCGGTGAGAGGCCCGGACGAGTGGCGAGTTCGTTTACGCCACGATAAGTGAGACAAGGGAGAGACGGCAGGAAGCCGGCCTTCGGACCCGCGGAGGCCTGAGCGACGGCCAGGGCCAGGCCTTTCCCGACCAAGGCGGGGGTGATGGACGCCTGAGGCCCATGGGCGGTTCCCAGACGGCCGTTGATCCAGACCCGATAGGCCGCGCCGCGATCGAGGAGGCGGGCGGGAGGAAGAACGCGGAGTCCGGCCGGCCCGGCCGAACCCACGATGCGTTCGGTGGCGACCTCTTCCCACCGGACTTCGGCAAGCTGCGATCCCGGGGGACAAAGGCTCTCTGAAATCGGTGTGGGAAGATCCCTGGACGGCATCGGTTGACTCTCCATGGTCTGCCTCTGCGCTGCCAACCCTGTAGTTCAGTGGGTGGCAGGCCAGGTCCTTCCGCTCTATGAATATTCTGTCGAATGGTGGCGGCTTGCGCGGTGGGCGTGATCAAATCCCCGCCGTCAGCGGGGGCGGCGGCCCGGCCCCACGGCCCAACTCTCGCCAAGAAGTCTTAGGTAATCTTCCTGGGTAATGGGCCGGCAGTTGCTGGGCGTGGAGCCGTTGGCGAAGGAGGCCTCGGCCAGTCGATCGAAGTCGGCCGGGCGCACGCGAGGCAGGCTGGCGAAGGCGGGGATGCCGATGTCCCGGGCCAGGTCGCGGATGGCTTCGACCAGAGCCGTGGTCGCCTCCTCCGGCGACAGCCCGGCCACGGTCAGCCCGCAAGCCGCCGCCGCTCGAGCGTGTTTGGCCGGATCGGCCTGGGCGTTAAAGGCGGTCACGGCGGGAAAGAAGATGGAGTTGGCCACTCCGTGCGGGGTGTCGTAGAGACCACCGAGAGCCTCGGCCAGGCAGTGGACGGCCCCGACGTCGGAGTGAGAGAAGGCCAGGCCGGCCAGAGTGGAACCCACCATCATGTCGTAGCGGGCCAGGTGGTTGCGGCCGTCGGCGACCACAGCGCGGAGAGCTGGGAAGATGCGTTCCATGGCCGCCGCGGCCAAGGTGTCGGACATGGGATTGGCCGGCCGGCTGGTGTAGGCCTCCACGGCGTGGACGAGGGCGTCCATCCCGGTGGAAGCGGTGATGTCCCGGGGAAGGGCGTGGGTCGTCAGCGGGTCAACCACGGCCAGAGCCGGCGCTAGTCTCACGTCTTTGACCGTGAACTTGAAGTTGCGGACGGTGTCGGTGATGACCGCCGACCGGGTGACCTCGGAACCCGTGCCGGCCGTCGTCGGGATGGCGACAAGGGGCGTAACCTCCCCGGTCACCTTGCCGCGGCCCTCGTAGTCGCCGACCCGGCCGGGGTGGGTGTTGAGGAGAGCGATGACTTTAGCCGCGTCGAGAACCGAACCTCCGCCGACGGCCACGATGACCTCGGGTCCGAAGACCCGGGCCACGGCCGCGCCGGCCTCGCAGTCGCGGTCCTTGGGGTTGGGTTCAATGCCGTCGAAACACTCGCAGACGAAACCGGCTTCCTCCAGGGACTGCCGGACCAGATCGGTCAGGCCGGCTCGCCTCACGCCGGGGTCGGTCACCAGGAGGGCGCGCCGGGTGGCGACGGGTCGTCCGGCGTCTCCCGCTCCGGGTCGGCCAAAGAGGCCGCGCGTCAGCCGCCCGGTCTCGCTCAGCAATCCTTCCCCAACGTGGATGCGGGTGGGCAGGTGGAAGGCGAAGCTGGGTCCGCCGGTGGTCAATGGTTAACGCTCCTCCTCCTACCTGGCCCTCCAGGGCACGTCGAGCACAGCCGTCTCCGGAAGATCCGACCCGCCCTGGCGCTGGATCTCAGGCGTGGGCGCGTCGGGCCTGGGCCGGCGGCGGTAGACGAATCTAAGACGGTATTCGCCCGGCGCCAATTCGGTAGCCGGCCCACGCGCGCCCGGCGCCAATTCGGTAGCCGGCCCACGCGCGCCCGGCGCCAATTCGGTAGCCGGCCCACGCGGAGGGATGAACAGGAAGAAAGCCGTGCCGTCCCGGCCGCGCAGAACCCGGACTCCCGCGACCGCCCGGTAGGCGTTGGCCGGCAGGAAGGTCCGCTCGTGAAGGACCTCGCCCATGCCGTTCACCAGGCGGATCCTGGCCCCGGTCGCGGACAAACGAGGGGTAGCCACGCCACTCGGCTCGGCGGCGGAGCGGCGCTCGGCGCCGGCCGCCAGGCTCGCCCCATCAGTCTCAACCGAAATCCTCGTCCCCGCCGGAAGGCGCGGCTCGGTCCCGAAAGCGCGGTAGCGGGCCCAGACCGGGGCCCCGACCCGAACCGGACCGAAGGTCGCCCCGGGTTCGCCCGAGGCGCGAAGCCCCACCTTGCCACGCTCGAGTCCGCCGGACGCCGGCGGGTCGGTCACCTGGCCAAGGCGTTCGCCGTCGGCCCACAGGGTGAGTTGATCCCCGAGGGCGTCCACCGTCAGGAGATGGCCGCGACTCTCCGCCGGCCTCGTGTCCTCCCAGAGAACCGTGGACACGCCCCGACGCCTGCGGATCAGGCGACGCCGGACGTCGCCGCCCGGGCCCTCCGGGCCATCCGGCCCCTCCGACCCATCCGGCCCATCCAAGGTGAAGGCGTAGTAGTTTTCCCCGTCTTGGTAGCGGAAGAGCACCCCGGTCTCGCCCCCGGCCGACGGGTAGACCAAGGCCGTCAGGCGATAATCGGTCCAGGCTTCCTCGCCGGCGACGGCCATTGTGGCCACGCCCGTCGCGTGGCTGAGGCGACGCAGGGTCTGACCCTCCACTTCCCAGGCTTCTCCCCCAAACGTCCACCGCCAGGGGAAGGCGTCGACAAAGTCCTCGGCCAGAAGCCAGTCGTCGTGGGCCAGGGCGGCGGGGTAGACGGCCAGGAAGGGGAAGATAGCCTCAGTCGTGGCCCAGCACCACAGTCCGGCCCGCCCGCGGCGGAGAGAGGTCCCGCCGGCGTCGCGGACGGCGAAGAGAGGCAGGCCGTCGAGGTAGCCGAGGAGAGTATCGCCCCGGACCACGACGGCAACCTCGTAGGCCCGTCCGGCCTCGTAAACCCGATTGTCCCGCCAGAGGTCGGTCTCCACACCGGCCACGGTCCGGACCAGGCGACGGCAAAGACGCTGCCGGTCCATGGTGAAGCGGTAGTGGTTTCTCTGGTCCTGGTAGCGGAAGAAGACCCCGACCGCCCCGTCGTCACCGGTTCCGACGCGGGCCACGACCACGTAGTCGGTCAGGGCGGGATCCCCGGCCAGGTACTGACGGCCCTCGCCCAGCCCCGCGGTCCAGGCCGGCGGATGACCGGCGGTGAACTCCTCAAGAAGAAGGGCCCAGGCTTCGCGCGGGGGCTGACGCACCTCCACCCTCTCAAAGGCGACTCCGGCGGCTCGCCAGGACCAGAGGCCGACCCGACCGCGGGCGGGACCCGGCGACGGATCGGTGAGATCGAAGAGCTTGGCCCCGTCGAGGTAGGCCGCAAAGCGCGGTCCGAGGGCATCGACGACGAGGGATTGGGTGGTCCCCGACTCCGAACGGCCTTCGGTCTGCCAGAGGACCCGAGCCACCCCGTCCGTCACCCCCACCAGGCGCCGGTAGCCTCGATCGGCGTCGATCGAGAGGCGGTAGTGGTTCCGGTCGTCGACCCAGCGGAGGACGACCCCGGCTGACCCACCGGCAAGGCGCAGGCGGGTGTCGAGCCGGAAGTCTCCTAGGGTCTCCGGGCCGCCGACGACCAGGGTTCCCGGCTTGTCGGGCGAGGCGGGGCCGCCCGTCCCGCCGCCCAGGCCGGAGAACTCGCTGAGAACACCGTCGCGGAGAGCCCAGGCCGACCGATCCCCGGAGCCGGTCTCGTCGCGAATGGCCCACTGCCCAACCCGCCTCGTCTCGTCGGTGACAACGAGCCACGCGGCTGCCCCGCCCTGGCCCGAGGACAGGAGGCCGACCCGTCCCCGGTCGAGGGCGCCATCGCCGTCGAAGACGCTGAAAAGGGGTCGCCCATCGAGGTGGCCGTCGAGGCGCGCCCCGCGAGCGAACACGGTTAGATCGCGAGGTCGGCCCGGCCCGCCGGTCAACTTGCTGGACCAAAGGGTCGTCTCCCGCCCTCCCAGCCGGCGGACAAGCTCCACCCTCCGGGCGACCTCGTCCAGGGAGAGGCGGTAGGTGTTGTCCGCGTCCCGGTAGCGGAAGACCAGGACGGTGGCTGTGGCGGCCGAACCGGGCGCGGGCTTCTTCAGCGCGGGGCCGCCCAGCACGGAATCATCCAGCGCCGGACCGTCCAGACGCAGGGCCAGGCCGACATCGGCCCAGGTATCAGGGCTGAGCGCTGTCGCCGGCCGGACGCCGGCCAGGCCGGACGTGGTGAGCGACCCCGCCCAGTCCCAGAGGACCCGCGGTCCGGTCAGGGTCTCGACGCGGAGACCGTCGAAAAAGGCGTTGTCCCCGGATCCGCAACAGAACCCGACCCTCCCGCCCGCGCCTTCGGCCTCGTCAAGGCGGAAAAGGAGAACGGAGTCGAGCCAGCCGAGAAGATGCCCGGCCACGCTCTCGACGACCAGGTGGTAGGGGTGCCCTAGGCGGAAGGTGGCCGCCTGGGCCCAAAGGGTCGTCGTGCGGCCCCCCGCCCGCCGGAGGAGAACCCGCCGCCCGCGCCTCGGGTCCAGGAGGAGAAGGCAATAGTGGGTCGGGTCGCTCCAGCCGAAGACGAGGCCGATCTCGCCACCCGTTTCCGAACCTAGAAGAGTTTCGATCCTGAGACCGCGCCAGGCCGGCTCGCCGGTCACGGCCATGGTCCGGGTAGCCCGCTTCTTGCGGGTCAAAACCCGCTTGGCCCGCGGGTCTCCGACCGGTCGATCCGAGATTGGCGCCAGGTGAAGGATGCGGCCCGTCTCGGCCCTCCAACGGGCAACCCCTCCGGCCCCGGTTCGGCCACTACCGGTTCCGCCCTGGATCCTATAGTGGGCCAGAGCCTCCGGCCCAAACCGTTCCTCGAACAAAAGCCCACCCTGACCGGTGAAGCGGTCCTCGAAAAGCATGGCCTCGCCCTGTTCGGGACGGAGCGCCCCCGGCCAGGCCAGGTACTCCACCCGGTGATGGCTGAGGTCGGCCGGCGCCCGGGCCAGGACAACGACCTGCTCCGGGGCGGACAGGGAAGCTTCGATCAGCTTCAGGTCTTTCGGGACGACTCCGGGGCTCTCCCCATCGCCGCTTGGGGCCTCGCTCCGAGGCGCCCCTTGGCCGCTTGCCTCGGCGGCCCGCTCCACTTCCAGGCTGACCCGGCGCCAATCGACGGGCTCCGAACCCCGGATGAAGTAGCCCAGGGCCGGCCCGCCCGGACGCTCCAGCCGGATAGTCTCCAGACCGGAGATCTGGCCCCGGGAGGCGGAACCAAAGATGGCGGAGGCGAGGGCCTCGTGGGCTCGAACTTCGGCCTCGCGCGGCGGGCCCGGTGGGACGAGGGGGTCCGCGGCCACGCGGGCCGCCCCGGCGAGAACAGTGTCGGGCACCGCGATCGCGGACACCACGGTCCGCCACGTTTCGTCCTGGTAGCTATGGGCCTGATGCACAAAGTTCGCAAAGCGGGATGTCGTGAAGCCGAAACGGTAGACTATCGGGGCCGACGGCCCAAGGTTGTCCAGGCGAAGATCGGCGAAACGAGCCCCCGGATTGCCCCAGACGTACAGGCCAACCCGACCCGCCGGAAAACGGCCGTCGGAGACGGCAAAGATGAGCCGGCCGTCAAGATAGACCCGAAGCTCGGGCCCGATGGCTTCCACTACGATCTGGTAGTCTCGATCCAGGGCGTGGGTGAAGCGGTCCTCGGCCAGGATGGCGCACAGGCCGCCCCGCACGCGGACGAGCCGCCGGTAGCGGCCCTCGCGGTCCATGGAGAACCGGTAGTGGTTGCGGGCGTCACGGAAGCGGAAGACCACCCCGATGGCCCCAGCCGTGGAAGACCGGGCCTCGACCGCCAGGCGGTAGTCGGTCCAGACCGGATCGCCCCGCACCAGCATCGTGCCCGGCTTGGCTGGATCCGCCGGATCGGCCAACCCTCCCCGGATGCCGGAGGTCTGCCGGGCAAACCAGGCTGGGGGCGAAGCCGGGCTCGACCCCGTTGACCAGGTCGACGGCCCGCCCTCCGTCCCCTGGTCAATGACCTGCCAGGGGTCGAGTGTCCGCGAGAAATCGTCGTGCAGCAAAAGGGGCGCCAGCCGGGCCTCGTAGGCCGCGTCGGGGTCGAGAACCGCGCCCCCGAGAGAGGCGGCCAGGGTCCGGGCCCGCGGAATGCGGCTTGGGTCCAGGGAGAGACAGCCGCTGCCGTTGACAACCCTGACCCAGGCTTCGTCCGTCCTGACCAGTTCGAGGGTCTCGGCCCGCCCCCAGAGGTTCGGGAGAACGACGAGACCGCCCGAGGGGTCGCGAACGGGGCACCCGCCGGAGTCGTAGAGATAGAGGCCCAGGTCGCGTCCTGCCATGCGGTACATCTGGTCAACGTAGGTGGTGTCAGGCTGGAAGACCACGCCCACATCGTAGGCCCGGTAGACCGGCCTGGGCAGAACGGGCTGGGCGCCACCCCAACCCCCGGCCCCCGAGCCCCCGGCACCCGAGCCCCCGGCCCCGGCCACAGCAACCGTCGGCGGCACGGTTTGCCGCACGTAGGGGGTGAGGTCGTCGAGGCCGCTGGCGAAAGCCGTCCCGGGCGGGTGACCGATGGGCACGGACAGAGGGCCCAGGCCGGGTGGCCCGGCCGTCCGGAAGTAGGCGTACTCCACCGGGGTGCGGGCCGAACTCAGGCTGCCCGCGAACTCCCCCCGGCCGCGGGCCGAGACGGTTGTGATCACCTTGAGACAGTAGGTCGCGTCCGGCTCAAGGACCTCGCCATCACCCCGCCAGCGGGCGAGTTCCTCAATCATGTGCCGCACGGCCTCTTCCCGACGGGCGGACTCGCCGGCGGAGGGTCCGGTTGTGAAGCGCACGGCGAAAAGACGAAGCTCCCGGGAGCCCCGCACGGTGACCCGGCGGGCCCGGCCGCCACCCGGAACCTGGATGGTCGTCTTGCCGTGGAACGGCCCCCGGCGGAGGCCGTCCTCCCCGGTGACGTAGACCTCCAGCCCCCTGTCGTCGCGAGCGACAACCTCCAGGTCGGCGCCTGCCGCAGGAAGGACGATGGTGAACTCCCCGCCCCCGTCCGACCCGTCATCCTCGCCCGGCAGGTCCCGGATGGCCAGGCCCAGGGCGTGCCGCAGCCCCTCGACCGGCTCGTCGACCTCCTCGATCTCGGCCGTGACCGCCGGCGTCCAGGAGATGACCAGGTCTAGATCCTCGGGATGGGGCCAGGGTCCGACCAGCGTCAGACCCGGGGTCAGAGCCTCAAAGTCGTGGGAGTGGCGCTCTCGCGGCGGTGCGGGCAGGCAAGGGTAGTCCGGATAGCGGGAGGTGAACCACTCCTCCCACTCCCGCCCGGTGCGGCGGGTGAAGTCAAAGGGGTTTCTCGACCAGAGCCAGAGCTTAGTCTGGCCGGTGGCCCGCCCCCGCCCCTCGGGCAAGGACGGCACGGGAGCCCAGGAACCGTAGAGTCTCGGCACGCCGGGTGGGTTCGGCCCTCGGTCGGCCGCCGCCGTTCGGGCGACAGCCACCCACTCCCGACGGTCGCCCCGCCACTTGAGAAGGGTCACTTCCGCCAGGCCGTAGCGAACCTCGACCGGCCCCTCCCCCTTCTCCGGATCCCCGACAATCTCCGCCTCGGGCGCCAGGACGTCGACGGTCACACCGACCAGGGCGTCGTCGTGGACAGGCCGGGCAAACGTGAGCTGGGGCCGGCCGTCGAGCGGGACGATGGGCAGGGCGACCGAAGGTGGCGGCGGGGGCGGCGCGTCCGGCGAGCGGTCGCTTGGATCGCCCGTCCCGAAAAACCCATCCCGATCCGGGTCGTAGCCGGGGGCCAGGAGAGCCGGTCTCGGCAGAGGCCAGACGGCCGTGCTCAGGAGGTGAGCCACAGCCACCTCCTTCAAGGGGACAGGCAGGGGCGGCCGGCCCGGGCGCGGCCCCCATTGCAGGGTCACGTCGACACCGAAGTCAGGGAGGGGCCAGGGCAGATCCACGGCCACGGCCAACTCGGCCCGGATCTTGAAGGGATCGAAGACCTCGGCCGCCAGGAGGGAGTCGAGGCTCAGCCCAAGCCCGAAGGAGAAGATGGTGAGGGCGACCTTGCCGTGGAAGGCGAGAGCCCCTTTCAGGTAGACCGGCTGCCAACTCAGGCGGAGGTCGCCGGCCAGCCAGGCCTCCAGAGTCAGGGCCACGGGCCCGAACTCCCAAGCCTTCTTCACCCCCACGTGGGCCCCCAGGGCCAGGGCGTCGGCGTCGAGCATCAGATAAGCGTTGGCTTCCACGATCGAAATGAACTTGGCCAGGATGCGCTTTTCGGGCGGCTTGTCCTGGCCAAGGTAAAGGTGCCACTTCGAGGCGTCATTGAAGTCGAAGAAGGCCTCCGCGCTGCCGCGGATGTCGACGACCTGACCATTGGCGCCCGTCTTGTAGGCGGCGTCAAGGCCGAAGAGAACGGACCCGGCCCGGGCGTCCAGGACAAAGAGAGCCCTAAAGATCGGTTCGTCCCGCCCGCTGAGGGCCGCCCTGGGGCGGAGGAGATTGGCCTTGCCCTCGATCATGAGGATGGGCCCCGGGAAGATGATGACCATCAGAAACCGCCCGGCGAAGGTGTAGCCGTTGTCGGCCAGGGTTCCGAGGGTCAGACCGGCCCCCAGAGCCAGGCTGCCCGGCTCGACCTTCCACTTCCGGGCAAAGTCGGTCACCCCCACCGGCTCGGCCTTGTACCAGTCCTGGTACCACTGCTGGTCCGGCCTCTTGTTCGGCTCCATCGACGTGGCGAAAAGCCCAGCCAGGCCGTAGATCGAGAGACCCGTGGTGAATAGGGGGATGCCGGCCGGGAGTTCGGCGGCCAGGTAGATGGCGAAGAAGGTCGTGGTCCCCTCGCCCGGCCGCTCCTGGGTCCCGAAGACGAGCTTGGCGTCGATCTCCAGGTCTAGACTCTTCAGGGCCAGCTTGATATCGCCGTCGAAACGGTGGACGCCCCCGGGAAGATCCTTGTAGGCGACCTTACCGGAGAAGGCCAGAACGTCGGGAATCTCAAACTCGACCCCGACTCCCTCGAAGGTGAGGCGGGGGGCGCGGGGATCACCGTCGGGGTACCAGATGGCCTTCAGGCCCTCGACCGAGGCCCCGGCGGGCATGCCGTCCACGAGCTTGAGGCCCCCGGAGAAGCCGATCCAGTTCCCGCCGTCATCGGTCTGGCCGAAGCCCATCTTGGTGATCTCGAACCGGAAGCCGAAGAAGTCCAGGGCGTACTGTTCCCGGAGGTTGAGCCAGCCGCCGTCGATCTGGACCTTGCCCTCGGAGTCGATGGACAGCCGGTCGACCTTGAACTCGGGCCAATTGAGGCCGCCCAAGAGGGGTTTCACGCTTCCGGCCAGGGTGGCGGTGAAAACGCCTTGGGCCACAGCGAAGCCGAGGCTCTCAACCTTCAATTCCAAAACGCCTTCCTTTGTAAGGGTGGCCAGGCCGCGCGCGCTGGACAACCGGACGGTGAAGCCGCCGTCCAGGCTGAGACCCACGGTCACGTCCACCGGGCGCTCGAAAAAGGGCAGGTTGAGTGTGCCTTCCAGGGCCGAGGCGGCCAGGGAGTTCTGGACGAAAGTGAGCGAGGCGCTCCGGAGGCTGAGGTTCATCCCGCCCAGGGTCGCCCGCAGGGGTGGGGACCAGGTGTCGGCTACGGTTCCCGAGAAGCCGCCGTTTCCGATATAGGCCTCCCGCACCGAGAGGTTCCCCACCGTGGCCGCTAGGTCGCCCGGCAGGTAGAGGGAGGCCCGGCTGATGTAAAGACCCTTCCAACCGGACGGCTTCCCGGGCGGGGGGTGGCTACCGTCAAGGTAGAGGCCGATCTCCGGCGCCTCGATGACCACGCCGGTCTCGCCGATGAAGCTCGGGGGCAGGCTAATCCGGACTCCGCCCTCAACATTGAAGTTGCCGTCGGTGTCGATCGACAGGGAAATCTGTCCCAGGGTGATGTCCGTGAAGCGGGCCGTGGGGTCGGGCGCCCAGGCGGCCGCGCCACCCGCGCCACCCGCTCCGGCCGCGCCACCTCCGGCCGCCCCACTCGCGCCGGCCGCGCCACCCGCCCGCCGGGCGGGCCGGAGAATCGAGGCGTCGAGCCGCAGGGCCACGGGCACGTCCACCAATCGGAAAGTGGGCGTTGGTTCGGCCCTGAACTCCAGGCGGAAAGCCGTGTAGGAACCGGACGGGGCCAGGACAAGCTTCACCCCGTCGAGGCCGGGCAGACCGATGGACAGCTCCGTCTCAAAGAGGAGAGCCGTCTGGATGACCAAGCTCGGCCGCGTGGTGATGTCCGGAGGCTCAAGCCAAACCCGCTCCAGGAAGTCAAGGCTCGGGGGCCGGCCGAGTAGTTCCGTCGGCCAAAACTGCCCAAGGTACTTCCGGGCCGGAATGAAGTAGGTCGTCACCATGTCGGTAGAAACCCCCGCAAGACACCCATTATACTGAGCTCCTGCCTCGAGTCGGGATCCTTCAAATCGTACATGGCCGGCGAGTCCGGGCTTGTCGGCGGAGGCAAGGGTAGGGTGCGCCGGGTGACCCAGGGCGGAAGCGGGGCCGGGTGCTCGGAGGAGCTCCAGGTTCGGTCCCAGGTGCCAAGGGCCCGGTCGATATCCCGCAGCCGGCCCCGGGCCCAGGAGTCGGGGGCCAGACCGAAGTGCCCGCCCCAGAGGTCCACTCTCACCTTTTCGGCCAGGCTCTCATAGTCGGTGACGGGAGCGCCCCGGCGATCCAGGGCCGGACCGAGCACGGCGGCCGAGGCCTCTATGTCCGTATAGAGGCTACGGCGCTCGCAGTTGGCCGTTCCGGCGTGAAGCCAGCGATCGTCCACAATGGTGAGCTTGGAATGGACAACCACATCCGTTCTCTGGAAGAAGCCCACCCGGGCCTGCTGCTGGGGTGTGAGACGCCGGGCCGGATCGCTCTGGCCGAGAAGGTGGTTATTGATGGCCTCGACCAGGGACGTGAAGTCGGGCACATCGGTGGGATCGATTTCGCCGGTCAGAAGGATGACCTTCAAGCGATCCACGGCCCGCAGACGCTCGTTGAGCCAGTCCATGATATCCCGCGAGAAGAAAGCCTGATCCTCAAGATAGACATAGCTGTTGGCCGTCCGGATGGCCTTACGCAGGGCGGCCGGAATCTCGAAAAGACCGCTCGGGGCGAAGCTGAGCGGCTGCATGCCCATCGAGATTAGGCCCGAAAAGCGGAAACGCGGCAAGGTCCGGGTCACCTGAACGGCATGGGGTCCGCGAACGGTCGCGCCGAGGTCACGGTCGGGAATGGCCGTTGTCCCCGGCTCCACGCTTCGGACGATGTTCGAGCCGACCATCCAACGCTCGGCGGTGCGGCGGAGCTGCTCGTTCCAGATGTCGCGGTAGAGGTTGTAGAGAGTCTGGACCGCCGGTCCCTCGATCTGGAGGGTAAAGTCGTGCCAGCTATGCTCCTCGTGGAGTTCCCCGTCGACCCGATTCGGGACGAAGTCGAGGCCTCCGATGAAAGCCCGGGGGCCCCCGCCCGTCCCGCCCCCGCCCGTCCCGCCCGTCCCGCCCCCGCCCGCCCCGCTGGTGACGACCATCTTGAGATGCACCGAACCGGCCAGGTGGCCCACGGTCAGACCGATGGCCCGCTGGGCCAGGGGACGCGGGACCGCCGACCCGCCCGAGCCGCTCGTGGCCTTCCGGAGCCAGTCCAGGGAGAGGACGGTGCCGACGACAACGTTCCAGTAAGACGCCATGGCCTCGTTTGACGAGGCGTTGAGGATGAGATCGCTGACCCAACCCATGACCCGGATGTCCACACCCGCGGCGGCCTTGTCGGCCAGGACCTGCCCCAGGACAGGAGACGGACCCGACTCGCCGACCAGACTGAATGGACCCAGGGTGTCCGTCTCGCGGGTCACTGGGGAGGTAGGTTGTTGGGCCCCGGCCGGAACGGTTCCCGAGGTAATGGTTCCCGGTCCCTGGGCGATGTGCAGCCACCAGCCGGCGGTGTAGAAAAACTGCTGCGAGGCATGGGGCCCGCCGAGCCCGGTTAGAATGTCGCGGATCGTGCCGAAGTAGCGCTTGCCGTCAATGATCGGAGTGACAAGGTTTCCGCGGACGATGGTCGGGGCGGCCTCGTCCGGCGTGAGATCAGACGCGGTGACGAAGAACCGGCGGATGTCGGCTTCGAGGGTCATATGGCGCCTCCCATCGACGGCTCTACCCCCGGCCCACGGGCACTAAGGCCGCGGTCCCACGGAAACCGGCTCGCCCAGGGCCGTGGCCCCGGTGGCCTTGCGCAGGCGCAACCGGTACTGGTAAACCGCGCCGGCGCCACCACCACCGGCGGATCCGGCATTTGGATCGGCGGTGGCATCGATGACCGAGTGGGCCCCGGGCCCGCGCCACTCGCCAAGCTTCTCCCAGAAGCCCACGCCACCCCGCCGGCGTTCGAGCAAGGATTCGTCCTCGCCGGTCCAACTGATCCGAACCGCCGGCCGGTCCCAGTTCTCGCCCCCGGCCCCCGCTCCGTCGGAACCGGCGTCGTCAACCCAGGCGACAACGAGCCTGGGGATGGAGGGTGGGGCTTCGTCGAAGCTACGGGCGACCACCGGGTCGCAGGGTTGGGAGACGTTGCCGGCCGTGTCGACCGCGACCAGGCGATAGTGGAACGTCCTGAGACCGGGCAGCCCGCCGTCCTCCCAGGTGGCCTCGGCCGGTCTGGTCTCCGGCTCACCGGTCGGGACGGCCCAGGTGAAGGCCAGGGTCATGAGGCGAAGGTCGCGGGCCTCCTCGGGACGCGCGGCGCGATAGATCCGATACTCGGCCAGGTCGGCCTCCCGGCTGACGACAAAACGGAGAGTCACCCGGCGATCCCCGCCGGTGGCGGAGGTCACGACCGGGACGCGTGGCGGCACGACGTTGGGCAGCCACACGGGCTGGCCGGCCAGGCTCAGGCCGCTTTGATTGTGAGCCGCGTCGAGGTAGGCGGCGCGGTAGAAGTAGGCGTTGGTCGAACCGCCGTCAAGGGTGTCGACGTAGGCCCGCAGGGCTCGGTCGACGGCGAAACCCGGCGGGTTGTCGGGCCCCACGCGGTTAGCCACCGCCGGATCGGTCGGGTCCAGCGGGCGGGCCGTGACCGGCGCGAAGGCCCGCTCCAGACCGGGAAGCCCGGCCAGGACGCGAAGGGCATCCTGGGAGAGGGCGCGATAGTAGCCCGCAGCCAGGTCGGAGCCCTCGCGGGTCTTGGGGACGGCGTTCAGGCCCTCGAGTTCCGAAGCCACCCGCTCGCGGCGCCCGGCGGTCCAGCCGGGTTCGTCCGCCTCCCGCGGGAAGCAGGCAAGGTCGGTGGCCGCCAAGGCCGGGCGCGGCCGGCGGGCCCAGTCTTCCTGGAAGATCGATCTGTCGAGGGCCCGGTAGATGTGGACCGGCAGTCCCTCGGGTGGTCCGTCCGGCGGGCCCGGCCGCCAACGATAGGTGTAGAACGAGCGACCGTGATAGTCGGCCGCGGTGGCGAAAACGCGGTCGGAGTCGGGCGGAATGGACACGGGTGTCGGCGGGGGCCGGCGGCGAACGAGAACAACCTTGGCCGGGCCGCCGATGGGGCTCTCGTTTCCTCGGTCGTCGGCCGTGGTCACGCCGACGTGGGCCCAGGCAATGGGGCGGGCCAGGGTAGTCGAAAGGGGGACGGCGGATGGAGACGGCGTCTCGCCCGGACTCGGCCAGAAAACATCGTAGCGGCGAACCACTTCCCGTCCGGCCGGGTCGAGCTCCACGCCGGCCGGATGGTCGTAGGGGACAACGAAGAGACGGTGATCCCAGGAGGCCGAGGCCCGGCGCCGGCCGTCCGTCGGGGCCCGGCCCCGACCGAATGACTCTCCCGGCAGGTCGCTGCCGCCGTGGAAGTAGACCCGGAACTCCTTGGTGTCCGGGGCCACGTCCATGTGACCTCTGACCCAGGTGAAGCGGACCCGGAGACCGATCACGTCGCCCGCTCCCCGGCCACGCATGGCCTCCCGCCAGGCGAGATAGGGGGCGTCCTTCACCACCAGGGGGTCGCCTGGATCGAGAACGAAGGCCTCCACCCCGGCCGGAGGCGGGGGTGGAATCTTGTCGAGAAGACGAACACCAAAGGGATGAATCCGAGCGTCGCGGGAAGCGCCTCGGTAGTACCAGGGCTTGGGATCGGAACAGGGGGCCCACTGCCACCATTCGCCGGGGCGGGACAGAGGACTCTGCCGCCCGAAGAGGTCTATGCCGCTGACCCGGTAGCTGTGCCAGCCATCGGTCATGCCACCGTCGAGGGCCGCGAAACCGCCTCGGGGCCAGCCAGGCACGGGGGGCAGGGCCAAGCGGTCGGCGGCGGATACCGTCGAGCCGTGGTCCCCGGCCGGGACGACCCCCGGAGCGCCACCCGCCCGGGCCGCGACAACAGCCAGGTTCTCCGTCACGGTGGAGTAGTCCTCGGGTGGTGGTGGTGAGGACGGCTCCGCCGGACCGAGGTCGGCCCGCCAGATATTCCAGAGCACCGGGCGGCCGGGAAGCAGACCGCCGGCAGGTCCCGCGCCGGTCTCCCAGCGGAGGCCGGTTACGTTTCTCCAGTCCAAAAGGCACCCGTCGGGGCCACGAACGAAGGTCCCCGGCAGAGCGAAGGTCCGGAGACCCTCCGGCGCCGGCAGGGGTTTGGCCGGGGCGGCCTTGAGGTCGAAAGCGATGTAGGCCAGGTGGCCGGAGGAAAGGTGACCCTCATCCCGCTCGAGGCTCGGCCCCAGCTTGCCGAGACCGGCCTCCTCGAAAGGGGCCGTGAAGGCGCCCACCAGAAGGTAGTCGTAGGACACCCCCGGCTCGGCGGTGCGATCGAGCCAGTAGAGGCCAAGCATCTGAGCCATGGCCGGATGGAGAGAGGCCGCCAGAATAAGGTCGAGCGGGCGCTGGGCGGGCATCCGAGGGGTATCGGTCCCCGCGTCGGCCGAGGCCGTCACCACCGTGGACACGGATGCCATCGGCGGCCCGGCGGGGCCGCCGTGAACAAGAGCCTTCAACTCACGATGAAGGTCCTGGAACGGCCGGCCACCCCAACGGCCGGGCTCCCCGTACTCCACCCGGGCCAGGGCTTCTTCTTCCGCCCGCGAGGAGCTCGGACGGGAGAGCGGGTAGTGCCTCTCGGCCACGGGCAGGCCGAGGGGGTAGGGGAAGCCCCCGAGGGGTTCCCAGTCCCGGCCGGCCTCCTGCCAGACGGGAACGTAGGCCAGTTCCAGAAGAAGCGCCGGCGGCGAGGAAGGGTCCCGGGAGAGACCGGCGTCGGTTGATGGTCCACCGCCGGGCGAAGTCCCGACCTCAAAGCGCAGACCGGTGATCCAGTCGAAGGCGAAGCGAACCTCAATCTCCCGAGCGCCCGCGCCGTCGCCCCCACGATCGTTCTTGACCAGTTCCTCCCCGACGGGCGTGAGGCCCGACAGGGCTGTGACCCGAATCTCGACCCCGGGCTCAAGTCGGAGGACGGCCACCAGGCGCCGGGCGACACGACCGGGACGGAAGTGAAAGGTCAGGCGTAAAGCATCCCTTCCCGCAGCTAGGTCCGCGGTTAGGTCCACAGCCAGGGTGCGGGCTGGGGGCGAGCCGGGAGTCGCCGCGGGGACAGCCACCAGGACCAGCGGTTGATCGCCCACCAGTCGTCCCGATGGTAGGTCCCCCCGCCGGCCCGAGACGCGACCTCGGGAAGCGGCAGCCGTCCACTCCAGGCTCAGGCGGGCCGGTTCGCCGGCCCGATGCTTCCGGCGGAAGAGGTGATAACCGTGCCAGGGAAAGCCGAGGCCGGGAGCGGCGGCCCAGCGGAGATGAATGCCATCATCCAGGCGAGGCCAGGAGGCGTAGGGAGGGTGGTCGTCTCGCACACCGAGCCCGACCATGGCCAATTGGCGGACCTGGGGCGATGACATGGCCCGGGCCTCCCGTTCCCGACCCGCGCCAGTCAGCGAGGCGGGCCGCGTTATCTGGCAAGGACAGGAAAGATCGGGAAGGTGCTGGCGGTGGGTTCGACAGGAGTCGATGCGATCCTCCACGGGCAAGGCCGCCCACAGGGTCCGGGGCCGGTCCGCTAGAGGCCGGACCGGCCCAGGGAGGGCGGACCACCTCAGCCGACAGTCTTCCTAGGCCAGGAAGAGAGCCACCCCCATCGTCATGTCGCTGCTCGTATAGAAATGCGTCGCACTGATGCAGTCGATCGAGCAGTGGGTCAGGCAAGCGGGGTAGCAGTATGCCGGCCCGGGGTCAGAGTCAAGATCGAAGACCTTCATGATCATCACCTCCTTGGGTCAGTTGAGCAGAGGAACGGGGCTATCTCTTGACCGCGGCCAAGCCAGAATCCTGCACTGCAGGCAGATTCCGGTCGAATGGCCCATGGCGCTACCAGGACGGCCCAGTCGACCTTCCACCGGCTCGCTCCCCATCCTCCCCGCCCCGCTCTTGTTCATCTCTGCCCGCCGCCTTGTGGCAGGTTCCGACGCCGGTCTGTCGAAGACTGCCAATCGAGGATGTCATTTCCGGCGCGGCCCTCAGGTCATTGAGCATTCTCCATCTTCGGCGAAGGTTCGCATCTCGTACCGTCGTCCCATCCCACCACACTCCCGGATAGACCCCGCTACCGCGCCGAAGGGAGGTAAAACATGGCAGACGAGAAGCTTCTGGCAGTGCTTCAGGACAAGAAGGTTCTTCTTGAGGCCTACGCCGCGAGTTCGGCTCAAGTGATGCGGCTGGCTTTTCAGAAGATCAAGGCCCTCCAACCCTTCAAGGGTCGGGCCGACCTGGCTCCTCCGGTCCTGGAGAAGCTCATCGGCATTCGCCCGCCGGGTGACCCCGTCGTCGTTGGGGCTCACCTATACGCCCTGGAACTCACCGGGGCTCGCCGGGAAATTGCCAAAGGCGTGACGTTCGTGCTCAAGGATCAGGGGCGCAAGGACCCCCACCTGGTGGGACTCCTGGCCGGATACACGGGGATTACCCTGGTGAAACCCGAGGGGCGTGTGGCGCCCAAAGTGGCGGCCAAGATCCTCCGGCCGCGCGACCTTGACGAGCTCCTCAAGCTCGTTGAGAGAGAGGGGGGTCAGCCATGAGTCACCGGATCCTGGTAACCAGCCTCGGAACCGTTGTCGACCACTGGCACAAGGACGACGTCTACGGCGAGATCTCCGACGCGGACAAAGCCACTATGCAGGCCAACGCGCTGGCCACCTACCCGGGCATCACGCCGGTTGAGTATATCCATCTCGACCACACCATCGAAGTCCTGCTCCCGTCCTACAAGTGGAACTGCTGGGGCTTCACCTTCAACCCACGGCAGTGCTGGGTCGGCCTCGACGGCTCGGACATCCAGCTCATCCTAAACGACAACGGCACTCAGGTCTTCGTGCCCAACCTCCGCATCGGCGACGTTATCTGCTACCGCAATGCCGGCACGATCACCCACACCGGGCGCATCTGGTCGCTGGACGCCGCCGGCAATCCCGCTCTCGTTCAGAGCAAGTGGGGTTCCCTGGGCGAGTACTTCCACGCCCCCGCCACTGTTCCGGCCAGCTATGGCGCTGACAGGACCTACTGGCGGGTGACGCCTCTCGGCGGCAAGGGCGACGCCTGGGTCAAAGACTGCGGGGCCGACGACCGTCTCCCCTACGCGCCCTGTAGCGAGTTCTACCTCAGCCCCGATCTCTGGTGCAACAACTCCGGCGGCACGACCCACGAGGACCCGCACCGCGGGTCTCCCAACCAACTCTGGGTCAAGGTCCGTAATGCCGACACCCTGGCCATCACCAACGCCGAGGTTCGCGTCTACTGGGCCAACCCCACCGGGGGCATGCCCCACACCGAGTGGGCCCTTATCGGCACAGCCCTGGTCAGCGTTCCCGCCGGGGCCGGCAACGAGGCCACCGCCGGGCCGATCATGTGGACCCCGGGCGCGGCCGAGCCGGAGCACTGTTGCCTCTTCGCCATCGTCAACACGGGCGAGGACTACCACGAACCGACGACCCTCGACCCGATCGTCTGGCCCTTCGATATCGCCAGAGACAACAACATTATCTGGAAGAACATGTGGATCGAAGAGGTTCCTGCCCCGCCGCCTCCGGGGGCGCCCACCGCGCCTGGGGGGAACCAGGGCAAGACCCTCACCTTCGTGGCCAAGAACCCGTTTAACACGGCCGCGATAGTCGAAGTGAAGGTGAAAGTGCGCCCGATCACGGGCGAGGACGTCCTACACATGGGCTTCGCCGCCCAGGCCCTGACCCGGGCCGGCGGACCGGTCCTCAAGGACCTCCAGGTCAAGCCGGTCAAGCCGGGCGAGGTCGTCGCCGCAAGGCACGTCCTCTTCCCCACCAGCGTGGCGAAGGTGTCCAGACTCCTCGGACCCAAGCTCAAGCCCAACGTGGCTATCGACTTCCTCAAGACGGAGACCACCTGGCGCAAGCGCGGTGGGGCCCTGCACGACAAGGGCCTGGTCTTCTCCCTTGGCAGAGTCGCCCCCGGAAAGGGTGGGCGCATCGACTTCAGAGTGGCCGCCCTTCCCGGCGCCAAGCCCGGAGACATCCACCGCATCGACTTCGAGCAGACCGTCGGTGGTCAGGTCACCGGCGGCGGCGCGTACGTGATCGTAGTGAAGGGGTAAGGGCTCGGGCGGGGGAGCGACCCCGTGCGGGCAAGAGCGAAGGAGCAAGAGAGAAAGGGCAAGAGCGAAGGGGCCGGGCGGCGTGAGCACGGGCCGCCCGGCCCCTTGGTTTCTTCAGCCCTTCCGTCAGCCTATTGCTGAACGAACGAGAGTCCGACAAACTCGTTCACGTGTAGCATAATGATGTCGCCTGGATACAGAAGACAGACTGGCCCGCACAGGTTCATGCACTCAATCGGGACGGAGCTAGTTCGCGGGCACGGATCAAACCTGTCCACCTCGACTCCACCTCCCCCCTGGGACAATGACTCCTCTTTGACGGGCGCGAGCCGCGAGGAACCCGCTGTCGGCTGTGGCTTGTCCGTGCCGCGGATGGGTTCCTTCTATTCGACCCGATAGAGAGACTGGCCCGCAGGGAAGGGGGCGGGGACGATCGAGGCGAACCGGAGCGGTAGCGGTGGACGGAGACGGGGGCACGAGCATGGTTCTCAGGACGGGAAACGACTACATCGACAGCCTGCGCGGCCGTGGTCTCACGGCCTACTACCGGGGCGAGAGGGTGGCCGAACCGGTGGACCACCCCGTAATTGGTCCCTCCATCCGCTCCGTGGCCGCCACCTACGATCTCGCCCATAGCCCCGATCCCGGCCTCCGCGGCCTGGCCACGGCCGGCGCCCCCGGCGGGGTGACCATCAATCGCTTCACCCACATTCACCGCTCAGCCGAGGACCTGGTCCGGAAGATCAAGCTCCAGCGGGTCCTGGGCCGTCTCACCGGGGCCTGCTTTCAGCGCTGCGTGGGCTGGGACGCCCTGAACGCCCTCTACATCACCACCCACGAGACAGACGCCACCCTGGGCACGCCCTACCACGAGCGGATGCGGCGTTTCCTGGCCCACGTCCAGGCGGAGGACCTCGTTTGCCAGGGGGCCATGACCGACGTCAAGGGCGACCGCGGGGCCCGGCCCGGTCGGCAGGAAGACCCCGACCTCTACCTCAGAGTGGTGCGGAGGACGGCCGATCACATCGTTGTGAAGGGGGCCAAGGCCCATCAGACCGGGGCCCTCGGCTCGCACGAGATCATCGTCATGCCCACTCTGGCTCTCGGGCCCGGGGAAGAAGACTACGCCGTGTCCTTCGCCATTCCCTCGACGGCCAAGGGTCTCGTCTTTATCGTCGGCCGGCAGTCCGGAGACCTTCGCTGCCTCTACGACCCGCCCATGGATCAGGGCAACGCGCGTTTTGGCGGGCACGAGGCCCTCACGGTCTTTGACAACGTGGAAGTGCCCATGGAGAGAGTCTTTCTCCTCGGCGAGGTCGCCTTCAGCGGGAAGCTCGTGGAGCGCTTCGCCGGCTTCCACCGCCAGAGCTACGGAGGCTGCAAGGCCGGGGTCGGCGACGTCCTGATCGGCGCCGCGGCTCTGGCGGCCGACTACAACGGCGTGGCCGGAGCTTCCCACGTGCGGGACAAGCTGGTGGAGATGATCCACCTCAACGAGACGATCTACTCCTGCGGTCTGGCCTGTTCCCACGAAGGCCGGGAGACGGCCTCAGGGGCCTACCTCATCGACCTCCTCCTGGCCAATGTCTGTAAGCAAAACGTGACCCGCATTCCCTACGAGATGGCCCGCCTGGCTCAGGATCTGGCCGGGGGTCTGGTCTCCACCCTGCCCTCGGCCCGGGATCTGGACAATCCCGAGACCGGGGAGCTTGTCCTCAAGTACCTCAAGGGCGTTCCCGGAGTAGCCACCGAAGACAGGATGCGGGTCATGCGCCTCATCGAGCACCTCACCCTGGGCCGGGGGGCCGTCGGCTACCTGCCGGAGTCCCTCCACGGGGCCGGCTCACCCCAGGCCCAACGTCTGGTCATCGGACGCCAGGCCCCCCTGGAGGAATACAAGCGGGCGGCCAGAGAGCTGGCGGGGATATCCTCACGGCCAAGGTCTGGCGGGTAGCCTAGTCCCAGCCGCGCTAGCTAGCCTGAACCAGGATGGTCACGCGGGTGATCATGCCGCGGGCCACCGTCAGAGTGACTGTGTCGCCGGTGGTGACCTCGCTGGCGGCGACCTCCGCGCCGTGGTAGTAGACCTTCGCCTCCGGGTCGACGGCGCGGGTGGTATCCTGCCCGCCGGACCTCACGGTCAGGGTCATGAGCTTGCCGCTGGCGCCGACGACGCTGCCGAGGACGGTGCCCGTGATCTCGGACACGGCATAGGTCGCCACGACGGCGGTCACGTGGTCCTGGGCGTCCAGGGTCATAATGACAGAGTCACCGGGGCGCACGTCCCCAAGGTGGGCGGTCTGGCCGTTGATCGTCACCGTGGCGGCCCTGACCACCTCGTAGGTCTCCTCGTCCGGAACCTCGCCACCCTCGGGGATGATGGAGATGGCGCCGGCCGGGTCGGGATTGAACCCGGCGCGGAGCACCACCCGGGTGACAGTGCCCTCCACCCCGGTCGCGTGATCCTCCGGATCGATCTCAACCGCCGTGATCTTACCGCCGGTGAGGGTCAGTTCCACCGTCTGGCCGGCGGCGATCTGGTTGGCCGCCACCGCGTGCCCGTCCTTGCTGATGGCCACCGTCGCGGCGGCGGTGAAGGTTTCGGTCCTGTTGTCGTGCCACAGGGTGATCAAGGTCAACTTGCCGGTGGGGCCGAGGGTCGGGGTCAGAACCATGCCGGTGACCTTGGTCGTCTCGGGTCTTGCCGTGGTATCACCGTCGATGAGCAGAACCTGGCCGTCCTCGTTGAGGTAGAGAGTTACCCTGAGGCCCGCGGTCACTGCCGCCAGGGTCGACTGCCGGCCATCGAGAATGACCACGACGCCGGGGGCCAGGCTGTAGGTCTCCTCGTCCTCCTCATCTCCGGACAGCCCGCTGTCGGGAATGACAGTCATGGTCGAAGGCGCCGCCGGGTGGGTGGAGACGTGGACCTCGACCACCTCGCCGGAGATGATGCCGCGGTCGAGATCCGTGTCAATGTAATCATCCAGGCGGCTCAGCAGCGCGGCGATCTCGGCGCGGACGACCGGCTGGTTGGGCCGGAGGGCGCCGCCCGAGCCGCGGACAATGCCCAGTTCAACGCCTAGCGCGACGTAGCCCCAGGCCCAAGCCGGCACGGCCGAGGCGTCCTTGAAGGGGAGCGCGACGTTGATCCTCTCGTCGGCCTCGCGGCCCAGCCCGGCCGCCTCCAGGAGCACGACGATGACTTCCACGCGCTTGGCCCGAGCGTTGGGCTGGAAGATCGGCCCGCCGCCACCCTGCATCAGGGGCCAGAGATAGCCCTGCTTCAAAGCGTAGGCCAGGCACTCGCGGGCCCCCGGCCAGGCCGGAATGGCCCGGTAGTCGGCGAAGGTGGCGCCAAGGAGCGCGGCCACCGCCTCCGGGGTCAGGGCCTGAGCCTCGTCCTCGAACCCCATGAGCCGCGTCGCCAGGACGACCATCTCCAGCCGGGACACGTGGTTCTTTGGTCCGAACAGGCCCTTGCCGTAGCCCTGCATGACGCCCTTGGCGGCCATGGTCTCGATGTCCGGCCAGGCCCAATCGTCGCCGCTGACGTCTGAGAACCAGGGCGCTCCGCCCTTAGCCTTACCGTGCCCGTTTCCGCCCTTGGCGAGGTCCCCCCGCGGACCCGCGACAGCGAGCGCGGGGCCGGCGGTCAGCGCCAGGGCCAAGACGACCACGGCCGCAATCGCCCGGGAACGCAAGCGACGAGTCGTCACGTCGGTTCCCCTCCGTATCTCTTCCGGCCCCGAACACTCGCGGCGCCGGGGCCACTCGATATGTATAGTCAGAAGGTGGGGGGCAGATGTCGGGCGTGGCCTCAGAGGAGAACGCTGGGTGACCGAGTGGGAGGGGCGCGGACCCGGCGAGCCGACCCGGCGAAGGCCGCTCGGCTCCACGCCAGAACGGGAAGGAACCGAGTTGTCGCATAGCGTCTTCCAGGCCGTCTCGGGCGGGGGCGGTGGATTCGATGGCCGCGCCAGCGAGGGCCACGACCTCTGCCCGCTTCAGTGGCCGAGAAAGGAGGCCTTCCTATTGGGTATCTGGTCGACATGCCGGTCGCGCCCAGCCGGCTAGGATGGCGTGCCGAACGCGGGGCAGGGCACAGGTCGCGGGGGAGGGGGCAATCCCTCCCCTCCGTCGCTTGTCCGGACCGCGGAAGCGCGCACGGCGCCTGCATCCACCCGAACTCGGCCTCGGCTCCGTCGCGCCACTGGTAGCGCCTGCTCGTCCACAATCGGCTTGGAGATGACTGCTGGTTGGCGCTATGCGCTCCTGACGTGGCCAAGTCCCTGGCACTTGGGGCACTTGATCATCTGCTCCGAATTGGCGTCCTTCACCTCACCCTTGCCACCGCACTTCGGACACCTCATCTCTGGGCTCCGCGGCCCCCGTTCCCGGTTCCAGCTTTCCGTCATGAGGCACCCCTCCTCTACACCTGAATCGGAGTCTGCTTTCGTGGAAGACCCTGGCAGCCTGCTGCCCCAATTGTAGGCCTGCCCACGAGGCCGGTAGGGACGGGGCATCTGGGAGAGGGGGCTCAGGTGGAAGGAGACTACGTCGCCGATCCAAGGCCGAGCAGCCGCAGGACGACCAGGAGAAACCAGGCAAGCAGCAGCAAGTACCCGACTTCCACGGGACAGTGTACGAGTAGTCCTCCTGGCTACCGGCGTGGGCTTGGCCTACCTTCTCATCGGCGTGGCCATCTAGAGTTGGGTTTCCAGCTCGACGATCTTGCGGCGGAACGCCTCCAACTCCCCAGCCATCTGGGCGGCGACAGATGGCAGGGCTTCGACGAGGGGTAGCATCTTGTCCCAGCGGAGTTCGTACCCGTAGGCGTGGCGCTCCACGTGCCTAAACGACCGGTAGTCACTCAGCTTGCGATAGAGGTCGGAGCTGATAACGGTGGGCCGTACCCCGCGAACCTCGTGGGCAACCTGGTCCAAGAGGGTGGCGTGCCATGCGTCTCCCTTGGGAACCGACCCGTCAATGGCGGACGCAATGATGGCGAAGATGCTCTCCGCCGCCGAATAGAGATCATCCAGGTAGCTCGCCGCAGCGCGGATGTCGTGCTCGGACCGGGATACATCACGAGACGCGGTAAGGTCCGTCATCTGGTCAACTACCCTGGCTACGGCCTCCAGGTGCTTGGCGGCCCGGGCCCATACTACGTCGATGGAATGGCTCATTCCAGCTCGACCCCCCTAGCCTCTATCTCCTGACGCAAAGCGCGGTCGGCCTCGCTTTCGAGGTCCTCCCACAGCACGAGGTGAAGCCGACGGGGCAAAAGAGCTCTTTCCAGATCGCCGTAGAGGGGGTAGTAGAGGCTCTGCGGGAGACCCTCGACGCAGAGGTCGATGTCGGAGTCCTCGCCAAATGGGCCGGTGACCAGCGACCCGAAAAGGACGGCCCGCCGGACACCGTACCTCTCGCGGACCAGGCGCGCCGCCAGCCGCACCTTATCCAGCGCTTCGGCTCTTGCCCGCTCAAGGACCCGCTCCCGTGCGCGAGCGCGATCCGTCCACCCCCTTAGGTACTCGTCTCTCTCGGCAGGCGTAAGGAGTTCCCCCACCGGCGTCACCCCCTTGCCCCGTGCTCTCTCCCAGATTGTACCACGAGCGAGGCCGGCATCATATGGCCCTCCGCGGACCGGGCGCAGGTGACACGGGCGACGGGAATGAACCTCCTGAGGTTAACTCGACCCAAGTTGACCTTGAGAGGTTAACCGGAAGGAAGATGTGGTCCAGTCGCGATCCCCTGCCCGGGATGAGCCGGCCTGTAGGCCCGACTCACGGCTTCCGGGTCTTCGCGCTGTCCATACGACTACCCCAGAGCCGCCGCGGCCTCAGGATCTCTGCCACATAGGTGCCGGCCGCGCCAAGAAACGGAACATAAGCCGAGTAGCCGCCCATGGCCCATCCCAGACTGAGTGCGAGAAACGCTCCCGCCGCGGGCCACAAACCCCTGCGCAAGTCGCTAGACGTCATCACCCTCGCTCCCTTCCAGCGGATCCCAAGCGGCGTGGGCCGTCCGAGAACGGCCTCGAACACGGAAACGGCTTCGAGCAGGGCCAGAATAGCGGCGACGGCCTGGGGCGCCAGAAGACGCCACCGGGGCTCACCCGACCGCGCCTGGAGACCGAGTCCACCACCTACCTCTGGGACGGTCTTCGCGTGCTGGCGGAGTACACGGATAAGGGCGCTCCACTGGCGGAGTACTACACGGCCGGCGACCGTGTCCTGGCCCGGAAGATGTTCGGCTACCACGGGCGGAAGGAGCCGGGCGCTCCCGACCTTCAGACCAACGGTGGCCTGCTCTACTACACTTATGATGGTCTCGGCAATGTGAGCCTGCTCACCGACCGCCTCGGCGAGTCGGAAGCCAGCTATCGCTATGACGCCTTCGGCGGCCTGCTCACCAGCGCCACGGCCCCTTACAACCTCTACGGTCCCTTCGGCAAGGAGTTCGATCCCGCCTCGGGCCTCATCTACTTCGGCGCCCGTTGGTATGACGCGTCGGTGGGGCGCTTCACCACTCCAGACCCGGCGCCTGGGGCCCTGCGGGACCCCCTAACCCTTAACCCCTACCTTTTCGCCAAGGCCAACCCCGTGAACTTCGTCGACCGGTGGGGGCTGCACGCGGAGGAGCCGGCCTCCACGTACACGCACGATGTGACGGCCGACTATCGGGAAGTCACGGCCACGACGTGGCTCGCGTCGGTCGAGGTATCCTACACCTCGGAGGTCTCCCGAAGCCCAAGGGAGGTGGTCCTGCACCATGTCTACCGGCATCGCCACTTGTACCAACGGATCGAGTTACGTTCGGAGCGTCGGGTACGACCGGACGGCTACGAGTATTGGGAGCTTGTGAAGGACATCGAGTACACCTACTGGAAAACGATCGAGTCGTCCGATGAATGGGAGACCATCGACCTGATCGGCCCCAAGCAGACGGAGCTTGAGGACACGGCCGGCACTGCGCGGCCAAGCTACGAGCACTGGCTGAATGCGTCCATGGCGATGGAGTTGAACCCCGATTTCGGTGTCGGGTCGGGGGAGGCATCTCCAACTCGTGGCGGGGAAGGCTCCGGTTCCTCCGCCGGCCAGGGCCTGGACGACTTCACTGCTATACTGGCAATAGGCGCCTTGATAAGCCAGGCGGACACCATATTGCTTGGACCGGCCGATGTGGCGGCCTTGCTGTATGTCATTGCTGCGGGTGTGCATATTGCCTCGGAGCGGCTGGCCGACCTACTCCCATTGGTCTTGGAGGCGGTCAGGAACAGACAAATCGAAGGTCTCACGAAGTCAGCGGCCCAGCACTTGGCCAATCTTCTTGGACAGTCAGTGGCTGGTCGGCCGCCTGAGGACAAGAAGAACCGCACCACCGAGAAATGGATTAAGGAAATCAAGGCCCGTCTCAGGGAGGTCTCGCGCAAGGCCGGGGGGGGACTACAGCAGGTGGCTGCTGTTGGCGTCAACAAAGGCCTTGCAAACCACCGGGTCACTCAGACCAGAGCTCGCAGAGATGGATCGGGTGTCGACTAGGGAGGCCTCGCAACCCTGATGACGCTCGGTCGGACTGGCTGACTCGGCCCTGGGCACTCTCGGCGAGTTAGGGTTGTGGCCGGCTGGTCTGCGGACCGTCCGCGCCGGCCAGGGAATGCGGCCTGGGGCACTGTGAGGAGGGAGAGACGTTAGCTGGCGCCGGCGGCGGCTTTCGGCGGCCTCGTCTCCCTGTGTCCTCTCACTCCGGGCCGTTGTCCAACAGTCGCTGCAACACCTGAGCGCATGCACCGTCGGCGAACGCCTCACGCGCCCGGGCCAGTCGATGCCGGGAGAGTTCCAGGCAAGGGTCAATCATAGCCTGACACCCTCCCGCACGACGTCTCGCAGGAAGGGCGAGGCCGACCAAAGCGGGTCGCACAAGACGGACTCCCCCACGATCCGCGGCGAAATGTAGACATCATGGGCCAGGTTCGCGTCAAAGGCGAGGTCGATGATCCGATCCACGAGGGCCGGAGTCCGGCGCCGGACTACAACGAAGACATCAATGTCGGACTCCGGCCGATCCGTCCCCTGGGCCTTGGACCCAAACAACCTGATCTCAAGGACCTCCGAACCCACGGCGCGTCTGACCGCTTGGAGAAAGGACTCCACCGCCAGCCTGTCGTTGCCCCTTAGCACGTCTAGAGCCGCCATCGCCCGACCACCTCGCTTCGCCTCCGCACCGCGGTTCGCGGGAGTCTAGTATGTGCGCGACGGGCCGTCCATCGCTCCGCGGGGGATTCCCTCTCGATGTCGCGGGGCCTCCACCGCGCGCGAGGCCTGTTCTCTCGCTTTCCGCGTCCCATTCGGAGCGTCGGGTGCGACCGGACGGCTACGAGTACTGGCGAAAGGCCGCGGGCTTCATGCTTTACGAACTGTTGCCGCGTCGGACTAGCTTCACCTTGATGCCGGCCGCGACTCCTACCTCGATCTTGCCGACTAGGGCGATGCCTCCCTTCCCGTTGATCCCAAGACTCAATTCGATCTCTTGAACAGCGAAGTCTGGCCCGCCCTGCACCTCAGGGTCAAGGGCAAGAGACTGAAAGTGGCTCAAGAAGTCGCGGAGATTCTTGGTGAGTTCGGTTGGGTCGACGTGGGAAATGCCGAAGACACCAGTAAAGCCAAGGCTAGGCGGGGCTGCTTTCTCTTGGAGCGTTGGACTATCCGGCACGGTCAACGACGTCCAGATTTCAATGGGTCTTGGCGAGGTCATGGCGAACTCCTCTCGTGACTCTGGCTATGCGGAGCCCTGGTCCCTATCGGTACAGGACCCTGCGGCATGGGACGCGAATGCCATTGCCATTCGCGCCCATGGCGGCCGCATCCTCCCAATGTCGGAATCCGCGTTGCTTGTCTTATCGCAGGCATCGCGGGGAGCAAACGAAGGCATGAGTCGTCGCAGGAGGCGAGAGTACCCGTGACGAAACGGGCCGGGGTTACCAGCATCGGACAGCGACGCAATCTCGGGCCTCCATTGTAGCTTCCTCCTCCTTCATCCCACCCAATCCTGCCGCCGGGCCTGCTGGTGGAGGCCTCGGAGATGGGCAGAGACAGAACCGCAGGCCGCGCTACCCGGGCCGCAAACCGCCCTACCCGCGCAGCGGGCGAGCCTGCCGCCGCCTCCCCCGAGCCCGCGGTGAGCCCCCGCGAGACCGTTCTCGCCGACATCAACCGCGCTGCCTCCCTCTCCGACCTTTTCGTCGGCCGCTCGGACCTGATCCGGCTCTTCTGCACCAGGCTTCAGGAGGAGCCCGAAACCCGGCAGGTTATCTTCTTCCACGGAGACGGCGGAAACGGGAAGTCAAGTCTCCTCCGGTTTCTGAGGGACAAGTGCTGCAAGCTCCTCCACCCGCATCACTGGCTCGAGGCGATAGCCCTCGCCGATCCCGAGTTCGTGGACAAGGTAGTGCGGGCCCCCGTCAAGGCCCCCGCCCTCTGGGCTGAGCTTGATCTGGCCGACCGCCTCCACGGTGAGGAGACCAGAAGCCCCCTCGGCGGCGTGAAGACGCTTAGGCGGGCCCTGGCCGGCAAGGGCTTGCGCTTTCCCGTCTATGATTTCGCCTACGCCTGCTACCTCAGGAAGGCCGGCCGGCTGACGAAGGAGGAACTCCAGAGCGGTCTCGGGGTCGAGGCGGCCGGTCTAGCCTCCGACCTCCTGGGCGCCCTTAGCCGGGCCCCCGGCGCCGAGGTGGTCGGCATCGTCTTTGAGCTCGCGGTCAAGCGCTTAGGCGGAGAGTTCGAGATCTGGAGAAGGCGCCGGGGGGTAGACAAGGCCTATCTTCAGGGCCTCCTGGCTCTGGATCAACACGGCCTCGGCCTGCGGCTACCAGAGCTCCTGGCCCTCGATCTTCTGGCCTCCACGGCTCTGGAGGACGCCCCCAAACGGGTCGTGCTCTTCATCGACGGCCACGAATGCCTGACGGCGCCTGAGTCCACGCCCGCGGCTTTCCAAGTCTCGAGCCGCGATGAGTGGCTCCGGCGCCTCATCAAACCCCTGTTGAGCCCGGAGGGACGGCGAATCCTGGTGGTCGTGGCCGGGCGCATGCCCCCGGACTGGTCGCGGGCTCTAGGAGACCACGCCATCGATACCCAGCACGTCCTCTCCCGACCGGTCCTCCATCTCAGCCCGGCCGACTCGCGGGAGTACCTAAGACGGCGCGGCATCACCGATCGGGCTCTCCAGGACGCCATCGTGACCTACACCCAGGTGCGCACCGGGGAGGTCCACCCGTTTTACCTCAGCCTTTGCGCGGACACGGTGGCCTTCGCCATGAGCCGGGAAGGCCGGGTCATCGAGGCCGATGAGTTCCGGCAGGTCGTCCAAGCGGCCCGTCGGGGGGAAGAGACGCTGGGACGCCTCCTGAGCCAGGTCGGAAGGGATTTCGCCACAGCCATAATCGCCTTGAGCGGTTGCCGGGGTTTCGACTACGACATCTACGCCGTCCTCGGCCGGGCTCTTGGCTTCCCGCCGGATCGGGCCACCTTCAACTCCCTGACATCATCCTTCTCTTTCGTCTGGAGAAGCGTCGACGAGCGCGGAACCCGCTACCGCATCCACGATCTGGTCCGCAGACTGGTGAGAGAGGCCAAGCTTGACGGAGAAGCGCCTGTCGTGGACCCCGCGACCCTGAGCCAGACTCATGAGATCCTCGAGGCCTACTACCGCTCCCGGGTTGCCTCAGGCTCCCCCGCCTCGATCGCCGACGCCATCTACCACACCTACCATCTTGAACCGGGACGGGCGACCGAGGAGTGGCTTGACCTGCTCCAAAGCGACAAGCCGCAGGGCGACTATGCCCTGGGTCAGGCCCTCCTGGCCATCCGCAGCGACATCGCTCCCGGCGAGCCACATCTCCGGGGGCGCGTGGCATCCGAGAGCGGGCGGTACCTCCACTTCCTCGCCCGCCATGAGGAGGCCGAAGCCGAGTTTCATACTGCCCTCCTCGCCCATGACGAAGCTCTCGCTCTTGCGCCGGCCGAGGCCAGGCTCCATACGAGCAAGGCCGACGCGCTCTGGCGGTTTGGCGATCTCCTGGCCGGGCTTTCGCGGCACGGTCAGGCCGAAGGCGCCTACGGTCAGGCCATCGCGGCTTGCGCCGAGGCCCTCCGGCTCGCGCCGGACGATGTCGAGGCCCAAAATAGCAGGGGCAACTCGCTCCAGTGTCTCGGCGAGCTCCTAGCCGGGCTTTCGCGGCACGACGAGGCGGAGAAGCTCTACACCCAGGCCATCGCGGCCTACGCCGAGGCCCTCCGGCTCGCGCCGGACGATGTCGTGGCCCACAATGACAGGGGCCTTGCGCTCCAGTGTCTCGGGGACCTCCTAGCCGGGCTTTCGCGGCACGACGAGGCGGAACAGCTCTACACCCAGGCCATCGCGGCCTACGCCGAGACCCTCCGGCTCGCGCCGGACGATGTCGGGGCCCACAATAACAGGGGGCTTGCGCTCCAGTGTCTCGGGGACCTCCTGGTCCGCTCACGACCCGACGAAGCGGAGGAGCTCTACTCCCAGGCCATCGCGGCCTACGCCGAGGCCCTCCGGCTCGCGCCGGACGATGTCGTGGCCCACAATAACAGGGGCCTTGCGCTCGCCAGTCTCGGGGACCTCCTGGCCCGCTCGCGACCCGGCGAGACGGAGAAGCTCTACACCCAGGCCATCGCGGCCTGCGACCAGGCCCTCCGGCTCGCGCCGGACGATGTCGGGGCCCACAACAACAGGGGTCTAGCGCTCGCCAGTCTCGGCGACCTCCTGATCCGTTCGCGGCCAGACGAGGCGGAGAAGCTATACACCCAGGCCATCGCGGCCTACGCCGAGGCCCTCCGGCTCGCGCCGGACGACGTCGTGGCCCACAATAACAGGGGCATTGCGCTCATGAGTCTCGGGGACCTCCTGGCCGGGCTTTCGCGGCGCGACGAGGCGGAGAAGCTCTACACCCAGGCCATCGTGGCCTACGACGAGGCCCTGCGGCTCGCGCCGGACGATGTCGGGGCCCACAATAACAGGGGCCTCGCGCTCGCCAGTCTCGGGGGCCTCCTAGTTCGCTCGCGACCCGACGAGGCGGAGAAGCTCTACACCCCGGCCATCGCGGCCTACGATGAGGCCCTCCGGCTCGCGCCGGACGATGTCGAGGCGCTGACTGGCAAGGCCCAGGCGTGCATCGCGGTGGGTCGGTGCCTGCCCGGATCCCGCTTGAGCAAGGCCCGTCTGTACTGGCTTCGGGCCAGGGAATGTGCTTCCCGGGCCCTGGAGTTGGGGCCGAACTACGAACCTGCGGATCGGGCCAAGCAGGATGTGGAGGAGCTTCTTGAAAACGTATCCGCCTCCGGTGATCTTCGATGAGGTTCAGCGCGCCGCCGCACTCCTGCGCCGGGCATCCAGCGGGACCTCCCTGCCCTGGTGAATGCCCGACCAAGCCAACTGCACGGAGAGCTTCACGCATCGCTCTAGGACGTCTCCGGTAGCGCGGCCAGCCACTGCTGGAGGTGAGTCGACATCTGGGCGGGGAACTGCGCAAGAGCCTGGACCAACTGTTCGCGGACCTCCGCGTAGGAGGCGGTTCTGAGAAAATCAATCTCGCGCTGCCGGGCATGAAGGAAATGGTCGCGGCAGTTGGCCAGAGTCTCGGGCGCCGGGTACGGTTTCCTCTTCTTGCTTTCCTTCGGGTAAGCGTAGACGGTGTAGAAACCGTCTACGGCAGCTCGCCGGCATACGGGACAGTCGCACAGATCCAGAACACTCCGCAGCCCGCTAATGCCCTTCGCCAGGGCATCTTGGACTTCGCCGGAAACCACTCTCCTGTGCAGGGCGGGAACGTAGAATTTGGCCGTAGGGAACCCACCCATCGGAGGGTCCACGCCCTTGCTCTCGCCATAGCCCGGACCGTGCGAGAACCCCCTGAGGCCCCAGTTACTGAGCACTCCGGAGAAGTACCCGCCATGCAGGTTGAAAACCCTTGCGCCGTCCGCGCTGAGGAGTTCAACGAGGCGGAGGAGGTTCGACAGGGTGAACGACGCACAGTCACCCTCGTCCAGGTCGTCGACCCATACTCCGTACAGGCCGGCGGAGCAGGAACGGAATGAGCCTGCGATGGTATCCACTACGGAACGGTCCTCCAACAGCGTGGGGTCCAACACGACCATGGGCATCAAGGGATGCCCCGCAGCCCTCTTCGCGGCCGCCTCGTACAGCCTGAGATTGGCGCTTATCCCGAGCCTGGGGTTGTCCGGGGTAATCGGAAAGTACGGCGAAATGAGGATACTAGGCTGCATCTTGGCCGCATTGAGGCCAAAGAATTCAGCGTCCTCCTCAAGGTCAGTCTTCAACGCGTTGAGTTGAAAGGCAACGACCGCGGCGCCAATGGTCTCCGCGTACCGGATCACCGTGTTGAGGTCCAAAGCCTCTTGGCGGTCGAGGCAACTCACGAACGGCTCGCCGTAGGCCTTGGCCAGCTTCAGAAGGCTTCTCCGAGGCCCCTTTGCGGGAGTCCTGCGGTCCGCCAACAGGGACTCCCACGGCAGTGAGAAGGCAGCCGTGTAGGGGTCGACCCAGAAGGGAACGCCCTTGACCGACCCCGCCAAGAACCCCGACACCCCTGAGGGCGCCAAGGCGACGATGTGAGCCGGAAGGACAACGAAGTCGAGCTTACCGGCATAGGAACTGAATGCGTCCTTGTCCTTGAATATCCCTAGACGCATGCCCCACTCAACCGGAGAGCCGTTTCGCATCGGCCGCTACGCCTCCGACGTTACCAGACTGAGGACATGACCGCGCAGGTCCGGAACAGCGTACCTGGACCGAGCGGCCGGCAGGACGAATTCTGGAACACCGCCATAGGCAAGCAAGACCAGCCCTACTCCCTGGGCCTCGAGATCGGACCTGAAAGCCTGAACCCGGCCGGCCAGCTTAGGCGGAACGACCAGGTACGATCTGTCGGCGCCCAAGAGGTATCGTTCGGCCTGTCGCAAGCCCCGGCGCCAATCGTTGAGCTTGACCTCGAAAGCCCAGATCTCCTGAGACTCCGTAACCGCCGCGACGTCCATAACGCGGCTCATGAGCGGGACATGGGATCTCGCTCTGCATCCCTGTCCATGCAGCCAGGCAACCAAGGTCGGGTAGTAGTCCTCTTCGGGATGCGTCTCATTCACCACCTAGCACTTCCTCGATCCTGCTCGTGCGCTGCTCGGCTGTTGGCCAGGCTATGGCCAGAGCGATGATGGTAGCCAGCACGAAGGCGAGATATGTCCATCGGATTCCCGTTCCGGGCACGAGGCAGTAGATGATGACCCAGGCCAAGTGGCTCAGCACCGCCGCAACGGCAATCCAGCGGGTTGTCCGCCAAGCGGCGTGGGCCTGTCGGCAGTCATACCTCAGGCCGGACACCTTCATGAGAGTCGCAACGAGCTGGTCCAGGTCGGCCTCGATGTCATGCCTGACTTCTCGGCGGGCAATGGCCATCTCGGCGATGCTGTCCGGAGAGCCCGACTCGCGAGGAGCGGGTGGCTTGGCCAGGGTCGCCATGGTAGGCCCCCATTTGTCGTAGAACGCGTCAAGCAGAGGGTAGACTTCGGTCGTGGAAACCTTCTGCCGGTAGGCTTCAGAGGCAAGGTCGGCCTCCCGCAAGAGCTTCGTGCTGCGGTTCTGCACGTAGCCCAAGAGGCTAATGAGAACGAGGGTAACGAGGCCCGGGATTAGCAGAAAAACGGCCTGGGTCACTGCCCCCGAATCGTCCATGCCGGACTCTACCTCCCCAGGAACCGATGGCGTATCGTGCTCTTCTCCGCGTAGTCAGGGTACCGCCTGTACACGTAGGAGATGAGGTCCGACAGGGGGCGCTGAGCGAAGGCAGCCTTGATGGTGCCGGCGGCCCGCATGGCCTCCCGGATCTCCGGGTCTGTCTGAGCGGAAGACATGAGTTTGGCGGCGGCCAGAGCCTGGCCCTGCGAGTTGAGTGAGAACACGGGCTCCTTGGCCTCCTGGGTCTCGTCGGCGGAAGCACCGAGCATGGTCTTTAGAGCGCTCTCACTCTCGACCACTCCTTCCGGCTCCGGCGGCCCCGGCACCTCCGACATGAGCCCCCGCTGGGAGAGGAACTCCAGGTCCCCGTAGACTTGGGACGAGAAGGGTCCGAAGTCGTAGGCCTCGAAGCCGAATACCTCCTTGGGGAGCACACGGTTCTCCAGCAGGATCCTCTCCAGCAGGAAGGCGAGCTTCTCCATTCGAGTTATGCCCTGGACAGGCTCGTAAGGTTCCCCCGAGGCCCCGGGGGCGGCCAGCAGCAGCATCAGCAGAATCCGTCTGGTGAGTTTCATGCGCGTCACCCCCGCCCCGTGGCTTGCCGGTGTCACTTTCGCGATTGGGCGGCTCCAAGTCCTGCCCGCACTCCCAATCGGCGCCCCAACATATCCCGTCATGACCCGCGTAGCACGCGCAACACGGCGTCACCCTGTCACCCTGTTGCCACCCCAACCCCGCCGGCCGTCCGTCCTCTCACCCCAACCCCGCCGGCCTTTCGTACGTAAGCCCAAAGACCTTCTCCGTCAACCATCCCCGGAAGGACTCGTTGTCGCTGAACAGCCGGAACAACTCGGTGTCGTCTCTGAGAAAGCCGTTCATGACGCGCGTGAGGGCCCTGTCGAGTTCGATCCGGGCGTTCTGCGTGTCCGAGTTTTGTTTGGCGTTCCTGTAGGCCCGCCGGACCCAGGAGAAGCTGGTCGACAGATTGGCCAAACGCCTTGAGAGACTCGGGTACAGAGTTGTCCCTCAGGGAGAGGCGGCGTGGTGCGTAACCTAGGGAGCGCGTGAACTGACGCACCGCGGCTCAGAGCCGCCGGTCGAAGCCCCCGCCAGGTTGACGTGGCCTCGGGTGTCAGCTTCAGCCGTGTGCCCGGCATTCGGGGTTGCTCCAAAACCGGGGTACGCTGCCGGCGAGGGGCCGATAGCGCTGGCCTACACGCCGTCGAGTATTTGGCGGAGCGCCGGTTCGAGCGCAGGGATGTCCTTGCGCACCACTGCCCAGACTAGGTCCAGATCCACATGGCCGTAGTCGTGGATCAACTTGTTGCGCATGTCCTTGATGTCTTGCCAAGGTATCTGGGAGTATCGTGCCTTCAGATCGTCCGGTAGGTAACTGACCGCCTCACCCATGACCTCGATCCGTCTGACGACGGCATCCTGCACCACTTGGTCCTCGTGAAAGGCGGCTGGGTCCATGCCCTCGGTGTACCGCCGAATCCGCTCGATGCTGTCCAGCATGTCTTGTAGGTACGGACGGGGATCGCGCGATCGTCTCATAGGACGGTCTTCCTTTCCGCCATCACCCGCTCGAGAACTGACGGATAGAGGCTCTTGGGGGTCACGACGTCGACCTCAAGGCCTAGGGCCTTCTTGAGTTCTCGCTCTAGACGAACCAGGTCAAGAAGCGACCGTCCGGGTTCCATCTCTACGAGTACATCCAAATCGCTATCAGGGCGAGCGTCTCCCCGGGCAAAGGACCCGAACAGAGAGGCCCTTACCACGCCGTGCTTGCGGGCAATGCTGACCAACTTACGGGTGTTGTCAGGTGAAAGCCGCATGGGCTACCCCTCCGACCGATACATTGGGGGCTTCGAGGTGCGCTTGATGGTGCCATTATACCCCAGGTAGTGTTAGGCCCGCTCGGGAGGCTGGCGGGCATCGCGATGTGCCCCCCCAAGGCCGTGCGCGTTCACCCCACCACCGGCCTTTCGTACGTAAGCCCAAAGACCTTCTCCGTGAGCCATCCCCGGAAGGACTCGTTGTCGGTGAACAGCCGGAACAACTCGGTGTCGTCTCTGAGAAAGCCGTTCATAACGCGCGTGAGGGCCTTGTCGAGTTCGATCCGGGCGTTCTGTGCGTCCGAGTTCTGCTTGGCGTTCCTGTAGGCCGGGTCGGCTGCCACGCGGTCGGGGATGTCCGTGGTGATGGCCCTGCGGACGCGGTCGCCGTCGCTCCACGGGAGGTTTCCGAACAGGTCGTTGAACTCCCTGAGGATGTTGGAGAGCCGGTCGAGCTCTGGTTCCGGCTTGCGACCGTCGCCGGCGACCGCCGGGGTGATCTCGACATCCTTGTCGGGAAGCTGGATCTTCATGGCCGCTTTCTTTTCGACCCGGTAGCTGTCCATGTCGATGGCTTCGAGGATGCCCTTGGAGAGGTCGTCTTCCACTGGCGCCGGCAGCTTGGGGACGAGGAAGTTGAGAAAGATGGAGAGCTTCTCCCACTCGGCCTTCGTGTAGGGCAGGATACAGGCCAGGAACCCATAGGTGCGCAGGAAGGCTTTGGCCTTGCCCTTGAACTCGACCTGCCCGTCCTCATCGAGGTCCTGCCTGTAGACAGCGACGCAAACGTCCAGGATGGGGTCGAGCCTGTCGCGATCCGCCCCGCCGAGGTAGAGGTCCACGAACTGGTCGATCTGTGCGGGCGCATAGACCTGACGGCCATCCAGGGCGGCCTGGAGGTCGTGGAGCTTGTTGGGGTCGGTCTCGCCGCTGAGGATGGTCGTGCGGTAGTAGTCGGCGAAGGAGGCCTGGATTCCGTCAGCGTGGTTCATGAAGTCCAGGACGAAGACATCGTGCTTCTGCGGGTGGGCGCGGTTGAGGCGCGAGAGGGTCTGGACGGCCTTGATGCCGGAGAGAACCTTGTCCACGTACATGGTGTGGAGGAGCGGTTCGTCGTAGCCGGTCTGGAACTTGTCGGCGCAGATGAGGAAGCGGTAGGGGTCCTGCCGAATCAGGTCGGCGATCTTGTTCGACGGGAAGCCGTTGAGGGAGGCCTCGGTCACCTTCGCCCCGCCGTAGTCGTGCTCGCCGGAGAAGGCCACGATGGCCCGGCAGGGGCTCTTGCGCTCGAGGAGGTAGTCGGAGATGGCGTGGTAGTACTGGATGGCGCGGTCCACCCCGCCCGTAACCACCATCGCCCGCGCCTGCCCGCCGACCTTGTTGAGGGCCAGCACCTGCTCGTGGAAGTGGTCGACCATGATCTCGGCCTTGAGCCGGATGGCTTGGTCGTGGCTCTCCACGTAGTGGCGCAGCTTCTTCCTCGCTCGCTTGGTGTCGAACTCGGGATCGTCCTCGACCTTCTTGACGAGCCGGTAGTAGCTCTCGACCGGCGTGTAGTACCGGAGCACGTCGAGGATGAAGCCCTCCTGGATGGCCTGCTTCATGGTGTAGCTGTGGAAGGGCCGGTGTTTGATCGGGCCGCCGGGCTGGGCGGGGGAGATGGGCTGGGCGGGGGAGCTGGACTGGGCCGGCTCGCCAAAGATCTCGAGGGTCTTGTTCTTGGGCGTGGCGGTGAAGGCGAAGTAGCTCGCGTTGGGGAGGAGCTTGCGGGCCTCCATGATGCGGTTGATCCGGTCCTCGTTGGTCTCGTCGTGCTCTTCGGCGCCGGCTACCGAGAGGGCCGTGCTGAGGGCCGCCGAGGTGCGCCCGCCCTGGCCGGAGTGAGCCTCGTCAATGATGATGGCAAACTTCCGGCCGCGGTGCTCGTTGCCGATGTCGTCAAGGATGAAGGGGAACTTCTGGACGGTGGAGATGATGATCTTCTTTCCGCTCTCGATGAGCCCGCGAAGGTCGCCGGACTGTCCGGCGTGGCCGACCGTGGCGCTGACCTGGGCGAACTGCTTGATGGTGTCCTTGATCTGCTGGTCGAGGAGGAGGCGGTCGGTGACAACGATGATGGAGTCGAACACCGGTGTGTCGTCCTGGCGCAACCCGATGAGCTGGTGGGCGAGCCAGGCGATGGAGTTCGACTTGCCGCTTCCCGCCGAGTGCTGGATGAGATAGCGCCGGCCGGGACCGTGCTCCCGGGTGTGGGCGAGCAGTTTCCGGACCACGTCGAGTTGGTGGAAGCGCGGCCAGATTTGGACGGCTTTCTTCCTGCCGGTTTTCTCGTCCTTGGTCTCGACGACTTGGGCGTAGTTCTCAAGGATATCGGTCAGCCCCTTGCGGGTGAGAAGGCGCCTCCAGAGGTAGTCGGTCTTGAGCCCGTCGGGATTCGGAGGGTTTCCCGCGCCGTCGTTCCAGCCCTGGTTGAAGGGCAGGAACCAGGAGCTTTTCCCCTTGAGATGAGTGCAGAAGCGCACTTCGTGGTCGTCTACGGCGAAGTGGACCACGCAGCGCCCAAACTCGAAGAGCTTCTCTCGCGGGTCGCGGTTGCGCTTGTACTGCTCCACCGCGTCCTCGACGGTCTGCTTGGTGAGGCTGTTCTTCAGCTCGAAAGTCGCCGCCGGTAGGCCGTTGATGAAGAGGCACAGGTCGAGGGCCCGCTCGGTTTCGACGCGGCTGTAGCGGAGTTGTCGGGTGACGCTGAAGCGGTTCTGGGCGTAGCGCTCCCCCGCCGCCGCGTTGCCGGGCGAGGGCGTGCCGTAGAAGAGGTCCACGTGGTGGGGCCCGTCTTTCACGCCCCGGCGCAGCACGTCGATCAGGCCGCGCTTGGAGATTTCGCCCTGGAGGCGGGCCAGGAACTTGCGCCGGGTGGGGCCATCGTGGTCGAGGTCGAGGGCCTCGGCCGCCTCGGGTTGGGTCGCCTGGAGGAAGGTGCGGAGCTGGATGAGGTCAACGCAATACTCGCGCTCGTAGTCGCCGGGGGCCCCACCGATCCAGCCGCTGCCGCCGTAGGGGGCAGGGGGTTCCCGTCCCAGGTCCGGCCGGGGCGCGCCCGGGTCACAGGGCAAACCTGTCAGGGCCACGCAGATGAGTCGTTCGAGGCCCTTCTCGCTGGTGTCGGTCGTCATGCCTCGGCCTCCTCGAGGGCGTCTGGGTCGGGGGCTTCGGTCTCTTCGGTGATGACTTCGGGAGAAGTGTCTGTGTCGTCGAGCGGCTCAGGTTCCTCGGCCTCCGGCGGCAACCGCGTCGCCGCCTCGCGCACGTCGAGCTTGCCGGTGACAACGTCAGAGATGAGGCGGGTGCGGAATTCGCGGAGGAGGGCGATCTCTTTGTGGGCGAACACCACACCACGCTTAGGCCCGGCAGTTGCACTCTCCAAGTAATGAGCGATGCGAGCCTGCTCGTCCGCCGGAGGCACCGGCAACTGAAGGTTCTGAATCCGCTCGACAGAGAGGCCTGGCTGAGCCGCCGACATCGAGTATTGATTGAGGTTCATGATTCGTAAAAGCTCACCAAACCAGATGAGACCATACGATTGGCGAGGATGGGCAACCACAGCATGCTCAGATGCCCAGAACTGCCCTCTCGCGTAGTTGACGTTCCCGCAGAGTGCTCCTTGTCGCCCGATCAGGACAAACTCGCCTTCATGGGTGTAGGCCGAAGTGAAGCCTCGGACGTTGTTGCCACCGTAGACCGGGTACCTGCCGGTATCGCTAATCGTGAGTGAAGTAATGCTGTCCCCGCTTCTGAGTCGGGCCATGTCCTTTACCCGAAGCACCCTCCAATGCTCCGGAACGTCCCCCAGCCACTCCACTCCCGAGGGCTTGAGGCGGACGTCCGGGTCGAGGCCGCGAGTCACGGCGCGGTGGATGATAGCCTGTCTCTGCTCGTGTAGCAGGGCGATGAGCTTCTGCTTGGAGCGGATGTAGCGCCGGATGCGCCGATCCACATGGTCAAGGAAGCGGATGATGGCGGATTGCTGGTCCAAAGGAGGAACCGCTATCTGCAATCGGCCAAGCGCCGTTTCCGAGATTGCTGGATATGCGACGCCGACCGAATTGGCGACAACCCGAGCCACGAAGCTGTCGCTCTGGATTGCGTACCCCAGATACTCCGGGTCAATGGTGCGGTCGGGAGATAGAACCGCGAAGCCGGTCGAGGCAATGAGGTCATTCGCATCTTCTCGGACGAACCAAACTGCCTTGAGATAAGTGCGAACCGTTGACACAATCGTGTCGCCCCGCCGTAGAACTCGCCGTGCTCGGGATGGGGCATCTCCAAAGGACGTGCGCTGGGGCTCCTGAACCAGTCGGCCCGGTCCCACCGTACCGATGTCGATGTACCGAAACCGGAAGCTAGGGTTCGTGTCCTCCTCAAGAGTCCTACCGTTAATGGTCACACAACGCTTCAGGGGCTTAGTCAGCCAATCCTCCGGCACCATCTCCAACCACTCCACGCCGGAGTCCCTGTAAGTGGGATAGGGCTTGATCTCGTGGATCATCGACCGCTGCCCCCAACGATCTCATCCAACAACCCCTCGGTCTCTTTCTCCAAGGCCAGGATATCGGCCCGTATCTCCTCGAGGGTGCGCATGGGCTGGGGCCTGTAGAAGTAGCGGGTGAAGCTGACCTCATAGCCGGTCTTGACGCTCGCGGGGTCGTACCAGGCGTCGGCGGCGTACGGGAGAACCTCGCGACGGAGGAAGGCCTCGATGCCCCCGGTCTCGAGCAGCGGGACCTGCTCCGTGTCGCGCAGGTCTGGGTCGGGCTCGTACTCGACCACGCAGCGCTTGCCGTCGACGGTCGCCTCGAACAGACCACGCAGCGGGTCGGCCTCTGTGCCGCGCTTGTGGATCTTGCGGATGACCGCCGGGGCCGACTCATCGCGCTCGGCACTCTCCTTGAAGGCCTTGATCTCCTTGGGCGTGTAGGCCTGGTTCGGGTCGATGCCCCTGAGCCGCAGCGGCCGATCGACGGTCACTTTCCAGTAGCCGAAAGCCGCGTTGGGGAAGATCTTGGATTGCTCATTCTCCTCGAACTTGAGGAAGGTGTCGCAGATGCGGTCGATATCTGCCGCCGATAGCTCGCAGTTCTTCTTGCCAAGGTTCTTCCGCAGCGGGGTAAACCATTGCGTGGCGTCAATCAGTTGCACCCGGCCGCGCCGATGCTCGGGCTTGCGGTTGGTGAGGACCCAGATGTAAGTTGCGATGCCGGTGTTGTAGAACATGTTGAGGGGCAGGGCGACGATGGCTTCGAGCCAGTCGTTCTCGATGATCCAGCGGCGGATGTTGCTCTCGCCCTGACCGGCGTCCCCGGTGAAGAGGGACGACCCGTTATGAACCTCGGCGATACGGCTGCCGAGCTGGGTGCCGGGCTTCATCTTGCTCAGCATGTTGGCCAGGAAGAGCATCTGGCCGTCGCTGGAGCGGGTAATGAGGGAGTACTCGGGGTCGCCCGCGTGCTCGATGATGAAGCGAGGGTTTCTGATGCCGTCCTTGCCGCCCATACGCTCAAGGTCACTCTTCCAGCTCTTGCCGTAGGGTGGGTTGGAGAGCATGAAGTCGAACTCATGGGACGGGAACGCGTCGTTGGAAAGGGTTGAGTGCTCCGGTCCGCCGACGATGTTGTCGCCCGCCGCGCCCTCGCCCTTCAGGAGAAGGTCGGCCTTGCAGATGGCGTAGGTCTCGGCGTTGATCTCCTGGCCAAAGAGGTGCGCGGCCACCTGTTTGCCGTGTTCCGCGGCGAGCTGTTGGAGTGTCTCCTCGGCCACGGTCAGCATGCCGCCCGTGCCGCAGGCGCCGTCGTAGAGCAGGTAGGTGCTCGACTCGATCTGGTCGGCGATGGGCAGGAAGATCAGCTTGGCCATGAGCTTCACGGCGTCGCGGGGTGTCCAGTGCTCGCCGGCCTCTTCGTTGTTCTCCTCGTTGAAGCGACGGACCAGCTCCTCGAAGAGGGTCCCCATGGCGTGGTTGTCGAGGCCGGGATGCTTCACTGAGCCGTTGCCGTTCAAGACGGGCTTGGGGCTCAGGTTGACCTCCGGGGAAAGGAACTTCTCGATGAGGGTGCCCAGGGCGTCGGCCTTGGAGAGGCGCGGGACCTGGTTGCGGAACTCGAAGTTCTCAAGGATGTCCTGCACGCTGGGTGAGAAGCCCTCGAGGTAGGCCTCGAAGTCGGCCCTCAGTTGCTGCTGGCTGGAGCGGGCTTTCAGGTCGCGCAGGGTGAACTTGGAGATGTTGTAGAAGGCTTGGCCGGAGGCCCCGCGGAGGGCCGCGTCTTGATGCACGATGCCGGCCCTGTCGAGGGAGGCTTTCATGTCCAGCACGGCCTGCTGAGTGGGCTCGAGGAGGGCGTCGAGGCGACGCAGGACGATCATCGGCAAGATGACGTCCCGGTACTTGCCGCGTACGTAGAGGTCGCGGAGCACGTCGTCGGCGATCCCCCAGATGAAGTTGGCAATCCAGTTCAGGTCGCCGTTACTGCCGGAGTAGGCGGTCACCCGGGCCCCTTCCCCCTCTCCCCCAGTTGCGAGATGTGTCGTTTGGGCACGAAGGGATGGTTCTCCAGGTGGTTCCAGTATTCCTAGGGGGGGGCGGGCGAAGGCGGCGGAAGCAGGCGGCTTGGCGGGGACTGGCCCGGGGGGCAGGCCGCGAACCACACACCGGGGGGCAGGTCAACGGCTGGCGGATGAGCGGCGCCAGGGCAGACAGCAGCCGAGATACGGGGAGCGTGTTCGGCGTTCTCCGGGTCGCGGCGCCTACCGGAGGACGTTCTGCAAACCCCTTATGGACCGATGTCCGGGAGCCCTTGCACTTGGACCGGGGTCGAGCGGCCGGTCGTGGTCCCGTCGCCGAGCTGACCATCGTAATTCAACCCCCAGGCCCAGACCGTCCCGTCACGGCGGAGGGCTATCGTGTGCCAGCCCCCACCAGCAATGGCCACCACGTCCGCCATCCCCTGCACCTGGACCGGGGTCGAGCGCTCCGTCGTCGTGCCGTCGCCGAGCTGACCGTATTCGTTGTACCCCCAGGCCCAGACCGTCCCGTCACGGCGCAGGGCTAGCGTGTGATACACCCCGGCAGCAATTGCCCCCACGTCCGTCAGGTCCTGCACCAGGACCGGGGTCAGGCGGTTGGTCGTGGTCCCGTCGCCGAGCTGGCCGTAGCAGTTCTCCCCCCAGGCCCAGACCATCCCGTCGCTCCTGAGGGCTATCGTGTGCGCGTGCCCACCAGCAATGGCGGCCACGTCCGCCATCCCCTTCACCTGAACCGGGGTTAGGCCTTCGAACCCAGTCCCGGCGCCGAGTTGGCCGCCGAAGTTAGCCCCCCATGCCCAGACCGTCCCGTCGTGGCTCAGAGCTATTGTGTGGCAGATCCCACCAGCAATGGCCACCACGCCCGCCATCCCCTGCACCTGGACCGGGGTCGAGCGGTCGGTCGTGGTTCCGTCGCCGAGCTGGCCATGGTCGTTTTCTCCCCAGGTCCAGACCGTCCCGTCACGACGCAGGGCCGCCGTGTGATCCTCCCCCCCGGCAATGGCCACCACGTTCGTCATCCCCTGCAACTGGATCGGCATCGTGGTCCCCTCGCCGAACAGGTCCCATCCGTACGACCCCCAGGTCCAGACCGTCCCGTCACGGCGCAGGGCTGCCGTGTGACCCCCCCCCCCAGCAATGGCCACCACGTCCTCCATCCACTGCACCTGCACCGGGTTTAGACGGCTGGTCCAGGACCCATCGCCGAGTTGGCCGCCGGAGTTATCCCCCCAGCCCCAGACCGTCCCGTCGGCCGCGACTGTGAGGTTGTGGGAAGAACCCGCTTCCAGAACCGGACCCGCCGCCAGTTCGAGCCAGACAGCCCCGCCGCCGGAATCGCCAGGATTGCCGTTCGGACCGACGGCCGAGCTACCGCTCTCCGTCCAGGCGGGCTGTTCCGTCCCGGCACCGGTACCCAGCCAGAACGCACCCCAGGCGGTCACGGCGAGGACCGCGACCAAGGTTGGGACTGCCCGCAGCCAGCGGGAGCCCGCTCTTGTGGAGCCGCCCGGCCGGCCCGGGCGAGCCCTCAGCCGGGTCAACCAGTAGAAGAGCCAACCGCTGGCAAAGGTCGAGACGATGCTGACCGCCAGCAGGACCCAGTCGCCTACAGTGAAGTCGACCACACCGGCCACCTCCCGAGAGAGCCCCGGCAGTATGCGGATTGCCTGCTGGCTGGCGGCTCTGAACTCAGCGGCCCCGCCCCAACAGCCGGCCAACGTGTGGGGTCCGCTATAGCTCCGTGTTAGCGGAGTGTCCTGGAAAGCCTTGCCTACCGACGATTCGCCGCATGCTGGCCGTCGCCCTGCCGACTGCTGAAGCCTGCGCGAGGAAGAAGGGCTGCGAGCTCGACGAGGTGGAGGGAGCCGTGCCGCAGCGCCAGTGGAAGTGGCGTTTGGGGCAAGTGGCACCTGGGGTGGCATGAAGCCTAGTCTAGTCGCGCTAACGTCCGGAAGCTCAGCGGCCCCGCCGCAAGAACTGGCCAACGCTTGGGGTCTGCTGAAGCTCCGTGTTAGTCCAGCGTCGCTGGAAAGCCTCTCCTACCGCCGTTTCCTCGTACCCCGGTCGTAGCCCTGCCGACCGCCAAACCTTACGCGATCAGGGAGGGCAATGCCCTGAGCGAGGCAGACGCGGTGGCGACGCGACACAGGGGAAAGTGGTATTTGGGCAAATGGCGCTTGCGGGTGAACTCAGGCCTCGGCGAGTCAGGCTGCCGGCGGAGAGTGGCTTAGAGATGGCCACCAGGGCTTCCGCACCCGCTACTACCGTGTCCCCCGGCTCCTACGCCAGCTTCCTCGGCCGCCTGGCCGGGATCGATCTCCTGATCCTGGACGACTGGGGTCTCGCGCCGCTCACGGCGCCGGAGGCCCGGGATCTGCTCGAGGTCGTCGACGACCGTTGCCTGGCTAGATCCACCCTGGTCTCAAGCCAACTCCCCGTCGAGAACTGGCACTCTACCATGGCCGACCCTACCGTGGCCGACGCCATCCTCGACCGGCTGGTCCATAACGCCTACAAACTCGCCCTCGCGGGGGAGTCGATGAGGAAGGTGATCCCAACCCCAGCGGCTAACGAAGAACAAGACCTGACCTGAAGACCGGGTGGCGCTTCGCCAAGCGGCGGGCTCAGCGACCGGGAAACTGGACGGTTTGACCCGGAACGGCTGGACGATTTCGGTCGGAATCACTGGACGGCTTCAGCCGGAACGAGTGGACGGATTGCCGGAATACGCACGGTGCCCTAGTGAACGAGCTGCTGCTCGCCCGGGCTGAACTGCGCGTCCCGAAACTCCTGAGGTTCTACGGATCATTCGACCTGGTGATGGTCGACGAACTCGGCTACGTTCCCTTCAACCGCGAGGCCGCGCAGCTTCTCTTCGAGTTCTTCTCCGACCGCTACGAGACACGGGCCACCGCCCTGACCACCAACCTTCCCTTTGCCCAATGGACCCAGGTCTTCGGAGACGAGACGATGTCCGTGGCTCTCCTCGACCGCTTGACCCACCGCAGTCACGTCCTCGACGGCAAGTTCCTGGTCTCAAGCTCCGACGACGGGCTCTCGGCCGAGGACATCGCGCCCGGGAAATGGGATGCCTCCCGGGGAACCCGCGCTTCGGTCGCCGGTCGCCTCGTCATCTTCGCCGGCCCGTCCGGAGCCAGCATAGTCGCCTCGATGCCTGCCCTGTCGCCAGCTCCGCCGCTGCCCAGCGCCAAGCGGTCTCTGATCATGGTGGAAGCCTCGAGATGTCGCTTGTGGTAGCGGCCGCCGAAGAGGGCCTCAAGCAGCGGTCGAGCCTGGCTATCGGTTCCCGCGAGTCCATGCGGGTCTTCAACGGCGAGCTCCAGGCCGCCAGGCACCTGCGAATCCCCCTCGCGACAGGCTGCGTCGGGCACCGTGTTTTCGAGATGAGCCTATCTCTCAACGCCACAGTGTCCGGCGCACTCATCGACGACGGGTTCACATCTGCCCCCCAAGTGTTTGGCCAGGAACCTCTCTGCGGTAGCGAAAAAGTGAAGCCTGTTGGCGGGGCGCTGCGGTCCGTGCCCTTCGTCGGTATAGACCACGTACTCCACTGAGCGCCCCAAGCGACGCAGAGATGAGACTAGTTGCTCGCTCTCAACCTGATTGACCCGGGGGTCGTTGGCGCCCTGAACCACGAGGAGTGGGCGTTGAATGCGTTCAGCACAGAAAAGGGGTGAACGAGACTCGAGAAAGGCCTTATCCTTCTCGACGTCGCCGACTCGGGCGTCAAGGGTTGCTTTTTGTGAAGCCCAATAGGGTGGGGTTGTCGACAGTAGGGTCACGATGTTACTTGGGCCGACGATATCTACCCCAGCGGCAAACACATCCGGGGTAAAGGCGAGACCCGCCAACGCGGCATAACCTCCGTAGGAGGTCCCCATAATCCCGATACGGCGAGCATCGACGGTGCCAGAGTGGATGAGCCATCGGACTGCGTCAATGAGATCATCCTGCATCTTCCCGCCCCATTCGCGGTTGCCCGCATTTAGGAAGTCCTTGCCATACCCGGTGGAACCCCTGAAGTTGACCTGAAGCACGACATAACCACGATTGGCCAGCCACTGCACTTGCGGATCGTAGCCCCAGAAGTCGCGCATCCAGGGCCCGCCGTGAACAAGCAGCACACAGGGAAGGTTCTTGGCGACCACCCTGGGGGGCACGGTCAGATAGCCATGGAGCTCAAGACCGTCCGTTGCCGGGAACGACACTGAGGTTGTCCTCGCGAGAGTGGAGTTTTCAAGGCAGCGCCGATGACTGGAGAGAAAGGAACTCTGTCCAGTGGAGCGGTCATAGAGGTAGTAGTGAACAGGAGCGTCGTCCGAGTTGTACTCCGTCACCCACAGCCGATCAGAAAGGTCACGACTGGTAACCGCGATTTCTCCACGGCGGACTTGGGCAAGAGCGCGGAAATCGGGTGCTATAGACGGATCGACTACCATCCACTCTTGGATCTGGCGGCTGAAGGTCACTGCTTGGACTACGTTGGACAACGGGTGGGTCAGCATGCCCGCTACGTCGTACTTGGGATCCTCCGCGACAACTGCCTCCGCGCCACCCGCAAGGTCCATGGCGAGTAGGCGCAGGGCATTGGCTCCGTGATCACTCAGGATGTACAGGACGTTGGCGCTTTCCGAAAGGCCCACAATGCCGCATTGATCGTTGGGTCCCCACTGTCGCATGCTCTCCCAGGGCTGAGTCAAGGAGCTACGGACCAGAAGGACTGCCCCGCTGTCTGTCGCCGCCAGGCACGCACGAGGGTGAAGCTGAGAGTCGGTAGCCCATACCACAACGTCTCCCGGATTCTCGGCTTCTAGTTGGCAGCTCAGCCCATCAAGGGAAAGACGGAAGAGATCGTGGCTATGCCTGTCCCTCAGGTTCATGGCCACTATAAGCTCATGCGGCCGCCACGGTGACAGGGCCACAAGCTGAGCTTGAATGCCCTCATAGGGCGTGATGTTTCGCGTCGAGCCTGAAAGGATGTCTACGACGTAGAGGTTATCATTCTCATCTCCTTCGACATCTTGGGTGTAGAGGAGATGCTGTCCGTCAAATGACCAATTATAGGACGGGATTCCACGCTCGGGGTCTGCTGTCACGACACGATCATCGGACAGCCCCAAGGTCCGGACCCAGACTTGGAGTACGCCCTTGTCGTCGGGGGCCAGATAACCGAGGTGTCTACCGTCGGGCGATAGAGACGGGGCAAAGAACTCTGGATTGCCGAATATCACCGCTCTCGGGATGAGTGGAGGCAGTTCTTCCGAAACCACATTGTGCATGGCGGGCAACACACTCCCTAATGAGACCCCAGCGCCTTCGATGGTTCTTTGGATGGACGCGAGTCTTGCCTTGCGTCGCTGGCAGTAGGCAACGGATTCGCATACGTCACTGAAGTTCCTTCTAGCGAATGCCATGACTGTCAAATCGGTTATGCGGTCTCTTGCGTGCTTTGACGAGCGAGCGAACCTCACGGAGGATTCGTTTCAGCGAGCACGAGCGTCGTCAGATGGAACGGTATCGCCAGGAAAGGCGGACAGGCGGCGTCACAACGCAGGTAAGGAACCGCCGCTGACATGGCCCGACCCCTGAATTTAACAGGCAATGCAGGGCTTCCCTGCCTGCAAAGGGAATTGCCCATCTATGCATGGAATGCATTCAATTAGAAGTTCTGCCTAGGCAGAATGGTGCTGGAGGATAGTGATGCTCTGGATTCCTGAGCCTGGAGCCACACGAATTCCATAGCTCGTAGTGATGTGCTGCGCAACGCGCAGCGCTTCCCATAAACGAAAGGAGGTGAGCTTGTTGATCGTCAGAGTCGTGCACCGGGGAATCACGGGTATGAGGAACCTGGCTGTGCTGGTCATGTACCCGGGTTGTTGCGGTCCAGCCGGTCAGCGCTGCAAGGTGAACTAGCGCTCACTGAAGACAGGGATCTCCACGACCGCCCTGTGCGTGGGCACAGGGCGGTCGGAATGTTGGAATGTTTGACTTCGGGGAAGGAGTGGAGCATGGTGCGTCTTTCCCGGTTCACGGTCAGCTGGCCACGCCGCGACGGAACAGTGCTTATCTTCAACACGTTAACGAGGGCAATAGCTATCCTTGAACAAAGCGCCTGGTACGAAGTCGAGCGTAGTCCATGCGGTTCCTCTACTCCGGCGACTGGAGAACTGGCTCGTCTAGGTATCCTGGTCGAGGATTCCGTGGACGAACTGGCTGTCTTCAAGCACTGGCTGAACAAACAGACCTATGGTTCGAGCTCCTACTTCCCCATCGTGTTGACCACCTGGGCGTGCAACTTGGCCTGCCCGTACTGCTGTCAGGCTGCAGTAGCTGACAAGAGCGCACATCTCACTGTGGACATGGCTGGTCAGATTGCTGATTGGATCATCGCCGAGGCCGAGGCCAGACACTCTGACAGAATCAGTCTCACCTTCTACGGCGGTGAGCCGTTACTCAACCCACAACCGATTGAGCCGATCTGCAAACGGCTAGAGCAGTGGAAGTCCGTGAACCCGCACCGAGACCTGGCCTACTTCCTCGTGTCCAACGGGTACCTCCTTACCCCCGATAGGGCTGTTTGGCTGGCGGACCTGGGCGTCAACCGGGCCATGATCACCGTAGATGGAGCCAAGTCCGTACATGACCGCAGGCGCGTCCTCAAGAACGGCGAAGGAACCTACGACAGGATACTTGAGAACATTGAGGGCATGGCGTCGAGTTTCAGCCTCATTGTGGTCAACGTGAACTTGGACTCCGACAACGCCGCCAGCATTCCTGGTCTTCTGTCTGATCTGGAGAGACGAGGTCTCAAGGATGCGGTTCAGATGAACTACGGCTTGACTTCGCCAACTCACGCCCACCAGGCTCACTGTGGTCTCTGCCTAGGGTCGTTCGCTGGTGGTTTGGTCATGGCTGATGCCGTTAGACAGACACTTGGGCAAGGGTTCAAAGTGATTGACTCCGTGATGGGGGGGCCCTGCCCACGGGAGACAGACTACTGCGTTGTCATTGGCCCCGAAGGAGATCTCTACAAGTGCATCTCTTCGGTTGGACATCCGCACTTCAAACTGGGCTACATATCTGACGACTCCTTCCACATCGAATCGCGGGCTGCGCAGCATCAAACAGTTGCCCTCTGGGACAGCGATCAGTGCCGGGCCTGCCAGTACCTTCCCATCTGCAGGGCTGGATGCCTTCACCGTGTGCACGTCGCGTCCAGCGACCTCCGATCGCATGAGTGCTGGAGGGAATTCTACGACAATCATCTGCGCGAGACCATAGAGCTGACTTACGAACTTCATCCATCCCTGAGAGCAGTAGGGTGACGTGAATGACATAGACATGGGCAAGGACTGTGCGATAGAAGCTGTTGGCCTTGGTCGAGACTACCAGGTGAGGTCACGCCGCACCGAGGGAACGTTCTGGTGGCGGCGGTTACTTGCGCGCCCGGAGGTCGTAAGAGGGCTGCGGGAGATAACCTTACGCGTCGAGCACGGAGAGTTTCTCGGACTCATCGGACCGAACGGCGCCGGAAAAACCACGACCGTCAAGCTCCTGTCGGGACTCCTCCACCCCACCAGCGGCAGCCTGCGGGTTCAGGGTCATCGCCCGGCCGCGCGCTCTCCGGGATTCCTGAAAGACATCGCGGTAGTCATGGGGCAACATAGTCAGCTATGGTGGGAACTGCCCTCTAGCTGCATGTTTGACCTCCATCGGGTCCTTTACGAAATCCCCACCCCTGTGTTCAAAGAGCGACTCTCAGAGTTCATTGACCTTCTACACCTTGGGGACCTCGTGGACGTGCCGGTCCGTGAGCTTTCTCTGGGACAGAGGGCCAGATGTCAGCTTGCCGTTGGTCTTCTGCACGGTCCGAAGCTTCTTCTTCTGGATGAGCCGACCTTGGGACTGGATGTCCTTGCGCAGAGGCAGATACGGGAATTCCTACGCCGGTACAACAAAGACACGGGGGCCACGGTAGTCCTGACGAGCCACAACATGGCTGACATCAAGTACCTGTGCGCGAGACTGGTTGTCCTTCACCAGGGAGCACTGATCTATGATGGCTCGATCAGCGAGTTTGAGGAGCTGAGAGGAAACACGGCTCAAATTCGAGTGGGCGTCAAGGAGGCATCCCTAGAAGGTGAGGTGCTTGAAGTCCTGCGGCGCGTGACCCCTAGCGCGGCGTGCCGCCAGGAGGACGGCCAGCTCATTCTCAAGGCGCGGAGGGATGAGGTAGGAAAGATCGTCGGGCTGCTTGCCCCTCTTGGCGAGGGCATCGAGGTGTCCATTGAGGAGCTTAGCCTGGAAGACATCGTCTTGGAGGCATTCGAGGAACTGGGGGCTCCCAAGCAATGATGGCCAAGTACGCTGCCGTGTTTCAACTGCAACTTCGGGCGACCCGGGTCTACAGGTTGAACTGGGTATTCAGTATCCTCTGCGTCATAGTGCCCCTTCTCGGGCTTCTCCTGTTCTGGCGGGCAGTCTACTCCGCATCTCCTGGAAGTCAGCTTCGCGGATACACGATACGTGACATGATGACGTACTACTTGATTGCACGACTAGTCGGTGATGCCGTAAGTGCCGAGTGGTGGGAGATTGGTCAGAACATTCGCGACGGGAAGCTCCACTTGTTTGTCATAAGGCCAATTGGTTACGTGGGCTACTACTTCGCGCGCATGCTTGGCACCAACGTCCCGAGCCTGATCGTGACGCTGGGTATGTTTACTCCGATCATTGTCGGTCTGGCAGCGCTGGATATGCTTTCGGTCGCGTCCGGTTGGAGTCTCCTGCTCTTCGTACCCTCACTCATTGCGGCCGTGGTCCTAGGTTTCCTAATCGGCATGGCATCTCAGTTGACGGCCTTCTGGACAGGCGAAATGCAGGGGATGGAGTCCCTGAGGCGAGTGCTGACGGGGGTTCTGATGGGCGCCTATTTCCCACTGGACCTGCTCGGCCCGGGGCTGAGGTCCATTGCCTCTTACCTCCCATTCTACTATCAACTCTACTTCCCAACGGAGCTACTCATCGGGAAGCGGACCATGCCCCAGGTAGGCCTAGGGCTAGCCATCCAAGCCCTCTGGATTGTCCTGCTTGTGCTGCTCGTGAGAACACTGTGGTCGCGTGGAATGCGGCGGTACCAATCGGTTGGGGGGTAGCCCTGGTGTCAGCCCTCCGGTTTGCGGCAGCTCTAGGACGGCTATCAATACGTAGAGATGTTGCGTATTCCATGGACTTTGTCCTTAGGTTCATTGCGGGCTTTGCCGAGTTTGGCGTTCTTCTCGCCCTATACGGACTGGCCGCTGAGCAAGTCGGCGTGCCGCACGGATGGACCCTGCCAAGACTCGCAGTTCTACTTGGCGCAGCCGAACTCGTGCAGATTCTCTTCTCCACCACTTGCTCGTCACTCTATGAGTTGCCAAGTTATGTGTTCGACGGGAGTCTAGACAACGTTCTCCTTCTGCCAATGTCCGCCTTGGCAGTACTATCCTTCGGGCGCATCCGGTGGGACTATCTACCCCAGATAATTGCCCCTCTGGGCGCGATTGTCTGGGGCATTGCAGAAGGGGGCATCGTGGCCACGGGACCACAATGGATTGCCTTCGGCGTCGCCATTGCCGCCGGATGGACAATACGCTGGGCCGTGACCGCGACAGTCATGTCGGTGTCGCTCATCGCCGTTCGCATTGAGGCGCTGGCGTACTTTCTGCAGGAGGTGTTCGGACTAGCGCGCTATCCCGCATCAATCTTCCCATCAGCGTTCCGGGTGGTGACGCTGATTGTGCCGGTAGCGTTTGTGGCCAACGTGCCGTTCAACGTGCTGGCGTCCGCCGAGTGGGTTACCGTGGCGCTGCTGGCTGTTGCCGTGGCGGCGGTATGGATTGGGATAGCCATCTACGCCTTTGGACGTTGCCTCAAGAGCTATTGTGGCGTGGGCTGAGCGGGGAGCGCGCACGAAACCGCTGGTCCCCAGAGCCTACGCTCCCAGGGGGACATTGGAACCCGCGCAGCGCTTCCGATATGGAGTTGCCCCGCTTCGGTGGACACATGGACGCTAGGACGCAACCATGCTGTGACTTCTCCGGTTCGTTGATCTCCTGGTTCAGTGAGGTTTGCTCGTAGTCCTTCGGGCTGAGGTATCCCAGGGTCGAATGCCGTCTGGTCCGATTGTAGAACCCCTCGATGTATCTGAAGATCTCCGTCGTGAGGGCCTGCCTTGTCAGCCACTGCCTGTGTCAACCGAAAAGTAGGCCACCGTGTTCATCGAACTGGGAGCCAGGGGCACGCCTGGAGCTAGCGGCTTGAGCCTGGTCCGAGGGGTAGCCCGGGAGGCGCCCGCCCCCATTGGACTCTG
>Ga0315278_10000056_pt1 | contig 89331 bp, 132 predicted proteins | sample YL17G06_0_MG_FD_203880 | JGI IMG/M metagenome (GOLD analysis project Ga0315278, IMG submission 203880) | Sediment microbial communities from Yellowstone Lake, YNP, Wyoming, USA - YL17G06_0 | ecosystem: Environmental > Aquatic > Freshwater > Lake > Sediment | place: USA: Wyoming | collected... | reverse complement strand
CTTTCCCTCGAAGAGTTCCCGAGGCCCCGAACACGACCGATGCGCTCCCGGAGATCTTCGAGTTAAGCAGGTTTCCGGAGGCCCCGAAGACGACTGGAGAAGTCCCTGCCAGAGCGCCTTTCCCTCGAAGAGTTCCCGAGGCCCCGAAAACGACCGGAGAAGTCCCGGCCATAAAACCCTTGCCGGCGAGGATCCCCGAGGCCCCGAAGACGACCGTCGAGGTCCCGATCAAGACCCCAATGCTCCCGACGTTCGAATCCAGAGGCAAAGGGCCGAATGGACCCAACTGGTCCAAAGTACCGTCGCCGCCGGACGTTACATCCGGACCATAAGGACCTAATTCATCCAAGGAATCGGACACTTGTCACCCTCACCAATTGCAAACTTTCACATGCACTTCGCCGATATCGAACCTGTGATTCCCGACCTTTTCGTTGATTCCATGCCACTCAAAAACATTCGTTTTAAAATTAAAGACTCCGACCCGCTCCGGACGGGATTCGTCGTTTTTAACGATCACCAGCAACAACGCCTCTTTTTTAACGTCGGAAACGAGATAACAACCTTGCCCGATATCTATGTCCTGCAACAACCATCTTCCGTTTTCCGATAATGTACCATCGGAAACGACTTTGCCTTGTTTCTTAACGTCTTCCCCTACTCTCGGCGATACGCCGCCGGACGGGCCAAGCATCAGAGCGGCTGCCCCGCCCAAGGCGGCAATGGTCGAACCGATCCCAATTCGTTTGTAGAAACTATTAGTATCCATTTTTTCCCCCTAAGCAAACCGCCCGGTTCGCCATGCCGCCGTTAAATGCCGCCCAAAGCGTCCTCTCCCAAAGCAATCGGTCCCCTGGGACCAAGGTCGTCCAACCCGCAGATTTCGCCGGGCGGATTCGGCGGCGTTTTTGGAGGTCACCAGTTATTAAATCGCGTATCCATCACGCGGATATCGTACCTGTGAGGCCCGACCACGGCATTGATGGATTTCCACTCCAAAGCGCCGGACGTAAAATTATACACTCCGACCATTTCGGGGTGCGCGGGGTCATTTTTCGCGACAACCAATAACTCGTTCCAAGAAGGCAACACGATGGCAAGTTGCCCAATGTCCACATCCTGCAACAACCAACTAGCGTTGGTTGACGCCAGTCCCTCGGTGCGAAAAACCGTAGCCATTTTTTCCCCTTTCTCGTCTCTCGCCCATGGAAAGGCGAACCCCGATCCGTTTACGGCGTGACGCTCACGTCATCGACGTAACCCACGTAAGTCGTTCCCGAATCCGCGTACCAAATGGCGTAAACGCAAATTGGACTCGTAACCGTCGGGGTAACGGCCAAACTTAATTGTTCATACGTATCCGTGGCGGAGACTTCGGCGGACGAGTAAATTTCCGTCGCGACTCCTACTTGCACGGGGCACCATAGCCAGCAATGCAACGCCGTATTCGATCTGCGCATCCAAGCCGAAACCGTATAGGCCGTGGATGCCGTCAAATTTTTGTTAAAGACCCGGAGATACAAGGGAAAATCCTTGTTCGTTCCCGTCGCCGTCGTCACCGTCGCTTTCCACGCGAATCCGGAAGCGGTATGCCGGGTAACGGCATCGGCTTCGATGGTCCCGCTCATGGAGAAAATTTTGGACGTCGCCGCAACTTGCTGATCCAGCGTCGATACGACGTATGCTCCCCCGCCTCCAAGTCCGGCCGCCGCTCCCCAAGCCATGCCCTTGGTAAAAATGCAATTATACATGGAAACATATGAATTCGGCGTCATAATTAAATCCGCCGTCCGGATATTGATAAATTTACAATCCGCGAAAGTATAAGGATTTGCGATGGGAGACTTGAAAGTATCGGCAAATGCCCCCCAAGCCAAATTATCGAATCGGCAATTGATGAATCTTCTAAGCTGGTACCCTCTCAGGTCAACTGCGTATCCCTGGCACTCGGCAAACGTGCAATCCTTAAATATAAGGGGATAGCAATCAAAAGATCCGACCTTAATGCAGAATGTGGCGTTATTCCCGGCCTCGAAAACGCAATTAGTAAAAATGGACTTCCCTAGATTGGTACCCGAAGTGGTATAGCAGTTAAGGGAAACGGCATACACGTGCGTGTAATTATTGGCCATGCTTCCGGCAAATATGCCGGTGGCCCCTCCTAAAATTCCGAAATACTCGATATTGACGTAATTTTTTAAATTACCGGATATCCCGGAACCGGTCGCATTCGGCGTTGAAATCCAAGTCATGTAAGTTCGGGACGACATGTCGGTTCTGTTCCATCCCCCGGAATACGTGATCGGCAATCCTATAGTTCCGCCCTCCTGGACTAATGCGAGTTGATTGGCGTTAGGCCCGACGACCATCGTTTGACTTACATACGTCGTCACTGTTTCCGTCGTCGTCCTGTAGGTATATTGCGCTCCCGTCCCAAGAGTGGTTTCTCCGTTTATTTCGACCGTCGTTCCGACCACGTTAACTATCGGATACCAACGGGGATCGTCAACCGCCGTTTGAAGACCGTTCCCTTTGGAAACAACGGAATTCAACGTTAGGCAATCCGCCGAAGAAACGGACTTCGACGCAAAGATATTGTCGATCAAAACCGTAGGAATTCCGGGGTCTAAAAGGCAATAAAGAGCGACGCTTTTAATCGGGTCACCTAAATTCGACCCTTTGTTGATCGTTACCCTATGCCACTGATTAACCGGATTAATCGCGAACGGAATCGTAAAAGTATCCACTTCGGTGACTCCGGCATCGTCGCTGCACAGAGAAATTTTAAAAGTGTTTGCAACAATCGTGGCGTTGGATTGAATCCAGAAGGAAAGTTGTTGATACCCATCCAACGTAGTAGTGTCCGCGATATCGTAATACGCTGCGAGACCCGTGGTAAACCCGAGCGCAAACGCGAAAGACGCGGATTTCGCGCCTTCTTTTCTTGTCGCCGAGGTCGTACACGTCACGTTGGGGCTGGCCGTCCAATCCAATTCGCAAGTACTAACAGATTCGGTGATACCCGCCGTGCTAAGCGTTATCGTTCTAGTGTCATTGGTCCATAGCGCGGTGCCAAGCGAAGTTGGAGAAAGGGATCCCATGACCCGAATCGTGTCGCCGGGAGCGGTGCGAGCGGCGGTGGCCCCGGACTCGAACGTTTTCCAACGGTTGGCGAACGAAGTTCCGTCGTTGGCGTCGTTCCCGCCCTCGAAGTCCAAGTAAAACGTACTGGCTCCGAAGACGGGAAAAGCGAGAAACGCAACGACGGCCAACGCCGTTTTTATGCGCACGAAGTAATCTCCTTTCCTGAGCAAACCGCGTTAATCGGCGGTCAAAACCATCTGGTCAATCGCGAATTCCGGAGTGACTCCAGCCGAGATTGCCAACGGAACGGCTAAAGGCCCGGAAAACAGGAGCTTTCCGGCGCCCGGCAAAGCCACGGTGCCCACTCCGAAATGCGTCGCGGTCTCGGGTGCCCCCGTACACGCGGGGAAAGTGACTGCCGCCGCGTTTTTCGCGGTAGCGGGGTCGGCCACGGCCACGTTCCACGAAGCCCCGGCCCTGGTAATGGCCACGCGAGCGTATGAAGTATACGCGCACTCGTTCGTCGTTTGGTCTCCCGTCTCGCCGGGATCCGCCGTATACAGACTCCCATACAGACTTCCGGCGACCGCCGACCCCCGCAATCCTCCGGCGTCCCCGATTCCGGTCATGTCCGCGTTTTCGCAAATCAACGAAAGAAGATCCGCAGCTTGCTGGTTCGGCATGCTCATGACATCCGCTTCCTTTCTTGTCCTTCGCTTCCCTTGCGACGATTTCAATCGCCGCTTCCTCTTCCTCTTCTTCTTCCCCTACCCGAATTTTTGCGCAGCCTGCTGATAGTACGTAGTCCCGTCGAAGTAGACCGAAATTAAATCCTCGGCTCCCAACGCGGGGGAAATAACGGGAATAACCGACGACGGCCACTTCACGGTTCCGGGCCACGTAACGGTATATCCCCCCGCTCCTCCTTGCACGAGCTTTAAAATAAAATTCCCGACTCCCGGGGGAGACGTATAGGAAATCGCGCAAGCGGCGGTCAACGTCAACTTCTGCTTCTGGCCCATACCCCAGTCGATGGTTTTCGCGGCTCCCGAATTGCCGTTATCGACTTCACCCCGGAAATCGCGGACTACTCCGTCTTTCGCTTGTTGAACTATGGTGGGCATTCTAGTTTCTCTCCTCCGAGACGGTCGTCCCCGAGTCGCGGCCGACGGTTTCCAGGAACTGAAAAACTCCTCCGAGCAGAACGCCCACGGACGCCCCGATTGCGACGTTTCGGGCCCTCCCGGTCAAGAATCCGGCTAAAGCGCCCACCGACGCATACCCGAGGAGCAAGCTAAAATCCGACTTGCCTAAAGAACCCATAGGCATTCCGTGTCCGTTCGACCCTTCCTTCATTTTATTCCCTCGTCTTCAAGGTCTTCCAAAAACTCTTGACGGGGTTGATCTGCTGCATCCACGCAGCGGACGAGATGACGGTATCCCCGAAAACTTTGTCGAATTGGGGACTCAAGGGCTTTACTTCCGGTCGAATCTCGTGGAGATCCAACGTCCACCCGTGAACGAAATCGTCTTCCTTGGTTTTCTGTTCGACCTTTTTGAAATCGTGCGGGAAGTAGTCTTTCTCCAGAAATTCGTAGATTTCCTGCATAACCTTTTCCGGATTTTTGCAAAGATCGTCGAAATCGACGAGAATGCAATTTTTCCCGAAACCCCTCCCGAAAATGTCTTGGATCATGCACACGGGGGCCCCGACAAGCTGGTTCGCTCGGAGCAAGTAAAGAGCCCGATCAAGAGCCGTCAGAGTGGCGAAATACTCGGCCATTTCGGTCGGGGGTTGCCTTTCCTTGGCCGTCCTCCGGAAGAGCTTCTCGAAACTGGCCAAGACTTCCCGAATGTCCCTCACGGTCAGGATCATCCGGAAATTCTCCGAATAGTGAGCGGCGACGAATTCGGCGTGCGCCGGCCATCCCCTGTTCTTGTCGAAGACGATGGGACTCTTCGAGTCGGCATGGTACGCCTGAAATATGGCCCTGGAAACGGCGTCCCTCTTGACCCCCTGGACGACACGATCCATGGCCCTATGCCAAACGATGTTCTGCCACTGGTTTCGATGAAAAATTTGGACATCGGCCAACCCCGAGGTCGAGCAAACGTCGAATTCCGGATTTTGCATCAGGATGTTGGACAGCAAAGTCGATCCCGACCTGGGAAGGCCGGACAAAAAATGAATGATCTTGTTTTCCATGTTTTCGCGCCCCCTTTAGTAGATACGGTTTAACCCAGTTTGGTTTTAATTTTCTCGGCCAAAGCGGCCAGAAATGCCTGAGTTTCGGGCCAACCCATGTACTCCTTTTCCGAGAACGTCATCATCGGGAGATTGCCTCGAAAAAATACGTTCAAACTTTTCTCGGGAAAACAGACGGCGACTCTCGTCAAATCCACTTCGGTCAGATTCACTTCCAACTTTGGCTGAACCACGACCTTTCTTTCGGGAAACTTGACATTCATCCGCTCTCTCCTTTTTTCCTTGACGCTGACTTTTCCCCAAGAAGAATCCGAGGAAAAGTCGCTCCTTTCCGCAATCTCCATCAGGAGGCCTTTACTTCCGCCCACAGTGCGGAACCCTCCTGAACCACGTTCCTCGTGAACAAACCGGCCGAAGAAGAAGCGAACGTCAGAGTTCCCCCGAGGGTCCCCTTCGCTTCCACGTAGGACATCCCGGATCGTCGTTTGGCGATCAATCTGTACTTGTCGGCCGATACTTCCTCGTTCGCCCCTACCTGCGCCGGCTTCAGGACCAAAGCCAGGAGAGGCTTTCGCGCCTTGACGGCGAGATAAACGACTCCGGCGACTCCGGCTCCGATCAGGATTTTCTTGCCCAAACCCTTTCCGGAAACCGACTTTCGAATCCCGGCGAAAATTCCTTTCGCCCTCCTCCCGAGCGACCCGCTCCGGCGGACACCCGAGGTTTTTCCTTTTTTGGAACGAGCAAAAAGCCTAAACATGTTTGCGATCCTTTCTCCAGTTCCTCCACCATTCTACCTCGGTATTCCGCCGGAACAACGCAAAAATCCGTGAAAAGTCCCGGATCGTCGAGGACCGTCGGCAAATCCAGGAAATCCCGAAAATCCTCCGGCTGGTCCATCTCCCAAATCGCGCTTTTGAGCTTTTCCTCGTACCGGCATAGTTTTACCCTGTCCTTCAATTGAATGGCCAAGTGCAACACTTTGCCCACGCGGTCAATCCTGCACGGGAGGGAAAAAAACAACCCCCTGAAATTTTTTCCGTCCTTAAGCAAGATTCTGGCTTGCCCTCCTTGCAAAAAAAGATCCTTTTTCCAAGAAGTTATCTTGGCTTTCTTCCAAGCCCAGTAGGGTCTCGGAAATCTCGGTTTCTTTGCCACGTTGCGCCCTCGCTCTCCAGAGTATCTCGGATATCGCCTCTTGGTTTTCCCGAAAAGCAGACTCCAACCGACTACGCACGATTTCCGGGGACATTTTTCCTCTCCTTGACTTGCACGGGACACTGCGCCATGCTCCGGGCCACTTCCCGCAGAGCGTCGGTGTTTCCCAAAACCACTTTCAACATTTTTCTTTCTCGATCCACCGCTTCTCTTTTCTCCCTTTTCAGTTGCCGAATAAATAAAATCATCGTTCCCACGTACAGAAAAATGAAAATTCCGGTTACCCCCAATTTTTCGTAAGCCATCAACGCATCGGTCGGCACGAAACACCCCCCAAAATTATTCGACGGCGTATTCCGTCACGAATCCGGAAGCCTGGACATAAGGCTGAGCGTAAGACTGCATGGGAGTCTGGGCGGAAGTCTGAGCGGAAGTCCGCATATTCAGACTCTCCAGGACCAGCTTCGACTTGACGTATTTTACGGCGGTCGCACGGGCCATTTTCTTCTTGTCTCCGGGAATGGAATACTTCGGGACTCCCGCTTTGGTCGTCGCGACTTGCGTCAACCAACCGCGAATCACGCCGATGCCGCAAAGATCCTGCTGAGCATCGAGTTTTTCCGTTCCCTTTTTGCCCGCGTCGTTGGGCATGGGTATCCACTGACCCCGCACGTTGACCATGGCCGGCAGGAGTTCCGCCGTCTGCTTCGGGGTGAGCTTCTTTTTCTTCCCGTCCGCCGTCGTCATCTGAATCACGCCCGGCTTCGTTTCGACGACCTGAACTCCAGGTTTGAGAGTCGCCGTCGGAGAAGGAGCAACCGGCGTCGTCAATCCCGGCTCAAACGGTGTCTGCCCTTGCTGCGCGGGAAACAATCCGGAAGGAAGAAGTCCCGCCGGACCAAGCTTCGTCGGAACGGACGGCGCTTGAGCCTGGGCCCGGAAAGAGCCCCTCAGCTTGTACAAAAGAACCGCCCCCACTGCGGCGACTCCGCCAATGGCGACCCATTTTCCCCAGCCCCCCGATGCCCTCCTCTCGCCCACGGGAACGACGGAAGGTGCGCGAGGGGCGGCATAACTCCGAGCGAACGCGGATCTTCGCGAACGAGCCCCTTTCGCCGAAGAACGGCGACCCACGACTTTCCCCGAAAAATTCCCTCGACGACGGCCCAAAAAACGCACTCTTTGTCCCCGAGACATGCTTTTACCCTTTCCTCTGAACCAATTCGCCGTTTTTGTTCTCCCAGACACCCTCTTTCAAAATCAACGATGCCCCGGGATAAATCCGGCGAAAGCACTCTCCCGGAGACGAGGACCCGTAAATGCGGTTACAGGGGAGTTTCACGGTAAAAACGCCCCCCGAACCGTCGGTAACCTCGAAAACGCCCTCCGGAGACTTTTCGCCGACTTGCACGATCTTTTTGGGTTTCCCCAAAATCGCCTCTTTCAGGAGATAGCGCCACAAAAGCCATCCCCCCGCGAGAAGCAAACAACCGGCCAAAATTTTGCCCTTCGTTTCGGTTTGCATGATTTCACCAGGTCATAATCTCTTCTTCGGCAATGGCCCCGGGGGATCTCGTGCCCATGGGCCCCATCTGCTCTTGTCCTCCCCAAGCGACTCCCACGCTCGGGGTCCGCCCTTGCGCCTGGGGCTTTGCGCAATAAATCGCCAAGACTTCCATTTCCCCGAATTCGTCCTTATATTTCTGGGGAAACTTCAGACCGGCGGAACACTCGTCCGATATCGCGCTCACCGCTTCCGGACTCAAACCGGCTCCGGGGCTCAAACCGAATTCTTCCGGGCCGAAACCCGGCATGGGGATACCCTGGGGAACCTCCTGGAACGGATACGCTCCGGGACCCGCGCTTCCACCTGCGCCTGCTCCTCCTCCCCCATAGAAATCGGTCGGAATCCCGAAATCCGCTCCCCCTCCGCCCGTATCGTACCCTTCCGGATACTCTTGCCAACCGGCCCCGGGTCCCGCCGGAAGACCGCCAGAAATCACGCACGACCCCGTTGCGGGATTGGGCACATACCCGACGGGGCATGTTCCGGGTCCGGGGCCGGAAATCGGAGAACATCCGCCCCAACCGTCCGACCGGTAACCGGACGGGCAACCTCCGAGAACGGGACCGGAAATCGGATAGCATCCGCCGTATCCGTCGTCCGCGTAACCGGCGGGACAACCGCCCTGTACTCCTCCTCCTTCGCATTCGCCGGTTAAGGCGTTAATCACTTGCCCTGACGGACAAAGATTCTGCCAAGGACCTAACCGAGAAGAAATCGGGATGCAAGTACCGGAAGCCGCGTCGAGGTAATACCCCGTTCCGCATCCGCTCGGCCCCAGTGCGCCGGGCATCGCGCAAGTCTTGGTCTTCGGTGTCCATTTGCCTCCGGCTTGGCGACAAGCCTTTTTGGTGGTCGGCGAAAACGGGAGCATCGGCGAAATCAACGGCTGATCCGGATAAACGAGATCGGACGACGCCGGTTTCGTCCCCGTGTAGCAGTACTTCCCGCCAATGTCCCATTGGCCGCCTTGTTTCTTGCACTGGTTTTTGTTTTTGACCGTAAGGACATACCGAGTACTCGGGACTCCCGCCCGCTCGGGCTGAACGACACCCGGCTGATCCGGCTGAACGACGACGGGAGAAACGGGTTTTACCGTCACGTAGCAGTACTTCCCGCCAACGTCCCAGATGCCGCCTTGCTTCTTGCACTGGTTTTTATTTTTTGCCGCAACGGTGTACCGCGTAGGAGCGGCGACCGCCTGCTCGGACTGCACGACGACCGGCTGATCGGTAACGACATCGGGTAAAGAAGGTTTCGTCGGCGTGTGGCAGTACTTCCCCGCAAGGTCCCAAATACCGCCTTTATTTTTGCACTGGTTTTTGTTTTTTGCCGCGACAGGGTATTGCGCGGCCTTCTGGGCGACCAGCGTCGTCGGCAGGGTTCCAGGGGCGACGCAAGCCGATCCGGTCCACTGCAACCCCTGAACATCCGTACAATGACGCGCCTTGCTAAGACACTGATTCGGATCAACCCAAACCATGCCTCTCCGTTGACATTGCGCCTTCTGCCTCGCCTTTTCGGCGGCAACTTGGTCCGCCTGCCTTTCGGCCTTCTTGGTCTCTTTATCCGCCTGCTTTTGCGCCTTGTCTGCGGCCTTCTCGGCCTTCGTTTCGGTACGAGGAAGAGTCTTTCGACAAATTCCTCTACCCGCATCCCAAGTTCCGCCGGCGGAGGCGCACGCAGTCTCCTCCGTCGCCTTGATCCTCTTGGCTCCCAAGAAACCCAAAGCGCCGGATTTTTCCAAGTACCCCATTTCCCAATCGGAACCGAACATGGCTTTTCCTTTCTCTTCGCTACTTGCACCGTCCCAGGCAAGCAAAGTAAGCCGTATTGTAGGGAGACGGAGGAGAGGTCACCCGGCAATTTTCCACGCAAATACGCCGACTCTCCGCTCTCGTCTCCCGCCTTTGCGCGACCGTGTACGGCGATTTACGACCGTCAAGGCCGGCCAAAGCCTCTTCCCGAAAATCGTCCACGTAGTCGTTTTCCCAATCGGCGTTCACTTTTTTTCTCCTTTTTTACTTTTCGACCGACTCTTCTTGATCAAGTAATAAACGCCCCATGCCGCAGCCGCCGCTCCTATCGCGGCCAAAACGTACACGCCGAGGCCGTACTTGGTTCGCGGAAGAGCGATTAAAGGACCGCGAATCCCCTGCGGAGAATACTTGACGGAAGGAATTTTCTGTTGCTGTTGCCTCAAAACCTCCGCCTGCTGCCTCGCCGTGAGCCCCTGAAACACGTTGCCCAGGATCTGCCCGATCTGTTGCCCGGTCTGAGGCGAAGTCCACGATCCGTCCCCCGGCTGCCGCTGCTGAGGCACGGACGGCTCGTATTGGCCCGTATCGGCGGGCGGAAACACGCCTCCTCCGGGACCTGCAACGGCGACGATTTCCTCGCCGTCTTCGCCCAAACTTCCGAGACCGCCCGCCCCGTTTTTCGGCTCCGTCTTGAAAGCGCCCCGAAGGTTTCGGCGTTCTCCCGTTCCGAAGTCCTCCACGTAGTCAAAATCGCCCGGATCGTTTCCGTTGAACATGCCCTATTTCCTTTTTCTCGCGGCGAGGAAAACCACACTCCCGAGAACCAAAATCGCTCCCCCGATCAAAAACCCCGTTTGCAACTTGGACATACGCCACGTCGAAACGGCCACGGGAGGAATGCTCGAATCTTTTCCTTGCTGAGCATTGCCCAAGATGCTCTGCAACATCGCGGTTTTTTCGATGTCCGCCCACCCCTTAAGGCCTATTTGAAAAAGCTGATTCAAACTTTTCAAGTCGAACATGGAGGCCTTCACGGGCGAGGGCTTGGCAAATTCGACGGGTTCGACTTCCCGTATTTTTCGGCGGCTCATGGGCGCCAATTCCACCACCACTTGGTGGATATTCACGTCCCCGATGATCTCTTCGGGAGAAACTCCTTCATTCCAATTCATGCGATACCTATCGAGAAAAACTTGAACGATTTTTTCCTTTAATTCGGGTTCGGTGTAACCCGTGCCTTTGAGAGGCACGATTATCCAATTGTAATCCAAGAAATCCCGCGTCGCCTTTTCCAAGGCGGCTTCGGGACGCATTTTTCCGACGCTAAATCCCGGATCGGGTTCTTCGAACATCTGGGGCATCGAGAACATCTGGGGCATCGAAAAGTCTCCTTACTTCTTCGTCAAAACCCACACAAGCACCCCGGCGACGGCAAGCCCCGCCAATCCGAATCCTCCCCAGACCAAATACTTGTCCACGGCGCTTTTTTGCTGCGGCGTGAAGGAAATTCCTTTTCCTTGTTGCTGCGCGGCCGCGAGTTGCTTCTGCATATTAATTTTTTCGACCTCGGACCAGCCTCCGAACAGAGTATTCACGACGTGCAAGAGATCCGCCCCCCAAAACTGCTTAGGCTGAGTCTTCCCGGGGGCGGGAGTCGTCAATTGCTTGACGGGAGAAGAAAGAGACACATCGTAAGCCGGATCGGGGCTGATCGGATAACGATACTTTGGCGAGGCAACCCCCTGCTTGTCGGCTTCCTTTTCCGCCGGCAAAGCTATGGCTTGCCTCAGCCAATCCGGAATGGGGGACCAAGTTTGCACGGGCCCCACGAAATCGGAATCTCCCTCTTGCGGCTGTGCGCTCACGGCGACTCTTTTCGCTATAACAAAATCGTTTCTTTGTTCTATTAGCCGGCTATTCAACACGCCCCCGTCTATATTTTTGGATTGCACGGACCTGCCCGCACGGTCGGCCATACGATCCGAAATTTTACCAAGAGATACATTTTGGTTCTGGGCCAAAGCCAAACCGGAAACTTCCTCGAAAAGTCTAAAAATCTCCTGCGACATCATTTCCTTTTCGTCGTCCGTGTACCCGAGACCGGACATTCGCCGTGCGCTCATGCTTCGTCCCTTTATTTAACGTCGCCTCAAAAAAGCGACGATTGCCAACGCCGTTCCGGTTAAAGCCAAAAAAATTCCCGCCTTTTTCAAAATATCGGGAGACACGTACCAGGGGACGGGACTCGGCACGGGGACCGAAACGGGAACGGGACCTTTCGATTCCGATCCGTATAGCCCCGAATCCACGAAATTGTACTGGTTTCCGGTGGAGGCAAACGTCTTGGCGTCCGCTTCCGATTTCGCCGCCCACGCCTTTTCGGCCGGAATGACCTTGAGCAATCGCCCGAACAAAAACAAGCAGGACTCGTGAATCTGCCGAAGGCGCTCGGATTTCCGGTTGTACGTCGCAAAATCCCTCTCGTCGTAAGCCGCTTTGGTCTGCTCAAAAACGGAAGCGGCTTCCCTCCAGGCATCCAAAAAATTCTGAACGATGCCGGACGCAACGGTCGATTCGCCGCGATACTTTCCGGCAATCGCGGATAACGACCCGATCTCGTCCAGAGCCCTGATCTCCGTTACGGGCATTCCAATTCCGTAGTCCGGCATTTTTTAGCCTTTCTTGTTCCTGGACAAGGCCAAAAGAAACATCGCGACCAATGCCGCCGTGGAAACCACTTGAAGAGTAAGCTGAGCCTTGGCGTACAAGCTGATCTCTTCCTGAGCGGCCGCGAGTTGCGCCGGTAACTGCTCGGCGGAAGTCGCATATCCGCCGACGACGGATTTGGTCCGACCGACCGGTTGCCCCGTCAACAAATCGAAAATCCAGGAGAATCCGGTAAAAGCCGGATTGGACGTTTGCGCAGGCAGCCCGGGGATTTGCTGACCCAACATGACTACTTCTCCTTTTTCTCCGTCAACGCCTTGACCAAAAAAATACTCCCAAGACCCAAAGCGAAAGTCCCGAAAACGATCAAGCCGACGGAAATCATTTGATTCCTCGTTTGAATTTGCTTTATTTGCTCCTGCTGCGCAAACAACCCTTGCGCTTCCGCCTGCTGCCTTCCCTGGGCCAACGCCTGCTCTTTCGCCAATTTCGCGGCGACCTTTTGTTGCTTTTCCACTTCCTTCTTTTTCTTGTCCCCCATAAAAAGGGACGTGATACCCGTGATCAAGGATCCGGCGATAGGAACGGCCATTTCCCATTGCCCGAGGTCTTCAAGCCCGGAGAGACCGTTATTGCGTAGGTAATACATCGTCTTTCTTCCTTTTTCCCCTCCGACGGGAAACGACGAAAACGGCCACCGCTCCGACCAAAAAAGCCACGGAAATCCCGACCGCCAGATAAACCGTTTTGGGCGAAATCTGAGCCGGAATCGGCAAAACCACGCCCGGAAGAATGCCCAAGTTTACCTGCTTCGCCATTTTAGGAGATCCTTTCGATCTCTTCCCATGACCGATCCCCTTCCGAAGTCATAACTTCGGCGTAAATCTTCGGATCGTACCCGAGGACTTCCCCTTCTTGGGAAGGGGGTTTCCCGGTCTGGGAAAAAGCGACTTTCCCGGTCGTTTTCGCGCCCACGGGCAAGGGTTTCTTCGACTTGAGCTTCGGAGAACTTCTCTTTTGAGCGCTCTCGTAGAAATACTGCAACACGAAGTAAACGCCTGCTCCGAGCAAAGCCAACTTGAGCATGGTTCTCACGGGGTTTTCCCTTTCATCAACTCCTGAAGTTTTTTGGTATTCTCGACCAACGCCTTTACGTCTTGCTCATGCACCAGTAAATACGCCCCGGGCTGTTCAACCTTGAATTCCCCAACATCGTCTTTTCCGACGATATTGACCTTCACGGAATTCTGGGCAAGACGCATATAGCCTTGCACTTCTTCGGGAAGTCTGGTTGCACGTGCGTAGAAAATCTTATTTTGGCCGCACGAGCAAAGAAAAACGGTCAACAAGACTAGCGTTAACCGCTTCGGAAGAAAGGACATGTATCGTCTCCAAAACCGGCTTGCTTTCGGGCTGGACTTTCTCGGGCCCGAAAAAAACTTCCCAAAGTTTTCCGATCAAAACTTCGAACAAAGGCTTCAGGATTTCAGCCAAGATTCCCGCCGGCACTAGGGTGCCTCCTTCTTCTCGCCCTTATACCGAGCCAAGTACTGCTCGATCAGAGCGGCAATCTTATCCTTCCCCCACTTCAGTAGCAAATCCTTGGCCGGACCCGTGGCCAAATCCTTCGCCGCCGCAATCGCCATGTCTCGCGCCCTCTTCTTCTCGTCCGGAGAAAGCTTTCCGTCCGCCGAGACCTCTTTGGCGGTTTGGACGAATTCGTGATAAGTTTTCGTCACGCCCGCCTGAATCGCCAACACCGCTTCCTGCATCGCGGCATCGTCCTTCACCTTGTTTATAGCCAATTTGAACAGCCAAGCAAGTAAAATGGCCCCAAGAGCCCCCAAGCCCTTCCAGACGAACTCGAAAGAGCAAATCGCCGCCAGCCAAGGCGGAAAAACCGTATCCCCTCCCGCGACGGGAACGGGAACGTCCGCTCCGACGACCACGCCGACAACCAAGGCGACCGAAGCCGCCAAAACGACCAATGCCCTCTTCATGCTGCACCCTCCCTCAAATCGAGACTCCGAAAAAAACAACTACTTTAAAGCCCTCGCTTTTTTTCTCGAAACAGGCTGCGCCGTCGTCTCCATGTAATGCTCCGGGTCCCAAGAAGGACGAGGAGACGGCTGTGGTTCCACGTATCCGGGAAACTTGCCTTTCCAAACTTCCGGCGGAATGTCGAATTCAAGCGGAAACGCCGTAGGTTCGCGCTTCGGCACATCGAGCTTTTGGTAAACCATGTTGGACAGGACGCCATCCGCCGATTTAACGACGTTCCCCAACAAGCCGTTCAAAAGAACCGAGAACGTTTTCATATTCTCGTAGGAATCGCCCACATGCCCGTAAATATCCCTTCCGGCCCAAGACGCCTTCAAAGCCGGCCAAGCTATAACATTCAAAGAGTTTACCAAGGAATCGACCACTTGGTTTCTTTGTCCTTTCGCAAGGGACAAACCGGATCCCTGGGCACCGGTATCGAATAACTCCATTATGATTTCCGCGATCTTATTTTTTTTACCCACGCCCGCCCTAAATTCGCGCAAACTCGCCAATTCTCCCAAGAGATTTCCGGTTTGATCGCGCCAATTCCTGAATCTTTTCTTCGCATCGGCGGACAAATCGTCGTAATTGACGTTTCTTTGCAATTCCGGGTCGTTGGGAGCCACGGAAAAGGCGAGACTGTAGTACACTAGACTCATTACTTTATCTATATACGCCTTCGCCAGGGCCGCCGTCAATGCTTTTCCCAGATACATCGGTTCCCCCGCTGCGCCGGCCGCATCCTTTTTCGCCTGAACTTTCGCCGCAGCGGCTAAATCGGCCAAATCGTACCCTTCCGTCTTTAACGCGGTTAAAGCCTTTCCGACCTGCATTCCCAATAACGGATAACCGGACTTAATTTTGACGCTAAGATCCTTAATTCTGTCTTCGATTTTTTTACGTTCTACCTTGTGCATTTTATCGTAGTCCACGATCTCCGGCAAATCGACGACTTCCGCCATAACCAAAGGCTTCGCGCCATAGTTATCCGATAAAGGAACAACGTAAGCCGGTCGTTCTTCGAGGTCGATAACTTCCGCCATAACTACCGGAAGCGCTTTCGCGACGGAACCCGAAACAGGCTTCCCTTCAATCCAAACGGTCGATTGACGTTTAGTTTCAAGCGCCTCTTTTTCGGCGGCCCGTCGAGCCAATTCGGCCGCTACGTATTCCCTATTTTCGGACTCGGTTTTTATCGCCGCTTCGAAAGCCGCCCGCATATCGGAAACCGGAATAATCGGAGTCAAAACGGGATATCCCCGACTCTGAGTCTCCACGGGAGCGTCGCCTTCGCGGCCCCTCGTCCATTGCACTTCCCTTTGCGCCTTAGTTTTTCGAACGTTCTCTTCCGTATCCTCCCCGCGTGCGATAGCGTCCCGCATCTCGGACAACCAAGACTTCAAAATATCGCAATAATTCTGCGGATTTTTTTTAATCTGCTCATCCACGTCGTAAATCGAAAACCATTTCTTGGCTTCCTTGACGACATCCTCGCACTTTCCGGAAACCCCCGTCTGCGGCCCCCTATACGTTGGACGCACGGTCATGCCGGGCCCGTAGACCGGAGGAACGTAAGTCCCCCCCTGTCCGTAAGTCGGAAACCGGTACGGCTTAGGCTTTGCAGGTTGCACATACGGATAAAGGGGACCCCGATCCGGCTCCGACTCCGGCTCGTATCCCGTACCCTGGGCGACAGTACCCGGAGAATACGTATCATCCAATCCGGAAAAATCGTCCAAAGATCTTCCGTAAAGCCATTTCATCGAAAAATCACCCTTTTTTTACCGCAAGTTTCCACGCCAAATAAGCGATCCCCAATCCGGACGCCCAAACAGCCGCATTTTTCCTCAGCCAAGTCCCCAAATTAAGAGACCCAAAACCGCGCAACGTCGAAGCCGAAGGACCGTACATCGCAAACAGCTTTTTTTGGTTCGGAAGAAGAGAATTATACTGGGCTGCGGAAATTCCATATCCGGGAGACGCAGATCGGTATCCAGGAGACGCCGTTTGGTACGGAGCAAGGGCATTATGCGCTTCCGTCGGAGAAGCGCCTTGCTCTACGTAGGATTGAAACGCATTTCTCAAGGAAACGGGCCGAGACCATTCGCTCGGAAGGGAAATCGACGGTAATTGTCGTTGAGCTTTGGCCTGAACGGAGGCCATCCACGGATTATTGTAAACGCTCGGAGTTTCGCGAGGCTCCCGATAAAGAGGAGTTACCGGTTGCCCGGGATACGGACCCGAACCGCGCATCCATGCAATCGCCTGAAGATCCGCGAAAGATTCCGGAGGAAGCATTATTAATTGCTGCGCTTGTTTTTTGCGCTCATCCCGCAACTGTTTCTCCTGCTCCGCCCCCGTGACATAACTTCCGGCGGCAGAAGTCCCCGCACCGCCCTGCCATCCGGGAATAAAGCGACCACCCATCCCGCTTAATCCGAAGCCCCTGACCGAGGGAGAAAAAACGGGTTGACGCCACGTTCTGCCGGCGGCCTTGGTCGCCGGAGGTCCGAGAGGACCGTAAGACGCCGGAGCGCCTCTCCCCCCCGGAACGACCCTCAGTTTCGAGGCTATTTCCTTCCGACTGTGCGGAAAAGCGCTCTTCGGGGACGCCGGATACATGGCGTCGGCCCATCCCCTTGTCGAAGGAACAGCGCCTTGCCGACCGCCTTCCGGCCCAGGTCCAATGGGACCCTGCGAAAATCCGGAGTCGATATCCGTCGAACCTCTCGCCGTCCCTTGCGAAGATCCGGAATCGAAATCCTCCGCCATCGGCGTCTGCTGCTTCAAATACCAATCCTGGGCGCCGTACACTGCCGCACCCCCGTACCCGGGAGACCAACCCCCTCCGACGGGCCCTTCGCCCCTGAATTGCGCTTCGGCCTCTCCCCGTTTCCGAAAAGACTCCGAACGATCCCATGCCCCCTGGGTCCACCCCGCCGGACGCCCCGAAATGGCCTGCCTTCTGGCCATAATGTCTTCGAGGGACTCGACGTACATGTGTTGCCCGAGATTATTCATCTTCGACGAGAACCCCCTTGAAGTAGAAACGACCCTTGATATCGGCGCTTCCTGCGGCGATCACGGTAACTTCGGCGCGAAGCGCTATTTCTCCGTCGTCCGCCAAAAGGGTGGAAAATCTCTCCCTCTTAAAAGTCGCCGTCAAAAGGGTGCATAAAGTCGGACCCAGAAATTTGGCCGGAGTTCCCGAAATGCCGAATTGCACCGTCGGTTGAGTAACAACCGTTCCCGTCAAAGTAGTCAAAATAAGACCGACTTCCTCGACCCAAAAATGACATCCGGCAGGCAAGCTGATCGTCTGAGCCGCAAGCGCTTTTAAATCCGCCTCCTTCGTGAACAAAAAGTCGCAAGCACCGTTGAACGTTTGAAAAGCAATTCCGGCGACTTCCCCGTTATCCTTTCGGACGATAATGGGCCCCCCGAGATTGACGGAATAAGCGATTCGGCTAACGGCGTAAGCGCCCAACGCAGCGGATGCGGATCCCGACGCGACGGCCATCGTCCCCAAGGCAATCGCAGCGAAGTTCGAAGCTGAAGCGCCGTAACCTACGGCGATGCCCCTTGTGCCCAATACATCGCTGGCGCTACCTATCGCAACGCCCAGAGCGGCGTAAGCATGCGCGTAAGACCCTATCGCAATCCCGTGAGCAAGCGTGGCGACGGCACTCATCCCCGCCGCCAAAGATCCTGTCCCCGAAGCGATACTTCCGCTCCCGACGGCGAGTCCGTCGATGCCGCTAACCCTGTTTGAAAAGCCCAAGGCGACGCCCCGAAGACTTTCGGCGCGATTGTCGATTCCGACGGCGACCGAGTTTATGCCGATAGACGCGCTAGGCGCAGGAACTCCGGTCAAAGCTCCGGTCGTAACGTTCAACACGGGGACATTGCGATTATTGACGATTCCCAAGGCCACGGACGTATGCGCATTAGCGAAATTGTAAAGGCCGAACGCTTGCCCGTAAATCCCGTTGGCTCCGTTCAAATTTCCGACGGCGGTCGCTCGGTCGGAAGCCGATATCTGGTTATAAAACCCGAAAACGGAACACTTTACCGAAGCGCCGATAACGCTGTTTCGATTTCCCACGGCGGCGACGTCCGACCCTCCGGTCACGGAGCTACGGGAACCTACAATCGAAATACGCAGCGAAGGAGCGCCGAGAGTGTTGTAATGGCCTACCATAACCCCTTCGACGGCCCGATTGGGATTATTCAAGGAAACGGTATTACTATCGCCCAACACGGCGAGATTGCTAGAATTGGAAAGGTAATTTAGATTTCCGAGGCACGTGACACTATACGTATCCAAAGTTTCCAAAACGGCGGAGCCGACCCGATTCGAGGCTCCCATCACGTTCACTCGCACTCCGGCCGCAACTCCGGCTAAGCCTACGCTGTTTCGACTTCCCAAAACGCTTATCTGGTATCCCGGCTGAACCGTATTCTGCCTGCCGAGCAACGTGGCATGAGGAACCATGCCCAACGGCGCTATGCCGGAAAGAACGGAGTTTTGAAATCCGAAACAATTCGCGTAATCCATTCGAGAAGTATTGCCGGTCCCTACCAAATTTATTTTTGTAATTTGTCTCCCGAGCAGTATTCCCGCTTCGTTTTGGTCCCCAAAAAGAAAGCAGTTCGTAGCGTCGCGAACGGTGTTGTAATGGCCCACTAAGGAGCTAATGTTGGTAAACCCGTGCAACGAATTACGCGACCCGACAATCCAGAAGTTAAACGCGCCTACGCCCACGCCCGCCCCGTTAAGGTTATTATACGTACCCATAACCGATCCATGCTGCGAAACGCCTCCAAGAGCATTAAAATTGCCGACAACGGCGAGATTGGGACATGCGCTGTAAACCCCCATGACGTTATTTTTACCGATAAGAATGGCGTTTACGGACGCCGAACTAATATACCCATTCTGCCCGATGGAAATCGACGAAGCGCCTTGCGCAGTACAATTAGGATTCGTCCTTTGAGTATTCAAGTCGATTGCAGCGTATCCGATAGTGTTCCAATTCGTAGGGGCCAGCCCTGGGCCGGCTTGAAACGCAAGCGCATCCGAAAGCTTAACCCGCCCGCACCACTGCAATGACGGAGGAATGAAATTTGGGCATCCGCTGGTACCTGTATCCGTAACCGGCTGAAGAGCGCTTGAAAAGTCGGCCATTTCCGCAAAACCGGCCGAAACTACGGAAGCGCATCCTCCGGCACCAGGTCCGCCGCCGCCGCCCGCGATGGTAATCGTATCGGCAAGCTGCGTTACGGTAATCGCTCCGAGGCCCACGAGGGAGCGCAAATTCAAGTTCCCGGCCGGAGCCTGGTTGCGATAAACTCCGGCTCCTCCGCCGACATTCGCCGCGCTTACGATTGCGCCTATCGTACCACCCGGAGGAATTATCGAAGACATTATCGGAACACTCCGCCAGCGCCCGAACTCCTGATTATCGCAATTATTTCGACATCGCTGTTCCCGCCCACGGAAATCAGCGAAAGGGAGCACCACCGGATATTGTGATAATTGGTGGCCTCTCTCGCGACTAATTGCTTTCTGTTGTTACCGAGGGACGCCGGAGGGATAATCGTCCCGAAAGCGTAGTACACGGGAAACGGTCCCTTGTTGACGATGCTCAAAAAACCCATAATGTGCGTCGGACAGATGGTAAAAATCAATCCGTTAATCGGCACAACCACGTGGTAAAATAAGGGATCGTAGTCCCCCGGAGAACCCGACCGAAAAAGTTGATCCGCCGAAATCGAAGCGGTTCCGTCCACCGTAGGTCTCGCCGTCCCGCGAATTCCGGCAACGTTTCCGGCGATTGTCGGAAGCGCCCCCACGGCCCCGATGGGGGCCGTGTCCAGCAACTTCAAAAACTCGAAATTCATCCGACCCAAGGAAACGAAATTATTGGCCGGAACGATCCCCGTGACGTTCCCGAGACCGACTCCCCAATTCAAGTCGGCGCAAGATAAATCGTCGGCCGCGTTTCCCGAACCGACCGCGTTTGCGATCCCCTGAAAACTGGGAGCGAGGACTCCCGCCTGGGTATGACTCCAAACACCCGCGCAATTGCGAAAAACCGAGGCGACGTTTAATCCCTCGAAAGCGATCCCGCAATCATATGCGGAGCAATTTTCAACTGTTTGCAACGGAGACGAAAGACGAAATCCAAAACCGTTAAATCCCGCGTTATCGTCGTAAAATCTGGTTACCTGGCAATTCCATACTTGGACGGTGATATTGAGTCCGTCGATACGCGCCAAAAAACTTCCGCAGTTCGGGCCGAGCACGTACCCGTGCGAATAATCCGCGCAAATATCGTGAATGTTTACCGAAAAAAGCTGATTTGAAATCATGTAGAAAACGCCGTTGGCCGGATCTTGGTTTACGTCGGCTCGTTTTATATTCAGTTTCTCGACCTCGAAAACTCCGCCCCCCGTCACGACGAGGGGACTGTAATGTATCTGCCTGCAATTCACGACGACGCCGTTATACCAAACCCAACCGCTCGTCGGATCTCCGTTCGGAGGAGAGGCGTTCGTCAGTCTTAAGGAGAATCCGTTAAGGTCCACGGCATCCCAAACGGAATTAGTGACATCCGTCACGTTGGAAATTTGCGTAAACGTTATATTCCCGGTCAAAGAAATCGTGTCCGCCGCCGCCGCCGCGAAATTTGCGTAGTCTCCAAGAACTCCGACCGTGTAATTTCCGGTGGAAACCACGTTCGCATCGGAAACGTCCTCGAAAACCTTTCCTTTGGTTTCCTCGAAATCTTTCAGATCCAAAACGCCGTCGCCGACTTCGACCGGCTCCACCGAATCCTTGGATCTCCACCGTTCTTCGAGACCGGAATCCCCGAGTTTTTGCGCCAACACGCTCAGTTTGACGCTTATCTTCGTTGGATACTCGTCGTCGTCTTCCTGCGCTGCGGACTCCCAGACCCGTTGCGCCGTCAAATCGGAAACGCGGATCACGGCAAACACTTTTTTCATGTGCGAAGACAACGGCTGCTCGTCCAAAACGGTGACGAGCATCCCGTCCTTCCAGCCCTTATGAGGCTGATTGCCGACCTTGAATACCAAAAGTTTCGCCATTCCCCTATAACTCCCCTTGCGACGGTCCCGGCCGTATTAACGCGATGATCTCCACGTCCGACGCACCGGCTGCGGCCCGAAGACTTATCGAAGTGTATCTGATGTTGTCCAAATTCACCGACTCGTTCTGCGCAAGCTGTTTCCTTCCGTTGCCGAACGAAGCGGCCGGAGGAGTCGGCGTAAAATTAAACCAGACGGAACCCGGGCTCTTGTTAATCAGCATAGCCGCGCCCATGACGCCTACGCCGGTGAAATCGACGGTAACTCCCCCTACTCCAACGGAGGCATACCGAAAAAAGGGAATATAGGACATGCTCCGTCGCCCCCTATTGGATGGACGTACTAGGAATCGCTCCGAATTCCTTGTAATCGTCCAATTGCTCCGTCCATCCGGCGAACATCCCGCCGAGAGTTATCGGCCCAAGGTTGTTATTTACGGCCTCCAGGGACAATACTTTCCCCTGGGTCAACTCGAAAACGAAAGGAAGAGGAATTTGCGTAGTATTGGCGTCAAAAACCAAATTATTGAATCCCGGATGCACGATTGCATTCGCGATGTCGGCACCCACGCGCAATGACCAATTCACCAAAGCCATTCCGCCAATCGGATCACAACTCACTCCGATAAAATTCACGAAACCCGCGAAACGCGGATTGACCGTTATGGCCGTAACGAGACCGGAAGCGCCGGGAGCGAGAATCGATTGCCCCGGAGACAAAAAGGAAATCGCTTCCCTTGGAGTAATGTTGAACCGCTTTTTCCATTCCAAGGCCATCCTCGGAGCGGAATGTAAAACGGCATAATAAATAAGCCTGAGCCACCCGTTAATATCGGTCGGATCGTCCTTCGTCACGACGGGCGAATCTATGGGCCCCAAAGGCCCTATCTCGGCTCCGCCCTTGGTAAACAGCACCCTGTGCGGCAAAAGAGACGGATAATCGCCGAGACGGGAATTCCCCGACAAGCGTTTACCGCCCGGCCACCCCGCAAGTCCAGCCATTGCCCGTTCCCCCGTTAAATCCACTTCTTCAAAGCGAGAATTCTTCCGCCCAAAGTCAAGTCGATCCTATTTTCCGCCTGAGTCAAGTTAAAAAGATTCACGTTGATCTTCGACCTAGCCTCGAAAAAAACGGGCTCATGCAGCCGAAACGGAAAAAAATTGTTTCCGACGAACAAAGGACTATTGATGTTGTACCAAGTCTCTTGAGGAGCGACCACGAGACTTTCGCCCTTGTTGGCGTCCACGATATTCATGCTGAAAGCTCCGGTCGAAACGGCCGAAAGCTGAAACATCTCGAAATGATGATCCTGACCGATGTCGATCTCCCCGACTCCGGCCGCTCCTCCGGGCAAGGTAATCGGGCCCGAGTTAAACGTGTAAAAAAACGGCCTCGAAAGATATTGTTTTCCTTCCATTCGGTTCCGAATCCGCACGAGACCCGGATCGGACTCCCATCCTAAATATCGGGAACACAGAAAACACGGTCGAATGGCGTTGGCCGATCCGGAAATGTCCGATGCCGTCAAAATAAGGGAACGACCTTCGTCCAAGTACAATGCCTCGGGCCAAAAGTAAGGCCGAGTCTGACCGGGACCGAAACCCCCGAAAATCGTATCTACGTGAATGGACCCGTTCATCAAAGCCTGCGTCGAATCGCCGTCTTGCAGAGAAATAAAGACGCGGCAGACTCCGGTTCTTTGCGCCGTCGATCCCAAGATCTGCACGGGGCCCTCGCCCGAAAGGGTCATGGGCGTAGGCAAAGACCCCTGGTTGGCGGCCATTGCCACGGAGTTGAAAGGGGGATTCGGCAAGAGGTAATAAGGGACTTCCAAAAGCCTCTTTTTATTAACGCCGATCACGCTCCCGTTCGGGCTTTCGATCAAAGTTTTTACTTTCGGCATTTCCTTCTTCCTTTAGCCCAAGGGAGCCGGCACCATAGGAGTCGGCTCATCCGCCATGGTCGGGACTTCCGTTTCATTCAAAACGTCCTTAACGTCCCTGAAAGGAGCGTAGATCTTCCGGCCGAAAAAACACAAATAAACGTTGTTCGGAGCGCCCGAAAGATCGGTAATCCTGCATTGTACCCGAGTTCCTTCCGGAATCAGCCACGGGGTGGAAAACGCCATCGGATACAGGTTGGTTCCGAGACCGTTGGCGACGGTCACGGTTCCGTTCATTATCGTCTGAAATTTTCGCATTTCGCGAACGGCCAATTGATAATTCCCGGTGGAAACGGAAGTAATGCCGAAAATCTCCAACGGGCCGTCGTCGCCGACTTTAGCTATGACATCGACGGTCGCTCCCCCGAGAATCGGTACCGGAACCACTTCCGTCGTAAACCAGTACGGAACGACGTATTTTCGTCGTTCATTCCACTTGCGAATGGTTTCCCGAATTATCCGCGACGCTTCCGGTCTTCGCAAAAACTCCGGAGCCCAAGGATAGTATTGAGCGCCTATCAAATACATCCTCATAGCCGTATCGCCGACCGAAAATTTCCGCACGTCCACTTGCAAAACGTGCTTACTCGATATTAAAAGAGGTTCCCGCAAAATCGCCGGTCGCCGCGCTGTCCCTGCCAAACAGCGAATGTGGATCGGATTGTTCATAAAAGTCCGCGCTTCGCCGGTTTCCTTGATCGTCACCGCGAAATCGGCGACCGCCGTTCCGTCAACGGAATCCTCGAAAACGATCCCCCTCGCCAAAAACGGAGTGCCTAAATTTCCGTCGGCTCCTTCCATGGAATAGTAGGGCTGCGTGTAATGCACGGGAGGGGCCGTAGCCGCCCCGAGAATAATCTTGTCCCCGACGAGATCGTTCTCCGTGAAGTACATCCAGGAAGGCAATATCTCCCGACGCCAAGCCTGGATTCTATACCTCTTCGCGGACGGGTCCCAAATGAAAAACTTTTCTACGTCGCGAAAACCCATTTCCTATCCCCCTTAAGGAGCGCCCATGCGCATAGGAGCCATACCGGTTCCCTCGATCCCGTCCACGAATTGGGGGAAATCCCCTGAATAGCAAGCGACTCCCCCAATGGTGAGAAACACGTCAACCGGCTTATTCGTCAGCAAATTCCGAACGACGATCCGGGCCATGGTATTTGGTTCCATGAGCCACGCTTCAGGCAACTGAAAAGGAACATTGGCGTTGCCGAAACCCGTGTTCCACGTGACGAATTGCCCCGAATTGACCAAGGGCCTATCGGTCTTGGCGTCGAAAAGCTGGAATTCGAACACTTCCTGGACATTTCCAACGGGAGCAGGCGGAGCCGCGCTAAAAATAGCGTGGCCCATCAACTGCATCCCCAAGAAGAAAATGTCCCTCGTCACGGTGAAAAACCCGGTGACGGTCCCTCCGGCGGGCAACGTCATATTTTGATCCAAAGTCAGCCAATAAGGCGTAAGAAACCTTTTTTTGTCCCTGTTTTCCTCGATATACTTGGAAACCTGCTCGTAAATAAGGGAAGAGTTTTGAAACGAACGACCCTCCAAAGCCAAAGACACTATCGTCCCCGCTCCGACCATCGGATTAGCCAATGTCCACTTAAGGGTTTGCTGCCCTTCGAGAAAAATCGCCTCGTTCAGAAAATAGGGCAGTTGCCCCGTTCCGACGACATGCACCAAGGGCACGTCGCGATTCATCAGAATTCGACGCCAAACGGTATCTTCGATGCGCACCAAGAGTCGTTGGTACACTTCGGGAACCGTCCCGAGGTCTTGGCCCATCATGGAAAAAACTTCGCAGACTCCGGACTGACTGGCTTCGAAAATTATCGGAGGACTAAAGGAAAACTGACCGACGCCGGGAGCGGCGGCAATCGCCACGGGATTTTGCAAAACCGGAGGAACGAGAATTTTCGATCTTACGTAACGACGAATCTGATTGAGGTAAATATCGCCGTTTTTGGCGACTCTCCAAGTGGGGATCACGGAAACGTCCTTTCGATCCGGAGGCACTGACCTCGACCGAACGATAAAAATGTAGGGAAAAGGGAGGGAAACCCAAAATCCCCTCCCTTTTCCCTTGAGTCTAGCTTACAGAGCGTTCCACGTCAAACCCAGAATGAAAACCTGAATCCGAGTGATCGCCGAGGCCGTGATCGCACCCAAAGGCCAACGCAACCTGACCTGGAAAGCCTCGGTGGGCCTGATCCGAAGGGCGGATCGGCCGATGGTGAACTTGTAGAAGTTCGACACGTGGCCGACGCCCTGGTGAATCGTGGTACCTCCGGCAGCACCCGCGAACCCTTCGGCCGCAACGCCGGCCGGAATCCGGTTGGCCGGAACCTGCAAGTAGATCCGGTTACCCGTGTAGAGGAACTGGAACACGGACGCCAAGTAAATGACCAAAAAGTCGGCCAAAACGACGCCGGCCGGAACCGACATGTTGAACCCGAACACGCTGAACTCCTGCGGATTCGGGAGTTGCCCGGGCTGCGTCAAATTGGTTTCGGACTCGGTCTTGGCAGCACCGGCGGGGATCAACGCCATCGTCTGCCCAAGCTGCCTCTGAAAGAACGCGATTTCTTGCGCAGGAGCAAGACCGACGGGCAGATTTTCCGTGTCGTACAGAGGCTGCTGCAAAGGCCTCAGAATGGCACTCGGCAGAGGAGACGAGAAGGCGTAAGGGTAATTGGCCGGAAAAGCGTACCCCCCCGCTCCCGCGCCCTGCTGCATCATGGGGACTTGACCCAACATGTTTACATCCTCCTAAAACGAAACCGAACGGACCTATTCGCCGCGATTTCGTTCACCCCAAGCTTTCAAAACGAACGATCCCCGAGGACCGACCGTCGAAAGCCTGCACTACATTCCCGCCAACTCCTCGCCGATCACCATATCCCCGAGAGGACGCGCACCGGCTGCGTCTCCGATGGACAGGTAATCGCCAAGGGAACGCGCACCGGCCGCGTCTCCGACCGACAGGTAGTCTTCCAACCCGGACATCTTGAGCCCAACGGCAGGAAGAACCCACTTGTTCACGGCCCTCTGAACCTCGGCCAACACGCCTCCGAGAGCCACCTTGGTCCCGATCTGCTTGTTTACCATGCCGACGCCAAAGCCCAACAGGCCGGCCAACGCAATCCCGGTCACGACGGACCCGATTTGGTCTTCGTCCTCGAAAAAAGCTCCGAGGGGAAGAGCGCCGACGACCAGCTTCTTGACTTGAGGCTGAGCCACCATGCCCGCCGCGATGGTCGCGGCGTCCATGAGGCTATTCTTGGAAAAACCGGACATCAACGCCTGAATCGGCGTACTCGGATTCCGGCGATGCCGTCGGTAATGCCTCCGCCGACCGCTATTCGCAGCCTTGCGCCGACGACGCCCGCGCACGGGAACGGCACCCGTCCTGGCCGCCCACATTTTCTGGGCCCACGTGCGCTTGGATTTTCGTCTGCGATGACGCCAACCCTTTTTGGCCGCCGCCGCGTGCCCTGCCGCGTTATTGACCCAGGAATTCCGAGAACGACGCCGATTCCGGCTCCGACTCCGCCGCCTCCAGCCCTTCATTGCCGCAGCCCGACGCCGAACCCGGCTGAAACCGGCATTTTTCCGACGGCTCCTGCTTTTCCGTCTCTTCGCCATGTCCTGTCCTCCAAAAAATTATCCCCGGCCGGGAGAATCACCCGGCCAACTCTTGCTCCACCGTCTGATCCGTGGAAAGTCCTCCAGGGACTCCCACCGGGGAGAGCGCGTTTACGTCGTTGACGGTCAAGTAATTGCCGAGGGGTCTCGCACCCGCCGCATCCCCGACCGAAAGGTAGTCCGCCATGCAAGCGGGACCGCAACCCAAGCCCGAAATGATGTTCATCCGCACCAGGAACCAATCGGCTCCCTTCTTCAGGGCGTCCACCAGACCGCCGAGAAGAACCTTCGCCCCGACGCTTTTATCCACCATCCCGACGCCGCCTCCGAGAAGTCCGGCGCCGACGATAGACAAAAGCACGTTGCCCGGAGACGACTTCAAAAATTCGGGTATCGGCAATGTCCGCGCAGCGAAGCCCGTCAACAAATTGTTTCCAAGGCCGCCCGCCGCAAGAGGCAAAGCCTCCATAAGTGTCCGAGGCGAAAATCCGGAAACGACCGAACGCAAGGCGCCCACCGGATTCATGGCGTATCGCGGAACCCAGTACGGATTGCGACGCCGAGAGCGACCGCGCCCGCGAGACACGCCCCTCCGAGGATTCAAGCTCGCCGGAGATTCGGCGAATTCCGGAGCCCATTTCGTGTTTCGGGAACGACGCCTTCGCCTCATCGAAAGTTTCCGCCGACGCTTTCGAGGATTCAAGCTCGCCGGAGATTCGGCGAATTCCGGAGCCCATTTCGTGTTTCGGGAACGACGCCTTCGCCTCATCGAAAGTTTCCGCCGACGCTTTCGAGGATTCAAGCTCGCCGGAGATTCGGCGAATTCCGGAGCCCATTTCGTGTTTCGGGAACGACGCCTTCGCCTCATCGAAAGTTTCCGCCGACGCGCCCCTTTCGGGGGATTCAGTAAAACGACCTGCATGTGGTTGCCTCCTATCGGTAGATCCAATCCTTGACCCTGTACGTCCCGGGTTCGTAAACAAAGTTTCCGGCTTGATCTTTCTTCACGACGGGCCACGCGCCTCCATCATCGTCGTGCTTATGCACCCAATACCTCCCTTTCTTAAAAGTCCCTGCATTTTCCATCTTATCCGTAGGAATATAGTGCGTCTCCGGAGCATATCCGACAAACTTCGTTCTTGCCTTCGAATCTTTCGAAGACCGACCGGACAACATGAAAATGCGTTTTCCTTCGGCATCGGTCGCCGCGAGAAATTTTCCCCTGACCCTTTTCCTGACGGCACCCTTGCTATTTCCATTCGCCAAATTGACTTGTGGTGACCGACCCATCCCGACCAGAAAAACGGTCTTATTTCTGGGCCCCGGGATTTCCAAAGTTTTAATCTCGGTGGGGTGGGACAAACCCCAAAATTTTTTATACCGAGCAAGAGCTTTCCGTCCTTTCGGATCTTTTCGCACTCGATCCAAAAGAGAGACGAACCCTTCATCGGGATTTTGTCCGACAAGTTTTTTTCGCCTCTCCGAAGCACGACGCAAAACTCCTTTCCCGCCTCCGCCCCCTCCCAAGAGAGCGATTTCCCGATTGTATTTAGCGACCTCTTCGGAACCTGCCGAAGCGGTCTCGGGAACGAAAAAAGCGCTTTTTCCGGTTGAGAAATTTCGGCCGACGCCACTGTTTTTCCGTTTGAGAGCGACCGAACTTCTTCAAAAGATTTCGGTACGTGTACTTGCGCCCACGAACCCGCACCTTCAGCGGATGATTCGGCGCATACTGCGGCGTGCGCCACCCGGACCCCGCACGAGACTTCCGACCCCATCGGACGGACTGCCGTCGATGCCTCTTGGGCGCTTTTCGCCAAACCTTGGCGGCGGCTCGAACGCCGTGCAACTTCTTGACCAGCCCCCGATAGGAATAATCCTTTCCGGCGTACAGCACGGTGAGGGGACTGGCGGACCTTTTCCTTTGCATGGTTCCAACTCCTCTTTTTTTCCCGCTCCGACGCGGATTGTCCACGACCAGCAATTCGGGGTTTCTTCCTCGTCGCATTTCAAGCCCCCGTCAAAGCTGGAAGAGAAACGGAAGAAGACGCCGAAACCGCTTCGGAACCCCTTCCGCGTCTTTTGGAAAGAAAGTAGATCCCGCCCCCCAAGGCCGCGAGCCCCAGAAGAATAGGAATCCACTGCCTCATTTCAACCAAGACGCCCTTGCCCTGCCCAAGCAAATCGGCCGTTTGCTCGATGAAACCCTTGGTCTTGATCTCCTGGCCGCGAATCGCCCTCACCAGGTCGGAAAGAGCGTAAACGGCAGCCACGGCCACGCCGGCGGCCACAAGGGCCAAAGCCACTCCCGCCAACGGCAAAGCGGCCAATCCGGAAACCTCTTCAGGCGAAAACATCCCGACGGACCAGCTTTTGACGCTTTCGGCCGCAGAGGTATACTCCGCGACCGCCCGATTCACCAGCCCCTTCAGATTTCCCAATTCCGCTTGCGCTATCTCAAGACTTTGCGCGGCCAATCCCTTCTTCTGAGGGTCCTGCTCTCCGCGAATTTTGATTTCGAGGGAATCGACCTCCGCCTTCAAGACGGAGTACCTCGCCTTGGCCGCATTTAGGCTCTTGGCCGCTTCTCCGTTCAGAATGGCCAGATAACCGACTTCCAAGTCGGCCTTATCCATTCCTATCGCCTCCAAAAAGACAGTAAGCCCAGCCCAATCAAAGCCAAACCGAGATAGAGTTTTCCCTTGGCGCTTTTGATCTCGATGCCCCCGTCGCCCAATCCGGAAAGATTTTTATCCTCGACGCTCCGAAATTTTTCCGGCGCTTGCGAAGCGAAAAAGAAATCGGATTCCAAGGCCAGACTCGGAGCCTTTCCCTCGTGGAGAGGCGCTACCTCCAAATCGTCCTGCGAAACCTCAACCAAAGAGTCCGGCTCCTCTCGAAAATTCCACTCGGATCCCGCCTGATATCCCCTTGCGTACTGCCTCCCAGGGATGTAATCGCGAAGACCGGCCATTTCATCCCCCTCGTGATCTTCCTTTGGGTCTTTCGACCCAGGCCATTCCTTGCGAGGATAGGAAGCCGGAGGACTCCACCCGAAATCCCGCCCCGGCTGAGTGCAATCCGACCCCATCCAGCCCTTGCCGGGGACTTTCACTTCGACGAACACATGCGAAAAGGTGTCCGGCTTCTTGCCGTCCGCCTTGATCGTCACGAATCTTGTCGGAAAGCCGGCCTGCTCGTAAAGAGCGGCGGCCAAAACGCAAATCGAGTCGCAGTCGGCGATTCCGCTTTCCAGAATCGACCAAGGACTCTCGACCAACTCGACATTTTGAGGATCGAAAACGTACCTGATCTCGTCCCGGCAAAAGGCGTGAATAGCCTTTGCGTAGCAATGATAATCCTTGCTGGGACAACCCCGAACAATCCGACCCAAGGCTTTGCGGACCCGAAAGTCCCGCTTGCCCTGCGTCACCAGATCCCGCATTTTGGAGATAGTCGCCGCCGTCCCAAGGTAGCCCCCGGGAATCCACGTTCGCACGTGGTTGGCAGGCAAAGGACTGGAGAGAGAGCGTAGTCCAGGCCACACGGGCAGCCCAATACTCTGGTATGTCCTTGACCCTCTACTAGGGGTCTTCGTGGCCCACCCGCTCCGGCAGGCCCGGTCTCCGGATTCCATCTAATCCGGTTCGGGAGACGAATCTCCCAAGGAGGACCGCTCCTCATTCCGATTCATCCTACACCATGATCGGACCCTCCGCAAGCAAAAAACCGGTTCAAGCACCAAATAAATCCTCGCCGAAACCCGTTTTACCCTTTTTTTCCTTTTTTGGAAGAGGAAAATCGCGATTTTTGAAGATTTTTATCTCAAATTCCAATTTTTCTCTGCACAAGGGACAAAAAAGGCTGAGAAACATCCTCCCGGTCGCCCCCGGACTCAAATATGACAACTTGATGCTGCCGACGAATCTCGGAGATCCGCTCTGCGAAGGACATCGCGGATTAGAACAGCGAAATTCCTTTTGCACCTATCCCGCCCGTTTTTTGCTCTTGGCCTTGGGCTTGATTTCTTTCTCTTCCAAAATATCGACTAAATCCAAAAGAGCGTCCGTCAAATCCACTAAGATTTGAGGAAACGTAGTTTGCACGGGTTCCAATTCATCGGTATCGGGATTCACCTTTTCAACCGACAACGGCGATTGCATCGCCTGCACCAGTTGGGGCCCCAGACTTTGAGCCACGGTTCTGGCCATTTCCGGGCCAACCCCTCTTCCTATCGCCTGGGATAAAGCGGGACCCAGAACCTGCACAAGCATCGGTCCAAGCTGCGCGACCAGCATTTGAACCAAAGTCGTCGCCTTCGCTTGGTCTTCCGGGCTCATTGCACCACCCTCGCAGACAGCACTTCCCGCAATTTCTTCACTCCTCCCCGCAGGTATTCCAAAGCAAATTCCCTTTCCGGAGTTTTAAGGGCATCCGTGAATTTTCGATAAACGGCCGGATCGCAAGCCGCAAACAAAATCCGCGACGCATCTTCAAAAGTGCGAGCGGCCAAGACTCCCCTCACCACATCTTCCGGCAACGAAGAAGCGCTCTCCGCCCAGCCGAATCCCGGCACCTTTTTCTGCATCTCCTGAAAAGCCCTATTCAGCATATCGTCCAAAATCGCTTTTCCTCCGTTATTCGCCTCTTCTCCCTGGCGGTAGACTTCGGCATAAACGGGATTCGGAGAAACGGACGGAGGAACGGATTCCACAAAGGGCACAACGCGCACACCCTCGCCGTTATCAACGGACCTCACGGAAAAGTCCTCGCCCGCACCGCCCACCGTCCGCACCATGGGCAAAACGGAAACAGGTTTCGGCGCATTGAAAGCCCGATTCGCCCCAAACACGGGAGCCGAGGGCAAAACTTCGACCGGCGGCGGATCGGCACGGCCGGCGGCAGTCTGGGCCAGGACTTGCCCCAGACCTCCTCCACCGCCCTTGATGAGACCCTTTATACCTGAAAACAACAGACCCCCGAGGTTGCCCATAAACCCGGCCTCGGGATCGTACCCGTCATCGTCATTTCCTTGCAGCCCTTCCTGCATTTTCATCATAAATTCGATGCCCTCTTTCCAGTTAGCGAGCTTTTCGTCGCCCGAACCAAGCTGTTTCGATAAAACGCGGTCGGCCATCTTGTCCGACTTCTCGGAAGCGAGGCGGGTCATCTCCATCATGGTTTTATAAAATTCAGATTGAGTCGCGACCTGGGCCTTCAAAAAGTCTTCCATTCCGCCCGTTCTAGCCGCTCCCGACGAAGCCATCGTTGCCAACATCGCCTGCATCATCGTCCCCTGCGATTTCATGGCCTCGATTAAAATAGCGGGACCGTCCCCATTCGATTTTCCCTGCTGCATCGCGAGAAGAAGCGACTCCTTGAAACTCAGCATAAGCTGCTGAAGGGTCGCTTTCCCCTCCTCCTGCACTCGGCGAACCTCTTCGCGCAGGCCATCGATTTTTTTATCGTCCTCACCCTCTCCCCTTTTATGGCGACGCTTCCTGTTTTCCTCCAACTCCCGTTTCGCCTCCTCCAGACTGTCCAGAGCCCGTATCTCCTCGATGCTTTTCCGGATTCCCATCAAGGAGTTATCCGCCGGCGATCCCCCAAGGGCCCCCAAAGCGCGTGCGCCTCCTCCGGAAGACCCGAATCGGGATCCGCCGAAAGCATACCCCTCGTTGTAGTCCACGTCCCTTTCCCTTTCTTTCTCCGCCTGCTCCCTATGCCAATACTGAAGACCGGCAGGCCTCGTCGCAAAGGGCCTTCCCTCAATCGGCACCTTTGGCGCGTGGTTCTGGGTGGACCACGAAAAACCCATGGAATGCACAAGTTTTCCTTCGCCGTTCCGTATTTCCAAGGCGAAATCGCCCCCTCCATGTTTTTCCAGAGCGTACTCTCGGATTTCCCGGAAACTTGCCGGATTACCCGTCCAGATAGGCCCCCGTGGCAAATCTTCTCCGTCAAACTGCATGGGCCCTCGCCGACTCACCGTCACCGAGTACCCGGCGTACTCCTCGGGGCGAGCCGAAACCTGCTCCAAGAATTCGACGCACCCCCTATCCTTCTCCGGCGTAGCAAATCCCGGTTTTTCTTCCCGGTTTTTTGCCGCAAACAGGGGATGCGACGGGTGATTACTCGGCACGGCGAACGTAATCCTCGCCTCCGGAATGTTGGTCGGCCCCATGCTCTCTCCTCTCGACGGAATCAACACGCGCCCCGCACTTTCCGGGGGATTTTGCACCAAAATCGGCGGTCGATTCGGCAAACCCGCCGTCCCGGACGCCCCAGGCAACGTCAAATCCAGGTCCCTAAAAGCTTCATCCATCCGATTTTCCCCCAAAAAGATGCCCTTTCCTCCCAACTTAGAAAAATTTTACCAGTTTTCCGGTTTTTTACCATTGAATTTCGAAAAAAAAATCGCATAATCGGTGCTTCGGGTCCGGAGAACCTCCGAAACCGAAAAAAAGCGCCCCCGGAGGAAGGGGGCGCTAAGAGGCAAGGGCCTGTGTGGGCAGGCCCTAAAAAAAAGGTGCATCTTGCAGTGGATACTACCACGGGGCTTTCTCACGTCAACGATTTTTCCGAAGTTTTTAACAGAAATTCCGATTTTTTCCTCCAAACCCCATCCGGTCGTACCTTCAAAATTCCGGATACCCCCCTCTATAAGTGGTGGGCGGTCGCCTCCTCGTTGGGCAATCTGCGATACCGAGATCCGCAATCCGAAGAATTTATCCGCCGCGAAGGCTTCGAAAAATTTTCCCTCCCCCCAGGTATCCGATTCCGCCCCAAGGGACTCTATCAAATCTTGGCAATGAAGCGTATCCTGCTTTCAAACACCTGTCTGTGGCTGGACATGGGCTTAGGTAAAACCTACATCACTTTATTTGCTGCACTTCATCTATTCTCGCAAAAGCAAAACCGGTTCTTGATCGCATGCCCCGTGTCAGTTTTTTTTACATGGGAAGAAGAGATCCGGAAACACGTTTTGCCCAACATACGCCCGGAAGTGGTCATCCTTCATGGGACCAAGCGCAAAGACAAAATTCAACGACTCTCCCTTTATCGAGATCCCCCCGACGGAGGCCCCCTCTTTTTTTTGACTTCCTACGAGGGCTTGACCACCTCGATAGACGGCCTCAAAAGGGCCGGCTTCTCCATGATGATCTTCGACGAGTGCAGCAAAATCAAAAACATGGAAACCGCACGAACCAAAGCGGCCCACCGCCTAGCCGACGGATTCCCCGGCCGAATCGTCTGTTTATCGGGCACGCCCAGCACCAAATCGCCCGAAGGATACTTCAGCTTCTACGAACTGATGTACAAAGGAGGCAGCGGCCACAACTCCTTGATGCACTTCCAAACGGAATTCCTCCGCTCGACGCGCATCTTTAAAGTACGCTTCGGAGACGGAACCGTCAAATTTTGCAAAGAGGAAAACTACCCGCATTTAGTCCGACGACACGGAAAAGGACGAGTTATTCAACAATTCACGAAACACGCTTTTAACGAAACGAAATTGGAAGACCTGAAAAGGATTTCGCGAAGGCACTCTTTCGTTTTGAAAAAAGACGACGTAGCGAAAGACATCCCTCCGAAAATTTTTCTGAAGAGAAGCTGCGAAATGCACTCGGATCAAGCGGACGCATACGCGGAAATCCTGGCCGCCGGAAAAGGCCAAAAAGAACGAGTCCAATTCAACGCGGAATTCCTAACCAATTCCATAACGGGAAAACTGCACCAAGTCGCCAACGGATTCCTGATTATGCCCGATAAAACCATAAAAATTTTCGATAGACAACCGAAGTTCGAGGAAACCCAGCATTTGCTTGAAGAAATCGGCGACGAAAAAACGATTCTTTGGAGCCCTTTCCGTTTTCAAATCGCTAAACTCATGGAATTTCTCGAAGCGCGGGAAATCGCCGCGTTTCAAATACACGGGGGCGTATCCTCCGACGACAGAACGAAAGCCCTCGAAAACTTCAGGGATGCGCAAGGACAAGCGGTCCTAGTCGCTAATCCCGAAGTGGCCGGGTTCGGACTGAACCTCGAATTTAGCAAAAACCAAATTTTCATCACCAACTGGTATAAGCCCGACGTGCGAAAACAGGCCGTTGACCGCCAACACAGAATAACCCAAACCTCTCCGGTAACCATCGTGGATTTGGTGACCAGGGATACCGTGGAAGGGCGAATACTGGATTCGCTCAGGGAGGAGATTAAGTTGGAAGACCTAATTTTTTCCTTCTAAGGAAGGAGAAAGGGGGACGCATGGCAGAGCAAGGCGAAGAAGGTCCCGTTCCGCATCCGCAAACGGGAAACGCGGCCGAAAAGGCCGTAAAATACTTTTTCCTCAAGGAATTAAAAGATGCCTATGAGGAAAGGATAACAATAATAAATAAATTGCTGGCTTCTTCGGCCACGGCGTTTCACGAGGCGTGTTTAACGGAAAGTACCGACAAAATCACCATAGCGGGTGTCCAATTTCCGGACAAACGTCCGCGCACTTTTACTCCGACGTTCCGAGAACACGCAACCATGAATATCGAAAACCGCATGGCCGCGATAAATTATTTATTTCAACGATGCCCGACGATTCTCAAGGAAGTCTTCGAGTTCGGGCGACTATCGATGGAAGCTCAGGCAAAACTTTTAGCCTTCAACGCCGAATTGGTCGCTTTATCCGGAAAGGAAGTTTTGCAATTCGAGGTACACCCTTCGACCCTAAGTAGCTGGGTCGCGAAGCAAAAAGAAGCCAATTTGCCGGTTCCGCCGGAAATGTTTTCGACGCACACGATGGAAACCGTCTCGATCCGTGCGTGCGGATCGGCGTAGTCTTTTCGGACCCTCGGAAAGGAGTGCATGCCGTGAATAGCCCATTAGTGCCCCAGTCCCAAGCGCAAGTTCCCGCGTACCTCCAGACATGGACACGGGAGGAATTTAAAGGCGATTTGGGCCCCATGTCGCCGAGCGATGTGGGCCTGAACATCCTGAAAGTCGTTCAACGAATGAGCGCCCAAGCAAAGACAATACCTTTGGGCTCCTATTTTCTCTCGGTCTCGGGCGAAGTAATCGCGCCGGATACGATTTTCGCCGTGCTCTTTCGGAAAACCACGTACATCAAGTGGATCGGAAAACCGGGAGAAGGAAAAATCGACTTTCGGACGGACAATCCAAACGATCCCAGGATCTTGGCGGACGATGGATTGACGTTTCGAAAATCGGCGGAAGGAAAAACCCTGCCTCCGTCCGTAACCCAATACATGAATTTTTACGTGGTTCTCGCCACGCACCCCAAAGAACCGATGCTTTTGAGTTTCAAACGCACTTTTCTTCCTGTTGGACGAAAGCTCACGCAAGCGATCACGAGGGGGCTTCAGAATCCGGGGCTTCCCCTGTTTTCGCTGCTATTCCGTCTTTGCCCGGCGAAGGAGCGCAAGGACGAAAACTTTGAACTAGTGTTCGAGGGTTGCGGATGGACGCCGGAAAAAAATCTTCCCAACTTGGAAAAGCTCCGGCAAACGGCCCTTGAATTGGATCAGTATTTCGAAACGACGGCCGCCGCAATGGAAGGAGGAGAAGGCGCGGAGACCGAAGAAAAGATGAAAACGGCCGAAGAATCGCCGCACTCTTCCCCCTCCCCAACGCCCCCTCCCGCTCAGGCTTCGCCTCCCGCGCAGGCATCCCCGCCGGCTTCGACTTCAAAAAAACAGGTAGTCAACCTGTGGGGCGATCCCGCGCAGAGCGAAAAAAGTCCTTTTCCGGCGGATGAATTGCCGTTTTAGTTAATCGAGCGGCCAAGGGAGAAAAGCAAGGTGAGCGACGCCAACAACCTCCGGGACATGACCGTCTGGTTCCTCCGTCACGTGTTCGGGAATGTCCCGGAGGATCTTTTCATAAACTTCCGAGTAATAAAAAACCTTCCGCCCGTGGAAGGACAAACTACGAAAAAAACCAAGGCGGTAACCCTCTATAACAGAAACATCCCTAAACGCCTTTTCGCGAAAATTTGGAGAGAATCGCTTTTTAGGGATCTTTCCTTTTACAACGCCGAAGGAGGTCCCGCCAACATTTATTTCGGCATAAATCCCAGATCCAACTCCGGTATATCCGACGAGAACCGCAAGGACAACATTCCCGCCGTCTTCTGCATAAACCTGGATTTGGACATTACTCGCGAATACTCGGAAGAAGACCGACTTTCGCAAATAAGCTTTCTTAACTTTATCGGAGTTCATCCCATCGTAACGCATTCCGGACACGGATTTCAAGCCTTTTTCATGCTGGAAGAGCCTCTGCCCACGGAAGAAGGGGAAGTCCTAAATACGGAGCTTATCGCAAAATTCGGATGTAAAGGCAAAGGCAATACCGGCGATTGCACTCGGATTATGCGATTGCCCGGATTTTTAAACCAGAAATTTTGGTTTAACGGAGATTCGCCTCCCTGCATCATCGTGCGCCCCGGATCATGGGAAAGCGTGCCGAATTTTTTCTTGGGCAACCCGAGATTCACGAAAGAACGGATTGCCCAAATTCCTAACGGAACGAAGGAATTTCTCGCCAAAATCAAGGAAACGGCAAAAAAAATGCCGGGCGAAGAACTTGATTTGTCGCAAAAAGTGGCTCTCCTTCTGGAGAAAATCCGCCAAGAAGGAATTAGCGCGGCCTTTGCCGTCAAAGCGGCCGAGATATCGCGGGAAGGACACGACGCGGCATTGGCCGTCAAAGCCAAAGCGGCAGATTTTAAAAGCGGCGTCTTGGATGCTGTCCCACACCCCGATAATCTTAAATTTCCAAAACACAGCAAGTTTTGGCGAAAATACTGTATATCGGGATTCGAAGGCTTAATTCCAAAAGACATAGACGAAATCGCATTCGCCCTAAAAATGGAAGACAAATCCGCAAGCGCATTCGATTTTCGTTTGCTTCGTCTTCTGCTAAAAATGAATTTTTCGGTCGAAGCGATCCGGGAATTTTGGTTTCGCCCGGATCTCGGCCTCAATCGAACCGAAAAACACGAAGGCTATTTCGACCGCTCTCTGGAAAACGCCGTAAAACAGCACCAAGCGGCCATAGAGCAAAAACTCCAGAAAGCCTTGGAGTCGCCCATTTTCGAAGACGGAAACGAAACATTTTTTCGATCTCCGAGTCAAGCCGTCTTTAAGGTTTTAAATTGCTCAATAAAAACCTTGCGCGTGCTTAATCAATGCGAAGGCGGAATCACCGGAGAATCGTTTCTCGAAACGGAAATAAAATTTCCCTGCGAAAACGGATCCGAACCGTTGATTCACAAAACCACGATACGGGCGAACGCTCTCGATTCCTGGAAAGAACTAAAAAAATCGTTACCTTTCCGAGTTTGCATACTCACGGGAGCGGAAAACATCCTCGGACACCTTAAACACCATCTTCTGCGGAATTTCATTTCGGACGTTGACGCACAAGAAGAAATCGGAGTAAAAATCACCTATCATACGGGGAAATTTTATCTTCCGAATTTCCGAATAACTAAAGAAGGAATCGAGCATCAGCCTTTTTACAATCCTTCCGTCGGACATGATCTCGTAAGCCAATTCGGAAAAGAAGCGATTCCCCTCGAACGAATAAAAGAAATCCTGAATGAAAAGCTGTTGCCGTTCGTCACTTGCCACAAACCATCCCTCGTTTACGCGGTAATGGGCATAGCCGGAGCGGCCGTACTAAAGCCCATGTTCCAAACGGATTTGAAAATTCCGAATTTTCCTATCCCTTCCCTGAACGTCAGAGGGAAACCTTCGACGGGAAAATCTTTCACCGTCCCCAAACTTCTTAGCGTCCTGGGATGGATGGGCGAAAGCGGGCAATCGTCCTTCGGAATCAAGACGACCGATTTTGCATGTCAAAAACTTTTTCATTTTTTTAACTGGTTCCCCGTGCTATTCGACGAATTCAAGGAATCCACGTTCGGAGACAAGCAATGCTGCGAAAGAATCCGAATGTGGTGCCGCAAAGGCTATTCGGGCGAAATCGACCTAAAGGGCACATATGATCAGCGATTGATCAGCTATTTCATTAACGCCCCGTTTATCATCATGGGAGAACACGAAGCGGCAACGGAAGAAATCGCCCTCGTGACGCGCATGATGGTCGCCGACTCCACGGGATACGACGTAAGCAATCCCCAAGCAAAAAATACTTGGCTTCGCATCCAAAGAACCGACTTTCGCGTCCTCGGGCCGCACATTTTTCAGTTTGCCCTGAACTCCGATACACATGCGCACTACCAACACTATCTTGATTTCAAACAGCACTTTGAAAAAGTTTTCCAAGACAAAATGGGCCACGAAAAGGAAAGGATCTCCCATAATTTTGCGGCCTACTGCTGCGGAATCAGATTCCTCAAAGATTTTTTTTCGAGCTTGGACCCGGAACTAGGCAAAATTTTCCTGAGCCCGGGCAATCCGGTCGAAATTTTGACGGAACCGTACCTGCGGTGGATAGCAAAACGGGAATTCTTCCATTTGCAAAGACACGAGACCGTAGATTTCGCCCCGCAGATGCGCACGGAGGACCCTGGCGAGCCCCGAACGGCCCCCCAAAGCATCGGAGAGCCTCAGCACGAAAGGCACGTCCTATTCGATTTCTTGCGGATCATGTGCGATCTGATCCGCAGACGCCACCACCTGGTGAGGGACATGATTGCCGACGGAGTGCCCATTTTTGATCCCCCCTTGGACTCGGAAGACTTTGAACATTCCTTCTCCGCGTGCCTGGACCTGAGCACGGCGTACCCCGCTTATCGCGAGTACCTGCAAAAAAGTGGAGATACACCCGTGCATAAAAACGTCTTAGTCGCAGACATCCATGATCTGTACCAAGGTGGCCAAGGAAAAACGGTGCTATCCGAAATAACGTCTCTGAAACTCTCGGCAAGCAATAAATACTTCCCAGGAAAAAGAATTAAGGAAGGATTCCGCTTCAACCCCGAAAGTCTCACCGGCTACAACATATTCTAGTTTTTTTTCACCTGATTTTCTAGTTTTTACCCCCTCCGAAGCATGTAATGCTTGGAAGCATTACATGCACACGTGTTAATTAACTTTTGCTCTTAAAAAGCGTTACAAAAAACCCGAAAACATTACATTCACTTGTGCAAATAATTCCAGCGCTTTTGTAACGCTTTTTTTTTGAGAATTGTAACTTTTTTAAGTCCTTATGCAGTAAGGGTTTATATTAAATGTCTGCGCCGGCCATTACACTTCGGAGCGTTACACCACTTTTGACACCCCCCCCTCGGCCAAATAGGAAAAAAAACTGTGTTTCCCCCGGATGTACAGAAAAAATACAAAGAGTAAAAAAAATACGCAAAAAAATAGCAAAAACACCTATATATATATATCTATATAAGTTATATATTATATAGGAAGAGGATTTTTTACCTTCCGTGGCATACTCAACTTTTTTTCCTATTTGGCCGAGGGGGGGGTGTCAAAAGTGATGTAATGGCCCGAAGTGTAATGGTCGGCGAAGATATTAATATAAACCCTTACTGCGTAAGGACTTAAAAAAATTACAATTCTCAAAAAATAGTGTTACAAAAGCCAAGAAATCAATTGCACGAGTGAATGTAATGTTTTCGGGGGTTTTGTAATGCTAATTTTTCGCGAATTAACACACGTGCGGTAATTTTTTAAGGGTGTGACAAATAATTATGGCATTACACTTTTTTTATACTTTGCGTAAATACAAAAAAAATAGGTGTTACAAATCTTTTAAATGAGCGTTACAAATCCCTAGGGCTTGGTCGTTTCGTGAATTGTAACGCGGAGTAAGGGCTGCAAGGGGTTTTGCTGAAATAGTTTTTTATCCAGTTTAGTTTTTTCAGGACAACAAAAAAATTAAATTTCACTTTTTGATTTGCTTTTTTTGGGAAACGGGGTATTCTTTTGGATGCGTTGTTTTTTTCGGTTTTGGGGAGGCTTTCGCGTATGCCGCACGTGGACTGGGGTCCTGAGCCCCCTAAAGGGGAGTTTCTCAGGAAGGTGCTGAATCTCCGAAGGGTGCAGGAGTTCCGGCGGAAGAAAAAAAGGAAGGAGAGGGGTGAGCCGGAGCCCGAGGAAGAAATTTTTAAGGTCCGCTTTCGGAGAGGGTGGCGTTCGGGACAAAAGAAAGGGCGGGGCAGGGGGAGGATTCCTACGGAAGCAAAGATGGGTGGTTTTGTCGAAGGGCCGAACTGGTTGAAGTTGTTGGAGCAACGGGAAAGGACGAGGAAGTGTAGGAGGCGGATAAGGGTGGAACGGAATGGGGAGAATAGGGGGGTTTACATGGAGGCGAGAGAGGAGAAAGAAATGGGACAGGATAGTGGTTGCGAGTCTCCCGTGCAGAGTGTCTTTGATTTGTCCGACGGGACGAGGGTGGCGTTACTTTGTTTTTCGAAGGAATGGGATCACACGGAAATAGCCTGCAAGACTTCGACGGGCGGGTTTGTCAAATTTCCGCTGAAGGCGGTGGAAGCGTGTGCTCAGGAGTATTTTCGCTTCAAGAGCGGGGAATTCCCCTGTGACGAGTGCAAGGGGAAGGAAGTGGTTATCGCTTTGCTGCCGGGCGAGAAACCGGCGTATCGGTGCATGTGCTGCGCTTTCGCCGGCGAAGTGGAAGCCGATGCCGAGGATTTGAAGTTTATTCGGGAAAAAGGGATAAAGTTGAAATACTTTCAGGTAAATGAAAACCCGGATTCGTCGGTGAGCTTTTTTATGATGCCCGAGGGAAACGTCAAGGAAGACATGCAAGCGGCCGTGTTGCAAATTTCGGCGCAGGGTCAGCAAAAAATTGCGCCGGTCCAGGCCCATGCTCAGAGCCAGGCGGTCACGGGCGGGGGGGAGGGTAAGAAGAGGGGGAGGCCCAAAGCCCAGGAGCAAGCGGCTACGGGCGGAGGAGAAGGCAAGAAGAGGGGTCGTCCGAGGAAAGACAAGGGTTGCGAGACCGGGGAGACGGGAGAAACACCGGACTTATTTGGTCCTGCCGACGTGTCTCCGGTTACGGTTCCGTCTTCTTCCGTCAAAGAGGAAGACGAGTTCTCCCTTTCTTTGCCGTCGGCCGTAAAACCCGCTTGTTCGCCTCTTCCTTTGGATGCTCTGAGCGCAAAACCCGCTTGTTCGCCTCTTCCTTTGGATGCTCTGAGCGCAAAACCCGCTTGTTCGCCTCTTCCTTCGTCCGTTCCGAGCGGAAAACCTCCTTTCGTGCCTACTTGCGAGGGCCCGGTTTTCTTGCAGATCTTGACGGACGATTTAAAAAAGTTTCCGGACGAGGAATTGATGAAGCGATTGGCGACCGTTCGGAGAAAGCCGTTTGACCCGGCGACGGAAAAGAGGGAAGATTTGCCGGTTTTGTTGGCCCAGGCAGTGTTGGCTAAGGATTAGGGTATGGGAAAAATTGTACAAGACGAAAATTCTTTAGCGGTATTGGGAAGTCTCATGGCCTCCGAAAAGGCATGGGTATTGGATGTCGAGACTTCCGGCTTATGCGCCGAGTTTGGCGCTCGCATTTGTGGCGTCGCTCTTGGAGCGTATCGGGAGGGCGCCCACGTCGGCGAGTACTATTTGCCGATTCGCCATGCCGGTATCGTTTCAAAAGAAGGGTATAAAAATTTGGAGCCAAGAACGGTCTTTAATTTTTTACGTCCTTTTTTGGAAGATTCGACGAGGGTATGGATAGGCCATAATTTAAAATTCGAGTTGAAGATGATGTCGGCCGAGGGTTTAGGCATAGGCGGATCTCTTGTGGACACCATGGTTATTTGGCATTGCATAAACTCGTCGTTGCATACGTATTCCTTGGGATCCTTATCCGCTAAATTTTTGAAGAACGAGAAAAGGGAGTCTTGGGAAATTCTTGAAAAATACTTGGCTAAAAGTCAACCGAAGGTTAATCTAGGCGGCAAAAAGGGAAGCAGAGACAAAAGTTTAAATTATTCTCTTGTGCCCATTGAAATTTTGGGGCCTTACGCCATGGAAGATATTAAGGCCGAAAGAAGTTTGTGCGCGGCGGCTGGCGCTGCCGTACAAACAGGCAAGCACGAAGGAAAAAATTTCGGGCTTCCGACTTGGGGTTTTAAGGAGTTATGGAAAAATGAGATGGAGTTAGTTCGAGTGTTGGCCGACATGGAAAGCTACGGGGTTTTGGTGGATACGAAAAAAGCGGTCAAGATGCTGGAAGAAGGGATGGGTGTCGCCGAAGGGGCTATGCAAAAAATGTGGGATTTGTCCGGTAACTGTTCGTCTCCGAGTCGTTGGACGTTATTTCGGAAGAGTTTGGAAAACTGCGGAGGAAAGATACGGTATTGGACTTTGCCGGAAAAAGGAAAAGAAAAACCGGGCGGAAAGTGCAAGGGTAAGCAAAAGGGGGATCAGTTCACGGAAAAAGCTTGGGAATCGACCAAGCGCCCCTGCTTTAATTCCGCCGCCGTGTTGCGGTATCTACAGGAATATAAAACGGCCGGAAACCACAGGGCTTTCGAGTTTATGAAAGCCTTTTACGAGTGGCACGGGCTTACGTTTATTATGACTACTTTCGTGGAAAATCTGCTTTCTCGGGCCGATTCGACGGGTCGAGTTCACGGCCAATTTAATCAAACGGGAACCAAAACCGGGAGACTTGCGGCGAGTGCTCCCAATCTTCAAAATCAAGCTACGGAAAAAGGAACTCATGATCAGGCCGCTTTCGAGAGGTTTTTCGAGATTCACGACGAAGAAGCCGCAAATAGACGAATTCGCGATCTTTTCGTACCTTCTCCCGGGAAAATTTTGGTATGCTGGGACTATAAGAGTTTGGAATATCGGTTGGCCGCGTTTGCGTCCCGTGATCGTGATTTGATGGAAAAATATCGACAAAATCCGGATTTGGATTATCACGAGGAGACTGCCGGAATTATCGGTTTTTCGCGATCCGTGGCGAAAACGGTTAATTTCGGGCTTTTGTATGGTATGGGCGTCAAGTCTCTACGAGGTCTTTTGGTTTATTTGGGGCATTCCGTGACGGTCGAGGAAGTGCGGGGGTTAATCAGTAAAATATATTCCGCTCGGCCCGGTCTGAAAAGGCTTATTGACGATTGTTCCCGAACGGCGGCTCAGCAGGGGTATATCAGGAATCCGTTTGGGCGATGGGTATCTATTCCTCCCGATGCCGCGTACAAGGCGTTGAATGCGTATATCCAGGGTCTTGGAGGGGATATTATGCGGTATGCCTTGGTTCGGATTTATTGCGAGATAAAGCGGAACGGATGGCCTTTGCAACTGATTTTGACGGTGCATGACGAAATTGTCGGCGAAATGCCCGAGAGATTCGTCGGCGAATTGGCACCGGCCGTGGCGAAAATCATGGAGGTTATCCCTGTGGTAGATTTGCCTTTGCCTGTGGATGTGGAGATTTGTCGCGAAAGTTGGCGAAAGAGGGAAAAGTACGTGTGCGGTTAGATTTTTTGGCCCCGGAAAAGGAGAACAGCATGGGCCGGGAAAAGAAGGAGAAGGAGAAGGAGAAGGAGAAGGAGAAGGAGAAGGAGAAGGAAAAGGAGAAGGAAAAGGCGAAGGAAAAGGCGAAGGAAAAGGCGAAGGAAAAGGTGAAGGAAGAAGAGGAAGACGAGGAGGATGAGGACGAGGAGGAAGAGGAAGACGACGAGGAGGAAGAGGAAGACGACGAGGAGGATGAGGACGAGGAGGATGAGGACGACGAGGAAGACTTGGAGGATTTGGAGGAGGAAGAGTACGAAGTTGACGACGACGAGGAGGAGGATGAGGACGAGGCGGGGTAAGGGCAAGGGTAAGGGTAAGTAAGTTTTTGATTCCAAATAAAAGGAGAAAGCAATGATCCCGTTGCACGTGGTGGCCGATAAGGTTCAAAAAATGGTGGTTGGGTTGCCCGACAAGCTCCAAAGAAGCATGTCCGACGAGGAAAAGTTGAGCATGGCCAGGAACATGGCGACGATGGAAGTTTACGTGATGGTCCTGAAGCAGGGGTTTTTGGAGAACCCCGAAGGTCGTCTCTCTTTCTTGGAGTATGAGCGAAAAGGGTTGGAGCGTTTGGCGGAAAGCGTGTTATTTCAGCCGGAGGAGCCCGGTCCCCTTTTGGATGCGCAGCACATGAGCGCGATGCTTTTGCAATCGCGATATAACGCGGTATTGGAAGTCCTCTGTGGGCGCGGCGGAGAATTTTTGGTGAAGTTGGACGCAGCCGTGGGCTTGCTAAGGCAGAGAATCGAGGACGGGAAGTTGGAGCTTTTGAGAAAGGAGCAGCAAAAAGAGCTTGATGCTTTGAAGCAAAGGCACGACGAGGCTATTGCCAAGGTGAAACCGTCAGCATAGGCGGCGTTTTCCGGGCCTTTCCGAAAGGGGGGCCCGGAGCTTTTTAAAGGGGCGCGACATGTGGAAGCCGGAATGTCTTGGGAAAGCGGGAACGTGGCGCGATTTGACGGGCGATAATCGCGGACTTTACGATTTGGCTAAGGAAGGTTCTTTCTTGGCTTTGGATATTGAAACTTACGGGCATGCGCAAAAGCCCGGGTGCGTTTCCGCGTCTCGGTTGCACGGTATTTACGGGTTGGCGTTGGCCAATATGTCCGGCGATGCCGGATGGGTAACGTTAAAGGATTGTGATCACGCCGAATTTTTCAAGTTTTTAAATCCCTTGCTCAAGGGGAAGACGTTGATTTTCCACAACGGAAAATTTGATCTCGGTTTTTTGCTGAGGGCGGGTTTGGATATTTCCCAAAGCCGCGTGGTCGATACGTGGCTATTGCATTCAATCGAATGCAATGGGGTTTTTAAGTCCGGAAAGCTTAAGGATTTAGTCCGTGCGCATTTTCAAATCGAGACTAATTCCGAGGAGGCGATTAAGGCCGCTCTTGCCGCACGCAAAACGGAGGATTACGGGGAAATTCCCGTGGAATTGTTGGCACCTTACGCTTGCGACGACGTGCGGTACGCTATGGCTCTTTTTTGCGTCTGGATTCGCGATATGTCTTCGACGACGTTGAAGTTTCACGATCTTTATTTGGAGGTTTCCTTGCTGGCTGCGGAGGCCGAAAATCGGGGATTGTTGACGGACGATAGGGGTCCTCAAGGAAACGAGTACGAGAGGCGTATCGCATTGGCGGAAAAGCGGTTGTTCGCGAGGGAGCGGGATTTGCAGTCGCTTCTTGCGGGGGTGGATATCAATTTCCGGGACGATCAGGAGTTATTGCGTTATTTGTATTCGCAGGGGATGGGCAATCCTCCTTCGGAAATGTTCGGAGAAGTCAAGTTTAGGGTTTCTTGGGAAACGCTTTTTATGATTCGGAAACATCCGGTCGGCAAGCACGTGTTTCCTTATTTCTTTTATAAGAATTTTTTGAATTCTTTTTCTCCGAAAAGGGTTCCGGAAAGGTTTTCGTCCGAAGGTTCCGACGGAGGAGTCGTTTTTCATCCGTCGTTTTTGTCGCAAGTTTTCGGAAGGGGAGGAGAAGTGCGTTTTGTCAGGCCGGATTTTAGGGAGGAGGTTCCTCTTACCGATATGGTAAAGGGATTGTTTCGTCCGCGCAAGGGTTTCGTTTTTGCCGGTTGTCTATTGCCTAATTTAAATTTGGCGATATTGGCCAGATTGACCGGGAAACCGGAGATAAATATGGGCGTTAGCGACGTTTGGGGAGAGATTTCCGATAAGCTGCATTTAGGAAACGACGGAGAAACGATTTTTAGTTGTTTGGCGAAGCAGGTTATAGACGGGTTCGGAATGGCTGTGCTGAAGAAAAATTTGGCGTCCGCCGGAGCGAGTCTTAATTTTGACCATTTCGCGGCTAAGGGAAAATTTGACGATTTTTTCGGCATTCCCGGGATGCGGACGCGCATTAGGTCGGATATTGCGAAGGGAAGTATTTTTCGGGATATTTGCGGTCGAAAAGTCGTGGTTCCTCTCGACAAGGAGTATAGGGCCGTTTCCGTGTTGTTGCGCTCTTCTTTCGGAAATTTGGTTTGCAGTTTATGGCGCGATCTCGGCCGGACGGGAAAGAAGCATTCCGCCGTTCCCGTCTGTTTTGACGGATCTAGGGCGGTTTTCGAGGTTCCGGCGGATTTATCGACCGGATTTACCCGCGCTTTTTACGAGACTTTTCGGGAAAGCGTTTTTCCGAGGGCGTTTAGGAACGTTCCCTCTTTTTTTTGTCCGTTTAGCGACTCTTGGCCTTTCTCGTTTTCGGACGGGATCGAAGGGCGATCTTTCGCGAAACTTTTCAAGGAGGATTCTTTCGGTGAAACTCTTTTTGGAATTCAGGAAAATCCTGTCCTCCGAGAGGATGGCGACGGACAAGCAAGCGTTGTTGGCTAGGCTGGCGGAGGGAGTGCCGACGGCCGATCCTTCCGGGATCGTTTTGAACGTTCCCGGGGCGAGCGTATCTTCCGGAAGTTTTTCCGACGTTGAAAATAATATCTTTTCGAAGAACGGATTCATGTACGACGGCATTAACTTCTGTTGGAAAATCGACGGTGACGAAAAAACGTTGGGCGTGGCCGTGAATAAGGTCGCCGTCGATTTCGGCAGCGATATCGAGGCTGCGGATTACGCGACGCGCAAATCGGAATTTGCCGCAGTAGGGCTGGAGTACTTCGTGCTTGAACGTCCGTCCGGAGGAAAGGGAGATTTGGATTTTTCGGAAATGGAATTTTAGGAGGAAACGGAACATGCTCGTTTTGTTCGGGGGCCCGTGTCCCCGCGATTATCCGGTTTTCTTGCGGTGCGTCGAAGGGCGCATTCCCGTGAAGGGAAAGAAAGTCGGATTTCCCGGGGAAGCCGGTTGGCGGTATCGGTTTCAGCAGCATTCGCGGATCGGTCAAACGGGGTTGTACTTGGCGGATAACGTGGTTTTGGAGGAACATTTACGCAAGTTTTCCGAAAGCCGGAAGATTCCTTTTTGGGGGATCGTTACGAGGGAGCGTTTTCTTGAAATGAGGAGTAGGACGATTCTTTTTTTATTTGTGCCCGTGCCTTCCGATAGCGAAGAGAAGATCGAGCCCGATTTGGAGATAGGGGGTTTAGGAAATAATCCCGAAATTTACGTGCATTTTTGCGTCTTGTCTGCGGAGGAGTTACATGGATACGCCTAAAAACAAAAAAGCCGGAAGACCGAGAGTACGTATCGGAGCGGAGGTTCTTGCCAGACTTCCGGACAACGGGATGATGGGCGTTTTCGGGAAAATCATAGGCGTTCCCTACTGTACGATGTACGCTTGGGTGGAAAAGGGAATGCCTGCGGAGGTTTTTTGCGATCCGAATTCCGGATTGCGGAGTTACGTGTTGAAGAAGGAAAAATTCGTTCGCTGGTTGCAAGCGACGGGGCGGTGCGAGATTTAGAAAGGAATCGGAAAATGTCTTCCTTCGAGGCCGTGTTGTCTTGCCGTTCCGAAATTATTCAATGGGGAGGCGTTAATTTTTTCGAGATAGTTCGTTTGACCGGAGCCACGTGTAGAGTTTCACCGAAGGTGGGTAAGGATAGATCTTTGGTATTGACGAGCAAGTATACGGTAATGGACGAAAAAAATCCCGAAGTGCGGGCGGTTATCCCCATGAATGGATGGGTAATAAAGGACGTACTGGGAAATTTCGAGATTCTTGACGATGTTTCTTTTCGCCGGAAATATCGGATCGTCGCGGAGGAAAGCGAGGGAGAGGAAAGAGAGGGAGAGGAAGACGATGCCAGCGAGACCGATTAGCGTCATTGGGATAGATCCGGGATTTACGGGAGGCATTTTTGCGTTGACGGAAGGGCGCTTTGCTTCCGCAATGCCCATGCCGATATTCCAAGCGACGGGTAAAGGAAAAAAAAGAAGGTCTTTGGATTTGAATACGATTAGCACTTTTTTGGTTACGTTTCGGGACATTACCGAGTTGACCGTGTACGTGGAAAAGGTCGGAGTTATGCCCGGAGAAGGGCCCGTCGGCGCTTTTTCTTTCGGGTACGGAACGGGGCAATTGACCGGTCTTTGCTTCGGTTTGGGGATCCCCGTGCAAAGGCCGTCTCCTCAGACTTGGAAGAAGTGGACTATGGAAGGCCAAATGAAAGGAACGGAAGCGGCCGTTGCCCAGGGCATGTTTCCGAATTTTTCCTTTATTCTTCCGCGATGTCGGAATCCGCATTCCGGGCTGACTCACGGTTGCTTAATCGCCGTGTACGGGTGGCGATCTTTGTTGGGGCAAACGGGTGACGTAAAAAAACGAAAAAATGCTTCGAAATAGAAGGGAGTAATGCGATGTCTTCTTCGTTTGACGGGTGCGATATTAGGGTTTTCGCGATAGCGGGTCTTCAAAGATTGGAGAGGTTTTTACTGGAAGTTCCCACTTTGACGTGGGGAACGGAGCACGACGGAAAGTACGGAGCGACTTTGGAGAGGAAGGCGGAAGTCCTTTTCGTGACTGCGGCTACTTCGGGAGCGGAATGTCGTTTCTTCGTGACGGTTTCGTTTCGGGAATGGGACAAAAAAACGAAGGACCCCCGTGATTTGCATCGCGATTTCGAGGGTTCTTCTTTCAGGGATGCGGGTGTATTCGATTTTTTGCCGAGATAGGCGAGCAAAAAAAAAAGGAATGAAAGATGAGTCGTTTTAAGAGGCATTACGGTAATGATTTGGATACTACGTCTCCCTTGCTTCCGGGGGTTCTGTTGCTGGTTCTTCTCATACTGATTTTTGTCTTGAAATCCTGCGAAAAGGCCGATACACCGTCGGAAAAAAAGGAGAGTACGTGTTTTCCTGGGAAATAATTTCGGGCGACGTATTGGTCGAAATAAACGCCGAGTACGTCGCTTTGGCGAGGGACAGGATTCGGCGGGCCGTGCCTTGTTCGACGGAAAGAAGGTCCGGGAAAGAGGAAGGGGAGTTGGAAATACGGGTTTGGCGAAAAGTGGATTAGGAGAGAAAATGGCGAAAAAGGCGAAAAATCTCGAACCCGATAAGCACATATGCTCTTTTTGCGGGTGGAAAGGATTGTGGGACCAAGTTTTACGTGGCCCTAATCCGTTCGTCAAGAATCATTTATTGTCGGGATGTCCTCGGTGTCTGGAAATTGATACCGTGGTTCGCGTGTGCGACGAACCGGGATGTTGGGAACTGCAAAAATGGTTTATTATGACGGATACGGGAGGACGGAGAACGTGCGACAAGCATCGGCCGGTTGGGTAGGTTGATTTGTCGTTTGGCGGCAGTAGAGGAAAGGAGATAGGGGGTAAGCGATGAAACGATTTTTTAGTTTTGATCCGGAAGACGGGGCAGAGTTTCACGACAAGAAAGAGGATGCCAGGGCCCGTGCCGAAAAATGTTTGGCGCGGGATCGAGATATCGCGACTTTGGATGGTTGGCCCGAGGAAGTGGAGGAAATTTGCTGGGGAGAGATTCAAGAGCGAGTCGCGGAAACATGGAGGCATGAAGTTACGGACGACGACGATGTTCCGACGGATTGCGACGAGATGGTTGATTACGGCCTTGGGGCAGTGGAGGAAGACGAGGGGACGAGCGATGTTTAAGGCGCGACTAATTTTTAGGAAGGGCACGAAGATTTCGGAAAACCTTTGTTTGAGTAAAGATCTTGGAGTCATTTTGGAGGTGACAAGTAGCGTGTTTCCGCGATTTGAGAAGCAAGTATCGCTTTGGTGGCAGAAAGGGCTTATCGCCAGCTATGGCGACGGAATCGAGGATGCGATTGAAGGATTTTTTGAGTTAGTGGGGGGCGATTATGAGTTTTTGAAAGACAAAAAGGATTCTGAAATCGGCGGAAACCTGCCGAGAGTGCGATCTTCGATCATGTCTTTTGTGACGACGGTTAAGGCAAACGAGAAGGAGAAAGGGGGATAACGATGGTGATTCTTTATCAAATAACTTCGCCGTATTACTGCGCCGGTATAACCGTGGAAAACGGCAAAGTCGTTTCCGCAGCGCCGATATTAAGGTGGACCATCGGCAGGGAATGGGAAAATATCAAGCGCGGTTTCCTTCAAAAAGGGTTCAAAGTGACGGAGGTTAGCCGAGACGGGAACGTATAACGCTTTGCGTAAGCTGCCTTTTCCCTGGAGGAGGAAAGAAAAATGGAATATGCGATCTGGTGTCCGGAGTGGGGTCTGCCCGAGGATGCGGCGGATAAATACGCGGGGGGAGTCGAGGCGGAACATGTCCTTGTCGGCGCCTGGTTGAAAAAACGCGGTTTTTCGACCGGCGTTTCTCCCGTGGTTTTTGTGCGTGCGAGTATTCTTCGTTGCGGAGATACGGGTTTCTCCCGTTACGTGGGATCTGTTTCTCGGTGGAAGATGGAGAGGGTTTCTCTTGGGCTCTTTCGGAAAAATAGGCGGCGTTTTCCAGGCCTTTCCGAAAGGGGGGCCCGGAGCTTTGAAATTTTTTTGCTGGAGGAAAAAGAGGGGTCGAGTCGAGTTAGGGATTGTGCACGGGCAGGGGGTCGGGGGCCGGGCAGGGCCGGGGGCCGGGGGCCGGGGCAGGGAGTCGGGCCGGGGGCCGGGGGCCGGGGGCCGGGAGTCGGGCCGGGGGCCGGGGGCCGGGGGCCGGGAGTCGGGCCGGGGGCCGGGGGCCGGGGGCCGGGAGTCGGGCCGGGGGCCGGGGGCTGGGGGCAGGGACCTAGGGCACATGTGCAACATCCCTTTTATTTAGGGGATCATCTAAAAACCCTTATTTTAATCTTGTAAGTCCTTACGCCGTAAGGGTTTACAAGATTTTCGTCGAAAATAGCCATTTTCAACGAATAAATTTTGACCTCAGACGTCTTATCTACAGGAAGGGGGCGGGGAGGGCAGGGCAGGACGTAGGAAGGGCAAATCCTGGCCGTAGGTACCCCGGACCCCGGCCAACGGATCTTTGACAATCTGAGACCTACCTTCCGGCGGTGAGCCGGGGCAGATGCCCGTAATCTCGGGTGTCCCTCTTGTTTGGGGGATGCACGGGGGATAGGGGGTAGGGAAAGCGGGACCGGGAGGGCCACCGTCGCGAGACGGGGGAGAGAAAAATCCTGACGACCGAGACCGCCGCAGCACGGGACCCTAGATCCATCGGACTAGGGGAACCTCCTACACGGAGGAGATCCGGCCGGCGGGAATCAGAATCGGAGATCGGGGGAAAAATCTGAAACCGCCCGGAGCAGACCCGCGAGTGATCCCCCCGAGAGGGGGCGAGCGAGGATTTTTCGAGCGCGAGAATCATGGAAACGCCCTCCTGCTAAGAGGGGGCGACCCGTGCGCGAGGAAAAAAGTCGCCGCCGGCGCAAATATCCGGACCCCAGGTCAAAAAGGGCGAAAGCCGTGACCCCTATATATAGGGGAGACCACCGAGGGACAAGAAAGGCACGCCGCCAAATCCGGATCCATGCCGTCGCCGGCTTTTTTTCTTTCGTCGTGCCTCGAAAATCCGTTTGACGGGCCTTGATTTGAGGTCGAAAACCCAAAAAAATCATGCCTACGGGACCGCGATTGCCCCCCTACGATCCTAGTGATAGGGGAGGGGTTAGAGGTCGCGCCGAAAACGGCAAAAAAACGGGGTTTTTCGGCTTTTTTATCGGGGCGGGGAGGATGTTTTCTCCGCCGTCAGTCCCCCGATACGCGCCACCGCCACGTGGTGGGGGACGGGCAACGCCGGGCGATCCCGGCGGCCAAGAGCGCGAGGTTTTTGGCCCGGCTTGGCCGGAGAGAGGGAGGGCGGGCACATGGAACAAAGTAGACCCACATCGAAGGTCATTCGGGCCGAGGGTTTTTGCTTGGCCGACAATTTTGAAAAGGGAGATTCGAGGTTGGAGGTTTGGGAGAGGCGGGGGGTTCGGTGGTTGCTGGGAAACTCGGACCCCGACTCAGAAGAGGACGGCCCCGAAGTGCGGGGGGAGATTCAACGAATCGTGGACGCGGACAGATATCCGCGCACCAAGTAGCCTCCCCAGGGCGCTGCGTGGCGCCTGGCGAGGGGGCGAGGGGGCTGGGGGCAAGAGAAAGGGAGGGTTGGACGATGAAATTTGCATGGGTTTCGCGACACGAACCGACGCCGGAGCAGAAGCACCTTGCGGAGTTGGCGGAGATCGAGCTAGTCCCGGTCGGGGACCGGGACGCATGGGGTCCCGAGCCCCTTGACGGGATCGAGGTGCCGGAGTATCGGGGGGTGGTATGCGTGCACCCCCTAATCGCCGTTGGCGCGTTGAAAAAAGGCTTGCGGGTCGGGGTTTTCGAAAACATTTCCCGCCCGGGCCCGGGCGGAAAGCCGCAGTTTTCGTGCGGCAGATTGCGGATCGAATATGCTCCGGACGTTGATCAGGGCCGATGGCCCGAATCGGTGGACGTCATACGAGCGGAGCGGATCCCGTTCATCCGTGGGATTCCGCTGGGGAATCCGGAACGCGCCGAGTAGCATCACCTCCCCCGCCCGGGGGAAGAAAAGGAGGCAAGACATGGCGGATCTCAGTAAAGGCTTGCGCCTGAAACAGGTCTCTGGAGAGTTATTGTTGGAGGAGGTTTACGATAAAATCCGGAGGCTGGATATGGATTCCGAGACGCGGGTTATCGTGAATGAAATTTTCGAGGAGGCAAGAAATCAAATTGTGGCCGCCTCCATCAAAAAGGGGAAGCTCGTCGAGTTTATCGCACGCGGAGGTACCAAAGAAAAGCCTACGGAAGAAAAAATGAGGGGCCGCCCCGTAGGCAAATGGTTGGCTTTCGTGCAAGCGGACAAACGAGTATACCATATTCCAACCGGAAAGGCGGTTATCGGCACGTATACGGGCGCCACCGCTGCGGAAGTGATTTTTTTGGGGCGCGAGATACTCCGGGTAGTTCCGGAGGAAATTCTGAAAATATCGGACGAGCACCAGTTTGTTGCGGAGTTATTAAAAATAGACAATAAGGGTTTTACCTCCTATATCCAGTACAATAGGTGGAAAGGCTTTACTCCGTACACGCCGGGGATGGAATAATCCCCCGAGGGGCCAAAGAGGGAGGGCAGGACGATGATCGCCAAGGACTCCGATTCCATGACCAAAGCGGCCAGGCTGGAAATTTTGAGGCATCGACCCACGCGGTATGAGCTAGTGGCGCTGTTGCCGGATGGGAGAAGGATTTTGGTGGGTTATACTCGATACGGTCGCCGACCCATGCTCGAAATGCTACGGAGGCATAAGGAATACTGGTTGCCGTTCTTGAACGAAACGGACTCATTGACGTTTCATGCTGGAGGCAGGTCCTTGACTTTGGGTCCGCTTGTCGTTTCTTTTTCCGGAGTGACGGAACGAGAGGCAGTAACGCTTGGGGAATTGCCGGAAAAGCCGTAGCCCCTTCCCCGTGCGGGAGGAGGGCTTGGGGCAGGGGGCAAGAGAGGGCGGATAGGGAGGGTAGGACATGGATACGCGCCGTTCGTGGAAAAACCAAAATCGACTATTCAAAGAGCTTTTTAAACCGGAACAACCCGTTTGCGTTCCGGTCGTCTCGCCGGTATGTTTCAATTGCGTCGAGTATCCCGGAAAGAGAATGCATGCCGTTTGCCGCCGCTCGGGCCGGCGGGTAAGCGGATCGGGTCAACATCCTTGCTTTACTGCGAACAAGGAGGCGACGGGCAAATTGGAAAAGTAGCGAAGTAGCCCCTCCCCCGTGCGGGGGAGGACATGGGGGCAGGGGGCTGGAGAGAGGGAGGGTAGGACGATGGCTACAACGAGCATTAGGCCGGGGCATCCCTACGGAACGCCGGATAACGATTTCTGGCCGGAGGCCGAAGAGGACGAGAGGCAGGAGCTGATCGGGAAATTTTACGGGAATCTGGACCGGCTCCTTCAGGAGGTCACGGGGGATCCCACCATCGAGTATATCCCCGCCACGGCCGAGGTGATGTTTGAGTGCAGGGGGCATGCAGACGAGGATGGCCATTGCCTAGACCCCAAACACCCATGGAAGGCCAATCCGGACTGGCGAGATATTTGGGACCGGGCATGAGAGTAGCCCCTCCCCCTGTGCGGGGGGAGGATCTGGTGGCTGGTCCGAGGGGGCCGAGATATAGTGATAGGCCTAGCCCATGACTGGCGGGACTGCCGCCGGGATATCGGGGCGCTGATCGGAGGAGTAACCACGCGGATGGGCCGGGGCAAATCCCCGGCAAAAACAGGGCGGGCCTCCAGGGCGCTACGTGGCGCCTGGCGAGGGGGCGAGGAGAGGGAGAGGGAGGGTAAAGACATGACGCAAAGAAAGATCGTGAAGTGCATAGTTACGGATCGGTTTAATTCCAAGGAGGTCCGGGTGGAATACTCGGACGGGAAGTTCGACGAGGAGTGCGCCGTACACAAGGAGTGGATGAACCCGGAAACGGGGGCGGTTGAGGGCGCGTACTTTCCGCCTATCGCAGAGGTGAACGAGCTGTCGCGGAAGGCGTTTGCGGATGGGGCGGAGATGGTTTACCTGGACCGATAGTGCATAGGTAGGGGAATTTTGGTTCGTTGTGTACGGGGGAAGGAGCGTCAAGACATGAAAATTGTCGCGAGGTACAACGGAATCTGCGAGAAATGCGGGCTGAAAGTCCGTGCGGGGACGGAAATAGAATGGTCAAAGGGGCGTGGTTCCACCCATATAGAATGCCCTGAAAAAGTCGCCGGACCCCCTGTCGTTCCGTCCGGAGAAGTCGCCCCGTATCGGTTGGCCGGGGGCTCCGGGTATGGGTGTTCCGGTTGGCAAAACGGCCAAGTCGTTCGGGCGCACGTCGGGGCCGACGGCAAACTTATCTCCTCGAAGACGGCCGGGGCTCAGGAAATTTGGTTGTTCGTGCTGAAGGTCACGAAAAAATACGTCCGCGAGGACGGCCTTTCGTTCGGAGTCGGGGACGATTCCGGGCATCTTTTCGGGGCCGAATGTCGTCTTGCGACCCCCGAGGAGGCCGCCCCGGCCATCGCGAGGCGAAACGCCCGCGAAAAAAAGCACGCGGCGAAACGGGATCTATCCGGCCTTCTCGCCGAAATTACGGCGAACGGCGAATTTCCGGAAGGCCCCCTCGCCGTTAAAGGCAAGACCCTATACACGCAAGACGCCAGGCTACAGGCTTACGGAGGAGGCTCCTGGCTTATCGACGAGGGGGGTTATTTGTGGTACGTGAAAAACAACGGGGCCGACGGTGACAATTGGTCCGCCAACAACGTCACGACCGGAGGAGCCGGGGCCATGGGTTGGCGTCTCCGATGGACGGACGTTCTGCGGGGACGGGTCGAGGCGATTTTGGCCGTGTTGGGAGAAAAGGAGGAGGAAAAAGATGTTTGAGCAGGCGCTGGAAAAATTGGTCAGGGCCCGTATCCCCGGAGTTTTCGTGCCAACCCTCGAAGAGGACCGGGTTTTAAAGGCCGTGAGAGCGGCCATCAAAAATCTGTTGGTGCAACGGGTCGCGACTCCGGAAAAGGTTCGCCTTTTTCGGTGGTCCCGAGTGTCGGGATGGGTCGAAACCCTAAAAAAGGGCGATTCTCCCGACATGTGGGTTTGGGATTCGGTCCCATGGGACCGATACGACTCGGATTTGACGAGTACTCTCCGGGCGTTTCGTTCGGAGGAAATCGGCCAAGGACAATGGGATTTCGTGTCGATCTTGGACGCGGGAACCGAGTTATCCGGTCCCGAAAACGTCGTCGCCGTCAGGATGCTCAGGGAGATCCTGGCGGAAACGAGATCCGACGGAGTCGCTCGCACGATTATTTTAGTCGGGGCGGACTTTGATTTGCCCGAAACCCTTCGGGCCGATTGCCGAGTCCTCCCGTTCGAGATCCCCGATACCGCCTCTCTCGGCGAGATTTTGGGGACTCGGATATCGGCCCTGAAAAACAGTTATCCGGAGATCGTCTTCGATTCCACGCAAATCGAAAATTTCATTCGCGCTTGCTTGGGGCTGTCGGCAGGGGAAGCGTTGCACCTGCTGAGCCTCAGTATCGTGACCCACAGGGCGTTTGACGATAGGGCGGTCGAATTGGCCCTCAAGGAAAAGAAGGCCCTCGTCAAATCTTCGGCCCTGGAATACCGAACCCCCCGCCTGGGTATGGACGACGTTGCCGGTCTCGAAAACGTCAAGGAGTGGATAAGGGGGTGCGACAAGTTATGGAAAAATCGGGAAACCGCCAAACAGCGCGGCTGTTCCATTCCTTCCGGTTTGTTATTGATCGGGATACAGGGGTGCGGCAAATCCCTGACGGCCGAAGTCTTGGCCGGTCACTGGGGATTGCCTTTGCTGGTGTTCGATGTCGGGAGTCTGTTCGGGAGTTTGCTCGGGCAGACCGAAGGCGCGTTTCGCAAGGTAAAAGAAATCTTGAACGCATGCAAGCCATGCGTGGTTTTTATCGACGAAATAGAGAAATCTTTCGGAGGGCAAGGGGACCTTGACGGGGGGACCACCGGCCGAGTGAAGGCCAGTTTCCTGTCTTGGTTGCAGGAAAAGCCGGAGGAAATTTTCGTCGTTGCGTCAGCCAACGATATCGGCAAATTCGTGGAGTCTCCGGAGATTATTCGCGCCGGGAGATTCGACCAGATATTTTTCGTCGATCTTCCCGACGAGAAAGCCCGTGCCGAAGTGTTGGCGATCAAGTTTCGCCAACGGGGTTATCGCGCAAACGATCCGGTTATCAAAAAGTGCATTGCGGAGGGAGCGAACGTCTCGGCCGGGTATTCCCCCGCCGAGTTGGAGGCGTGCGTCAAAAGCGTGATTAACCGCGCTTTTAACGAAGGGGTTGAAGTTCCTCGCGCCGCGTGGTTGCTCGAAGCGATCGCTCGCCGCGTGCCTTTGTCCCGCACGATGAGCGAAAAACTGGAGTCCTTGCGGGGTTGGGTTCGCGATGGACGAGCGGAAGCCGCGTCGTTGGCCGTGATCGGTCAAAACGGGAAACCCGCCGAGAGGCGGTCTCCGAAGGCGGACGGAGGAGGATTCCCCGTCCTGCGTTAGGACGGGAAAGAAGAGAAAGGGAAAATCGCATGGGCGAAAAACAAGTTGGTTTCGTGTTCTTCGTGCAGGAACTGAAGGAAGTCCCCCTGGCGCGTGTGGCGCAAGCGTTGTCCGCGTCGCGATTGTCGGAGAAGGTCCTTCGCGAGTTGCACCCCAGGCACTTGTTCGCGCGCGCCACCAAGGAACTGGTTCGCAAGGGCCTTTTCAAGGAGGAGGAAGGCCAAGGAATATTGAGGGACAAGGCCCCGGAAACTCCGGCTCAGTCCGTATACCAAGTTTCCCTTCGGCGTGTAACGGACGACGGGATTAAGTACGACAAAAAGGCGTATGTCGTTCTCGACAAAATCGCCTTGACGATCAAGGCGGATCCCCCTTCGTTGCAGGGGGAAATTGAAAGCGCATATGCAAAAGTTTCCGGCGTATATACTCCCGGCGATTTTCGCGGTCTGATTCACCGGATCGTTCGGACCCGGTTTCGGGAAATTTATCTGAGGGACGGCGTTTATTTTCTGCCTCCCGAAGCGGCGGATTTGCTGGACGAGATCAAGAAGTTTTTCGGAGGGCTGGGCTTTTCGTTGTACGTTTTGCCGGTCGGAGTCTCGGAAGTCGGGATCCAGAAGAGTATTCTGGAGGCGGTTATCTCCGATGTCCGGAAGAACGTCGAAAATCTCCGGGCGGAGTTAGAGAAAACGTCGGACGTTTCGTCCGTCGTTGCGAGGAATCGCCTGGAGACGGTGAGAACGGACCTTGCGAAGTATCGGGACGTGGCAAAAGGCTTGGGAACGACTCTCGCCCGTATCTTGGAGGATGCGGGAGACGCCGGGAAAGTTCTTCGGCAAGTCGGAAGCAACAGCCTGGAAAGTCTTATCCTGGCGGTCACGACCGGTAAGGAAGTGGATCCTCTCCTAGTGAAGATCGTGGGATCTCGCGGGGAAGAGGATTTTCGGTTCGCGCCCGCCGAGGACGACGAGAAAATCCGGATCGAGTTGACAACCGGAGATTCTCAAGAGAAACTGCTGTTCTACGAGTTGGAACCGTCTTGCAGTATTCACGTGGGGCATGGATAAGGAGATACGGGATGTCGCACTTCACGACGGTCCAGGACCCGAAAATCAAGGACAGGGATTGCCTCGTGCAAGCCCTGTGCGACTTGGGAATTTCGAGGGACATCATCGAGGTCCATGACGATCCCAAGGCCATCTTGAATTATAAGGGGAATGCGTCTTACTCCCGATGGATGGATCATCGGGACCCCCGTTTCAAGACGGGGGACAAGGCTCATGTCGTTATTTCTCGACGCCATATCGGGGATCTTCACAACGATGTCGGTTGGTATCTGGACGAAAACGGAGCGATTGCGTTTATTTGCAGTTTCGCGAGGGACAAGTGCAAAGCCCTCAAGGGGAAGAAGATGGACAAGAAGTTCGAAGGCCGCTTGTTGCAGGAGTACGTCAAGAACCAAATCCGCAAGACGGCCAAGTCTCGCGGTCAGAAAACGCAAGTCAAAAGGGTCGGAACGGAAATTAAGGTTATTGTTGGATAGGGGGAAAACGTGGCCGATACACGAAGGGTAATTTCGGTTGATGCGAAGGGGAAAATCACGTCTCTTTACGACGATGATTTTCCCCTTCCGGAGGGAAAAACCAAAATCGCACGCGCTTCCCGCGTCGAGCCCGATCCGGAGGGAGGTTGGCGAGTGACTTTGACTCGGCATCCCGCCCTCGGTTCTTCGGGAGGGAAGATTTTGGCAAGGAAAGTGGTAAAACGCCGTGACGCTTTGGCCCTGGAGGTCGAAGCGGTAAATAAAATTCTGCTCAAGAAAAAGGGATAAGACATGGCCAAGAAAATCGAGTTCACGGTCAAGGATGACGGAACCGTGAATTTGGAGGCTCAAGGATACCTTGGAGGGGAATGTCGCGCCGGGACCGAAGCTTACGAGAAAGCGTTGGGAGGGAAGATCGTCTCCCGACGGGAAAAAAAAGAGACGGTCAAGGAACGGCCCGTCGTCAAGACGGGCAAAATGTAGCGTCGAAGGATCCCCCCCGCGTCGGGCGGGGGGAGACCATGAAAGGAGAAACCCATGAAATACGGGGCGATAATAGCGGAGTATCGCTGCAAAAATTGCGGCGAAACGGTTACTACGCAGTATTGTCTCGGAGTACTATGCGATTATGCCGTGCCTCCGGACAAGACCAACGGGGTGGCGTTGATAGAATTAGGGGCGATACTAAAGAGTGACAAATTCGGAAAAATACTTCCTCGTGTTTTCCATGATTGTGTTGAAAGACGTGAATTATCCTTTCTGAATGTGCTTGAAGGAGCGTCGGCAGGGGTTGCCGTTCTAGTAAAAATCAAATGTACGCCCGCGGAAAACGAGGCATTTTAGGCCCTTTCGAGGCTCGGGATTGCCCGGCATAACCGGGGAAAGGAGCGGGGACATGGCGAGAATCACCGTTTTTTTGGGCAAAGACGGGCGTCCGCTGGGCAGTTGCCCGGCGGGTCAAGAAGAGGAATGGCTGAATCCGCAAAAAGGGGAGAAGAAGCCCGAAGTGGCGTTCCAAGTGGAGGCCACCGACGATGAATGGCACGCTTGGGCAAAAAGGAATGCGGAAGCGGGGAAGATCGGCCCATGTCTTCCTTGGCGATAATTCTTTTCCTCGTGCGGGGAAATTTACGGGAAATCGGCAAGCCTCGCCGCGAGGAAAAGACGGGACTAAGTTTCTCCCCTCCCTAGATTAAAAAAAAGGGGATTCCGGGGCGAGGAAAAGGGTTAACTCGCCCCATTAAAAAAGGAATTAAACATGGCGGAAGAGGAAGAGGGATGGAGGACGGACAATCCCCCCGAGAACGTGCGGTTGCTCGTGGAGTGGGGTCATGCGGAAAGCGGGCCGACGGGGTACGACGTGGCGCATTTCGTGGGCGGTCGGTGGAAATCGCGCATTAACGGTGCCGATGTCGAAGTGGGCGATTTTGTGGTTTTTGGGTGGAGAAGATTGCCCCCGTTTTCGAAAAGACGGAAAAAGAGGGGAAAGAAAAAGAGTTGATTTTTCCGGAAAGGAGGTTGCGATGGGACAATTGGACATCCCTTCGCTCGTGGCGAAGGCGAGAAACCTGAAAGAGAGAATCGAAAAAATCGTTCCGTCGGGGTTGTCTTGCGCCAACGGGGGACGAGGAGGAGGTTGCATCGTTTCGACTTTCGCCTTGCGCGTGGTCGCATTCCGCGAGGGTTTGGAAATTTGGCCTCAAGCGGGGACTCTTAGTTGGCCTTTCACGGACCCGGAAAAGGACGACGGGATACGGGCGACGCATTTTTCGTTCGTGTGGGACGAGAAAAAATCATTTTCCTATACCGTGGGCATGTTGTGGGAAATGCACGCATGGGCGGCCATTTCGCCCGACGTTATTATCGACTTGGAGACGGGAGACTTCAAGCGCCTGGAAAACCGGTTGCTGGGTCTTCCCTGGACCGGAAAAGATCCTCCGGATTATCTATGGGGAATCCCTCCGGAAGGGGCCATATATAACTCCGGCGAAAGCGCAATTCGGTTTTTGGGGGTGTTGCATGAGGCTCTCTTGGAAGAGATTCGCCGAAACAAAAGAGAAGAACGCGCCGTGCCCGTGCGGAAATGACGACGCAATTTTGGTCGATTCGAATGAGGATCTTCGAATTTGTCGTGCGTGTTTAAGAAAAGGAGAAGCGAGGATGGACAGGGAAACGTCGTTTCAAAAGGGATTGGCTTTGGCCGACGAGATACTCGCCGATAAGACGCCTACGGGGGGCAAGGGGTGCCGAAACTGCGATAGGCCGTATCTCGGGTTTCGGCAAGTGCTTCTTGACTCCGGAGTCGAAGGTATCGCAGATCCGACGAATTTCGTCGTGGCCTTTGCCGCTAATTTTCAGTACGCAATACTGGACGTTCTCCGGGATCACGGGATATCGTGGACCGAGGCGACCAAGCAAACTCCGCCTTGTTCCGCTTTTATCGACTCTTTGGTTTCCTCCGTCGGGAACGAGGTCAAGGAGTTGGAAGAGTGGTTTCGGAAAGAGCGGGAGACTCGCACGTCCTCCTTCGCGACAAGCTTTCGCGGCAAGGGTGCCGACGTTGTTCGGCAAGCGGAGTCTTTTTTGGCCCGTTATCGGCAGACAACGGATAAATTTTCGAGGTGGAGAGACGAAATTAATAAGAGCGAGAAGATAGTGTCCTTTTTGGATGCGGATAAGCTATTTTCGGAGAAGCTGACGACGTTTCTTAAGAGGCTCGAAGACGTGGATTGCGAGAAGTTGGCTACTCTCAAATACTTGGAGGAGTCCGTCGTCGAGGCCAAGAGGGAAGAGGCCGAGAAAAAAGCCGAGTATCTCGAAAATTTTCGCGGAGGTCTTTTGTTGGATCGTCGGCCGAGAAAACCCGGGAAAAAAGCTCTCGGAATCACCCGTGACATAAATACTTGGCAAAAAACCGCCGACGGGTGGTACACGAACAAGGCGATTGCGGATATTTCCCCTCCGTTTCCGGGCGAGGAATACAGGGCTTCCGGGTACAAGGGGGACTTTCTGACGAAAGCCTTGCGCGACGGGAGTTGGAAAGTGTTGCCTCCCCCCGTGTGGGTCGTATGGGGACAATGGAATTTGGTCGTATTTGCGAACGAAAAGCAAGTGGTGTTGGACGCCAAGTACTACTCTTATTTCCGGCACAAGTATCCCGGATGCTTCTTTGTGCGGAGCGAAAAATACGAGTACGCGGCGGTGCAGTCTTTAGATCTTTCCGTCGTCGGCGTCATCATGCCGATTAGTTGGTCGGATGTTCGCAGGGTCAAATTTAACGATAACGCGGATTCTCCGTGGGTGGACGTACAAACCTTTTGGTCGGAGATCCGGAGCAAGGCCGAAGGGAGAGATAAGCATGTCCGAGATTAACTGGGAGGATGCTGCCAAGTACGGGTGGGACTCCGGGCCCGATCCCAAAACGCTGAAGATTCACAGGATCGTGGAGGCTTCGTGCAACTTGTCCATGTTGCACGCGGAAATCGAAGTCTTGGTCGAGAGACGGTTTTTTAGATTGAAGGTAACTTGGTACCGAGGTTCTTACAGTATCGACTTGTTGGAAACGCCTATTCGCCGAGTCGCCGAAGGGCGCACGGAGGTTTTTAACATTCTGGATTTCGATAGGCTGTATTGGCGTGTGCAAGATTGGACGGAAGGATATTCCGCAGGATATTCCGCAGGATATTCCGCCGCGTGCGCTTCAAGAAAGGGAGAATGACCATGGGTGAAAACTGGATCGAGATCCCGGCCGGGGAATTCCTGATGGGCGCCCAGAAGTCGGACCCCGAGGCGCCGAATTACGACCCGGAAGCCTATGCCGACGAGGCTCCCGTCCATCCGGTGCGTCTGAGCGCTTACTGGATGGGGCGCTATCCCGTGATGGTGCAGGAATACCTTCGTTTCGTCAAGGACGGGGGGTATGCGGAGGCGTCCTACTGGAATGCGGGCGGGTTTGGGAAGTGGAAGTGGCCCGCCGGTTGGTGGGAACAGGTTGCCAATCCTACGCGGCCAGTGGTGGGGGTTTCCTGGTACGAAGCGACGGCCTATGCGGCATGGGCCGGCTGCCGTTTGCCGACCGAAGCGGAATGGGAGATGGCTGCGCGGGGGATCAACGGGCGGAAATATCCCTGGGGGGATGAGCCCCCGAATGAGAGGTTGGCCAATTTCGCTCCTGGTTGGAAACCGAACATCGGCCATCCCACTCCCGTGGGGAGGATCTCGGATCTGGCGGGCAACGTTTGGGAGTGGTGTAGCGATGCCTATGATAAAGAATACTACGGGAAGAGCCCCAAGAAAGACCCACAGGGTCCTGCGCGAAGCGCAAAGGGTGGCGCGTGCGTTTTGCGCGGCGGTTCCTGGTTCAGTCCTTCCGAGTACCTCCGTTCCGCGTGCCGCTACGTCAGCCGTCCCGTGAACCGTCTCGACGACTTCGGTTTTCGTGTTGTGTGTGTTTTGTCGCCCAGGACCTCCGTTTAGCCTTTACTCTTTTTTTCGTGAGGAGAAATTCCATGGACAGTTGGATCGAGATTCCGGCCGGAGAATTCCTGATGGGCGCTCAGAAGGCGGACCCCTTGGCGCCGAATTACGACCCGAAAGCTTATGCCGACGAGGCGCCCGTCCATCCGGTGTTTCTAAGCGCTTACCGGATGGGGCGCTATCCCGTGACGGTCGAGGAATACCTTCGTTTCGTCGGCGACAGGGGATACGAGAAGGCGTCCTATTGGAAAGGGGGTGGTTTTGGGCGATGGAAGGCGCCTGGTGGTTGGCGGGAGCAGGTTGATCATCTTACCTGGCCAGTGGTGGAGGTTTCATGGTACGAGGCCTCGGCCTACGCGGCGTGGGCCAGTTGTCGTCTGCCGACGGAGGGCGAATGGGAGCGTGCGTCGCGAGGGCTGACGGGGCGGAAATACCCCTGGGGGGAGGACCCTCCGAACGAGAAGTTGGCCAATTTTGATTGGATAGTCGGCCATCCTACTCCTGTGGGCGAGTATCCTTCGGGCGACACCCCCGAGGGGGTCTCGGATCTGGCGGGCAACGTCTGGGAGTGGTGCAGCGATGTCTTCGATGGGGAATACTACGGGAAGAGCCCCAGGGAAGACCCAAAAGGTCCTGCACGAAACGCAGAGCGTGGCGCGTGCGTTTTGCGCGGCGGTTCCTGGTTCGATCTTTCCGTGCACCTCCGTTCCGCGTACCGCATCGACTTCCTTCCCGTGCGCCGTTTCGACTTCTTCGGTTTTCGTGTTGTTTGTGTTTTGTCGCCCAGGACCTCTCCTTAACCTGTGTTCTTTAGCCCTTTTACCCTTTTTGGAGGAGAAATTTCCATGAAAACGAATTGGATCAAGATTCCGGCCGGGGAGTTCCTGATGGGGGCGCAGAAACGGAATCCCAAGGAGCCGAATTACGACGAGGAAGCCTATGATGACGAATCGCCGGTCCATCTGGTTAATTTGAGCGGCTATCGGATCGGCCGCTATCCCGTGACGGTCAACGAGTATCTTAGTTTCGTCGGGGATGGGGGGTATGAGGAGAAGTCCTACTGGAAAGAGGGCGGTTTCGAGAAGTGGAAGGAGCCTGGTAGCTGGCAGGAGCAGGTTGATCATCTTACCTGGCCAGTGGTGGGGGTTTCATGGTATGAGGCGACGGCCTATGCGGCATGGGCTGAATGTCGTTTACCGACCGAGGCGGAGTGGGAGCGTGCGGCGCGAGGGACCACGGGGCGGAAATACCCCTGGGGGGAGGACCCTCCGAATGATAGGTTGGCCAATTTCGTTGTTTCGCCTTGGGAAGGCGGCCATCTTACTCCGGTGGGTGCGTATCCTTTGGGCGAGACTCCGGAGAGGATCTCGGATCTGGCGGGCAACGTTTGGGAGTGGTGTAGCGATCTCTTCGATGGGGAATACTACGGGAAGAGCCCCAAGGAAGACCCAAAGGGTCCCGACCGAGGTACAAGGGGCGGCGCGTGCGTTTTGCGCGGCGGTTCCTGGTTCGCTCTTTCCGAGGGCCTCCGTTCCGCGTCCCGCTTCGGCGTCCCTCCCGTGTACCGTGGCGACGGCATCGGTTTTCGTGTTGTGTGTGTTTTGTCGCCCAGGACCTCCGTTTAGCCTTTACCCTTTAGCCCTTTTACCATTTTTTAGGGCGGATAGGGGTGAATGGAACAGTCAAGGAGCACAAACATGGATAATAAGCCCAGCAACGAAGAGTCTCGCGAAATACTGAGTCTGAAGGCGTTTTTCATGGGTTGCCTGTGGTCTTCCCTATCGGACGAGAATGAAGAAATGCGGATCGGGGCGATTCTGTGCCTCGGAAGATACGGAGGACGAAACGTTATTCGCCTTCTGCATTCGTCTGCCGGGAGACTGCAAGACTGCGAGGCCGCGAAAAAAGTAGCGCTGGAGATTATCGAGGTCGCGAGGGGGACATCCGAGGCCGCGATGCCGGAAGACGAAATTCGGCGAAGAGCGGTCGAGTTTCTGCGGACCTTGATCGGGGGTCCTCATGGAGAGACGAGCGCTTCCCGTTCGGCACGGAGTTTTTTGGAGAAGGAAACACATGAATAGAGTTTTTCTGCTGGACAAGAGACATAGCCGAACCGTCGCGAATTTTTTTCGCGACGCCGGCGGAATTCAGGTACTCGCGCCGTCGGTTTTGCCGGTCGAGGCCGAGGATTCCCCATGCCGTGCCGAGTTAAAGATTTTAGCCTTGGCGAGGCATCTTCAGGGGACTCGATTCATCGGGCCCGTGGGGAAGAAGTTTCCAGGCTTACGAAGAATCCTGGAGATAAAAAACCCGAAACTGGTTTTGACTGTGCGATGGGAGTTTTTTCGAGCGATCCCGATTATAGATTCGGATCGGCCTGGGGAAGTCTACGAGGAGGAGACCGGAATTCGAGTCAAGTCGTGGTTGGACAAAGGAACGCGGATCTACGGGTATGCCGACGAACGTGTGTTTCCCGAGTTTGCGGAGGTCCGCATTTTCGTCCCCGTGGATGCTCTTTTGTTGTCCGAGTGGATGAGCGAGGAAAAAAAGAAAGGGTGAAAAAATGTCTGCTTCGAAGAAGAAAAAGGAACCGCTCAAGGACACGGAAGTGCTGGTCATGGCCCGCGCTTATTCTCGGGAACGGGTCAACTGTATTCGGGAAAAACTGAAAGAAGGGACCAAAAAGATCAGTTTCGCGGCGAAGTTTGAGGGGAAACTGGTCGTTCGCCCGGATACCGAGTATCAAAACTGGGCGGCCATTTGTCCCTGGCGCGTCTTGGTTACGTTGAGCTTGACCGGTCTAAGCTCCTCGCGTATTCGGAAAGCCATGAAAAAAGTGTTGGAGGAGAAAGATTCGCTTTCGCAACAATTTGTCCTCGATTTGAAGAGGGCTGCCGAAGAGATCTGTAGGGGAGCGGTATCGCCCCCCATGAAAAAGCAAAGGGGGACCGTGACTTTCGAGGGGATCGTCACGAGGCTGTAGAAAAAAGGAGAAAAATCATGCCGGATCGAGAGTTGGACCCGGATTGGGAAGAAAAAAATCTGGATTCCTGGAAAATTTTCCTCGGTTGCGTCGTTTTGGCTGCGATTTTTTTGGTTTTTTTGGTTTTCCGGCAATTTTTTTCTTGAACCCGGAAAAAAATCCGGTAAAAACGAGCCCATGGAACAGAAACGGCTCGTAGAACTCTTAAACCTGTACCCGAAAGACAGGGTAACCCTGTGGGAGACTCTACGGACCAAGTCCCCTGGCGGTCTGCACCCCGTGTTGGTGCGATCTCGGGACCAAAGACTGCCCTTATTCGGGTTTTTGTTGGAGGACCTGCCCCGGGGATGGAGACTCTTGGTTCCCCTCGACAAGTTCCAAATTTTGGGAGTCCGGAAGACTGCCCGAGTCATGCGCGTTTCTTGCGAAGAGGAGGCGTCCCTCGAAAGGGCGCAACGGGCGTTTGCCGGTAAAATGAACCGCGTAAAGGGAAGTATCTTGACGGGAGCCGACGAAAATGGGATACGAGCGCTGGAAGAAGGGTTACGACCCGGATCGGCCGAAAATATCGAAGGCCGACCGGGAGAAGTTTTTCACGCGGGATCAAGTCAAAATTCTCTTGGATCAAATAAAGGCCCAGGGGAACCCTAAATGGAAACGAGATCATGCGGCCGTTTTTATTACGTTTCACTTGGGCCTTCGGGCAGGGGAAACGGTTCTTCTCCGAAGAGAGCATTTTCGAGACCTCGAAAAGGATTTGGTCTATGTTCCGACCCTGAAAAGGGCTCAACGGATCGTGTTTTCCTGCCCCTCGTGCGGCAGAAAAACGGTTTTCGGCTCGGGCAAGAGCGGAAAAAAGGTCACGTGCCCCAAGTGCACGAAGAAGCATCTGTTTCGCAAGCAACGGGACCGAAAGAAGGGCGATTCTTCTTTGGGACGGAATATCCCGGAGATATCTCCTCCCGTGATCCCCAGGGCTCTTCGGGAGTATTTGCGGACGTACCTGGGGGAATTGCCTCCGGAGCAAATCTGGCTCTTCGAAGGCCGGCCAGGGCAAAAAATGTCCGTGGGAGCGCTGAGACAAAATTTCAACCATTACCTGGTGTCCTCCGGTCTCCCCCCCGTGTACTCGTTTCACGCGCTGCGGCACGGGTGGGGAGTCGTGATCGGGGAGATCAGGAGAGATCCCGTGCATGTCCGAGACATGCTCAGGCACAAGTCCGTGAGGACATCCGAGATATACGTCCACATGGGTCCGCAGGCTAAACAGGAGTACCAGTCGGCGTTGGACGAGCAAGCCTTGATTTTGGAATGACCGAGGGGGGAGGAAGGAGAACGTGGAACAGCAGCAGGAAGGCGGAAGGGCGATAGTACGAGCGGCCGAAATGGCCGCGTTGACCGACTCGGTGAAGGCGATCCACACGGCGGCGGCTCAACGGGCCGCTCTGCGGATGGGGAAACCCGATCCTCTTCTCACGGAGGAGAAGGCGTCGGCCCTTCGCAGAAAAGGGATACATCTGGATCGAATCCTCAAGGACCTCGAAGAGGGCAAATTCGAGGATCCCGTTGCGTTCTCCCGCGAAGTGGGCCTGGGGACCCTCGTCGCCCTGAGCGGGATGGTCAACGGACTCGCCCTCTTGACGGATCTGCTCTCGATTCGGCAGGATTGCAAAGTCCGGCCGATCCTGGGTCAATGTCCCGAGTGCCGAGAAACCAAAGAAGCGAGGAGAGACGAATTCGGGATCTGGGTTTGCTCTGCGTGCAGTACTCGAGTTCTGGATCCGGTCAGGGCCCCGGCCAGTCAAATGAGGAAGGCCTTTCGTCGAATTTCCCTCGTGGAAATGGTCGGCAACTTGGAGATCATCGGGGGCGGCATCGAAAATCTGCAAGGGGATACCGAGGAACCGGGGATGCTTCACTATCTCCGAAGACAACTCGAAATGACGAATCTGATGGGCATCAGGCAAGGCGCTTTCGCTCCCGGCTCGTTTCCCGCCCTGGAGGAGTACGTCGAAGAGGGATCTTCTCCGGAGGCGCGTCCTCCGATAGTGTTCATGTGCGCCAATTGCAAAACCAAGTTGCAAGCCGATGCCGCTTGGGCGAAGAGAGTAATCGCATGCCCGAAGTGCAACGTGCGTTTGGAAGTCCCCGAGGGAGTCGAGCCCGTGCGCCAAGGGGTCCCCGAGGATCTCGGGGAATTGCCCGAGAGGGAGGCCGAAGACGCCATTCTTCCGGAGGAAATGGGAACATGACGCCGAGACTGGTTCTGTACCCTCCGGACGAGGTAAAGCGGCTTCTTGTGCAAGAGTTGCAATCTCGTCTTCCCATGTTCGCCGGAATGGCGCGAGTGCCCGCCGAGAAAGTCGTGGATGCACTGTATGCACGGGGTGTCTGCTTGGCGGAAGTGATCGCACCCGAAATTTTGGAGCAAGCGCGTCGGGAATTCGGCAAAGGGAACAGAATTGCCTTGTAAAAGGGAAATAAAATGGCATCGAAAACGGAAAAGTGCAAGAAGGACGTTATCGAGGTACTCGTCAAAATCGAAATCGAGTGGACGAACGAAGCGAGGCAAGATGCGGTCGATTCCGCATTGCAAAATTTGAGGATGGAGGTTTCCGGAGTGAGCGGCAAAGGCCGGTATTCGGTTTTGTTGGTCAATGCCGCTCTTGCAAAAGGAGAAAAGGGTGAACGAACATAGGGGGGAAGCGTCGGAGGAGGGGGCAGTCAGGATCTTGGCCACTTTGCTGAAGAGAGGCGGAGCCCCCGATAATCCCAGTTCGCAAGAGGTCTTGCGGATGATCGTGGGCATTCTTTATAGAAACGGAGGATTTCTTGGGGTAAAGACGGGAACCCCTTTGGCAAACATGTTTCCGATTATCCCAAGCCAAAATGCCGTTCCGGTGCCGACGCGAGTGGGGTTAGCGTCGGCCCCGGAACGACGGAACATCTTGCCCCCCGCGCAGAAAAGCAATGCCGACCCGTTGGCCGGCATGGACGATAATTTCTCGTTTTAAGAAGGAAGGGCGAACATGAAAACGGAGAGTCTGAGTCATTTGGTCGGTCGCGAGGTCGTTCTCCACATCGCTTTACCGGGGATTCCCCCCCGTTCGGAGCAAGGGTACCTGTGGTCGGCGGGAGAAATCCCGGATATCGTCGTCCTCGTGGTGTGTCGAGAAGCGGCGACTCCTTCTCCCGGGGTTTCTCCCGTGGGAGAAACCGTCACGAAGAAGTATTTCCATATCCAACTGATCGAAGTTTCGGCGATTGTGGGCGTCGAAATTTTTCTCCCGGTGGAAGTCACTATCGCGGGAGACGGTTTCGGCAGAGTGACGGGCCGGAATCTCGCCAAAATCGCCCTAAAGAGAGAACCCGGAGGGAAGACGACCGGGGGCGCTTTGATTGACCACGTGGATCCGGAAATCGCATGGCCTCTTTTCGCCGATGGGTGTTTGGACTGGGAAGTCCTGGATGATCGGTTGAAAAAAGCCGTTTACGCTTTCCTCCGTGCGGCCGGAATGGAAAAAAGGCCGTTCATGTTCAGGGATTTCGATAGGACTGCCCCTTCTGCGGTCCCCGTCCCCGTCCCCGTCCCCGTCCGACCTCCGGTAACGGATTTGTTCGGAGGAACGGGAGAAGAGGAGGAAAAAGAATAATGATCGTATGCTTCGTCAAAAAGAACGCGGCGGATAGGGGACCTTTGCGTTTGATCGTTTGGTCCCCGGGAGCCCAAAACTTGGAAAGCTTAAAAAGCTTCGTGCAAGAAAGAAATCTTTTACCGACGAACGTCGCCTACGGTCTGTACAGGACGGATCACTTGGAGAAAGCCTTGAGAAGTATTCCGGGATCTCCTCCCGCGCAAGCGTCTTTTATTTTTGAATACGACATAGAGGATATTCCGCAGAGGTTGTTCGCGAAAACTCCCGTTCTCGGGGGAGATCCGTCGTTGCCTCCTTTGGGAATCAAGGGGCAGAACAGACCGATGGGGGAAAGAGACTGTTCGGGATTCCAGGAGCTTGGAGACCAGGCTCTCGGAGTCGATTTCGACCCCATGTTCGGCCCCTTGGGGGATGGGACCGTGTCGGACTTGCTAGGCGGACTCTCCGGGACGGAAGTCCCTCGGAAGGAGTAGACCCCGTGAAAAAAGCCGAAGAAGCGTTGCGAAAACTGATCGGAAAACTGGGCGACGACGGTATTTTGCCTCCGAGTTTTCCGGCCGAGTTGGCTTGGGACGACGAAGCCGAGAAAATGCACGGGGCTTCGTTTAGATTTTTTTGTTGGACCGAGCAAAGGAATCCCGTGATCCATTGCGCACGGGACCTGGAAAAACTGCCTTACGTTTTTATGCTTGGCGTCTTGCTCCACGAAGCGGGGCATATCCATTTACAAGCGTTCGGAGGAAATCCGGACGAAGTACGGGTCGATGTATGGTGCAAGGAAGTGGATCCCGAATATCGCTTCAGCGGGATAGAAATGTGCGGGGAAGAAGAGGCGGGTACCGATTTTCTCCAACGAACGGGAGACTCTTTTGCCGAGGAGGTGCGCCGATGGGGTTAAAGGAAGTAGGAGATCCGATTCCGACGAGGAACCTCGGCATCACGGTGACGTGCTCGTTGCACGGACATCAAAAACTCGTGTTTGCGTGCGGCCATTGTCTGCATCAAGACGAAATCCACCCGGTCGGGATCGTTAAATTCGCGCCGAAAGCCGTCTGGTCTTGCTTGGGTGTCGAGCATTACCTTTGCGCGACGTGTTTCGCGTCGTTCGGAGGGAAGCCGAAACTCCTGGCTTTGCAAATGGCGATCACGTGTCCATTGTGCCTGCGGGAGGAGATTAAACGGATCAAAGGCGTAAAGCACGGAAGTTTCGTCGATGTGACGAGGACGGTCGCCTTGGGAGAAGGCTAGTTTCGAGGAACAAGAAAGGAAAGAGAAAATGTCGAAGAGGGTGCGAGAAGAAGAAGAAGCGGATCTCGTGGATCGTTCCGTGGACGAGAGGAAAACCGCGACGGTCGCGGCGGAGGAAGAACCCGCAACGACGGACGAGGAACCCGTCGTCGCGGAGGAAAAGAAGACCCGTACCAGAAAACCGCGATTGGCGAAGCCAAAAACCGATACGGACAAGAATTGGATTTTGCTGTTTGAGTCGGGAAAATTCAAGTTTTTCTCCGACGAAGAGGAAATGCGGAAGTTTTGCGTCAGGTGTCCCCCCGCGAAGTTGCAGAATTTGAAGGCGGGCAAATTGACGTTCGTCGAAGTCAAGACGGCAATCAACTGGACGCCCGGCGAATAACGCTTAAGGAATGTCCCCCGTGTTCCGTTCTTTCCCTCCTCCTCCTTGCGACGGAACACGGGGGACTTCGGCATGAAAGGATAAAAAGCGTGATTGTCGGCATTCATTACGTCGTGACTCGCGGCAGCGCGAATTCGGAGTTCCAAGTCGGAGATCATGTGTGGCTCAATGACGACGGTTCGCTCATGGGCCAAGAGGCCTCCGGTTGGATACTGCCGGAAGACGTTCCGTCGGCGACGAAAGAAATGATCGTCGAAATTGACGAGGCATGGACCGAGAAGCGGAAGGCGCGTCTCGAACGGCAATTGGCGGAGTTACATGCTTAACGAAGAAACGAAAATCTTTCCGGACGTTTTTCCCCGGCTCGACGAAATCCCCGATCCCGGAGTCTTCCGTTCGTCCCGTATCTCGGGAATCGTCTCTTCGACGGCCCTTCCCCGAGCATGGAAACGGGAATTCGAGCTTTCGGCCCGCGAGTGGGAAAAGCTGAACAAGTTCTGGTCCGACTTTCGAGGGCCCGTCAAGTCGGCCGATCATTTTTTCGTCCCATGTCTTCTCGATCTTCAAAAGGAGATCATGGGAGTCATCGAGTACAACCGAGGGACCTTGACTTTCGAGATTTTCGAAGGGCCCGAAGAACGGGAAAACATCCCGTGGGATAAAATCCCTCATCCGGAACCGTCCCCTTCCCTCGTTTCCGAGGCGCGAACGGGACCCAACGAGAAGTGCCGTTGCGGAAGCGGGAAGAAGTTTAAAAAATGTTGTTTGTACAAGGGATAACGAGTACCTTTAAGAGGAAGGGCGCAGGCGAAGGGAAGAACGAAGGGGAAACGGACCATGGGAAAAAGTCAAAAGATTTCGCGGAAAACGGCCGGGCGGATTCTGTACTTCGTTCCGACGGGACGGCCTCTAAGGCACAACCCCGTGCAGGATTGGACGACGGAAACCGGTTTGTCGGCCGTGTTTTACGTCGGTTTGACTTCACGGGACAAGAGCGAAACGTTTCGACCGCAGATTGTGCGCGAAGTTTTTCTCGCGGCGCGAAAAAGGAAGGATCGGGACATCGGTTCGAGTTTTATCGTTCAACTCGGGCTCTATCGAGATTCCAAAGGAATGGAAACGAAGGAGGATTCCGTTCAAATTACTTGCGTTCATTTGCCGTACACGGGAGAAACGGGACCCGAATTTCAAAACAATATGCTGGAGATCGGGGAAGAGCTAAAGAGAGTTCTGAACCAAGAGTCCGTGATCCTGGAATTTCGGGAGAGAAACAAAACCGTAAAAGTCTACGGGATCGTGGACGACGGGGTTCCCGCGAGCGAAATTCCTTACGTGATGGAAGAAGCGAGAATCGAGGATTAAGGAAAAAAGAAATGATACACATCAAGGATCTTCTTACGCTGATTTGCGAAAACGCGGACATGGCCGGAATCGGGAACGTCGGAGGTCTGTACGTGTCCCTGCATACGGAGGATCCCGGCGAGACGGGAGACCAAACGACGAACGAGTGCGCATACACGGGGTATGCCCGAGTGGCCAGTACCAAGGCGAGGGCCTCGTGGAACGCGACGGGAAGCAAAAGCGGCGGCGAAGCGGCGTAGGCTGGCTGCTCTTGTTGGAACTCTGGTTGGAGCGGCTGAAACGGAGGTTGAAATGGACGGAAGCGCATACGGGAAAATGTTCGACGGGTGGATCACGGCGTTTCTCATTCTGGCGTGCCTCGTCCCGCTCGGGCTATGGAAGCTGGTCGAGATCGTCATTTGGCTGTACCGCCACTTGTGCGTGGTGGTGCAGTGAGTATTTCCAACGCCGAAACTAAGCCTTCGGCATGAAGGGAGTGAACGAAGTGAACGAGCGAAATGACGATAGGCTTGAGAGCATTGTTGGCCTCTTGCGTAAGCGGGTGGCAGCGTGCGATCAACTGATTGATGAGGCGCGAGGCGCGGGTAAGCGTATTGACGCCGGAATACTGCTTCATCGCAGGGAAGAGGCTAAAGCGATACTGGCAACCGTGCTTGAGATCGTAGAGGCCAACGCGCCAGTGAGCGGCGGAGGGACAGGTCAAGATGATCCGCTCTACGTGGGGATGCGGTGTTCTTGGGAACTCCCTCCAGGAAAGTATCACCGTCTGTGCTCGAAGTGCAACGGGGCAGGAAAGCAGAACAAGGAGGTGAGCCATGGACACTGACAACACCAAGCGGGAGGCCGAGCCGCCAGTAATGCCGAACGCCGCCGGTAGTGCTGCACCGGCTTGTTCGGCGGCGGACAAACCAACGCAAAACGAGTTCGGATGTCCTCACGACTGTCAATACTGGTATCCCGAGGAATGCGCTCGCCCAGAGTTCACACGTTGCCCGATCAAGTATCCGTCGAACGCAAGTCCGGCAACACTCTTCGCCGTTTGAACGGAGAAGGAGGAACCCATGAGTCTTCAAGATAGAATAGAATCGCTGGAGGAAAAGGGATACCGCCTGGATTTTTGCGTCGGCGGAAATAACGTTTATTGGGTTGCCGAAACCCCGGATGCCCATGATTCGGGAATGAAACCTACTCTTGAGGATGCGCTTTCGTGGGCGGAAAAGGATGTTATGGAAAACAATCCGCCCAACGCCTCTCGTAGTGAAATGCGCATTGGGGCCGCAACGGAAGAAGAAGCGAGGGCCTCGTGGAACGCGACCGAAGTCGAGCAGCAGCCTTGGCGCGAAGCGAGAATCGAAGACTAAACGTCGGAAGCGTGTTGTCGGTCGTCGTTGCGGTCAAACGGACTGCGACATTTTTCGGAAAGGGAAAAGCATGGAAGAAAACGCGGCGAAAAAGGGAGCGCTGGCGGGGACCGCCACGGGCTGCGGCATTTTTCGGAAAGGGAAAAGCATGGAAGAAAACGCGGCGGCGAAAGCGAAAGAGGAGGGAAACGCGGAAGGGCCCTGGTGGGAGGGCGGGCTATGTCATATAATCAATCCCGAGAACCATGGAAACAACATTATCCTCGGAAACGGAGTTTTCCGCATCGCTTCTCCGTACACATTCGCATTGAGCATTCCGGGAATCGGTCTTAGATCCACGGTTCTTTCGGAACAGGAATTTGCGGTAATCAGGCCCGTGATTTTACGCATGTTCGGCCTTTCTCGGTAGACCCCGTCGGTTTTTCCGAATGAACGAAATCGAATCCGCATGGGCTCTCCGTGCGGTTTTTTTGTCGCCCGTGCGAAAGGAGAAAGACGTGAAGAAGATTCTTGCCGTTTCGTTGTCGATTTTGGTTCTTTCGTCGGTTTTCTCGGAAGACAAGGTTTCTCCGAGCCCGAGGATAGTAAGAGACGGGGACTCCGATTGGAGTCTCGTTCCCGTGCAAGACTATCCGCAGATTGCGAAGATAGGGAGACGGGACACGGAGTTGTTCTTGCAAGGGACGGGGACGTCCGTTTCCTCTTCGTGCGTTTTGACGGCGGCCCACGTGATGTTCGACTCGGGGGGAAAACTTCCGTCGCTGGGCAATTTGTCGGTGACCGTCGGGGGACGGGAATACCCGGTTTTGCGGTATTTGATACACCCCGAATACGATCCGTCGGCGTTGACTTCGGATTTGGCTCTTATCCTTCTGGACGGCTTGGAATCGGCGTCCATTCCTCCCATGATCCAAGTCGAAGAGGTCCCCCCCGTCGGGACTGTCTCGGCGATTTGCGGTTTCGGGTGGATCGGCGAAAGGGTTGCGTCTTACGAATTGCCTCCGGACGGGTATTTGGCCAAGGGCAAAATGACGGTGGAATTTTTCGACGAAAACCGGATCGGGGGGACTTTGCGGGAGGGTTTTTCCGTCACGGCGGGGGGAGACTCGGGAAGCCCTTTGCTGGTTTTCGACGCCTCCGGAGGAGCGTATCAGGCCGGAGTCCTTTCTTACGGAACGGGAGCGAATCTCCCGGATTGGAGAGACGCCAAAACCAGTCATTTCACTCGCACGGACGTTTTTCGGGAATGGATTTACCGAGGAATCCACGATCTGGAAAACGACGTTTGGCCCCAGGAAAGGGCGTATCTCCAAAAAGGGAAATTCGCCCTGAATTTCTATTCCACGACGAGAAATTCCTTGGACGTTCGGTTGTATTCTTCCCAATTTTATTCGTTTTCGGACATGTCCTCGGGTACGTTGGAAGTGTACGTCGGGGGCGAATACTACGACGAGTGCGCCTTTTCGTTTTGGTCGGACGGAAAGTTTTACGGAAAATACGGAGGATATTTCACGGTCTCTTCCCGAAGGGGCGAGATTCGGTATTCCGTGAAAGGGGAATCCGCGAGCGATTTGCCCGATTACTTCGGTCCTTTGGGAATCGACCGGATTTCCGGGTACTTTTCGGTCCCCGTCGCGATACGGGTTTTCGTTCCCAGGTTTCAAGACTACGTTGCCCAAGGGACTTTTTCTTACCGCGTTTCGAAATCCGGGGGGAAAGGAAAATACTAGATGATGGATTGCATAAGGCGCATGTACGGCGTCCCCGCAAAAAGGGGAGGACTTGTTCGGTACGAGGGAAAAACGGGCAAAATCGTTGGATCAAGGGGAAACTACTTGCGTATTAGGCTAGATGGAGAAAAACGCATTCGCTCCTATCATCCGACGAATGTCGAGTACATCGACGCAGAGGAAGGAGAACGAAGATGCGGTACATAAGACACATGTACGGCGTCCCCGCAAAAACAGGAGGCCGTGTTCGCTACGAGGGGCAAGAAGGAACGATTGTCGGCGCGAAAAAAGGATATTTGCAAATCGTTTTTGATGGAGAAAAGTTCGTTTTTTCCTGTGTTCCGACGGATGTCGAGTACATCGACGCAGAGAAAGGCCCCCCCGTGAAAACGGTCGAAATGCGACGTGAGACGGTTGTCGTTTCGGTGGAAGTGGAAATTGAATGGAACGGGGATGCGCGGGGGGAGGCCGTCTCCTGCGCCGAGAATATGGTTCTTTACGTCGAAAAATCGAATGGAGTATGCGCGAAGGGCCAATTTTCGGCGAAGCCGGTCAGGGGAAGCGTCCGAACGAAAGGAGAAAAGGAGAATGAATAAAGCCTTGTGGACGGTAAACGGAACGGGAGGACGGAAGAAATTCGTGTACGATCCCGCAGTGGAGGAAGAAATGAAGCGGTTGGTGAGGAAGAGGGAGGCGGACGTGGACTCGGCGGAGGTGCACGTAGCTTACGCACGGAAGAAAATGGAGGGTGCGCGGTCACGCTTGAAATTCGCGAAGTGGAGACTAAAAGAGGCGAATAAATGGTTGTCTCGTTCCCGAAAAGGAGTAAGGCGATGAGCGAATGGCGCGAGTCGCATCGTTGGTAGGGCGCAGCGAGTGGAGAAAGGAAAAAACGATGGAACCGAGAAAAAGATACCGCGAACGTGCGGATAGGTTCGTCACGGCGATTCGGATGAATCTGGAAACGGACTGTTTCGTTAGACGAGGCTCTTCCTTACTTTTAGCGAGGGGCGATTGGCTCGTGTACGACGGGAATTCGACGTACATGGTGGACGCCGAATTATTCGCCGAGAAATACAGGCTGATCGGCTACGACGGGAGATACGCCAAGATCGCTACGGTATGGGTCGAAGTCGCGGATAGGTACGGCCAGATGATGACCAAGGACGGCGTTTGCGAGTATGCTCCCGGAGATCGTTTGGTCTTCCATGATCCGGGCGAGGAGGAGGGGTTTTGCATGAGCCCGGAGGAATTCGAGAGGATATACGAATTGGAAAGTTTGGTCGCGGAAAAGGGAGACGAATGGGTGAAAGCGTCCGTGCGCGTTGCGTCCGCGTTGAACGACGTTTTGACGTCGTTCGACGAAAAAAAGAAGACATGGGAATCGGCGTTGCACGATTGGCTAAAAGAGGACAACAAGAGAGAGAAAGGGGGAGAAAAATGCGGAAAACCGAGCGGCGAAACAGAGGCGGAGTAACGTGCGACCGCGTGGAAATGGACATTCGGAATACCCTAAACAAGATAATACGACAAAGAGACGAGGAATGGGTGAGCGCCTTTGCGTCAATCGGCGTCGATATGCGGTTGTCGAGGGAGAAGTTTTCCATGCCTCGTTTTCTGAGGGCGGTCGTAAAGGAAATGGCGGAAAGGGATCTGGAGGTCAATGCCCGCGAATTGAAACGGGCAATGGCGTCTTGCACGGTCGGGGGAAAAAGAAAGGGGGCGAGCGGTGAGCCCAAAGGCTAAGTTGCGACTACTGGTCGCGCCGGTCGTCGCGATTGTCGTTCTTCCGGCGAACTTCTTCCTCGGTCGATTTGTCGTGAATACGGTTTGGCGGACGGGAACGGAGATTGTTCCCTCCGGCAACCAGCCCACCGCCGCAACGGCCGGAGCGAGGCTGGCGGAGGCGAAGGGGTTGCTGCGGAACGCCGAACGGGTAGAAGAGAAATGGCGCCAGGCGAGGGACCTGGCGGACGCCTGGCGCCGGGCGGAAAAGGCGTGGGGGGAGGCCTTGAGACTGGCCCAAGAGTGGGAGGAGGGTGGAGAGCGATGAGTAAAAAGACTACGGTTTTGGATGATGCAAGAAAGAAACTGAGGAACACGTATGCGAAAATGTGGGAAAAAGTAGGACGCGGGGAGGAGAAGTTGCATAGATTGCGTAATCGTTTCTCAATTGACCGTTTGGACGTGGTCGCCTTTGCCGACCGCCTGGACCCCACCATGGTGCCGACCGTGGTGGCCCCGGTTTTCCGGAATCGAGAGCGACCGGACCAAGTGATCTTCCCGCCCTTTCGTTTCAATGCCGGGAATGTGGTCGGCGGCACTATCGCTCCCGTCGAAGAAATTGCCGACCTGGAAGGACGGGGAGAGGTCACCTTGATAAAAGAGCCCTTTCCGGCCCGGCGGGGTTACGAACTTTGGGTTGACGAGAAAATGGAGCCTCGTTACCAACCGGCCAAGGAGGCGTGGAAAGAGTTGCGGGAGATCGCCTTGGCCGCAGTCAGGCAAGCACGCCAGGCGTTCGCGGAACGACGTTTGGAGGACGCGGAGCGCCTTCTCGCCAGGGCCTTGTCCGCCGACGACCGTCTGTTGGATGTCCTGGTTTTGGCGGCCGCCCTGGGCTCGGTTCAAGGTAACCGGACAAGGATCGTTCTCGCGAAGAGAGCCGCCGAGCGATTGGGCATGTATGACAGTTTCGAGGACGCCTTAAGCAAGATCCTGGCGGACGGGGGGGACAAGCGGTAAAAAGAGGGGAAGAGAGGGTCTCCGAGGAGGGCGCAAAAAGGAGATCATAATCCTCTCTTCCCCTCGATTTTTTACCAAAGACCGAGAGGACAATGAAACATCGGAAGACGAGCCTTAATGTCCAGGACGCAATGACATTTCCCGCACTGTTCCAGGACTTCGTGAGTCCAAAGAGGACGCAATTCCCGCAAATAGGGACATCGCGCATCCAGTACTCCCGAACGACAGACGGTTATCCTCCGCAAAACCTCCGGGTGATCCTTCGGCAACAACAACGCTTCGGGAATCATTCCCATGCTCGTCCCCCTAAATTTCCGATTTAATGATGCGTTTTACCGTTCTCAATGCGCGTCGAAACCTCTTTTTCTCCTGTTTCCGCAAAACTGCAATTTCTTTTCGGCGAAGATATCGAACGGGTACGCGGGACCTCTTGGTCATAATCGTTCGGGGGACTGCATATCGTCCCTTCCAAACGAAACGCCGGGACTTTCCGCGTTTGCCCGGAAGCCTCGGATTCTTTCCTCGATTTTCGGCGTACTTCGTTCTTTTCAGTTTACCTAAAATCTTGACCACGGGTTCTCCGTCCGAACCGAATCCGACGATTCTTCCCTTCCCCAAGTAAGCGGGTCTCTCGGTGATTCCAAAATGCCAACCTTGTAAAATAGGCTTTCCATCCGGTCCCAATTCGTAAACCGAAACGCCTCTTTCGGCCCGTTTATCGCGGTAATCGAAGGATTTTCCCGAAGAAGGCGGTTTTCCGAAACGTAAGAAACGAATGGCTTCGCCGATCCTCTTTTTTGAGCACTCGAAGCATTGTCCGGGTAACGCTTCGTCCGACGCTTCGCGCATATCCCGAAAGGTAAGGCATCCGCAATCCCGTTTCCAATAGGAATTGCGAAATTGTTTTCTTTTTCGCCTCATCGCGAAGCCCTTCTTTTTTCGCCCCTCGGATTCGATTCCCGACCCCAATGATACCCTCTTCCTTCCGTGAAAACGTACTTTCCGACGTATCCCACGGGGGGACCGCTCTTTCCCGGGATACCGACCATGGACTTCAACGCCTCGTCACGGGACGAAAACTCGGTATGACCCACGGGTTCCAACCGTCCCTTGTCCTCGAAGTACCACAGGTCGGATAATTGCCACCCGGTCGGACCCACGTTCGCCGTTTGACTCAGAACGACGAAATGGTCTTCGTCGGCGACTTCCCGGAAAATCGAGACGGGGGCTCCCCCCGTCGCTTTTTTCAGTTCGCGAAAAGCCTTTTCCCTCCGTGCGACGTTCATCGCGTCCAGAAGGTCAAGGGCGTCGTTCCGGATATCCTTGGGCAAATCCTTGACCAAGGCGTATACTGCGTCGGATCCGCCTTTTTCCAGGATCTTTTCCAGCAAAGCGGCTTGCTCGTTCGCGGACAAGGACAAGAACGAAGCAACCGTCGCGACGGCCATTTCAGACTCCCAAGTAATGCCGAAAAGTCTCCGCGTCCAAGTCGATTTCCATTTCCTTCTTGCTCTCGACTTGGACCAATTCCGCGTCCGTCAGAAGATTCCTGGGAACGAGGTCTCGGTCGAAAGCGAACCCTATCCGGCGATATCCGGTTTTTTCGCGGGATATTTCCCCGAACATGTAGGCGAATTTTTTCTCCGACGCAGTGAACAGGACCAAATTCCCGTTTTGCATTTCCACAAGGACTTTCATTCGATCATTACTCCGTCGGCATACGTGACGACGGCGAACGCCGGACCTTTGACGTTTCTTTGCACGGTGGTTCTCGTATATTTCACTTGGACATTGCCCGTCGCATGAAGAAAATCCAACATTTCGTTCATCATCGAGTCCAAAACCTTCTTTTCCACGCGGGGGTCGAAAACGGTCGTGAATCCGGGCAACAATTCCACGTCTCCCCCCGACAAAGACTTGAATTTCTCCTCCGTCAACTTGAAGACCAGATCCGGCAGATTCTTCGTTCCCATGGATTTACTTCTCCTTATCTCCTACTGCGCCCTTGGTTCGGGACGAAGATCGCTTCGCCCCTTCTTCCGTATTTTCCTATTGCAACGGCAAATCCGGCAACTTCGGAAGTTTTTTCGCGCCGAAGTAAATCGCCAACCCGGGATCTATCAAGGCCGGGCCCCGCGAACTCGGGACCATTCCCATGTTGGCGAGACGAACGTCGGCCAAAAAGAAATGTTTTTCGATCAATTGCAGCCCCAAAAAATCCCCTAATTCTTTTCCGACGGGAGACGCGGAAAAACGCATCACGGTTTCAAGAATCCCGCAAAAAGGGTTATTCGTCGGGTCGTAAGAAAACTCGTTTTTAACGAAATCCGGACCTTTTTCGCCTACGAGATTCGCAAGAGTCCGCATTTTTTCTTTCCATGCGGACTTCGTTCCGGTTGCCTCGGCCGCGTAGTAACTCCTGGTCAAATCTTTGGCGTCCCGAAAATAGGCGAACGAAATTTCTTGAAACTCCTCGAACGCCTCGAAAACTTCATTTTCCGAAAAACCTTTCGCTCGCAACGTCGTGGAACGCATTATGTCCCGAGCACGCGCCGTTTGCGACGGGATTCGCAATCCCGCCGGGTCCGCGCTTTCCCGCCAAAGAACGAAAACCCTTTCCTTGACGCCGAAGTCCGAGTCGTAGTCCGGTTCTCCCCGAAGGTAATGAAGTCCCGGAATTCGATACCCTGCATAGTATCGTGCGATTCCTCCGCTCGGAGAAACTATTCCGACACGAGTCGCGGCGAAAGACGCCTCGGACGGATCGGTCGTGATCTTCATGACGATTTCCGGGTCTTGCGTGGGATAGACGCACCCGAAATAACCGCACCCCAAAGGGGAGGGAACGATTTCGAACCTTTCGAGATTGGGACAAGCCCCGAAACGGGAACCGACGCGGCAAAGGGCTTCCCCGATTTCGTTCCGGTTGTCCAACAGAAGCACGTGGATCATGTCCGGATCCACTTTCGGAGGGGGGACTCCCAAAGACATTTTCGCAAATCCTTTTTAGGCGACCCGTCTTGCCGTCCGCCGAGCCGCGAATTTCCGCCTCTTGGCCGCCGCCTTCCGTGCGCGACTCCCGAAGTTTATCCGTGCGAACGTTTTTGCCAAGGCGATTCTCCGGATCGTCTTGATGTCCCCCCGATCCTTGGCTTTCTTGAGAGCCTTCGAATACATTCGCGAAGGTATCTTTTGGCCCTTCCGAAGGCCGTACTTGCGGGCGAATTTCGCTCGAAGACAACCCCTCTTAATCCTCCCCGACCGAATCCCCCTTGTGATCCACCAGGACTTGGGAACCCTTTTTCGCTTCGGGTTCCGGGAAAAGGAATTCTTCGCTCTTTTTCGCCTCTTCTCCAAAACCGAGTCGATCTCTTTTTTCGTGAAATGTTTCGACAAGGACTTTTTTAATCTCGCATCGGAAAGAGTATCCGTGAACGGCATGAGCCCGAAGTAGGTAACGATCCAATTGTCCCGATAATCGCTGTACTCGATAGCCGCTTTCGCTTTGCCGGGAGTCTCCCGCCCCCTTTCGTAAATGCGACCCCCCGTTTCGCTCGGAACCAGCACGAACTTTTTCTCTCCCACGGCTTTCTCCTTTTTTCTTCGCCTCGACTCCGAATCACTCGGTTATCTTCACAAAAGCATTACCGTTCCAAAAAAAGCGTGCCTCACGAAATGCCTTGAAGTTGATTACCTTTTCCGCTTCACCGTTCGCCAGTTCTCCGGTGGCATATCGGTCTCGGTAGATGCTGAGCGATGCGCGACCGCTAGCGGCGTATCCTCGCATGGGCGGCCAATGTTTAGCTGCCGCTCCGTATGCCTCACGGACAATTTTGCTTGAGAAGCCGACTTTGCCGCACGGGGCTAGAAAGACCGCTCCAGCCTCCGGTAGTCCTTTTCCGTAGATGTGCAGTATATCCATATTCATTTGGCTGATGTCGGGCATTGACTCCGGATTTTCCTTCTTGAGAACCCCGTCGTCCAAAGAGACGACCGGTTTCCAGCTAGAATCCCATTCCAACGCGCAAGCAACCGTCCAGGCCCTTTCTTGCGTGGGAAAGTAACCGATGAAAACCTTCCTTGTCGGTCCCCTCGCCATCGTCAATTTCCAACCGCAAGAATTCGCGTTCACGTTTTTCTCTTTTCGTCTCCCCACGCTTCGAGCAATCTCGCGACATTGGGAAATTCCACCGCGTATTCCATCGCCAAATTCCGGAACGCGAGGTAACCCCTCCAACATTTTTCGCTTCTCTCGTACCAATACTGCACTTTCCAAGGCTTATCCAAGTTGCAAATTTCCAAGAAGAAAAAACACAGAAACCGAACCACGTCCACCGCGTCCCTTACGTAATCCAGGGTTCCTCCGCTTTGGAAGAATCGAAACTCGATGGTTTTGTCCGTCACGTTGATCGCTTGGTAACGACTTTTAGTCTCCCGAAAGGCCGCATAGGCGTCCAATTTCTCCGGGTCTATGCGTTTGGACGCGAACGTCAAGAAATCGACGATGTACCCGTTTTTATAAATTGCGTAAGGAAATAGCTCTTCCACCCTGCTCCCTGAAAAATACAGTATATCGTCGATACGCTTATACAAATCCGGGACTTTCCCAAATACGTGCCGAGTATTTAATTCGAAAGGATCCTTCGTTACGTGAATGTGCAACCCGGTCTTTTCGGTGCCGCAAAACCCGAGCATCCGCAACGCCGACAAACGCTCGAAAACGGGGCGCAATTCGGTTAGAGAGTCGGCGACCGATACCGGGTGAGTCACCATTTCTATTCCCCCGACGCCCAGAGATGAATCGTGTTTTACGAAGGAACGACCCTCTATCGTCCCGATAATCGCTCCGATTTCGTCAAGGGCCAAGTAAGGCCTCGCTTTTTGCCATTTTTTCCGATAATCCGAAGATACCATGGATTCCAAATGCGAGGGACATTCCAAATCCAATTCCACTTCCAGACCCAAAAAGGCGGCGGTTTCGGGGGGCCCGATGAAATTCCAGGAGGGCTGGTAGTAGGCGTCGTGAATCTTGCCGAAACGAACCGATTTAAAGTTTTCCGGATCGACGGAAGGTTTTTCGGGGGAAACGGATCTCCGAAAAGCCTCGTCTTCGATTTCTCCCGGATTACGGGAAATTCGGAACAAACCGAACGGAGACAAGACGTTTTTTTCCTCCGAAAGCATCTTAAGTTGGAAACGGTCGCTATACAGACGGGAACCGCTTTTCGCCCAATCTCCGATAAGACTTAAATCCCCGTTCGGCCGAAGAAAGATCAGACGATTGCCCTCTCCGACGCCGGATTCCAGCTTTCTCATTATTTCCGCGTTTTCCGGAAAATCGAAAGGCAACGTCAGCAGCACGGAGCGAATGAACGCCATCGTGTCGTTTTCGCCCGAACGCGGTCTCATTCGGGGAAAAACTCCGTTGTGGGCCATCGCCAACTCGTTCTCGAAAACCCAAAACGGGTGGCAATTCGCGAGGTTCACTTTCCCCGAAGTCGAATACCGGAAATGGACGACCGTCCGAAGGTTCCGATCCAGACCGGAATACGCTCCGAAAAAGTCATCGAAATTCATAAATTTTTGGATCCGGATTTCTCCCTCTTGAGAGTACATTATCCCCGCTCCGTGGGGATTAAGTTCCCAATGGATTTTGCATTCGTCCCGACTCAGGATGTCCCCAGGTTCGCAAACGACGATCTGACACATCTTTACGGACCCCCTCTAATCGAAAATCGACGGCAAATCATGATAAAAAGGCAAATCCGACGGTGCCCTGGAATTTCCCCGCAAGGAAACGACTACCCCCGGATCCACGAGCACGGGGAGATTCTCGCGATTCACTATTCCCACGTTTCCGGGATGCACGTCCGTCAACATGATTTCCTCTTCCAGAAGCATTCGAAGCAAAAAAGTCCCGATGCCGTTTCCCAACCACGTATCCCGCAAATCGGCAAGATGGGTCAGCAATAACGCGGCATCCCTTGTCCCTTCGGGAGAATTCGGAGGTTCCAAATCCGACAATCGCAAATTCGGATTTTTAACTTTGTCGAGAGCCGCGACGAAAATTTCCCGCAGATCCTCGTCCCAAGAGCGAAAAAGAGCCGATGCTAGGTACTGCCGATGGACGGCATCCAAGAAATCGTAAAATATCCCCCTGAATTCCTCCACGGACATGTAATCAAGCAACGGCAATTCCCGCAGAAAAATTTCGGCCAAGAGCTTTTGGGCTCTTTGCGGAAAAGGATCGTCGGGGGACGCCGACGGTCTATCGCTTCCGATCATTCCGGCGACTATCGCGTTCTCGCGCCAGACGGAGAACATTTTCCGCTCTTCCCCTTCGAAGAACGAAAACCGCCCGGGAATCTCGAAGACCTGGTAAAACCTGACGATCCCCGAACGGTATCTTTTCGACGCCAGGAAAGACGACAGTTGCGCTTCGCTTTCGTCCGTCGTGATTTTCAAGACGACATTCGGATCTTCCGTAGCGTACACGCACCCGAAATACCCGCACCCGAATAAACCCTTGGACGGAACCATGATTCCACTCGTATCCGTCTTAATATGCGCTTTCGGACTCAGAAGTTTCGCCTTTCTCAGAATCGCCTTGTTCAAAGGTCCCCGAATAAGAGTATCGAAAGACTCGGCGCTCACGCCCGATCCGGACGACGATGCAATGCGCCCATGAATTTCGCCCGACGTTCTCTTCACGATTAACTTCCCCTATTTCCAACTTCCCATCTACCCACGCGCTCCTCGATTTCGGGCATAAGGGAAGTTGCCGAATACCACCCGAGGGTCACGAAATCGACCAATTCCGCCCCAAGAACTTTGCAACATATACCCGTAACCACGCCCAAGCGAAGATCCGGACCCGACGGAGAACTGTCCCCCGAAGGATGATTATGGACGCACAATACTTTTGATCCGCCCGACCGGAGAAAATTCCGAAACAACGAGAAAGGAGAAACAAACGTTTCCTTGATCCCCCCGTGCGACTCGTACCCCGGATCTCGGAACCGATTTTTGTCGTCCGGAAAATACGCACGAAAAATTTCCCTATCTTCGTAAACGTATTCCGGCGAAAGAAACCCGTGAATGTCCTTCGGAGATACGTATTTTCCGACACGCGGTTTTTTCTTTACGAGGTATTCCCCCGATTCACGGTATCCTTCCGGATTTTTCGCCTGGGTTACCTCGCGAGGCACGGATTTCCATGCGTCGTCGTTTACTCCTTTATAAACGACGGCCTCTTGCAGAGACCATGTTTCCCGCATCTCGAAACCGCTCCATCCGATCCAATCCAAAAAGTGCAAATCGAAGAGAGGGAAAATGTATCCGAATTTTTTTAAGCGATTTGCCGCGCTCTTCTCGAAAAGAGACTTTACCGGCATTTTTTCGGGCATATACTCGAAAATCGCGATAGCGTGCCCTCCGCTTTGCAAAGCGCCTTTAGCCAAAAAGACGCCCATATCCCAAGAAGATAAATTCTTGGGAAGATGTCCGACGAAAACCAGCCTATGACGAACGTCGCAGAAAAAAACGATATACAATTTCGCCGCATCTTCCAAACTCAAACCCAAACTCCCGTCGCGAAGTCCGTCTTCCCCCGCTTTCCGAACGCTGTCCGGATCGGGGAACCTAGGGTAACGGCTACGAAAAAACCGATTTTCGGGGATTAAGTTTCCGTGAAAATCGCGAACATACTTCTTACCCTCGATTTCTTCGGGAGTTTCTCCCACGGGAAAAGAATACTCAGTATACTTTGCCATTCTTTTCGCCTTTCCCTAAGCCAAGACGAAACATGCGCCTCTTCTCGAATTTGTAAACGAACCTGCGTCCGACGTTTCTTCCCCTTTTCCGGTTTCCTTTTCTTTTTCGCGAATGCACTCTCTTTCCACGGGAATTCAAGCGCTTTCTCCGCGAAAACGAAAGAGGATAAGACAACCGAAGACTCCATCCCCTCCGGACTCGAAACCTATTCGTCCCCTTCCTCCTCTTCCCCTTCGCCATCTTTCGTTTCCTCTTCATGCGATGGTTCTCCCGTTAATCCCGGATGGGGAAATTTCTTGGAAATCGACCAACCGCGTTCCCAGCGAATCGGCAAAGGCGATTCTCCGAAAGCTTTTCGATACACGGACCCGTAGTCCTCGATTCCGGTCGGATCTCTTTCGAGCTTGACTCCCGCCCACACGGCCGCCTGGAAGTCCCGTGGACACGGAGAGAGACCCGACTTCACTCGGGGGTTGGAATTCGCCAAACGAGGATCCGGAACCGTTCGGGAAATTTGCCTTACTGCGTCCGCAACGACGGCGTATCGGTAAGGGTACTTTTCCCTGGAGCCCATGGTCCTAAGACGCAAGTCGGGAATCCGGACTTTTTCCAGGGTTTCCGTTCCGTCCCGCGTGAACGTCCGCCAAAGACCGGCTATTCTGTACGAAATTTCCGTGTCGGAAATTCGCACGTTTCTTGGTCTTCTAAGAAGGGGTTCGGACATCCGAAAATCGGACTTAAAGATTTTCCAAGCCTCGATTTCGGGAAATCCGAGGGAATTCTCCCCTTCCCGAGATTCCGAAGATCCCGTGGCCTCCAATACCCACTTGTCCACGGTCACTAACCACTTGTCCCCGAGAAGGTTCTTGAAAAACGAATAGACTTTGGGACCCAGAAGAAAATCGCCGTTTAAAATCCTCCGAACGCCCATCATGACGTTTCCCATTATTCCATATTCCTTCTCCTCGATTTTACCCGTGGCCTTTATTTTCATGTACACGGACGACGCCAGTCCCAAGTTCGCCTTGACCGAAGCGCGGGGGGAAGTCGCCGCCAGAAGACCCAAGAACAAAAATGCGTCGTCCCCGAAGACGCCTTCGAAAAACCGCCTGGAATCGTCGTACCAGTCAAGGGCCGGAAACTTTTCTCCGTCGCGAACCGATATGCCCGCCTCGTAGTATTTTCGCAGATTGCGCCCGACGAGACGCATGTTCGGCTTTATTTCCGTTCTCCCGGTATTGGCCGCGTGAAGTCTCGGAATCTCCCTCCGAAAGTCGCCCATGACCGCCTTTCTTTCGTAAATCCCTTCGCAAGCGAAAGTCCAATCGAGGTTCAGGACGGCCGCTTCGATCAAAACGAATTCTTCGTCGTCCGAAGATTCCCCCGCCGAAGTCAGAATTTCGGCCAAATTCCGGACGGATTCGCGGTGATCGGGGGTGCCTCCCCTGCGCACGTTGTCCAGGAACGACGACACGGACTTCCCGAACCTGAAGGAAAGCAGAAAATCGGCCGTTTGCTCGCAGCCGAGAGAGTAGATTTCCATTTCGGTCCCGGCCATGTTTTTCCCTTAATAGTTGTGCGCGAAAAACAATGCGTTACCCCGATTCATGCTCCCGGAAGCTCCGAACACGACCGATGCGATCCCGGAGATCTTCGGGTTGATCAAGTTTCCGGAGGCCCCGAACACGACCGATGCGCTCCCGGAGATCTTCGGATTGATCAGGTTTCCGGAGGCCCCGAACACGACCGTCGAGGTCCCGGCCATAAAACCCTTGCCGACGAGAGTTCCCGAGGCCCCGAACACGACCGATGCGCTCCCGGAGATCTTCGAGTTAAGCAGGTTTCCGGAGGCCCCGAACACGACCGTCGAGGTCCCGGCCATAAAACCCTTGCCGACGAGAGTTCCCGAGGCCCCGAACACGACCGATGCGCTCCCGGAGATCTTCGAGTTAAGCAGGTTTCCG